>Ga0315283_10000830_pt1 | contig 23611 bp, 22 predicted proteins | sample YL17G09_0_MG_FD_204541 | JGI IMG/M metagenome (GOLD analysis project Ga0315283, IMG submission 204541) | Sediment microbial communities from Yellowstone Lake, YNP, Wyoming, USA - YL17G09_0 | ecosystem: Environmental > Aquatic > Freshwater > Lake > Sediment | place: USA: Wyoming | collected...
CCAAAATTAGAAGGGCATCCCAAATAGTTAGATATCCAATTAAATTGAAAACCCCTCTACTTACGATAGAGATTGGTAAAAGGAGGAAAAAAATAAAACGCAATCCATAGACCGCCGAAGCGGCCAAAAATATAGAGACCAAGAGCCATAATATCTGTTGGTAGGTATCCCGACTAGAAAAAAAATTGGCCGTGAGTATGCCTAAAGGTACAACGATGAGAAAAGGGATGAATCTACCATAATTGTCGCCAATCTTATTAAAAAAACCTGACACCATTATCTTTTCTCCTGAATACGTTTTATCAGATAACGGAAGATAGCGATATGAAGCGGCGTATCCTTGTATTCTACAAAGAACTTCTTATATCCACGCCCAATAATCTCTTTGACCTTGGACGCCCTATTAACATATATTGGGACATCCTTGTAATCGGGAAGGTTAAATCTCTCACACCAGTTAAACTCTTCCGGCAGATACCCCTTACTCTTTAAATCTTCAAATAATTGAGTTGAAGGGTAAATTACAGGATTAAAATTCCATATAATCTCATCGGTACCTAAGCCTAACTTTCGGCAAAGGTTAATTGTGGATAAAGAGTCTTTAAAGCGTTCCCCTGGATATCCAAATATAAAGGAGCACCTCGCAATCAACCCCCTTTTCTTCACTATATCTACAGCTCTTTCTATTATTTTGGCATTGACCATTTTTTGCATTAGACCAAGAACCGTATCACTCCCGGATTCCACTCCAAAAGAGATCATTCTGCAACCTGATTCTTTCATAGCATCCACAATCTCTTCATCGATGGAATCAACCCTTCCATAACAACCCCAATTGAATTCTAATTTACTCCTAATAATCTCTTCGCATAGTTTAATAACTCTCGACTTTATTAGAGTGAGATGATCATCATAGAAAAAGAGCCATTTGTATTGTGGATGGGAGCTTTTTATTGACTCCATTTCTTTTATTATTCTTGCTGGCGAGGAAAACCGGACTTTTCTCCCGGCCATCTCTTTTGCAGAACAAAAACGGCAGGCAAATGGGCAGCCACGTGAAGTTAGAAGGTGCATAGCCTTTGGTCTGTCATAGATAGGTAGATAAAGGTCATACTTATCCACATCAAACAGTTCCCTGGCAGGAAGTGGTAGTCTATCAAGGTCCTCTATAAAATCTCTTGGGGGCGTCTTCCTGATCGATCCATTATCCCTGTATGCTATTCCTTTAACATTCTGTAGAGAATGCCCAAACTTTAAAGCCTTCGTCACATCAACAATGGTATCTTCTCCTTCATGAAGGGCAATAACATCAATCTCCTTAACATGCTGTAAGGTCTCTTCAGCAGTAAAAGTGACATGAGGCCCGCCCTCCACAACAGGGACATCTTTCCATCGTTTGACCTTTCGGGCGATGTCAAAAGAGTAAAATCTTTCATGGGAATTACAGGTTATTCCTACGAGCTCAGGCTCAAAATCCGATAGAGCCCTTGAGAGCATCCCGTCGTAATCCTCTTTTGCCGCGATCTGGAGGTCTAATACCTTCACCTCTTCACCAGCAGATAAAAGGGAACTTGCTAAATAACCGAGACTTAAAGGAAACCCTAAACCCTTAGCGCTGTTCCAGGAAAATGGTTTTATAAGTAACACCCTCATTTAATCCTCTTGTTTTATGTTGATCTTAGAGTGATATTCATTTAATAAAGTAATATCTAAATTTTTTGAATGCCCTTTAGTTTATAATAATTTGAACGCAACTGATAGTACAAACGTCTGGGCAGAGATTGCTTAAAAATCTTGATAGAAAAAGGTATGAGGTAAAATCTCTCGGTCCATATATAAATCGTTTTTATTGATAACAGGAATTTTGAGACAATACTTAAGGAAGTGTTGTTTTGATATAGTATTTTGATATTATCCAAAATAAATTTACATTTAATCAAAAACTCACTTGGGCTTTTTTGATAATGGTTTCCGGTTATCACAGGAAGTTGCCTCTGGTACTTATTTTCTTCTCTTTTCATTGCCCTCCTGAAAAATAGGATATCTCCTTGTTGTTTGAACTTTCCTTTAATCGCAGCCTGCGCTAAAACAATTACATCGTAGCCAAATACGGGGTCAACATAAATATCTCTAAGTACCTTGGTGCCCCAAATACCATGAAGGGCATTGCATTTCCCTATATGTCTCATAATGTATGAAAATCTATCGTAAGGTTTATCCTTCTCTACAGTAGTGTAATCATCCTCATAAATTTCCCCCAGCGCTCCATCCATATTGGTTTCCATTGTTTTTGGATAAACTAACACCAAATCTTCAGTTTCTATAATAGGTAATAATTTTTCTATAAACTGAGGATGCCATTTATCGTGCCCGCCACACCACATGAAAAAAGGAGTGTTAGCTCTTTTTAGCACATAACTAAAATTAAAGAGAGATCCATTATTCTTGGGATGTCTTACATAAGTGATTCTACTATCTTTTGCCGCATAATACTTGCATATTGCTGGAGTTCTGTCATTTGAAGCATTGTCTGAGATCACAAGAGCAAAATCCTTATATGTCTGCGCTAATAAGCTCTCAATTGCTTCAGCAATATACTTCTCCTCATTGTAAACTGGCATCCCCATAGTCAATAGAGGAGAAGGGCGCTTCATAATTATCTCATTCTTCTTGTTTTCTAAAATAACCAATGGATCCACAGTAATCAATATTTTCAGGCATTTTATTTAATTCTTTTCAAGAATCCACATGGCCAATAGGTTACTCTTTCTGAAATACTCCCTTCGTTAAATAAAAATGGAGGCTCCTCAATTATGAAATCTGGATTCTCTTTTTCAAATTCCAATGCAGCTTTTTTCGGGTTATTCCATGCCCAATCTTCGTTGCTCCGCGGTGCACCAACGATGGTTTCCATAATGCCGTCGCACACAACGATATATGAACCTACCGAAACTAACCCTGAGTAGGCACGAAGCTCGCCTAAGACATGCTGCTTCGTGTGATTCGAGTCTAAAATAACGATGACCTTTTCGCCGGGATGCAGAAACGACTTTACCGTGTCTACGATGTGTGGATCAATTGAATTGCCCTCAATAAGAGTAATATATTCAAAAAGCTCATGGGCTTCGATTGCCCTGCGATTATGAGGCCGTATCTCAATGTCAACGCCTATGACACGTCCTCGATTCATGCATTTGCATAAGCTCGCGTAAAAAATAAGCGATCCGCCGTGAGCTATTCCGGTTTCAATGATGACATCTGGCTTGACTTGATAGATAACCTCTTGGATTCGGAACATGTCCTCAGGGAGTTGGATGATAGGCCTACCAAGCCAGCTGAAGCTATACACGTACTTGGCGTCCCAACCGGACCTGAGCCATAGATTGCTCAAGATACTAAACGCTTCTTTGCTACCGATATTGTACTCGGTCCTATTGCCACCTTCATCGATAGCAATAATTGTATCTTTTTCAATAATAACCATAAACATTAAGCCGGTTTATACTTTCCGGCAATATTTTGTAGGCGTTCCAAATCATCGGTGTGGAGGAGGTAGGCAAGCTGATTCTTGACGACTTTCGGGACGATCTCAACCCTTGTGTCACCAATTTTCACGTATGCGCCGGCATAAGGTGGATACCAGAATGCTCGTGCATACCTCTCTATTACTTCTTCATTGGCGCCGGCAGGGATTTCTTTCAGCGCCTCGAATTGTTCCTCTGTCATGTAGCGCATCTTGCTTTTTTCCTGCTCTTCAATGGGGAGCTTTTCCTGGGTTTCGGCAATGCTACAGAAGTCAAGAAAAAGCCGAATCATCTCCTCTTGAGCCTTCCGCTCCAGGCTATACGCCGTTTCTTGCGAAGCGTCTATAGGAAACCGTCTAACCTTAAAAAGCGGCCCTGTATCAAAACCTTCGTCCATGTAATGGCAAGTGCAACCATACTCCGAAGCGTTTTCAAGAATGGCTACATTATAGAAAGCCCATCCGCCGTATTCTGGGAGAGGTGCCGCATGGAAATTCAAGGCGGCACGCCGCGCCATAGCAAGGGTTTCGGGTTTGACAAGATGCCTATACATATAGCTTATGACGAAATCAGCGGTTTCGCTCGCAGGAAGTTCTCTCTGAGAAACCACTCTAATACCGCTGGCCAAGGCCAGATCCTCCAAAGTGTGCCCTGCCATCCAGGAATGGCTGATCTTCGTTGACCTTACAACATATTTCACCTGCCACCCCCTTTCGAAAAGAATAGAAAGAGCAACAACGGAGCCAGGTTTGGATCCCATGAAAATAACGCTCGGCTTCTCCAATTTATGCCCTATGCGAAAAATGACTTGATTGCGTCAATTATCCGATCCAGCGTCTCAGTTGACATGCGGGAATGAAATGGTAATGAAACAATTTCTTTCCCAACACGATCCGTAGCCGAGAGATCAGATTTCTTGCAGCCTTTGAAGAGCGCAAACCAGTGGCCGGGCTGCCAGTGGATACCAGTATCAATGCCTCTGGTCCGCAGGTGTTCACGAAAACCCTCTCGTTTACCTTCTGGGAGCCGAATGTAGTAAAGAAACGGTGTAGTATCATGGAAGTCTGTTTTGGGTGTGATGATTTCTGGGGTTCGCCTCAATTCTTCACTAAGGTAGCGGGCAGCAAGACGTCTGCTTTCCGTAATAATTTTCATCTTCTTCAATTGCGCTAGGCCAATGGCAGCATGCAGGTTAGCCATGTGGTATCTGAAACCGATTCTCTGCACTTCATAGGTCCAGGCCCTCTGGTTTTTATACATGACGGCTGAGGGCTGCCCCATGCCGATCAACCGCATCTCATGAATCATCCGTAGTTCTTCCCCAGTTTCAACGATCAAAGTTCCTCCATCAATACATGTAATATTCTTCACTGGGTCAAAACTAAACATACAAATGTCCGAAAAGCTCCCTATCATTTTCCCTTTGTACTTAGAGCCGAAGGAATGTGCGGCATCGTGGATCACTCGGAGGTCATATTTGTGAGCGAATGCTTCAACGCTATCATGATCGCAAAGCATGCAGCCGTAATCCATAACAATTATTGCCTTGGTTTTAGGAGAAACCAACTCTTCGGCTTTCTGCAAATCAATACAGAGGGTATTATCATCAATGTCACAAAAAACAGGTTCGGCGCCAGTGGCCAATATCGCCTGGAAATCAGCAACATTGTTAAAAGACGTTATAATAACCTCATCTCCTCGCCCCACCCCAGCAACAAGAAGTCCCAGATGCAAAGCGGCGTGTCCCGTGCTAACGGCCGCAACATACTTGTTCGTGGCACCCACATATTGTTTGATGGATTCTTCGAACTTAGCCACGTAACTTCCCATGCCAAGCCAACCCATTTCTAGGGCTTCCTTGGCGGCATCGATCTCCTCTTTCTCGATGAGAGGTTTATACATTGGGATAGGTTCCATGACAATACCCTTTCACCGAAACATATCAAAGCAAGAATCTCTATCTGACACAATCAAGTCCGAAACTGGCCACCTAATTCCAAAGGTAGGGTCATCCCAGCGTACCCCTCTTGAACATTCAGGATGATAGAACTCCGACATCTGATAAAAGACTTCTGTGTTATCAACCAGTGCTTGGAACCCATGGGCGAAGCCCTCGGGGATGTAGAACATTCGATGATTTTCCGCCGTTAGCTCCACCGCCACCCACTGTTTGAAAGTATGCGAATGGGGACGCAGGTCAATGATTACATCATAAATAGCTCCCAATGTACAGCGCACCAACTTTGTCTCAACATATGGTGGGATTTGGTAGTGCATCCCGCGCAACGTACCTTTCTTCCTGTTGAATGAGATATTACACTGTAGCAACCGTGGATTGAGTCCATACGATTCAAATTCTTGCTGGCACCAAGTTCGTGCAAAAAAACCCCGTTCGTCTTCTATTTTTTCAAGTTCAATGATAAATGCACCCTTGAGTTTGGTCTCGGTGAAAATCATATCAGACAATTCTTACCTCCGGAATCGGGATAATGAACCGGCCTCCGCGGCGCCGAAACTCTGCTTGCTGTTCCAGAATCTCATCAGCAAAATTCCAGGTTAGCAGGAGCACATAGTCAGGCATCATCTCCAATAGTCGGACTGGTGGAAAGATTGGCAGATGTACTCCCGCCATGTAGCGCCCCTGTTTGTAAGTGCTTCGATCGACTACGAACTCCAATGTTTCCCGGCCTATGCCAAAGCAGTTTAGTAGGGTGCTGCCTTTGGCTGCTGCTCCATAGGCCGCCAATCGTTTCCCTTCTCGTTTTAGTCTCAGCAATAGGCTTAACAAAGATTTCTTCAAGTTCTCCACCTGCTCGGCAAAGCCCTGATAGAACCCGAGACTATTTACTCCCCACACCGCTTCCTCTGCAAGGAGACTGCGAACTGCTAACCCTTGGCTGTCCTGTCTTGTAACAAATAAACGTAGCGAGCCTCCATGAATAGAAATATGCTCAACATCTTGAATTATTAACTCGTGTCGTCGGAATAGATTGTTAAGCGCCGTAAGCGAAAAATAGCACAGGTGCTCGTGGTAAATGGTATCAAATTCACACCGGTGAATCATGTCCTTAACATAGGGTACCTCAACAACGGCAATCCCATCATCTTTCAATAATAATTTAATACCCTTCACAAACCCATTCAGATCAGCCACATGTGCCAGTACGTTATGAACATGAACCACGTCAGCAAGTTTACCTTTAGCTCTTAGGTCCTGGGCTAATGTTTCACCAAAGAACTCGCACAGGGTAGGAATCCCACGCTCTTCATCTGCTACTCGAGCTACATTAAGAGCAGGTTCTATGCCCAACACAGGGATACCCGCCTGTTTGTAATATTGTAGTAGGTAGCCATCATTGCTGGCGATCTCCACCACGAGGCTGTTGCCATGCAGGCGGCGTGAGGCGATCAATCGTATAACAAGCTTTTTGGCATGTTGCAAAATCGTGTCGGAGAACGACGAGAAGTAGAGATATTCCTTGAACAGCTTTTCCGGTGGAACCGTCTCGATGATCTGCACCAGCGTGCAGTGTGGGCAAAAGGCCAAGTCGAGCGGATAGGTTGGCTCTGGCTGTTCGAGCTGCTCGGCAGGAAGAAGTGCATTCGCCAGCGGTGTCCTGCCAAGAGAAAGAATCATAGCCAGATTAGCCTCTCCACAGGATCGGCATATGTGTTGCGTGTAATTTATGAATTCACTCCCAGAAACGCCTTGTACCATTCAATTGTTCGCCGCAGACCGTCATCCAGGGTAAATAGTGGCTTCCATCCAAAGACCTGCCGAGCCTTGGCTGCACTCAGGTATTGTTGACGGATCTCGTTCGTTACTTCGTTGCGAACGTCAGGCTCAAGATCAGAGTCCATTAGCGAAAGAATCCGGCCCACAAGTTCCAATACTGTCACCTGTTTTTCGTTGGAGAAATTGAAAGCCTGTCCACGCAAGTCGAGGTTCCTTGCCAACTGTTCGGCTAACAATATATAGGCGGCCACACCGTCCTCAACGTAGAAGTAATCCCTTGTGTACTGACCATCTGAACGGATTATGGGTCTCTTTCCTCTTAGAACCGAGCGTATTGTTCCAGGTACAATACGATTCCAATTAAGATCTCCTCCACCATAGAAATTCCCACAGCGAGTAATTACTACCGGCAGACCATAGGTAAACGCGTAAGCCTGGCCAAGAAGATCGGCACATGACTTGCTCACGTCGTAGGAATGGCGACCCTGCAGCGGCGTCTTCTCATCATACGGCAATACTTCATGATCACCGTAAGCTTTGTCCGAGGATGCCAGCACAATCTGTTTGACCATGGGGCTTCGCCGGCAGGCCTCAAGTAATGTCCAAGTTCCCCCTATGTTCGTTTCAAAAGTTGAGATCGGATTGCGATTAGCAATACTCACGATAGTTTGCGCTGCAAGGTGAAAAACCGTATCAATCTCATAATCTCCCAACACACGTTCCAAAAGCACTTGATCCTGTATGTCGCCCCGCACTACCTTCACTTGTTCGATGGTTCTGGCCCGCACCAGTTCACACTGCGGCACCCAATCGCGTACCAAGCACACCACATCGGCGCCCAGATCAATCAGCCTTCGCACCAACCAGCCCCCCAGGAGGCCGGTGGCGCCTGTTACGAAGGTCGGGCGATCCCGCCAGAAATCAATCATCATTCCCAGACCTTCCAGGGTGCATTGCCATGGTTCCATAGGCTATCGAGAAGCCTTTTGTCGCGTTGTGTATCCATACACTGCCAAAAATGTTCATGGCGATAGGCAGCAAGTTGGCGATCCGCTGCCAATCGCTCCAGAGCGTCTGCCTCTAAACTAGTATGATCCCCTTCTAAGTAATCAAAGATTGCTGGCTCGAACACTAGGAACCCGCCATTTATCCAACCTTCACCAATTTGTGGTTTTTCAGTGAAATCCGCTACTAAGTTGCCATCAAAGACCAAACCCCCGAACCGGGCCTCCGGTCGGACAGCAGTCACGGTGGCAATTCGTCCGTGAGAACGATGAAACTGCAACAAGTCATGGAGATTAACGTTACTAACACCGTCACCATATGTGACCATAAAAGTGCTATCCTTCACCCACGGCTTCAATCTCTTAACGCGGCCCCCCGTGTTTGTTTCCTGCCCTGTCTCTATCAGATGAATAATCCATTCTTCGCATTCTTTGCTGTGCTTATGCACCTTACCGCTTGCGAGGTCAAGCGTCATACTACCATTTAGAGTATAATAGTCAAGGAAATAGCGCTTTATAACTTCACCCTTATAACCCAGGGCAATAAAGAATTCTCTGAAGCCATAATGAGCGTAGTGCTTTATAATGTGCCAAAAAATTGGTCGCCCTCCTATTTCGACCATTGGTTTTGGCTTCACTTCGGTCTCTTCACCCAAGCGTGTACCGAGACCACCTGCTAAGATAATCGTTTTCATCATCCCAACCTCTTGATTTTCATACTTTTCCCGGCCATTTTATGTTTCAAATCTTATCAGACAATCACCTCATACGATTTCCCTGATAATATTCAATACTCCATAAATCTGGCTGAAAATCTCCTTTTTGATAAACCACATAGCCACTACAAAAATGATTGAAACCACTGAGAAGGTAATTATTAGATTAAGAAGGAGACCGAATGCCAGATAAGAGTCTATAAACATCCAAAATGCCAAAATAATACCACCTATCAAAACGGGAGAAAAAAATCTCACCAGCTCCTCCTTAAGACCAATCAAGCTGAAAGTTCTATAGACAGTCCAGATAAAACCAGGAATTATGCTTGTCGCTGCAAGAACAGCAACTCCTTCCACTCCAAAGAATTTAGTGACGGGTATTATTAATGGGACAAAAATTAATGAACTCAAGATCGCGGGTTCTCTCTGGGCCTGCGGTACACCTATAGCATTCAAAGCAGGGGCATACACAGAGGCGATTGCCCTCTGAAATCCAGAAAGAGCCAAAATTTGGATTAATAGAATTGTCCCTGCCCATTTTTTTCCCAGTAAGATGGGTATTATTATATTGCTTGTTGTTATCAAAATAAGAGTTATCCAAACACAAAAAAACATATTGATCTTGTTTATCAAAAGAAATCTCATTTTGAAATTGGAATGATCCTCGTTCCAGTTAGAATAAAATGGGAAAGTTATTTTCCCTATAGTCATCTTGATAAATTGAGGAAGAATATTACCCGCCGTATATGCCATAGTATACAAGCCTAAATCCCCTAGTGTAAGAAACTTAGCTATTACAGCATTATCGAGATTCTTAAGAATGAATGAGATTACGCTCAAAACTACGATGTGTTTTCCAAATCCATAAAGACTTCTAAAAGAATCCCATCGAAAATTCCATCTCGGTCTCCAATGAGAAACCGTCCATAAAAGTATCCCGTGGGCAGAATACCTAGCAAGTTGGCCGAATACAATACTCCATACACCCATACCACTTAATGCCAGTGGCACTGCTACGAGAAAATATGTAATGGAAGAACTTACCTCAGTAATGAATAGTTTTTTATATCTTAGCTCTTTTTGAAGCAGTGCAGAAGGAACAGTGCGTAAAGAGTTTATAATTAAAATTAGGGACAAGACTTTAATTATTGAGACAACATTTTCATTCCCAAAAAATATCCCCGCAGGCCCTGCCAGTAGGTAAGCAATAATATAGATAACTAAGTTTAGGACAGGGGTCACAAGAAAGATTGTATCGTTGTCATCTTCTGTAGGATTCCTTTTTTGAATAAGGGCAGCCCCAAGCCCTAAGTCAGAGAATATATTTAATGTGTTTGTAATAAGAAGAGCTATAGCTATAAGACCAAAAATCGTAGGGTCTAAGAGTCTTGCCAATACAATCATGGCTATTAAGTCAATGGCTTTCGCTAAACCACTCGCAGAAGAGGCCCAGAAGAACCCGGTAACAAATTCTTTCTTTAGGTCCATCTTAGCAACGCTTTCGGAAAAATACCTTACCCAATCGATAACTAATTGGCTAAGAGGTAGGCAACTGAATTGGCGAATAAAAAGCCAAGGTTTTAATTAATGACCTTGTGTTTCTGAATAAGAGCATAAAATCGACAGTATCTTCTCTGCTCTTTTTCCCCATGTGTATTTTTCACAAACTTCCTCATACGCATTTTTTGCGATTCGCCTTGCCAGTTCTCTATTCTCGAAGACCAGCTTGATCCCCGAAGCTAATGCTTGCGGGTCATTTGGCTTTACGAGGACCGCATTCTCACCATCCCTCAAAATCTCTCTTGTTGAGAGAAGGTTTGTCGCTATTATCGGCTTCTCCTGCGCCATATATTCAAATAGCTTCAAGGGAGAAGCGAAATTTGTAATATGAATATGGTCTAAATGTGGCATGGCCAAAATATCCATTTTGGCAAGATAATCTTTAACGCGAGTAGGCTCAACATAGCCCGTAAATGTTATCCTTTCAGTCAAGCCCAACTCACAGGATAAACTCTTTAGCCTTTTCAAATGCTTTTCGTTACCACCGCCTACCACCATCAACTCCGTTCCATCCGCCAGATATTTCATTGCCCTGATTAGCACATCAACGCCTCTACTCGTGTTAAGCTGTCCAACATAGCCTACAACTCTTTTCCGATCTATTCCTATAGAATTCGAAGCGTTCAAAGGAACAACCCTCGTTGCATCATGTGCAACATGGACTTTCTTCTCATCCACACCGAATTGATTAACAAGCACATCCAACAACTTCCGGGTAACCGTAAAAACAAAATCTACTTTTTCCAGAACCCTTTTTTCTTTTGATGTATACCACACCGCCTTCCACCGGGGAAAATGTGAAATATTGCTATCCCAGGTATGCCTGTTTCTCAAGAACCATGACTGAATGGTATGCGCCTCATATGCAATTCTAATTCCAAGGATTTGTTTGAATCTTGCAAACAAATTTAGAATATTTATGTCCCTACCATACAGAATAGCGCGGGGATTTTCTCTAAACAAGCTCACAACTTTGGCATTCAATTTGAGCTTGAAAACAAGATTCAGGAACTTCTCCAGCAAGGGGAACGCAGTGTAGGGTGTCGTTATGGAATGAATGTGGAGATTGGAGCATTCATCAAGCCCATAGTATCTTAAAATCTCAGCAGGAGTCCATTTCTTAGGATTTCGAAGAATAAAATGAACAGATGCCTTACCGGTCTTTGCCATAGCATGAGATGTACTCACAATCTGAAAAGCATTTGCCATTCTGGAAGGAAAAGTTAAATTAGTATATGGATATATGATTGTTAGCATCTGCCCCTTATCATTTCTAGAAACATTTCTGAAACTTTTGGAAGCGTGAATTTCTTGACATGAGCTAAACCATCCTCTTTCAGCAATTTTAGCTTATTCTCATCGTTCAGGAGTTCAACTACCTTTCTGGAGAATTCCTTAATGTCACCTCTTTTCACAACAAATTGCTTCTGAAATGGCGTTACAATATCCAGAATACCTCCTACATCAGTAGCAACAAACGGAACACCCATTGCCATTGCTTCTATAAGTGCTCTTGGGAAGCCCTCATTTTCAGAAGGCAATATGAGGAGATCAATAGATGAAAGATAAACTGGAATTCTTGTATTGGGAATATGCCCAACCATTTTGACAATGTTCCGCAGGCCACTTTTTTCTATAGCCTTTCTTATATAGTCTCCATAAATCCCGTCACCGATGATTAGAAAATCAACGTCACTTTTTCTTGTTGCCACCTCGCTCAAAATCGCGGGAAGATGCATTGCTCCTTTTTCATATGTAAGAGAATGAATAAACGCTACAGTTTTCTTTCTATTTTTCCCATCTTCACCTACAAAAGGCCTGGGATAAAACCTATCAGTATTCACCCAGTTAGGAATGATTACGAACTTATCCTTTGAAGCTCCAAATTCTTTAACATATTTATTTGCAACCGATGGAGTCCCGGTTACTATGCAGTCTACAGATTTGAATGTAACAATCTGAAGTACACCAGTAAACCATTGTCCGAGCTTCTTTAAGGAATCAATTTCCTTCAACCTCACTCTGCAATAAGAATGACAGCTCCACAAATATGTTTTCCCACCCAAAACTTTTGCAATGAGAGAAGCCATAAGAGCATTCCATAAAGAATAGTGGACATAGAACCGTTTATTCCCTTTTAACCTGGCAAAGAAAAGAATCAAGAATTGCTCTATTTTTCTAAGAGGGAAGACATTAAACCTCGAAAAATAAACACCCGAAACATTTTCAAGAGGATATCTATCGCTCGCAGCCCTATCAACAAGTACAAAAACATCAAGTTGTTTACCGATTTCTTCCAGAAGCTCATACACATGTAAATGATGGGTATGCGTATTTGCATCCAATTCTGGTATAGAAAAACAAAGCCTTATCTTCTCCTGCCTGTCATTCATTATTTTGCGATGCCTATTCGGGCTTCTGACAGTAAGCGAGGATTATGTCTCCCCAATTTCTTATCCAAGGGAGACGAATTAACGCTTTTTCTAATTGATTGAGGATAAAGTTTATAAAATGAGCTATCTTAAGAGAGGGGTTTATGGCTATAGAAAATCTGAAGGTATAGAAATGATTAACTTCAAAACCTTCCCTAATGAGCATACCATAAAAGTTTGACAGAGAATAGGCCTTGTGGAAAGGGATTTGATCAACTTTTTTATTAAGAATTGTTCTAACCAATTTAACAGGTAGGTTAATGGCCCTAGAAATATAGTTATGCTGATTATCAGTAGCGATAACAAAATTAACTCCTGACTTCGCAACCCTATTTGCCTCCTTTAACCCATTCTCGTCATCTGGAAGATGTTCAATAACCTGGGTCATTAGGATACCGGCAAAAGTCTTGTCTTTGAAAGGGAGTGCCTCAGCATCACAGACCATATATCCCACTTGAGACCTACCCCCTTCTTGTTCAATCTTTTTTCGGCATAAAAGCAGGGCTTCATAGGATACATCCGTTGCCACAATCATAGAATGCTTCAATCGCTGTGAGAGATATGAAATGTAGTAACCAGTCCCACAACCGATCTCTATAACAATTTCCCCATCGGTAAAATTCAGGTGTTTGATGATCTCCTTGTGCTTTTTTGATAGATAATTTTCTTCGACAAGACCTTCTTTCAAGGCTCTTCGATTATAAATCCGAACAAGGTTTCTTTTGGAAAGACTTTGCCCTTGCCTTAAAGTTCTAATAGATTTGTCTTTAATTCCTTATCACCTGGATTACTTCCGGTAATATTCCGAGTCTTCCTATCATATTGTTATTATTCTTATTATTGCTATTTTCTTCACTGTATTGTTTTTCCAATTACCATGCGATAATCCCTAGCCCCAATGCCAAAATTCGCTAAGAGCCAGAATATGAAATATAAAAATCGGTTTTTTGAGAAACGCCCAATATAATAAATTCCCTTCACTTTCCACCCATTTATTACAGGTTCGTCGGTAACATTACTCAACATTATACCTTCAAAACTTTCATCTTTAATTGGGAGCATAGTAGCATCTGCCTGGATCAACCTTCCTTTACATAAAATATCACTTTTTCTCAGATTTTTAAGTGAAATATCTAAACCCAAAAATCTATAGAATTGTCTTTCAAGCTCCCCCTCACCGCAACCAATATCTAAAACTTTATTCTTACCTGAAAGGAATTCGGCGGCATAAGGGCTTTTTCCTTTTCGTTTGTGATTTATAAATTTGATAAAATCTGCTATTCTTTTTTCCAATCCTTTAATACCCTATGAGCTTTCCTAAGTAATTTTCCGAACCAGTTCTTCTCCTGAATCGCCTGCTCATGCAAAAAGCGAATAATAGCTACATCAATTGGGAACTTTAGAAACTTATACTTGAGGCGAAGCTCTGCTATCTTACTTAAGAACGAGACATTGTAATCGAAGAACTTCATACATTCTCTAATGTAATAGATATGATCATCCTTTACCCAAGGTAAATAGCGATACAAATCATTTCTCCAGCGATCGATTGCTCCCCAATCCTCTGTCCTCTGAGGTGGAATAAAACCTTGTTGTAATGTCCAATGATAAAGGGCTGAACCTGGGTAGGGCAGATATGGGCCAATGGTTACTGACTTATTCTTGTGGATGCTATGAATCCACAAGATGAGATCGATTGTGGCATTCATTTCCTCTTCTGTCTCCGTAGGAATACCTATTATGGCAGAGTATCCGACTTTAAGTTTGTATTTTGCCAAGATTTCTACACCTCTTCTTATTTGCTCTACAGTAATGTCTTTGTTAAGAAGCCGTAGGATTCTATCACTTCCAGATTCAATCCCAATAAGTATATCAAAGACATTGAATTCATTAATCCGAGCCGCAAGTTCATCGTCTATCATGTCTATACGAATATCTGTCTTGGCAGGAATCCCAATGCCTTCCAATATTTTCAGTGCCCTCTTTCTGTTTACATAGAACTCATCATCGTAGAATTTTACCCCATCAATCCGATAGGTCTTTTTCAGGTAAGAGATATCTTCAATTACTCTTTCTGGTGATTTACCTCTCCAACGCCTTAAGTTAAATTCATTATTGTAGCAAAAACCGCAATTAAAGGGACAGCCACGGCTTGTCTTGTAAGAAAATACCCTCTGGTATTTCCCAGTACCAGCTTTGAGAAAATATTGGGGGATATCTAGTAACTCAAAGTCCAGTCTGTATTTATCTGCATCGAGAGTTTTAATGAAAGGTCTTCTGGGGTTGACACATGAGTTTAATTGGCCATTCTGTTTCAACTTGTAGCCCAATCCTAAAACCCCTTCCAAGCCCTTTTTACTTTCGAACCTTTGGGTGAGCTCTATAGCTGTTTCCTCCCCCTCACCAATGACCACAATGTCAATATAATCTTCTCTCAGACATTGCCCTGGCAAAAGGGAAGGATGGATACCCCCCCAGACTATTGGCACATCCCTTTGGGTTTTAATCCTTTTTGACATCCAGACAGAATGCATGGTCTGAGGACCAGTCATCACAGAAAAGCCTACCCAAAGGGGTTGGGCTTTAACTATTTCGCTTACATATTTATCAATTTCCAATTCAGTGCAATGGATTATCCTTACCTCGAAGCCGGCGTTCTTCAACGTACTCCCAACATGCAATAGCCCGATCGGGACAATTTCTTTTGAAAAGAATTTGCTATAATCTACCTGAACCAAGTACACACACATGTATAAATTACCTCTTTAAAGAGGAACTTTCCTAAATTTAGCAAGAAAAACTCTTGATAGTATGGGCTTAAATAACCTGCCAAAAGTGTTTTCAAATAGCATATATAATTTAGGAAAGCCAATGTTTCTCAGAGGAGGGTATGTATTAAACCGTCTGATATCCTCTAATATCAACCCAAATTGTCGAAAATGCTCTTTCACACCCAGTTGGCCAAAATGATATATTTTTATTTCCCTGCCACTCCGAAATCTTTTCCATTGGGAAAAAAATTCCCTTGGTGTTAGCAGTGTATTATAGATGCTAAGATGTCTAAAATCGATTATAGCGACTCCACCTGGTTTTAGCACCCTGAAAATCTCTTTTTGTATTCCCACATAAGACCCTACACTCCCGTAACCAAAGCTAAGGACAATATCAAACGAATTATCTTTAAAAGACAAATCGTACGCATCTGCTTTGATCAACTTTATCTTTTCTTCCAAACCTTGTTTTGTAATCCTTTCTAAAGCAACTTTCAAAGCCTCCCCGCTGATATCAATTGATAGAATTGGAAAATTGCTCTTTTCCGTTAAAAGTATATCAATATCTCCTTGGCCACAACCAAGGTCAAGGATTCGCAAACCATTATTTAACCCAATGTATTCCCTAAGCAATTCGAGGATTTTTCTTACTGTTAGTTCACATGTGGCTCTTTTAGCCGCGTCTAATTTAAACGCCTTCCAATACGAATTCCACTTTTCTTCTCCTTTCAGCCCTGAATATAATCTAACATTCCCTTTTGGCATTTCCATAACAGATTATTTCCAAATAAGGCTGGTGAAAGAAAAAACACACAACTTAAAATTGATAATATTTCAACATTATTAAAAATATTATAATAATTTTTTAAAGCTAACTAAAGAATAATGCTGGAGGTGAATGTTATCATCCTTAAAAACCTTACCAAAGAGAAATTAAAGTACTCATCTTTAAAAGGTAATTCCCTATTTTGGAAAAGATAAATCACGGTTTTTGAACCGCCAGAATAAGATACTCTCTACCAAAAGACAGACCAAATTTGGTTCCAATCCCAAAGCATTGCAAAGGGAGTTTACAAAGTAGATTATCTATACTTGAGAATACACCGTAAGGCAATCGGGTTGCTATTAAATCCAATAAGGAAAAGTTAAATCCACAGAATAGTTTGGTTAGTACTTTAAAACTGGTTCCGTCTAAAAAAGGATTAATTGATCGCATAGTAAATAAATGTATATGCTCATTGAAGTGAGAATTTCTCTTCTTACTCAGTTTTCTCATTCCTTTAACTAATATCTTCTGCAAAGCTGAATGGATTGGTATAGAGATCAGAGAAATACCCCCGGGTTTTAGAATCCTTTCAATCTCCTTTAAAGTAGCGATGGGATTGAGGAGATGCTCAAGGGTTTCTAAACATAAAACAGTGTGGACACTTGCATCTGAGACAGGCAGGTTCTCGGCATCACCAATGATTGCACTCGAACATTTTATCCGGTTAAGAACTATTTTCAATTTTTGTGCAGAAAGATCTAAACCAAAATATGTTTTTAATGGGTAGCCATTAAGTAAATATGAGGATGCGTAACCGTCACCACATCCAATATCTAAGATAAAATTATCCATGTTGTTATAGCCAGAGAGTAACTCCTTAATTATGTCAAGCCGCCGTCTTTGCTTATTTTTCCTATATTTATCTTTATACATACGAGAAAAATCTTCTTGCTGGTCTTTATAATAGTCATATAAACGTTTTTTATCTAATCCCTCAACAACAGGAGAAATCCTTTTATCACTGGACGGCCTCTGTCTGATAATGTTTGGGTCTCCCATCTGTTTATATAAATCCAAAAAAGTGGAAATATGCTCTTTCAGATCAAATTTCTTAGCCCATTGCCTCCCATATTCTCCAAATTCTCTTCGTAGGCGGAAATCATCTGCCAAGAGTCGTATCCTATCTGCCATCTCATCTATGTGATTGGGTTGAACCAGAAAACCAGCCTTTTCCTCTGGCACAACATCAGGTATTCCCCCTACTTTGGTAGCCACAATTGGGAGTCCTGCATTCATAGCCTCAACAAAGGTTATTCCGAAAGGCTCATGGGTAGTGGATGAAACGAATATGTCAGCAGCGTTGAAAAGATCGTTTACCCTACTTGGGGAAACACTCCCAATAAATTCCACATTACCTTGAATACCAAGATCAACAGCAAGTTTCTTTAACTCATTTTCTAATACTGGATTTCCACCCCCCACGATTTTTAACACAGTATTATTTTTATTGAGTTTTGCAAAGGCCCTTAATGTATTATCAATCCTCTTCCAATAAGCAAATCGGCAAACAGAAAGGATCGTAAGTTTATCTTTAGCGGTTTTTGACAAAGTATTAGTGTCAAGCATAATATAGTTTGGATAAGAACGGATTTTGTTATTATTAATCTTCAAAATTCTGGTTAGGGAATCTTTCTGAAACTGTGATGTAGCCCAAATATAAGTAAAGTTATTAAGAGCAAATCTTTCGATCTGGGTTAAGAACCTGCCTTGCAGAGAGGAGTTGAATATCTCTTCGTAGGAAAAATTGTTTGAGTGGTTCGCCCCTAATCTTTCCCAAACCAAATCCCCTGCATATTTTATCACGCTGGGAATTCCCAACCTTTTTGCCAGAAAACCTGAAATTACGGAGAGAAAATCTACTCCCGTCTGATGTTGAATTATATCTGGCTTTTCATTCCTAAGGATTTTCCAAAGCCTGAGGAACGCATTTGAATATTGAAGAAATGGCCCCACTAAAGGTTCTTCATGGGAATTTAGGTAATAAACCTTTACGCCCTCGTCAAGACCAATCCCATCCCTTTTCCCAAAAGTTATTACAATGGGAGTAATACCCTGCTCCTTAATTAGCGTTGCAAAGTGCCTTGTCTGAGTGGAAGGGCCACCAATGCGAGGGGGATACACAGAAGATATAAGGCAAATTTTCATTCCTCAGCCTTTTCTTCACCAATAATACTTTTTAAATTCCTTATAATACTCATACATCTTCTTAATGCCCTCTTCTAATTCAATCTTTGGTGTCCACTCCAAATCCCTTTTTGCCTTTTCTAAGCTTATCTCGAAACTTCCTGTCTCTATTTTTTCATAATTCTCAGGCCAAGGAACATACTCAAATTTCCCTTCCCCGATCACCTTCAAAATGGCTTTAACCATGTCAGCAAATTGGTAAGATTTCCCAAAACCTATATTATAAATCTCACCAATTGCGTTATTAGAAATCCCTGCCCTTAAAAAAGCTTCTACAATATCATCAACATAAACATAATCCCGGAGTTGTTTACCATCCCCAAAGATTTGTATCGTTTCCCGTCCCATGGCTTGACGCAAAAACCAACCTACCATGGAATATCTATTATGTTTCATCTGCTGCCTTATTCCGTAGGGATTAGTAATCCTTAAGATCACTGTTTTGATCCCATAGGTTCTGTGATAAGCAAGATAATATTTTTCTCCTGTCAATTTATGTATGCCATATATACTTAGGGGCTCGGTGGGATGATTTTCGTCTATTGGCGTATAAACTATCTTCCCTAATACCATTCTTGAGCTGGGAAATATGATTACGGCACGAGGGTTTTTGTGCCTACACGCATCTAAAACAATTAGATGACCTTTGCAATTAATATCTAAATCCTCAAAAGGTATCTCTATACTGTCTATATAGCTAACCTGTGCAGCTAAATTAAAAATAATATCCTTTCCCTCAATTGCTTTCTCAACCAACCTAAAATCACGAACATCTCCTATAATTACTTCAACCTTATCCTCTATGTCGCGGATATTAAATTTGTTTCCCCCATATAGAGGCAAAAGTGCGTCTAACAGGGTAACCTTCGCCCCAAACTCAACTAGTCGGTTTGCGATGTTGCTTCCTAAAAAGCCTAGTCCTCCTGTAATTAACACATTTTTGTTATGGTATTGTTCTCTTAAATATTGCATATTCATTAGAAAGTTATGAGCAGACACGTCTCCAAAACTGAATCTGACTTTCTACCATTCTATCGTAACTCGGTAACTTCTTCGCATTATCTTTCACATTTTCTCCAAACATTCTTAATTTTCCTTCGTCGTATAAGAGCTCGATAACTCTATCCTTAAAAGTCTCCATGTCTCCTACTTCAACAATAAAGCCTGAATGTCCATCTATTATTAATTCTGAAGCCCCGCTAACATTGGTACTCACAATCGCCTTCCCAGATATACCCGCCAATATTAATGATCTGGCGAATCCCTCGTAATTTGACGGTAATAGAAAAATATCGCTCGCTGCATAATAATCCGGAAGATTATTAAATGGAATGTTTCCCAAAAACAAAAGGTTTTCTTCTATACTTAAATTCTCAACAAGCCTCTCAAGCTTATTTTTCTCTTTCCCTTCACCTATTATCAATAGGAGTACTTTGGAATTTAACTTTAAAATGTCTGGCATAATGCTGAGTAATCCCCTTAAATTTTTTTGTTTTTCTATCCTTCCAACAAAAAGAAGTATTTTCTCAAATTTGCCGCCCAAAATCTTCTCCCGGATGTTTTCTCCATTAGCAAAGCGTAATTCATCAAATCCTTTCGGCACAACTACTTTATTAAATATTTTTTTTCTTGGAACTCCTTTTTCTATTAATTCAATCTCTGTCTTTGAACCATCTACCTGAATAAAATCTGAATATTTCAACACCCATTTTCCTATTACCCCCTGGAGATAATTAAGTTTACTTTCTGAAATCCAATCCTTATTGTAAACGTTCGACCCCAGAACCGCAGTTATCAATTTGCAACCATACCTTTTTTTTAAGTAACAGCCGATTACTCCCATATTGTAGGGTTCTTGGGCATTGATAATATCTATTTTGAATTGAGAACATAAAGAAGAACTTATTTTCGATAGATTATAGAAAGAAAACAGCCTATTTCGACCATTACTGGGGATAATAGTAATGTTATCTGATAGCTTGATAGGGCTGAAACGGTCTTTTTTAAGGGTATGAACCACTATAAAAAGTTCATCCAGGTGTTTCCCATATTCAAGCATCCTGTCCCGCTCATCGCTAATTGCCTTGTCTTTAACTTCGAAGAGCTGGTAAGCATAATTTAAAATCAATACCTTCATAATTTTCTTTTCCTTCACTTAATATAGGAACTATTCTGAAACAAACCTCGATTGAATCCGAAGTATTTCGGCTATTTCTCTTGCAAAGCTCTGAAAACCTATCGGCATATAAAGAACCGTACAATGTAGAATTAATAAGATCATCTGTCGGATAGCCATGGTAGGGTAGATTTTCCAGTTATTTTTAATCTTGTACATATATAGTTTGTGGGATAAGTAACCCTTCTATCCATCCTTGCCTAAAAGTTTGGCAAATTTCTTGGGAGACATATTTGTAAATGTAAAGTCGGCAGCCACATATCTAATGATAAAAGAAATATAATATATGCGAACTATTCCTTACCATAGCATTAGCTTGATCTGCAACTTGATAGAATAATAAGTGTTTTTAACGGGTAAAATGAAGGGAAGAAGATTTTCGTGGATGATACCCGTATTCTAAAGCCTTACCATATTCATTACTAACGGTCTCCTTGCTTTGCTCAAGAAACTTTCTGATAAAACCTATAATTGATATCCTCATCAGTTTTTTCTCCATTCAATTGGTCAATCCCCAACAAATATATAGCGAACTCTGGTAAATCTTGCTATTTTTTTGATAACTTTCTGAAGCCTAATTGGCAAACTTAAAACACCAAGGCTAAACATCAGCAATAGCAAATATCTAAATGATACAATTGGAGCAGTCCTTAAATTATTTCTTATATGATAAACGAAATTAATTGGATAAGTAACTTCTCGATCCATTTTTGCCTGGAGTTTTAAAAATTTTGCCGATGGAATATTCGCAAAAGTGAAGTCGGTAGCAAAATATATATCCCATAGGTCATCCCAGGTTCTTAAATTTTTGATCTTCCCGCAATTGACAAACTCCTCATAAAAAGGTGTTCCGGGTAATAGGTAGAGTTTTGAACGGTTTACTCTATGTGGTCTCGCCTTTTTTAAGAAATTTATTGTTTCTAAAAGATCTTGCTCAGATTCGTCTGGCAAGCCCACCATTATATTCACTTCAACATCAAGTCCTACTTCCTTTGTCATTTTTATTGCTTCATGGTTTTTCTGAACAGTTGTTTTCTTTTTTAATCTATCAAGTGTCCTCTGAGAACCTGACTCACAACCATAAACAACCTGGATACAACCTGCGGACTTCATAGTTCTTAATAATTCCCTGTCTACTCTATCAACTCTTAGATTTGCAGACCATTTTACCTTTTTGTTTATCCCTTCCTTAATCATCAGTTGACAGATATTGTAGACGTTTTCTCTCCTTATTGAAAAGACATCTTCGGCAAACAAAATACCTTGTATTCCAAAGTCCTTGATTAGGTGTTTTATCTGTTCAACAACATACTCGGGCGAGTGAAACCGAACATAATTGCCATTACCGGAGGATGCAAGTTGACCGCTCTGGCAGAATGAGCACTTATAGGGGCAACCTCTTGCTGCAAGCATTGTTGTCCCCCTAAGCAGATATCCTCTAACTAGATATGAGTCAAGACAGAAATATCTATTTCGGTCAAGAAGATGCCTTGCAGGAAAAGGAAGATCATCTAAATCAGGATAAAAATCCCTTTTTGGGGTTGTAATTACCTTGCCATTTTCTCTATAAGCAATTCCAGATATATCTTTCCATGGTTTGTTATTAACAAAATCAAGCAAAGTAAATTCTCCTTCACCAATGCAGACCGCATCTATCTGTGGACATTCCTCAAGGGTTTTTTTAGGTTCTGCTGTCGGATGGCAACCGCCTATTATGACGGGGATGTTTAGGTTGAACTCTTTTACAATGCCTGCGCTATGGTATGCATCAGTAATAAGCGGTGTTGTTGCAGTTATACCAACTATGTCGGGTGAGAATTTTTTGAGTACACCTTCAGTCATTTTATCAAGAAGAGGAAGAGTCTTGGAGGTTGCTTTCACATTCCCTATCAAACTCCTCCGATCGAGGATCATAACATTGTGCCCGTGCTTTTCAAGCAATGATGCTATATGGGCGATACCAAGCGGTGGCCAGTGGCAAGAAATTTCGTTATCGTAAAAACTTTGCTGCCAGAGAGGATGTATGAGACATATTTTCATTTCGAATATTTCATTACGTCATTCTAAAGAAGGAGGGGACATCCTATAATGTTCCTGTCAAGAGGGAAAATAAAAAAATATTATCTATTATAAAAACAGCAAGTTAGAAAATCCTTATGATTTTGGGAACACTCTTCCCATCGAATCCTATGACAGATTTGCCTTTAACTCGACGAATCTCTCGCCCATGACGAACTCTGAATCTCAGCCCTTCGACAAGCTCAGGGTAAACTCTATCATTATCCGGTGTGTCCCGCCAAAGCGCGACCACCCAGCATCCCTTATCCAGATTCCAAAGTTCAGCGAGAGGCCCAGCATTGTCCCGCACGAGGTCTCCAAGGAGCCTCCACGTTGGTGCTCGGGCTTCGTAAATCTGCGGGTAGAGTAGAGAGCTGGCGTAGTGGCTGACACTCTATCTCCAGCTCCCCCTCGTTTACCCCATGGAGTACCACCAAATATTTCATAGATTCTTTCCCGATCCAAGGGTAGAGTAGAGAGCTGGCGTAGTAGCTAAGGCTCTATCTCCAGCTCTCCCTCGTCAAACCGTACATTCAGTTTTCTCCCGCTAAGGCGGGACTTTCCGATCATCTTCTTCCAGAGGCTTTCGCAGTCTGGGTCCATGGAGCAGTGGTCGGAATCTTG
>Ga0315283_10000831_pt1 | contig 23607 bp, 20 predicted proteins | sample YL17G09_0_MG_FD_204541 | JGI IMG/M metagenome (GOLD analysis project Ga0315283, IMG submission 204541) | Sediment microbial communities from Yellowstone Lake, YNP, Wyoming, USA - YL17G09_0 | ecosystem: Environmental > Aquatic > Freshwater > Lake > Sediment | place: USA: Wyoming | collected...
GAGCATCTTCCAGTGTATATTTTATGATAACCCGGTCGTCGTTGCTCGTATAAAGCATTTCTTTGGCAAGAACTACTCCGCCAACCTGGTAAGTGAGTTTTGGGATAGGTTCTGTTGTAAAGTCTGATACATACTTGTGCCCGCGAGGATTATAAACCTCTCCTTCGAATTTGTGGATGGCGAGGTTAAACTCATTGTTATGCTGAATAACTGTTTCGTCGAGCGAAGACAGGAGAACATGATTTTGATTGTCGATAGCCGGTTGCGGAGCAATAAGCAGCCCGTGGTACTTTCGGGTATTGCAGCTGATAATTGTGAAATTGGCATATGAGCCTGCCCTGTTGGTTCTGATCAGTTCGCGCGGAAGCGAATATTCAAGGTTGATCAGTTGATTCTTTTCGAATTTGATGTAAGCCATATCAGGATAAATATTTATTTGGGCGAAAAACGACCCGGGGAAAGACCCTATTTGCAAAGTTAACAAAATTTATAAGTTATTCTATCAATTAACATACATTAGCTAATAACATTTAATTTCAATAAAAGGTTTATAAACAATAAAAAATTATAATAAAATGAAGCACAACACGTAATTATTATCAAATCTATATCTTTGAACCATGCAAAGCTACCCTAAATCAAAACACCTGATGATCATCCGGGCTTGCTGGTTTTTCCTGTTCACTGTCGGATTTATGCTTATTAATTCCTGCCACAAGGACAACGCTATCGACACGAGTCCGGGATTCAGACTTGCCTTTTCTAGTGATACGATAATCTTTGACACTGTTTTTACTACACTGGGATCGGTAACAAAACAGCTACATGTCTATAACCGGAGCAACAAAGGGGTAATGATAAGTTCGGTGCGCCTTGCGCGTGGAGAAGCCTCACCTTACAGAATAAATATTGATGGACGTCCTTCTCTTTCAGCTGCAGATGTTGAGCTGAAAGCCAACGACAGCCTTTACATATTTATAAGGGTTACTATCGATCCCAATGACACAAACAATCCTTTGGTGCAAAGCGATTCTATTTTATTCTCAATAAATGGTCAGCAACAAGACGTGAAACTGGTAGCATGGGGACAGGATGCCTATTTTTATGCCAATGCCACGATAAAGAACAATTATACTTTCACGAACGATAAACCTCATGTAATATATGGACAGTTGATCATAGATTCGCTATACTCGCTCACCGTTCAGCCAGGTGCGAAGGTCTACTTTCATAAAGATGCTCAACTGATTATCTATCGCGATGCCACACTTAAAGTGAACGGAACCATGGAGAATCCTGTTATTTTCCGGGGCGACCGGCTGGAACATAATTACGATACAGTTCCCGGACAATGGGGTAGTATCTGGTTATATTCAGGAAGTAAAAACAATGAGATAGATTATGCTGAAATCCGGAATGGACAGATTGGTTTGCAGGTAGATGCGGAAGCCATTCCGACCGAACCTGTTTTGCGGATGAGTAACACCAGGATTAGCAATGTGACCTATTACGGACTTTTTGCCCATGGAGCCTGGGTACAGGCTGTCAACTGTGTATTTGATGGCTGCGGAGGAAATTCCATTGCCTTGAATTATGGTGGAAATTATGATTTAAGGCACTGTACCATTGGTAATTACTGGAAGCTTTCGGCCAGGCGCACTCCGTCCTTATCTATTGGTAATTATTACACCGACCAGGAGGGAGCAACTCATGTACAGGATCTCCAGCAGGCTTATTTTGGCAATTGTATCATATATGGAGAGATGGAGGAAGAAATTAGTCTCCAGAATAAGGCAGTTGCAGCTTTTAATGTAACTTTCGAAAACTGCCTGTTGCGGACAATCCTTAGCTCACAGGCGCCTGCTTTGTTTACCTCATGCATCAGGAATAAGGAACCGGAATTTAAAAATCTGCAAAAGTATTTTCATAACCTGGAATTGGATACTCTTTCGCCTGCCAAAGATGTTGGGGCCGCGCAGATTATAACAGGTGCCTACCGCGACATTACGCTCGATATAAAAGGAGTTTCTCGTATTTTGGATGACGGGCCTGATCTTGGAGCATATGAGCGGACAGAACCAAAGTAGTGGTTTCTATACAGTGCTTCTAAGAAAACTATTTATTATTTCGCCGAGCTATATTGTATGATTATTCAAAAATCGTTATGTTTGCATAAACCAAATGAATGAAAAGATGAAAAAGCTGTACAAAACTATTTTTATATCGATTGCAGTTTTATTTTTATCGCATGGCGCCTATGCACAGAATTGCGCAGGTTATTATCCTGTTATGGAAGGTAGCGTACTGGGGTACAAGAGTTTTGATGACAAAGGCAAAGTTACCGGAAGCAACAAACAGACCATTATCAGTAAAAGTACAACTCCGAAAGGCGTTGATTATACTGTAAAAAGCGAAGCATGGGATGCAAAAGACAAACTTGTATCCGAAGCAACGCTTGTGATGCGGTGCGAAGGTGGAAGATTCCTTATGGATATGAAAAGCTTTATGGATCCTAAATCAATGGGCGATATGAAAGATATGCAGATGGAAATTAGCGGTGTCGATTTGGAAATTCCTGCTGAAATGATAGTTGGACAATCCTTACCTGATGCCAATATATCCATGGCATTTTCTACGAATAATATGGTGATAATGAGGTTGATGGTGAATATTACAAACCGAAAAGTTGTAGCTCAGGAGAGCGTAGCAGTGCCTGCAGGTACATTCGATTGCCTAAAACTGACATACGACATAGAAACCAAAGCAATGTTTAAAATGACTGCTTCATCGGCACAATGGCTGGCAAAAGGTCCGGGCGTTGTAAAAACTGAAACTTATGATAAGAAAGGCAAGCTTTCTTCTTCCCAGGTGCTTACCGAATTCAAGGATTAGCCGCAGCACCCAAATTTTTCCTCAGAGACTGTCTCAAAAGTCCGATTTTTGAGACAGCCTCTTTTTTTTGATGAAAAAGACGATCTTTGTACATTACAACCTGATTTTGCCAAACTCCATACATTGAATATCAGCCTCACTACCGGTTATTCATTTTGGATGGTTCTGCTTTGTGTTCTGGCAGGCACCGGATATGCCGCAGTATTGTATTATCGCAACCCCTTGCACGACAGCACTCTGCGCATGTTATGGTTTTTGGTTGTACTTCGGTTTCTGTCAATCAGTATAATAACTTTCCTTCTTTTATCACCCATGTTGCGCATCCTTAGCCAGCGCACAGAAAAACCAATTGTAATTCTGGCGAACGACCAATCGCAATCCATTGTTGCAGGTGCCGATTCAGCGTTTTACAGGAAGGTATTCGTGAAAGAACTGGATAAACTTGCCATTGAGCTTGGAAAAAAATTTGATATAAAACGATATGGTTATGGTGATAAACTTACCAACTATTTTGATGATAAATACAACGGCAAACAAACCGATATGGCTGAACTCTTCAGCGAAATCGGGACCCGTTATGCCAACAGGAATTTAGCTGCCCTGGTGTTTACCGGTGATGGCATTTATAATACAGGCCTCGACCCGCTTTATGCTGCAGAAAATGTAAGTTACCCGTTATATACCATTGCACTGGGCGATACCAATGTGCAACGCGATGTAGTCCTGGCACATCTGCAATACAATTCTGTGGCCTACCTTGGCGATGATTTTCCATTGGACATCGTGGTGAATGCATTTAAAAGTAACGGGCTTAGCACAACGTTAACCGTAACAGACGGCAAGGAAAATGTATTCTACAAAGATATCAGCATTACCTCCGATATTTTTACCCAAACTGTTCCACTCAGGCTGAATGCTTCTCAGAGCGGATCACAGCATTTCCGGATCAGCCTTACAGCTGTGAACAACGAGATAAGTCGTGTTAATAATGCAGCAGATATTTTTATCGACGTACTTGATGGACGACAAAAAGTACTTATTGTAGCATCAGCGCCTCATCCCGACATTTCTGCCTTGCGCCAGGCTATCGGCAATAATCGTAATTACGAAGTTACCGACAGGCTTACCGATAATCTGAACGAGTCTTTAAGGCAATTCAGTCTCATCATTCTTCACCAGGTGCCTTCGGTAACCGATGCTTCATCCAAACTGCTTCAGGATATCAGAACTGCGGGTATCCCGGTGTTTTATATACTTGGCGCTCAGTCAGCTTTGCCGCTCATAAACGGACTTAAGACCGGGGTTTCTATTGCTTCCGGAAATGGCAGCACCAATGAAGCACTGCCGGTTGCTGCGCCAGGTTTCGCACTGTTTACCCTTTCCGATGATATGCGCAGGGCACTGCAGGAGTTTCCTCCGCTCTTGTCCCCCTTCGGGCAGTATCGCCTTGCTACATCTGCTACACCTATGCTATACCAAAGGATAGGTTCTGTTACCACCGATATGCCCTTATTGCTTTTTAACCAGGGTGCAGAAGTGAAAAGCGCTGTCCTCACTGGTGAAGGCATCTGGCATTGGCGCATGAGCGACTTTGAACGCAACGGAAATCATCAGCTATTTGATGAAATGATACGTAAAATTGTTCAATACCTTTCGGTGAAATTGGATAAAAGTCTTTTCCGGATCATCATGAAAAACTATTATTCAGAAAACGAAGTTGTTGAAGCCAATGCAGAAGTCTACAACGAAAGCTACGAGCTGGTGAACGATGCCGATGTGTCGCTGGATATCGTGGACGAAAATGGCAAGAAGTTTCCTTACACTTTTGGGCGAACAACAACTGATTATCATCTGGTCCTGGGGAGTTTTCCTCCGGGAGTATACAAATACACGGCGAATCTGACTTACGGCGGAAAGAGTTATACACGTAAGGGCGAATTTGTGGTTACCGCACTGAACATAGAATCGGCAGTAACAGTTGCAAACCATCACCTGCTCTTCAATCTGGCCAGCCGGCATGGCGGAACAATGCTCTATCCTAAAAATATGCAATCGATTAAGGATTTACTCGAAAAACGCGACGACATAAAAACAGTCGTTTTCTCTGAGCTTCGTTATACGGACCTTATCAATCTCTTCTGGGTTTTCCTGGTAATTGTCGTTCTGCTCGCTACCGAATGGCTGCTGCGCAAGCGGGCAGGTGGGTATTAGAAGAGGGAAGATGTGAAGATGTGAAGATGTGAAGATGAGAAGATGTGAAGATGTGAAGATGTTAAGATGAGAAGATGTGAAGATGAGAAGATGAGAAGATGTGAAGATGAGAAGATGAGAAGATGTGAAGATGTGAAGATGTGAAGATGTGGAGATGTGGAGATGAGAAGATGAGGAGATGAGATGATGTGGGAATTTGAATTTGAACTTAGCGCAGCGATCTCACGAGCGAAGCGAGTAAAATGTAACAATTTGAAAATGAGAAGAGTAAATGAAGTATTAGCCACGAATTCTGTAAACAAATTTCAGGATGAGTCTGGACGAGTCAGGACGAGTGATGAGGAACAAAATTTCTGATTTCAAATTTCTGATTTGGGCATTTAACCTGATTAATGCTTAAGCCTCCATAAAGACAAAAGATAAAAGTTTAAAGATAAAATATTGAACGTGGTTTGCAAATGCCTGACTTTTATCTTTATACTTTTGTCTTTTATCTTTTGCATGAATAATGCAGGTTAGGACCCATCCATATATTTTAACAATAAATTTAAAATGACGCCACTCAATCTACTCATCATCATCACGGCTATTATCCTCATTAGTTTTATAGCAGAGCAGCTATTATCGATGCTTAATTATTCGCGGATGAGCTATCCGATACCTGATTTGCTTCGTGATGTGTACGAAGAAGAACGATATCGCAAATCGCAGGATTACCACCAGGCAAATTATGTTTTCAGTGTTGTAAAGGACTCGCTTTCAACTTTGGTGATTTTAGCTATGTTATGGATAGGAGGTTTTGCATGGATCGATTCATTCGTGGGAGGGTATACAGGAAATGCCATCTGGCATGGACTGGTTTTTTTTGGCATGCTGGGGTTTGCTTCCAGCGTGATTTCGCTGCCTTTCGATGTCTATCATACGTTTGTTATCGAGGAAAAATTCGGGTTCAATCTTACAACTCCGGGTACATTTATCAAGGATTTACTGAAAGGCTGGTTCCTGGCAGTATTGCTTGGTGGCGGCATGCTTGCCGGGATTATTGCCTTGTACCTCGCCACAGGACCAAATTTCTGGCTCATTGCCTGGCTTGTGGTAACAGCTTTTATCCTGCTGCTCACGTATTTCTATTCATCGGTGATTGTGCCGCTTTTCAACAAGCAAACACTGCTGGAACAGGGGCCACTGCGCGAAGCAATCGAGGCTTTTGCCCAAAAAACTGACTTTACCCTTTCGGGGATTTTTGTAATTGATGGTTCTAAGCGTTCTACCAAAGCAAATGCTTATTTCAGTGGGTTTGGCCGGCACAAGCGGATTGTGCTTTTCGATACGCTCATCCGCGATCATACCGCCGAGGAGTTGGTAGCTGTGCTGGCACACGAAATCGGACATTACAAATACCGCCACACCCTGAAAGGAATGTTAGCAGGCATTTTTCAAACAGGCGTTATGTTAGGATTATTCTCACTTATCGCGGGTAACCCGTTGCTTTCGGAAGCTCTTGGTGCCACCCGTCCGGGATTTCACCTGGCTTTGATGGCATTTGCATTGCTATACAGTCCTGTTTCGCATGTTACCGGCCTGATGATGAATATTTTTTCGCGGAAGCATGAGTACCGGGCAGACGCATTTGCAGCAACAAACTACAATGCTGGACATTTAATCACGGCATTAAAGAAATTATCCCAGAGCAATCTCAGCAATCTCACGCCTCATCCTTTATATGTTTTTGTAAATTATTCGCATCCGCCATTGCTCAAACGGCTGGAAGCACTCATCCGGCTTTCGCGCTGATCTACTCTCCTACAACTCTCCCCAGCAGACCTTTGGCCAAATGTGTTACTGTAAGGAATGCATCGAGTTTGCGTGCCTGGTTGTATTCGTTTAACGCGCCAACATTACTGCCTGTTTTCTGCAGACAGGATGCCTTATATAGATGTGCATCTACATTATCGGGATTCAGCTTAATCGCTACATCAAAATCGCGGATGGCTCCTGCATTATCTCCAAGGAGGAATTTATAATATCCCCTGCGGAAATATGATTCATCATAAAGAGGGTTCAGGATAAGCGCTTTCGTACAATAATCGAGGGCTTCCTTGTATTTTTTATTGTTTTCAAGTATTGATGCCTGGCGCAGACAGGCGTTAACATCATCCTGCTGTGCCCTGACAAAACAGGTGAACATTATAAGAATTATGGAGATAAACAACTTAATCCGGATCATCTGGATGAACGTATATGACGAAGATACAAAAAAAATGAATGATTGAATACGATTATTTCATATGGACGTTGATCCGGCTAAAAAGTTACTCTTCTCAAGCAGCTTGTTCCTATAGACTGAGCGGGACATGCCTCCAGTTTGGCAATTTGTCTTATCTTTGCCGTGTTCCTGCTTAGCTATATCAGGCGGATTATTTCAATCTATTGATGGTTCCGGTTAAAGCGTTTATCACCACGAATATTGCCCGGTTTCGCCGGTCGCAGTTTTATACGGCGATTTATCGTTCCACAAAAGGAATGTTCCGTATCCCCCGCCAGGCTCCCTGGTGGATGAAAATGCTCCTTGTTTTTATTTACAGCCTCGTTTTTTTATTACTGATAATGTTGCTGGTTGAAATTAATTTCCTCTGGCTGTTTGGCGATTCGCCCAGAATAAGCGAGCTGAAAAATCCACAGATGAACATCATTTCGGAGCTATACTCCGCTGATGGTAAAAGGATAGGATCTTATTTCATTGAAAACCGTTCGCCTGTTGCATACAACGAAATTTCAAACAACCTGATTAATGCCCTCATCGCCACCGAGGATATCAGGTTCTATAAGCATCATGGCATCGATTTCAGAGCTTCATTCGGTGTGCTTTGGGATATGCTCCACGGCCAACGGCGCGGTGGAAGCACCATTACCCAGCAATTGGTCAAAAATCTCTTCAAAACAAGGCAACATTATTCTACCGGCCTGCTGGGTAAAATTCCCGGCATCAGCACGCTGATCAGCAAAACCAAGGAATGGGTGAATGCGGTGAAAATTGAGCTTTACTATTCTAAAGAAGATATCCTAACGATGTACTTCAATACGGTAGATTTCGGCAGCCATGCTTTTGGCATTAAATCAGCAGCATTTACTTTTTTCACTTCAAAACCCACACAACTAACTGTGGAGCAGTCGGCGGTGCTGGTTGGACTGCTTAAGGCACCATCATTTTATAGCCCTGTCCAAAATCCTGGTAATTCGTTGAATCGCCGCAATAATGTGTTATACCAGATGGCTAAATACAATTTTCTGGACAAAGCAACTACCGATTCGCTTTGTCGTCTTCCGTTAGGTTTGAAGTTAAATACCAGCCGCAATAAGTCGGAAGGTGCATCCTATTTCAGGGATGCTGTTGCCCGTAGTCTGCAGAAATGGTGTAAGGAAAACGATTACGATCTATATACCGATGGCTTGAAGATTTACACAACTATCGACAGCCGCATGCAGGCTTATGCCGAGGAATCTCTGAAGGCACATCTTAAGCGGCTTCAGGTGCGTTTCGACCGGGGCGATGCGGTTATTCTGCCATGGCATGGGGCTGGCAATGTCGAAATTCCCGGATACTTCGAGAACCTGGCCAGGGAAACAATGGCATATCGCCGCTTGCAAAAACGGTTCGGTACAGGCAGCGATTCCATAAGCTATTATCTGCACCAACTTCATAAAATGCGGATTTTTACCTGGAAAGGCGAACGCGACACTATGCTGAGTACCCTCGATTCGCTTCGACATTACAAGCTTTTCCTGCAATCGGGATTCGTGTCCATGGATCCACGTGATGGTTTTGTTAAAGCCTGGGTAGGAGGGATAGACTTTGAAAATTTCCAGTTCGACCATGTGAGCCAATCGCGCCGCCAGCCCGGATCGCTTTTCAAGGCCTTTGTTTATGCTGCCGCCATCGATAACGGTTATGGGCCATGCGACGAAATTGCTGATATACCTGTATCCATAAGTTATGTGGAGCAGGGCGAAAAAAAGACCTGGGCACCGCATAACGTAGATTGGTCGCATACGGGAGCACCTATGACCCTGAAACATGCCTTTGCCAAATCAGTAAACTCCATCGCTGTGCAGGTAACCGAAAAAATAGGATGGGAGAAAGTTATCACCTATGCACATCGCCTGGGGGTGCGATCGCAACTGGAAAACGTGCCTTCGGTGTGTCTTGGCTCCAGCGATGTTACGCTGCTGGAAATGGTAAACGCCTATAGCTGCTTCGTAAACGACGGCTACCTGATCGATCCAGTGCTGGTAACACACATCGAGGACAAGGATGGCAATATGCTCTACGAATACGAGCCCGAAAAAAAACAGGTGCTGGGTTACGAAACTGCATTTTTAATGGGAATCATGCTGCGCTCCGGCCTTACCGAACCAGGTGGAACAACTCAGGGTCTGTGGGAATATGATCTGTTCCGCTCCAATACTGAGTTTGGCGGTAAAACGGGAACATCCTCTAATTTTGCCGACGGCTGGTTTATCGCCGTTTCGCCAAAGCTGGTTTCAGGCGCATGGGTGGGCAACGATGATAGAAGTATCCATTTTCGCACTTCCATGGCTGGCGAAGGATTGCGCACGGCATTACCGGTAGTGGGAAAATATCTCGAAAAAGTCATGAAAGATAATACCTTGTCCGACTGGCGCGGAAAATTCGATAAACCGAATGAAAAAATAAGCAAACCTTATGGCTGCCAGACATATTTACCTAAAAGCGACACCCTTATTTTGCTGGAGGACTCCCTCGTACCTGAACAATAAGTTCAATAGCCTGTTAATTAATAACTTTTCTGAAAAGCATGGAAATTAAAAAAAACAAAGTTGTTGCCCTCACTTATGAGCTGAAGTACGACAACGCATCCGGTGACACGATCGAAGTTGCTGATAATCGCGATCCGCTGGTATTTTTATTCGGAACCGGTGGTATGCTGCCAAAATTTGAAGAAAACCTCAGTAGCCTGAAAACTGGCGATCCTTTCGAGTTTGTTCTATCAAAGGATGATGCCTATGGTGATTTTACAGAAGATGCAATTGTTGAATTGAGCAAGGATATTTTTCGTATCGAAGGAGAAATAGACACGGAGATGCTTAAACCAGGCAGCTTTATCCCGATGCAGGATCAGGATGGGCATCCGCTGCAGGGAAAAGTTTTATCTGTCGGTGACAGTAAAGTGAAGATGGACTTTAATCACCCCATGGCAGGCAAGAATCTGCATTTTACCGGCAAAATCGTGGAAGTACGAGATGCCTCCGATGAAGAACTCAGCCACGGCCATGTTCACGGACACGGCGGACATCACCACTAAAGACTGATTATCATTTTTATAGATCCGGCACTTGTTTCTAAGATGGAAGCAGATGCCGGATTCTTTTTGTGAATTTGTCAAACCTGTTCATTCATGGCAATAATTGTGTTTCAGGCTATAAAACCTACCTTCTAATGGCTATTATAATTATTATAAATACCAATAAGGCGAGTAAAATACAAATTATTTTCCTATCTTTCCTCTAAAAATCTTCTATATTCTTTGTAAACTTCTTTATTGGAAAGGATAAGCCAGATTATAACAAGTAGTTTTCTGGCAATAGCTATCAATGCTTTCTTTTGAGATCTTCTTTTTGCCAATTCAGCGAATTTGCCACTTAGCCAGCATTTACGGCTTCGGGTTACAGCCCGTGCACATTGAACAAGGATTCGTCTTAAATATTTATTGCCATTGGTTATTTTTCGACTTTTGATCTTTTTTTGCACTTTCATCATTGCGGGGACGTAACCCAGCCCAGCCAACCAAAGATGCAGAAGTAGTAAAAGCTTTCATATAAACCCCTAACTCTGCAATAATTGTCATGGCACTTAGCTTTTGGATGCCAGGAACTGAGCATAACAGTTCTAACTCTTGTTTATAATACGTTTGGCAAAGTTGGTCCATGTGTTCAACGCACTCTTTTCGCTGTGCTATCAGTAATTCATATTCCTGATAGTTCTGCTTTAAGATAAACCGGTCCGAACTACTGATAAAACCGGTTAATGAAGCTTTAATCTTTTCTTTATGCCTATTGGTTATTCTGGCATGAATGTGTTTTATCAATTACTCTGGTGTTGTCTCGCCTTGAATAATCGCAGCTAAAACACGCATCACGGAAACACTCCCTATTTTACTCACAAAACTTGTAATGTGTATATTGCAGCGATGCAACTGACGATCAATTCCCTATTCAATACGTGTTATCTATTGGCTTGTCCGGACATAGCCTCGTTCGTATTGACGTAGTTCCTGAATATGGTTTTCAGGAATATTACTTCCCCCTATTAATCCCTTTTGCAAGACAGTGGCTATCCATTGAGAATCCTTTACATCTGTTTTCCGTCCTGGCAATTGCTTGATAAAATATGGATTAACCAGCTTAAGCGGAACTTGGCCCTGCAATATCCGCCATACCGGGATCCAATAAATCCCTGTACTTTCCATGGTTACTTCGCAGACGTTTTCCTCTTTTATCAAGCTTAATATTGCTTCAATATTAGAGGTTAGAGTACTATACTCCCTCAATAGGAACTGACCATTCGGGGAGAGAATACATAAAAATATTGTATCTTTAGGCACATTGAGACCGCAGACCTTTTTCATACTTTGTAGTTTTAATGTTAAACATTGAGCTTCGAGCTCGTTCACACTATAAAGTTAAGGCTGCGGCCTCTGATTTTTATGCGGTGTGTGTATCAACTAGCAATTATTATGTAAGTTTGATTTACTAATCTCTACGAATTGGAAGATGTTGCCGTAATGTTGAATTTGTACTTGTTAATTTAGTAAGTGGGCGGAATTGTATTCGCCCCATGAATATTAGAAATCATTAAGACTTAGTTACTATGAAAAAACTGTTCTTATACATTTGCTTCTCTCTTTGTTCGGTATTTGTCTTTGCACAATGGAACTGGCAAAACCCTTATCCGACGGGTTATGATTTTAATTCAGTTTATTTTACAGATGCAAATACTGGCTATGCTGTTGATGAAGCTGGAAATATTATTAAAACTGTTGATGGTGGTGTAAACTGGGCGGTTATAAGACCGGCACCCTATTATTTGGATTATTTGTATTTACAATCAATTTACTTTACTGATGCTAATACTGGTTATGCGGTGGGAGCCAGAGGAACAGTGTTAAAAACTACCGATGCAGGATTAAACTGGACTGATCAAGAAAGCGGAACTTCTGAGAGGTTAAATTCGGTTCACTTTGTCAATATAAATACAGGTTTTGCAGCAGGTACTAATGGAACCATTATAAAAACAAACAATGGAGGCACAACTTGGACAACTTGCACAACAGGTACAAGTGAATGGCTAACTTCAATTTACTTTACAGATAACAATACAGGTTACGCAGCGGAACAATATGAAGGAACTGTATTAAAAACCACGGATGGCGGAACAACCTGGACTGCTTGTGCGACTGGAACAAATTGGATCCATTCTATTTACTTTACCGATGTTAATATTGGTTATTCGACGGGTCCTATGGGAACCATATTAAAAACCACAGATGGGGGCTCTTCCTGGATAGCCTCTCCAAGTGGAACAGCTGAAAGTTTAAATTCAATTTGCTTTACTGATTCCAATACCGGTTATGCCGTGGGGGGCAATGGAGCTATTGTAAAAACTATTGATGGAGGAATTAGCTGGTCTGCTTTATCGAGTGGAACAACCTCATTATTAGAGTCCATTTACTTTTTCGATAGTAATAACGGATATGCAGTTGGACGGGATAGCAAAATATTAAAAACAACTGATGGCGGAAAAACCTGGATTGAATTATCGCGTTGCGTAACAACACAGGTATTAGTTGATGTATTTTTTATTGATGCCAATACAGGTTATGCAACCGGAGGTGATTATTGGCAGGAAGGCGGTGGAACAATTGTAAAGACAACGAATGGAGGTATAAACTGGACAGATATATCAGCCGGAACAACTAACTTTTTAAATTCACTTAACTTTATTGACGCTCTTAACGGTTATGTAGTAGGGAATGGTGGAACTATAATAAAGACAACTGATGGAGGCTCAACTTGGTCTGTTTTATCAAGTGGAACAACAAGTAATTTACAATGCGTTTATTTTACTGATGCCAATAAGGGTTTTGCAGTGGGTGGGATATATGGTACTGAAGGAACTATTCTTAAAACTATCGATGGTGGGAATACCTGGTTAAAAATACCGAGTGGAACAACAAATACTTTAAATGAAATTTATTTTATCGACGCAAATACTGGTTTTATAGTAGCAGATGGATATAGTAAAGAAAATATATTAATAACCAAAGATGGAGGTACAACATGGTCTGCAATTACTAACGTAGTAGATTATAAGTCTTTATTATCAGTTTGCTTTACCGATGCCAATACTGGTTATGCTGTTGGGGGTGATGGGTGGTCAGGTATTGTTATAAAAACAACAAATGGTGGGTTAAACTGGACTCAAATAAAGTTAATAGAGGACTTCAGAATAGAAGATATTTATTTTACTGATCTAAATACTGGGTACGCAGTAGCCAGCAGGACTGGTGGTTTAGGTGGTGGAATTATTTTTAAAACTGTTGATGCAGGTGTAATCTGGAATGCTATAAGAGAGGATTCTTTTAACTTATATTCAATATGTTTTATCAACTCTAATACAGGATATGCAGTTGGTCGTGATGGAACCATTTTAAAAACTATAAATGGAGGGGACTTGCTTTCTATCAAAGAAACCAAATTATCGAAATCAAATTTTGTAATCTTTCCCAATCCTGCAACTAATATTATTACCATTTCGAATAACAATAATCTTATTGGAGAAACCGGCATAAACATTTTAGACATGAATGGAAAACGGCTAATGCATACTCAATCCCAAAATCAGCTTGATATTACAATGGATGTAAGCAAGCTGGTAAAAGGTATTTACCTGGTTAACATAGAAACCAATGGGGGGGGAACTGAATATAAGAAACTGGTGATACATTAGACTAATTGAAATCGACTTACATTCCTAATAAGGAATAATACTTTAATTGATAAAAAGTCTCTAATGCTTTTCTTAATTTCATTAAGTTTGTAACGCAATAAAACAGACACAAGTGGATATAGACTATCGTATTCTGCAAGTTATTAATCCTTTGATTTACTTCGCCTTTGCTATTCCAAGTGGTACTTGACTGAAGTGGATAAGCAGTTAGATTAATAACTTGTTATAAATACAAATCTTCAATTTCAGCAATTAGTAACAGCGGAAACCGAAAAGCTTTTCAGAGTAGGTAAAAAATTCAAATTCTACACAACATGAAAAATTTATTCAAACCATTCATCTCAGTGCTTATAATAAGTCTATTTATTGCCGGATGCAAAAAAGACAAAAATGATGAAAGCTCAAAAAAATATTTCAAGTATGACAATACTGAATATAGTCTTTCGAAGGGATTTCTTGAAAATTGGGGAAAATATGGGGATCAAGGATATAATATAGATTTATCCCTGCTTTCGTCAGACTTTATAATTCATGAAAGCAATGGTGAAGTTGATTCAGTTTCAGGTACAGGGGATGGCCTCATATTTGAAATTTTCACTTCCCTTCCAGGCAAATTGGATGTAAAGGATTATCTGTATGATGAAACCGGATCAGGTGCTGACGGCACTTTTGATTGGGGAATGATTGCGATAGATTATAATGCGATTGCTCAAACCGGATCATCTTTTGAGATTACCGGGGGAAAAGTGAGTGTAACAAGTAATGGCAATACGTACGAGATAACGATAAACTGCACTGCTTCAAACGGCAAAACCATTACGGGACATTATCAAGGAAGCCTGAAATATTACAATTACGACAAGAAAAAGAAATCTGCGTTGAGATTTCTTACCAAATAAATATCGGTCTTCTGATTTTATAAAACACTCTACGCAATTAAAGATCATACCCACGATGCAAGGTTAATTTTTATATTCTATGAAGCATAAACAGATTCTTACCATTGCAATTATCATTTCAATGATTTGTTTTGGATGTGAAAAGGACGCAGATTCTCCATCTGTTGACTTTACAAAAGATATAGCAGGAGTATACACCGGTACCTGGGTAGTAGTTGGTACAGGTCAGGTATCCGGAACTTGCGAAGTAGTTAAAGTTTCAAGTACCTCTGTTAATTTAGAGATGACAGCTGGCGGACAAAACATTCCTACGCTCCCAGGAGTTAAATTGAGTGACGGTGGAAACGGTAAAATAAAACTTATATATAGTGATGCAAGTGGTACGCTAAACGGAACCATTGATAATAACTCAATATTTTTCACTTTAAAAGCAGGAAGCATTGAGGAGACATTTTCGGGGACGAAACAATGAGTTTTAAGTTTGGCTGATTCTAGTCCGGGAGCGACTCAAAGTCGCGCTCGGACTATTCTATAATTTTTAACTTAACTCCAAACTCCAAACTCAAGGCACTTCAAACTCCAAACTCAAGGCACTCCTCACTCCAAATCTCAATATCCTTCTGCAATCAAAAATACCGTCGGTCTCTTTCTCAATGTTGGTAAGTTTTTCTTCCATTCTGCCAGCGTTCGTGTAGCAATAAATTCCGTTTCCAACGTAATATCACAGGCAATGCAAAGCAGGGTAGAAGGCATGCAATGCTGAAGGATAGATTCCAGCAGGGACATATTACGGTAAGGTGTTTCTATGAAAAGATTTGTTACATGCCGGGCGTAGGCTTCTTTCTCAAGCATTTTTAATTTCCGCGCACGCTCATCGGTTTTAACCGGCAGGTAACCATGGAAGGTGAAATGTTGCCCGTTCATGCCCGAAGCCATCAGCGCAAGCAACAATGAGTTTGGGCCAACCAGCGGAACAACAGTTATCCCGGCAAGGTGTGCCTGCCGTACGATCGCCGAACCCGGATCGGCTACGCAGGGTGTTCCTGCTTCGGACAGTAAGCCTATATCGTGGCCATCTTTGGCCGATTGCAGGAAGGCAGAAGTATCTTCGTCCTTTGTATGCTCATTCAGCAGATGCAATGTAACTTCATCGAAAGATCTTGTATATCCGATGCTCCGCAGGAAACGCCTCGCTGTCCGTTCTTCTTCCACGATAAATTCATTCAATCTGAAGATAATTTCTGTATTGAACGAGGGGAGAGCTCTTTCGGGACCAACCGGGCCGAGCAGGGCGGGGATGAGGTAAAGTTTTCCTTTTGGTGGCATAGGGGTGGAAGTTTGGAGTTTGGAGTTTGGAGTTTGGAGTACTTAAAGTTTGGAGTTGGGGGATTGCTGTTTAATTTTTATACCGATTGAAGTAAACATGGCCCATAATTCATTCGCTTCAATACTTATTGCCTGTATTTTCGGAGAATCAGCCCAATTTAAATCTGCAATTAGTTCTCCCCAATGAACAGTATGCTATTTCTTTTATGACTCAAACTTTAAGTACTCCAAACTTACCTTCTAAAAGGCAGTTCATCAAGGTCCACATTCCCTCCCGACAAGATGATTCCAATGCGCAATCCTTTATGTTTGAAAGTATCTTCAAACAAAGCAGCCAGCGTCACAGCCGACGAAGGCTCTGCCAGGATCTTCATCCTTTCCCAGATAATCCGCATTGCCTGGACGATGCCGGCCTCGCTGGTGCGCACTATCTGGTGAACATGCTTCTGGATAATAGGAAAAGTAAGCGTTCCCAGCGAAGTTCGCAGTCCGTCGGCAATCGTATTTGGGTTTACCGATGGGATGAAACGCTTTTGGTAGAACGATTGGTATGCGTCATCCGCCAGCAACGGCTCCGCAGCAATTACGCGTGTAGATGGTGAAAAATAGTTTGTGGACAGCGCAGTGCCACTCAGCAAACCACCACCACCAACCGGCACCATGATGACATCGAATGTGCCGCCATCTCGAATCAACTCTTTGGCTGCGGTGGCTTGACCGGCTATAATCCTATAATTGTTATATGGATGGATTTCGGTAGCATTTGTTTGGAGCAGGACCTTTGCCAGCGTATCTTCCCTTGACTGAAGCGTTGGTTCGCAAAAGGTGATTATTCCTTTGTAATGTTCAACCGCAGCAACTTTTACTTTGGACGCGTTGGAAGGCATCACGATGTAGGCTGTAATTCCCCTGAGGCTTGCAGCCAGGGCCAATGCTGCCGCGTGGTTTCCGGAAGAATGTGTGGCGACGCCATGGCTCATATCGTTTTCGGTAAGGCTAAATACAGCATTGCTTGCCCCACGGAATTTGAAAGCGCCTGTTTTTTGGAAATTCTCACATTTAAACACCAGATCCGCGTCAACCATTTCATTAATAGCCCGGCTTGTCATTAGCGGTGTACAATGGATGTAAGGACGGATACGTCGATGGGCGGCTTCGATTAATTCAGGAGTTGGAAACATGGGAATGATGTTTTTTAAAGTGCTAAACTGGACAAGCAGAACCAAAAAGGAAATATATAAATCAATGCAAAATGCAAAATGCAAAATGCAAATACCGGAGAACCCTCTCCATTGATTCTACTGTCAGCCATTTAAAGATTGATCTTTCTACTTTCTACTTTCTGTTTTTATTTTCATTGCAATACATTCAGTTGCCTGATTGAGTATATCAAATACTTCTTCAAAATCGCTTAAATGTCCGTAATAGGGGTCGGGCACAACATCATTACTTCCCGGATATAATTCATTGAGGATAAAATCAACCTTTTGGCGGTCGCTTTCATTCCGGGCTTTTCGCATTACATCGCTGTAATTGTTGTCGTCCATAACATAAATACGATCAAAACGATCGAAGTCGGCTAACTGGAACATACGCGCGCGATATCCCGAGATATCGATATTGTTAATTCGGGCAACTTTTACAGCACGTTCATCGGGTGATTCGCCTGTATGGAAAGGCTCAAAACCTGCCGAATCTACTTCAGCATCAATGCCATATAATTTAATCTTTTTCTGCATAATGCCTTCTGCCAGTGGTGAGCGGCAGATATTACCCAGGCAAACCAGGAGTATTTTCATGTGTATCTGTTTAGGGCAAAGTTAAGCCCAAATTATGCATCAGGAGCTTAGTAAATCATTGTTTCTCTTGATGTTAATCAGGATAAACAATAGATTAACTTTGGATAGCGCTAAAACGCAATTTGGATTAAAAAAAACCGCCGGCAAGGTGCACAGCGGTTTAATCAACATAATTGTCAACCGTTAAATTTTTATCTTTTTCTCAATCTCATCAGCAAACGTCCTGAAATTTTTATCGGTATCGATAAGGTTGGTAACTGTACGGCAGGCATGGAGAACGGTAGCGTGGTCCTTATTGCCGCAGTGCAGGCCAATAGTTGCCAGCGACGATTTGGTGAGTTTCTTGGAAAAGAACATGGCCAGTTGCCGTGCCTGAACAATATCGCGCTTGCGTGTTTTGGAGTTAAGCTGATCTACCGGAATGCTAAAGTAATCACAGATAATCTTTTGAATGAAGTCGATAGAAATCTCGCGGGTAGTATTTTTCACAAATTTATCGATCATTTGCCGGGCCAGTTCTATCGTAATTGCTTTCTTATTAAGGGACGACTGGGCCATGAGCGAAATAAGAGCTCCTTCGAGTTCGCGTACGTTTGTTGCAATGCTGTATGCCAGGTATTCGATAACGTCCTGTGGCATTTCTATGCCATCCTTATAGAGTCGTTTATGAAGTATAGCTATCCTGGTCTCGAGATCAGGAACCTGCAAATCAGCAGCAAGGCCCCATTTGAATCGCGAAAGCAGCCGGGGTTCCATACCTTTGAGTTCAACCGGAGCCTTATCGGAGGTTATGATAATCTGCTTTCCTTTTTGGTGGAGGTGGTTAAAAATGTGGAAGAAAACGTCCTGTGTCTTTTCTTTACCTGCCAGGAACTGAATATCATCCAGAATAAGCACATCTATCATCTGATAGAAATGGACAAAATCGTTGTGGTTGTTATTCCTTACGGCATCTATAAACTGTTGAGTAAATTGCTCCGTAGCTACATAAAGAACAGTTTTGTCGGGAAACACATTTTTCACCTGTATGCCGATGGCGTGTACCAGGTGAGTTTTACCCAACCCTACGCTGGAATAGATAAATAGTGGGTTAAATGAAGTTTTGCCAGGTTTATTGGCAACTGCATAGCCTGCCGACCGCGCCAGGCGGTTGCAGTCTCCTTCCACAAAATTATCGAACGAATACGATTCGATAAGTTGGGAATGCACCTGGATTTTTTTAAGCCCTGGTATTACGAAAGGGTTTGGGATATCTTTGGAACCCGAACCATTAATATTTATTGGCATTGATACAGAAGGATTTGCAATTGCCCGTTTGTTACTTGTAGGTACTTTAATGGTGTAAGGATCGTCGTTGAATGAACCATCCATCACAATGCTGTACTCGAGCCGGCCTGAAATCCCAAGTTCGTTACGTACAGTTTTCTTAAGCAGGCCGATGTAATGCTCTTCGAGCCATTCGTAAAAGAACTGACTGGGAACCTGTATTGTAAGTACATTTTTGTCAAGCTTTACGGGCTTTATCGGGGCGAACCACGTTTTGAAGTTTTGGTAGTTCAAATTGTCCTTTATCACAAGCAGACAATTTTCCCATACTTCTTCGAAAGCTTCTTTCATTCGTAAAATTGTATTATTTGTTAACAGAAAATCTTACATCGGAAATTATGCAGTTAGTTTTCAGTAGTATACATCTCTAAGTGCAGTTAGAAGTGGTAGAAGCCGTGAGGAATATTATTTCTTAACAAAGTTGAGTTGAAAATAGTGAAGAAAAAAAATTATTTATGCTTGTATTTCTGCTATTTTCTTACCATAGATAATTGACTAAAATAAAGATAAGTTCCAAAACGAATGTGTTATTTTGTGCCTAAACATCTAATTGTAAGCATATTTAGCTTCATAAATTTCTCATAAACAAGGCTTGAATCACTTTTTCGCACCATGATCGTTATTTTATTTTGAAGTTCAAACTGAGTTGATAAGATTGTGCAACTTTCTTCTTTAATAATTCGCATCACATCTTTCATAGTTGCATATCCGAATTCCAGTTCGTACATTTCGCTTACGATACGCGAAATAATGCTGGTTTGCCCGATGGCTTCCCGTGCTGCTGCGCGGTAGGCCTGTATCAGTCCGCTTACGCCCAGTTTTATGCCTCCAAAGTACCGTATAACGACAATCAGTGTATTCGTAAGGTCGGCAGAAACGATCTGCCCGAGTATCGGCCTCCCGGCTGTACCCGAAGGCTCACCATCGTCGTTTGCCCGACTGGCATATTTATCAAATCCCAATACATAAGCATAGCAATGGTGGCGGGCATCGTGGTATTTATTCCGAAGCATCTCAAGTTCCCTCCTAACATCAGCTTCGTTTGAAACCGGAATTGCGAATGAAATAAACTTACTGCCTTTCTCTTTGTACAGACCTTGTCCGGTGATTTCTATGGTTTTATAGATGTCATCGAAAAGCATGTATTTAAGGGAATTGCTCTTGTCAAATATATGAATTTTCATAAGTAAAAAAGCTTTTTTTAAAAATAAAAATCAGGCACTTTAGACAACAGTTTCTTACTAATTTTATTCAGGATTCCTCAAAAGTTTCGCTTGGTTCATTCCCCGAACCGGATTTTATTTGTAGCCGTTAACGATGCCCTGGTTTGAAATTGCTACTTTTGGGCCTATCGGTATTCCTTCACACAGAAATACAATGCAAATGGATGCTCACTTTGGCGAACTTGCTGCGCTGCTTACAGCTGTTTTTTGGACTATAACTGCTTTGGCTTTCGAGTCGGCGAGTAAGAAAGTTGGTTCCCTGGCGGTTAATATCCTCAGGTTGAGTATTGCTTTTATTTTTCTGAGCATATATACATGGATCAGCCGTGGGCTATTTTTTCCTTCTGATGCCAGTTTGCATGGCTGGATGTGGTTGGCTCTTTCGGGCCTCGTAGGATTTGTAATCGGCGACCTGCTTTTATTCCAGGCTTTTGTGGTTATTGGTGCGCGAATTTCAATGCTTATCATGTCTTTAGCGCCTCCTATTGCAGCAATTACAGGCTGGCTTATACTGGGTGAGAAATTTACGCTGCAGAACACTGCGGGTATGGCATTGACTTTATCAGGAATAGCTCTTGTAGTGCTTAACAGGATTCCGAAGGCCGGAATAGCGAATAAGCGTGTGATGCGGTTTAATTATCCGTTAGCAGGTTTGTTGTTGGCTTTTGGTGGAGCGGCAGGTCAAGGTGTCGGGCTGGTATTAAGTAAGCTTGGCATGCAGGAATACAATGCTTTTGCTTCTTCCCAGATCAGGGTAATAGCTGGTCTTGCTGGTTTTGCCGGTGTGTTTACAATAATTGGCAAGTGGAGTAGTGTGCGCCAGGCATTTAATCATATTCCCGCCATGAAGCGACTAACCCTGGGGGCATTCTTCGGACCATTCCTTGGCGTTTCATTTTCGTTGTTGGCTATTCAGCATACCAATACCGGTGTTGCTTCCACTATTATGTCTATTGTCCCTGTGCTGATTATTGCACCTGCCGTGCTTATAAATAAAGAGAAATTAACGTTCCGTGAGGTGTTGGGTGCACTGATTGCAGTAACTGGTGTGTCACTGTTTTTTATTACTTTCTGAAACCGCCCTGCTTGCTGCGCAACCTGTGTGCTGTCCTCAGCTGTTCTGATATTTCATTATATTCAGATGTGCTCAGCTTTAATCTTGTTTCGCTACCGGTTTTCTTTTGTGCATCTAATAACGGATACCAATCTCCAGGATCGGGAAGGTCATCAGGATGGCGTACCACAATATGCAGATGAATATGTGGAACTGATTGGCCGGCTGCTTCATTATCCTGAATGGTCCAGTCGAAAGCATCAGCTTGATAATAACCAAGCAACGTTTCGGTCACATCGCGGGCAAACAGAAAAAATTCCGTCATCAATTCATCAGGAAGCAAACGCAGGCTATCAAAATGCGAGCGAGATATAATAAGTATATGTCCGGGAAGAATAGGGGACTTGTTATATAAAGCCAGAAATGAACCGGAAGAAGCAAAAGCATTCCTATGTGTGTCGGGCAAACAAAAGGGACATTTATCGGGATGCCTTGTTGCTTTGTTCATCTCTTCGCTACAGCAGAAACTGCATATTTTTCATAATTCACATACAACCGGTGAATTGATTTTGGAATCTCCAGGTAATTCAGGATATCGTGGTTATATACAAGGTTCAGCTGATTGTCAATTCCTTTTTTCCGCATCGTGCAGTTGTATGCCTTAGGTAGAAGCCAGATATGGTCAATCCCTTTGATAATGGCTTCGTCCATGATAATGCTGGCAGCAACAGGGTGCAGGTCAATAATGAGTGCACTGAAAGCAGAAGGCAATTTTTCGACGCAATGGCATCTGCCATCTTCATCGAAATCATCCAGCTTTATGCGTGTATACTTTACGACGTAGCCACACCGTTGGAGTTTATCTTTCAAGGAATGGCAATAATTCTGGGAATCATTGCTGTCGGTGATAATGGCGATATTTTCCTGCGCCATAAATTCATGGATTGCATTTAAAGAGGGTACCATAGCCTTTTGATTGAAGTGAGATAATTTAGTGAACTGAGTCTGTATATTAGTTTCCGGTAATGGCATAATGTAATAGTCTACCTTGTTTCCTTTTCAATGTATTCTAGAAAAAGATTGCAATTTCCACCCGCCGGTTCGTTTGCCGGCCTTCAGGAGTATTGTTAGACTCTATGGGTCTGGTTTGTCCGTACCATTCAGGTTTAATTCTCTCTGCAGGTACTCCTTTTTTTACAAGGTAATTTTTGACAGCAAGCGTGCGGTCTTTCGAGAGTGTCATGTTAGATTCAGGTTTGCCCACATTATCGGTATGTCCTGAAAGCTGGAGTTTCCAGTCAGACTTCTTTAGCAAAAGTTCGGCAAGCCTGTCCAGCGAAGCATATGAAACCTGTTTGATAACCGATTTACCTGTTTCAAATTCGAGGCTCGAAAAAGCTGTATTCAAGACTTCCTGTTCCTCTTTCTTGATTTCCGGACATCCGTTATTTTCGACTACACCTGGAATTGTAGGGCATTTGTCGTAGATATCCGGTATTTTATCACCATCGGTATCCAGCATTGGACAACCTTTATTTTCCAGTGGCCCCGGGTCATTGGGGCATGCATCTTCTGAATCTTTAATGCCGTCACCATCAGTGTCAGCCAAAGGACAGCCATTGGATTCCGGATTTCCGGGAAGGGTAGGGCAGAGGTCATCTTTATCCGGTATACCATCACCATCGGTATCAGGACATCCTCTGAAAACAGACAAACCGGCCTCGTACGGACATGCGTCCTGGCTATCTGTTATGCTATCACCGTCGGAATCGGGACAGCCATGAAATAAAGCAAGCCCTTTAATATCCGGACAATCGTCGTTGGCATCAGC
>Ga0315283_10000833_pt1 | contig 23569 bp, 28 predicted proteins | sample YL17G09_0_MG_FD_204541 | JGI IMG/M metagenome (GOLD analysis project Ga0315283, IMG submission 204541) | Sediment microbial communities from Yellowstone Lake, YNP, Wyoming, USA - YL17G09_0 | ecosystem: Environmental > Aquatic > Freshwater > Lake > Sediment | place: USA: Wyoming | collected...
TTCAGCGTCCCGGGCTATTAACGGCAGACTCTGTTCTATCGACATAGCAGCTGAGGAACTCAAACCGAAATACATGCGGGGATTCGGCAACGTTTCCAATACTACCGCGACAGAACTGAATGGAATTTCCGGGGAATTGCAGGCACTCGTTGTACGGCTCGAAAAGTATCTTGCCGGGGGAACCTCGCAGGATTTCCGGGAACGCCTGAAACGGCTGGAAGAAGAAGGTAACAATCTGGACCTCCTTTCCCGGATTGAACGGGTTGTCGCGGAACGAGGCCTCGTTGAATTTCGGGGGACGATCGCTTCGATTCTTGACCGTGCTGAAGACAGAAGTTTCGAGATCGCGGTGTTCGGTCGGGTCAGTTCCGGGAAGTCATCGCTCCTGAACGCAGTTCTCGAAACAGATGTACTTCCCGTTGGAGTAACTCCTGTTACCGCAGTCCCTACTCGTATAACCCATGGTGAGCAGCCTTCTCTCACGGTTTCGTTTGCCGATGCGCCTGTAAAATCATTTGAGATCGCCAGGCTCGGGGAGTTTGCAACGGAACAGCATAATCCCGGAAATAAAAAACACGTGGCGCGTATCACCGTTACCCTTCCGGCTCCCCGGCTCTCCCAGGGTGTCACCTTTGTAGATACACCGGGTCTGGGCTCACTTGCGACAAGTGGTGCTGCTGAAACCCTTGCTTACCTGCCTCGCTGCGATCTTGGGGTAGTCCTTATTGATGCAGGATCAACACTGACTTCCGGGGATTTGCAAACTATTCTCACACTGCAGGAAGCTGTTATCCCGGCCCATGTTCTTCTCAGCAAAGCAGACCTCCTGAACCGGCAGGACTGCGAGAAGACCATCGCTTATGTCAGGAAACACATTGTCTCGGAAACCGGTCTTGACCTGCCAGTCCATCCCGTCAGTGTCAGACCTTCTCACCGCACCCTGTTGGACCGGTGGTTCGACGAGCAGATCCTTCCGCTCTACAGTCACTCGCAGGAGCTCAGGGCGTCATCGCTGCAGAGGAAGATCGGTTCGCTGCGAGAGTCCGTCGTGTTCATTCTGCATAATAAGATCCAGAGGAGTCAACCCTCGTCTTCGGGAAATAAAGATGATACCCGTGCCATTGAGTCCCGCCTGCGCCGTGCAACAGGATTGATTGATGAGACCCGTGTCACCTGCGAACGTGAAATTAAAAAAATGGCGAACGATATGCCGGAAGTCTATTCAGCCGCTGCCGTCAGTGTCCTGGAAGTGCCGGCCCTGAACACGGATCCCAAGATTGCGATTGATAGCATAATCCGGACAACTGTTCTCCGGGTTGTGCAAGGATGGGCAAAAAATGTCCAGGCCCCGGTAGAAACGCTTGCTCTTCGGTTGCAGGAAGATCTGATAATATGTGCCGAGGACCTCGGTGTTGCAGACATGCCGAGTGGGGACGAATTCCTGTCTCTTGTCCGTGGTATGCCAGTCTTCGATATCGGAACGATCCATGTCACCGCACAAAAATCCACGTTTACTGCGCTGCTCGGAAAGCACTATGCTGAGAATAATATGGCGGAGCACATCCGCCAGCAGCTCGGTGAACCTTTCCGGCAGGCTTTCGCCAGCTACCTGCGACTCTTACAGGAATGGTCGAAAGTGGTGACGGGCCAGCTGAGTCAACGGTTTGAGACATACGCTGAACGTTATAGGGCACAGGCGGATCGATCCTTCGGGGGACAGAACCTTTCCGTGGATGAGATTCGTGCTATCGAAGGGGACCTTAAACTGCTCGGGGATACAGTGCCCTGATGGGGAGTAACGGAGGTTGCGGTGATGGATATACATAATAAAGATGCAAAACCATTTTTTTATATCATCTGGTGATGAGGTCCACCGTTAACCGCCAGAAAATGGCTGATGACTTCTGTTTTATGGAGATATAATCCGCTAACAACCGGCGGCCCTGCTGATGGTTCTGCCATTCCCGATCACTGATTACCATCTGATGCAAGCCAATGCAATCGTCTGATGGAGAGAGCAGGAAAATTGAAACCGGATCTGGCGGATTACCGATGAATAAGAAAATCTGACGAGGTAAACCAATGTCACAACAACTCGGGGGACAACCCATTATTATTCTCAGGGAAGGAGCAACACGGAACCGAGGGCAGGAGGCCCAGAACAATAATTTTGCCGCTGCAAAGGCCGTAGCAGCTGCTGTCCGGTCGACTCTTGGCCCCAAAGGCATGGATAAGATGCTCATCGACAGCATGGGGGATATCACCATCACCAACGACGGGGTCACTATCTTAAAGGAAATGGATATTGAACATCCCGCCGCAAAAATGATGGTCGAGATCGCAAAGACCCAGGACGATGAAGTTGGCGATGGGACGACCACCGCAGTCGTCATTGCCGGAGAACTGTTGAAGAACGCTGAGGGGCTCCTCTCCCTGAGCGTCCACCCGACCGTCATTGCCGAAGGATACCGGCAGGCTGCCGAAAAGGCGCTCGTTATACTCGACAGCTTCGCCATTACGGTGAAGCCAACCGATACTGAGATGCTCAAAAAGATCGCGGCGACAGCACTCACTGGCAAGAACGCAGAGGTGTCGAAAGACCGGCTCTGCGACATCATCGTAAAGGCAATCACCTTTGTTACTGATCCCGATGGCAAGGTGGATATCGGTCATATCAATGTGGAGAAGAAGGTCGGCGGTGCGGTGGATGATACCGAGCTCATTGAAGGTATGGTCATCGACAAGGAACGTGCGCACCCGAGCATGCCAAAATCCGTGAAGAGCGCGAAGATCCTGCTCCTCAACGCAGCACTCGAATTCAAGAAGACCGAAGTGAATGCGACGATCAATATCTCAACGCCCGGGCAGGCCCAGGCATTCCTCGACGAGGAAGAGCATATGGTCCATACCATGGTGGAAAAGGTCGTCAAAAGCGGTGCGACTGTTCTCTTCTGCCAGAAGGGTATCGATGACGTTGCCCAGCACTACCTCGCAAAGGCCGGCATCCTCGCTACCCGGCGGGTCAAAAAGAGCGATATCGAGAACCTTGCACGGGCGACCGGGGCGAACATCGTCAATAGTATCGATGCAATTACGCCCAAGGATCTCGGCAGTGCCGGGCTTGTAGAAGAACGCAAAGTCTCTGGAGACGAGATGATCTATGTCTCGAAGTGCAAGAACCCCAAGGCGGTCTCCATCATCGTCAGGGGCGGGACCGAGCACGTTGTCGACGAACTCGAACGTGCCATCCATGATGCCCTCATGGTTGTCAGCGTTGTTGTCGAAAGCAAAAAGATCGTTGCCGGTGGCGGAGCTGCAGAGACCGAGTTATCGCTCCAGCTGCGCAGATATGCCTCACAGGAAGGTGGCCGTATCCAGCTTGCGATTGAAGCATTCGCTTCTGCCCTGGAAGTTATCCCCCGGACCCTTGCCGAGAACGCAGGACTTGACGCTATCGACATGCTTGTCGCGATCCGTGCTGCACATGAAGGAGGAAAAAAGAATTTCGGGCTTGATGTCTATGAGGGTAAACCCGTAGACATGCTCAAGGCAGGTGTTGTTGAACCGCTGCGGGTGAAGACGCAGGCTATATCAAGTGCGGCAGAGGCGGCCGTCATGATCCTCCGTATCGACGATATCATCGCGTCGTCAAAGGCAGCCGCACCGGCTGGTGGCATGCCCCCCGGTGGCATGGGCGGGATGCCGCCCGGTATGGGAGATTATTAACCACAATTCTTCTCCTTTTTTACCGAATGGAAAATCTTCGGGAGACACCTTTTTCTATGATAGGATTCCCCGTCCCTATCCATTATTCAGACGGGTATAATCTTCAGATTTTCAGGTCTTTTCCGGATGTTCTGCATTCTCCTCTTCGAATCTGTGCAAAAAATCTTCCACATAGGGCAGACGTTCCATCGCCATCTGCCTTCCGGGAACCGTCTTCATGTTATGGAGTGTTGTCTCAATCTTCTTCCGGTACCATGTGATAGCAGAGGGAGGTGCATATCCCCGCTGGCCGAACAGGGCAAATGCCCGGGCAATGCCATTCGGGCCCAGGCCATCAATCTTGTCAGCATCGAAGAGTATCCGTGCCTCAACTGATGACAGGTTCCCCTCTTTGAGGCGTTCCGTGGAATGCTCCGCTATGATCGCAATAATCCGTTCCATTCTCTCGGGAGGGTAGCCGATTTCATTCAGGATATCCCGAGCAGTGTTCATGCTGAGCTCCACATGCTCCTCCTTGCGGTTGAAAGGAGACGTCACATCATGAAGAAGTGCTGCAAGGGTAAGCAGTTCCCAATCAGTATCCGGAAAATGAGCGGCAATCTTCCGGGTATTAACAAGGACTCGTTCAATATGATCCATCCTGTGTGCGACAGACTGGACTTCAGCTGCATACAACGTCCTGACTTTGTCCCGAACTTTATCATCATAGTGCATATTCATTCCCGTCATTCCTCCCCCGAAAATTTATGTGGCAGTGTCTGCCCTAGTCCACCCACACACGAGCATCCTTTCATCCCCAGAAACGAGACACGAATTTAATGAAAAGATACAGCACTAACAGCCAGATGATTATAATAATCAGGAGTCCTACCCAACTATGAATTTTTTTATTCGCTAGTTCGGTCTTCGCCCGCTTACGGTATTCTTCCAACACATTTTCCGGCATCAGGTAAATCGCAAGTGCGATTCCTGCAGGTACTATGATAAGATCATCCAGATAGCCAATTACCGGAATGAAATCCGGTATGAGATCGATCGGGCTCAGCGCGTATGCAACCGTCAGTACCATGACCGCTTTTGCATACCAGGGGATGCGTGGATCACTTCGGGCGAGGTAGAGCGCATAGACGTCACTCTTCAATTCCTGTGCCAGTTCTTTGAGCGCTTCGATTGAGAACACGATCCATCCCACGGTTATACCGTTGCAGCCACTCTGGTTTTGAGCGTGAAGAATCCCATCATCACGGTTCCTGCCGCTGCTACCACTGCAGCGAACGCAAACCCGGCAGAATAGCCGACAAACGCCCAGATAAACCCGATCAGGATGCTGGAGAACAAATCGCCGATCCCGTTCACGGTTGCGAGCGCTCCGAAACCCAGCCCGCGGAATTTCTCCTCGATCATCTCCCCGGCAACCGCACTTTCGAGCGTGTCCTCCGCTGCGATAAATACACCGCAGAGTGCAAAGAGGATACCGTAGAGGATCGGGTCCGGTGGGGCAAGAGCAAAACCGATGAAGGTCGCAACAGCAATCCCATACCCGAGTACAAGCAGCGTCTTCCTCCCGAACCGGTCGCCCAGTGCGCCGAAGGGGTAACATGCGGCTGCGTATACGATGTTCCGTATCGTATACAGGATCACACCAGCTGCCGTTGCCTGGGCAAATCCGAGCGAGGGGGTCAGCATGACAACGGCAAACGCGATCAGCAGCGTGTGCGAGAAGTCCGCGATCCCAAAGACAAGCACAGCAGTGAGATATTTCCTAAATCCGCCCGGTAGTCCTTTCAGTGATGCGACCAGCGTGCGGTGATCGCCCGAAGGTGCCGGGTTTTTTTCCCGGACAAAATACCAGAACGTGAAGATTGCAAGAGCGCCAGGGATCAGCGTGAGCCAGAAGATCTCCCGCGTGCTGAAATAGGCAAGAAGCGAGAAAGCAACAAGCGGCCCGACGATTGCACCCAGCGTGTCACCAGCCCGGTGGAATCCAAATGCTTTGCCCAGGTCAGCCGTGTCTACCGATTTTGCAAGGATCGCATCACGGGGAGGACCGCGTGTGCCTCTTCCCATCCATCCGATTACTCTTCCAAAGAGAACCATCGGCCACGCGACAGCAACTGCAACGATGGCCGGAAAGATACCGGTCGCTACATATCCTGCGAGCGCGAACTCTTTGCGTTTCCCCAGTTTGTCCGAGAGATACCCGGAAAATAATTTCACAAAACTCGACGCACCGTCGCTGATACCCTCGATGATACCCAGGGCATACACCGGCGCTCCCAAGGCAATCAGGAATGAGGGGAGCAGCACCGTCACTGCTTCATGGCCGAGGTCAGAGAAAAAACTCGTGATGCCGGCGCCAAAAACTGTCCTGTTCAGCCATCCGTCTTTCTTCATGGCAATGCTTCTCCAAAATAGAAGTCATCATCCCATCGGGCGGTTTACGGCGGACTTCATCACCACGATTCAGTTGTATTCTGTACTCCTTATGCGTTAATACGGGTTATGATAGATATGGTACCGGTCACCAGCATGAGTTCATCATCAACTGCAAATCCTCATTGATTTTTTGGCAGTATGTGTGAATATCTTCACGTGCCGCATTCAGTTCGGCATCGGCATCTCCCGTTATGGAAATTCTTCTTTTTGCCTCATCGAGACGCTCCGTAATCTGCTCTTCCAGCGTTTCTATGATTGATGTCATACATTTCCCTTTTCTGGATTCCTCGTATGATTAAAAATGAAGGAGTAAAAAATATACTACACATGAGTGTTACTTTTTTGATCCAAAGTCAATATTTTTGTAATAATACGCAATTATTCCAAAAGTACCTCCAAAAAGAAGAATCGCCATACCTAAGACAAAATTATCCTTAGTATTTTGAATTACCTCGTTGGAACTAGTATCGGGAGAAGTATTCGTTGATGATTGATACATTCCACTGAATAGTATAATAACGACGAAAATTATGAAAACACCAGATATCGCACCTAGAATTAATTCAGTCGCAGTTCGAGGCATCAGCACAGCCCGGCTCATTCCTTCTTCTTCGGCTTTGCCCTCACACACAATGCCCTTCGGATAAAATCCTCTTCCTTGTTGAAGTACAGGCTATCGTGCCCGCTCCAGCGTTCGCATCCTTTCACCACCACGGCAGGAACACCGTTGTTGCTCTCGCCCATGACAAAGTTGGCGATACCGGCAATCTCATCGACCACGGCTTCCTCCGTGATTTTCAGCACATGACCGAAAAGATCCTTGTCGCCCCGGAAGTCCCGGATGGCCGGCATCCCACTCCAACCGATAGCATTGCCGGTCTGGCCCCGGCGGAAAGCCCGCCCACAGGTATCGGTGATGATGACACCGATATCCTTACCGGTGATCTTCCTGAAGGCTTTCCGGACTTCGTCCGCAGCTTTCATCGGGTCCGGTGGCAGTAGGATCACCATCTCGTCCTCGATATTGCTCTGGTCGACACCGGCTCTGACTCCGATATGCCCTCCAGCCACTTCTGAGAGGATGAACGGGAATTCAATCAGCACATCCTGCGAAGCATCGAGGATCGACTGGAGGAAGCGGGGATCCTCACCGGTCATCTTGCTGATCCGTTGCGCCCGGGGTGTGGGAGTGATATCCGCCAGCCTGCGGGTATGACCTTTCGCCTTTGAGTATACCGAAGAGGCAATAGTTACAATGTCCCCGTCCTTGAGGACACATCGTTCAGCTATCAGTGCGGGTAGATCATCTCCCGCATGGATAAGCGGGAGGTCTTCAACAGGCAATATGGTAAGTTTCATAACAATCGCTTTGTCCCATCAGAGAAATCTGCATGTTTCTGCCGGGGATATGCTGAAAAGAGCAGGTTCAGGTTTTCACAGTACCTGGCTAATAACATTCTGCTCTCTTCCCGGATACGATCATGCGGTTGCAGCAGAAGTCATCAGCCGGAAACGGCAGTTATGAGGCGGACTTCATCACCGGATTAATTTTGATGTGAAGTACTTTTCAGAGTGTCATCTGATATTTATTTCGCTTCGGTCCCAAAACAAGGAACCACTGAGGTTCAGATAATGATTTTAGGAAATATCTTAAAAAAATGGTTTAATAGGTGGCCAAATACCGGTCGAGATCCCACGGGTGGACCGTGAGACGGAACGCATCGGTCTCGGCCTCGGCGATCTTGGCGAGGTTCTCCACGATGTGGCTGCCGAGTGCTTCACAGAGTACCTTATCGTTCATGAGGTATGCCTGGGACTCCGCGAGGCTGCCGGGCAGCATCTCGATCTTCATCTTCTTCCGCTCCTTCTCGCTCAGGTGATAGATGTTGATATCGGTGCTGTCCGGGGGCATGATCTTGTTCTTGACACCATCGAGACCCGCTGCGAGCATGCAAGCGAATGTCAGATAGGGGTTGCACATCGGGTCCGGGCTCCGGAATTCAGCGCGGGTGCCGTTGCCACGAGCAGCGGGGACGCGGATCAGGGCGGAGCGGTTGGCGGTGCTCCACGAGATGTAGCATGGGGCTTCATAGCCGGGGACGAGACGCCTGTATGAATTGATCGTCGGGTTTGCGACGCGGGTGATTGCCTTTGCGTGTTTCAGGATACCGCCGATGTAGTAAAGGGCAGTCTGGCTGAGTCCCTTCTCTGCATCTGCATCGGCGAATGCATTTTTCCCTCCCTTCGAGAGTGAACCATGGGTGTGCATACCGCTGCCATTTATCCCTCCGATAGGTTTTGCCATGAAGGATGCATGAAGCCCGTACTTCAGCGCGATCGCTTTCGTCGCATACTTCTGGGTGATCACCCGGTCTGCGGTCGTGACAGCATCGGTGTACTTGAAGTTGATCTCGTGCTGGCTCGCCGCGACTTCGTGGTGGGACATCTCGATCTCGAAGCCCATCTGCCTCAATGAGAGCACGATCTCCCGCCGGACGTTCTCGGACGCATCGTTCGGTGCGAGATCGAAATACGCTCCGGTGTCCGAGAACTCCGTTGATGGTCTTCCGTTGACAAGATTGAACAGGAAAAACTCGAGCTCGGGACCGGTGTTGAAGGTGTAGCCCATCTTCGCTGCTTCCGCCATGTTCTTCTTGAGGGCATACCGGGGGTCGCCGTCGAACGGTTTATTGCCGTAAGTATACACATCGCAGACGAACCGGGCAACCTTTCCATCGGCCGGCCGCCACGGCAGGACCGCGTACGAGGCCGGGTCCGCCTTGAGGAGCATATCGGACTCTTCGATCCGCGTGAACCCCTCGATTGAAGAACCGTCGAACCACGTCCCTTCGGTCAGGGACTTCTCGACCTGCTCTACCGGGATCGCCGCGTTCTTCGGCATGCCCATAACGTCGGTGAACTGGAGCCGGACGAACTGTACGTCGTCTTTCTTAATCTTTTCAAGCAGTTTCGTAACATCAGTGTTTGCCATGGTAAACCTCACATCGAAGGGACGTGATGAACGGGAGAGAAGAGGGAGATACGAATGATGTCAGCAGACGCCTCCCGCCGTTCCCGACCGGTCATGAACATCCCGGTTCGTGGCAGAAGTCATCAGCCGGAATCGGCGGTTATAAGGCGGACTTCATCGCCTGTCTAAAAGATTTGACAAGAAGTACCTTTCCAAGTGCCAATATATATTAATTTCGTTTCGGTTCCGGAACAGGAAATCACTGATATTAAGATGCTGACCCAGAGAACTATCTAGTGATGTATCATGAGAAGCGATGAAGTAAAAAAAGGGAACCAGCGGGCACCCAACCGCTCGCTGCTCCGGTCGCTGGGTGTAACGGATCGGGAGATGGACCTGCCGTTCATCGGGATTGCAAATGCCTGGAGCGACATCGTTCCCGGCCACGTTCACCTGCGCACGCTGGCGCAGAAAGTCCGGGAAGGTATCACTGCTGCTGGCGGCGTGCCGTTCGAGTTCGGAGTCATCGGTATCTGTGACGGGATCGCGATGGGCCACGACGGGATGCGGAATGCCCTTCCGTCACGGGAAAACATTGCCGATTCCATAGAACTGATGGCACAGGCCCATTGTTTTGACGGGCTGGTCTGTGTCGGCACCTGTGATAAGATTATTCCCGGGATGCTTATGGCGGCTGCACGGCTCAATATCCCCACAATTGTTATCACTGGCGGCCCGATGCTCTCCGGACATCTTGCCGGAAAAGAGCTCTCGCTTATCGATGTCTTTGAAGGGGTGGGGAGACAGGCGGCTGGCAAAATGACCGAATCTGAGCTCTGCGAGCTGGAATGTGCTGCAATGCCCGGCTGCGGATCCTGCCAGGGTCTCTATACGGCAAACACGATGGCGTGCATGACCGAAGCACTGGGCATGTCACTTCCCGGTTGTGCAGCGACGCCGGCAGTCGATGCGGCAAAACTCAGGCTCGCCCGGGAAACCGGTGAGCGGATCGTACCGCTTGTCAGGGACCAAATCCTGCCTCGGCAGATTCTTACTCCGCAGAGTTTCTCCAATGCCATCAAAGTCGATATGGCTCTGGGCGGATCGACAAACACGGTCCTTCATCTCATGGCGATTGCGCAGGAAGCAGGCGTCCCAATCACTCTCGACACGTTCCGCGACATTGCCCGCACCACCCCGCACCTCTGCAACATGCAGCCCGCCGGCCCATACTCAATGGAAGCCCTGTATTACGCCGGTGGCGTCCCGGCAGTAATGAACCGGCTGGCAGCATCGCTTGATGATGTTATAACCGTTTCGGGAAAAACAGTTCAGGTCATCGCCCGCGACCACCCGGTGAAAAATGAGCAGGTAATTGCTCCCTTAACCGCACCGGTGCACGCTGCCGGCGGCCTGAAGATCCTGCGGGGTTCCCTTGCTCCGGACGGGGCGGTGGTCAAGAGTGGTGCTGTGGACGAAAAGATGTGGAAACATGAAGGTCCCGCTCGCGTGTTCGATGGTGAGAAGGGTGCAATGGATGCGATTCTCAAGCGGCGTATCAAGGAGGGAGATGTCATTGTGATCCGATACGAAGGCCCGAAAGGAGCGCCCGGTATGCCGGAGATGCTCTCCCCCACATCGGCCCTGATGGGGCAGGGTTATACCCGCGTGGCCCTCGTGACGGATGGGCGGTTCTCCGGGGGCACACGGGGTCCATGTATCGGACACGTGGCACCGGAAGCCGCGGCTGGCGGACCGATCGGACTCGTGAAGGAAGGCGACACGATACGGATTGATCTCTTCGCTGATACGGTTGATCTTCTTCTTTCACCAGAGATACTACAGAAACGAAGGCAGGAAATGGTTCCGCACAAGAAACCTGTAACCGGAGTTCTCGCCCGGTACGCAGCGCTTGTCGGACAGGCTGATAAGGGAGCGGTGCTGCGAAACGGGTGAACAAGATCCCAACACCTTTTCATTTCGACCAGTCCGGATACCAGTCACCTTCGGGCTCCTCCTGCCGAACCGGCCTTTTTCTTTACCGGTGCAATGTAATCTGAGTACCGGCGTTTGAGTGCTTCCTGTGCCCTGTTGAGAATCTGGGCAAACCCTTCCCCGAGACCACCATACCTGATATCCCGTATTACTGCATGCAGAAATACCTGGTAATAGATGCAAAGATCATCGAATACCGGATCAGCGACAACGGCAAGTTGGTTGACGAGGAGGGAGGGCTGGTAGGTCTCCCGAATCTTTTCCGGGGTATCATACATGCAGATCGTTTCAAAAAACGTATGCGAAGCCCGGACCATCTCATTGATGAGCTCCGGCAGGTTCTCCGGTAAAGCAGCGAACTGTAAGGTGAATACCGGGCAAAACCATGGTGCCTGACGGATCTCCGGGCGCAACGCACGGAATTCGTGGTGATTGTAGATCTTCAGGACGGTTTCCCGATTCGTGATCAGCCGGCATACGTATCCGACAGAAGATTCACTCCTGCTCCGTTCGATGAACCCAGTATTCTGGAACGAGTCTATCCATTTCCGTATCGTTGCCACTTTCGTGAATCCGACACCCGTGGCAAGATCGATCTCGTTATGCGGTTCTCCATCGAGAAGGATACGCATCAGCCGGGGCTTGACCGGTGATTTCATCGCGATGCTCCTTCCGGGGATGTGCCGTCAGAGTTCTTACATGCCGTTCGCACAACCGCTGATGGATGCTCACGGAGCTTCGTGATCAACTGACGGCTGTCTTCTGTGTTCATCTGTGAAAGTGCGTACACAATCTCACGCAGGGTATACACGTCCTGACCGGCAGCAATCATTTCGGCAAAGACCGGCACAGCCCGCTCGTATTTCCGTTGGCCGAGGATCTGGATCGCCATCATCCGGTGTTCCCGGATCGGGTGGTGCAGGGTGAGCAGGAGCCGCTCCTCAAATGCGTGCTCCCTCCAGTGGTCGATGGATTTTCCGCATTGGGTACATACTTGTGCATCGTCGGGGCCCTGTTTCCCGCAGAAAGGGCAGAAGAAAGTCGTGCTCATAACCGGCACCTTAATCACAGCACCGCAGGGGATTGCCTGCATCCTGCCTGCGTGTTGGATCTTTACTCATACGTCCGATTATGGCGAGTGTATCCAGTGCAAGCCAGGTATTTTCAAGGTTGGGGGATCCACCGAACATCGACCGGACGTATCCACCATTCTCACGGCAGCATTTCCTGATAAATTCCTGACACTGGGCAAGCAGGGGAGAAGGGTACTTCAGCACGGAACACGCAAGCACGCCCGCATGGATGTGTTCGAGATACCCGGGTTTTGAACCCGGTACTGCGAGGAAACCCGAGGCCGGGTCTTCACACTGTTTCACAAATTCCGTTGAACCAGTTAATGATACCGGATGGCCGAGTGCTGCCAGAATAGCAAGTGCATCAGCTGTCTCGATGATCGTTGACCCAGGATAGCCAAACCCTGTATCGGGTTGCTGGTACTGAAGCACCGCTGTAATAATCTCTGCTTTTTTTTCAGAGGGGATTACAATTCCGAGATGGGTGCAGAGATCGGTGAGAAGATTGAGATGTTCAAAGAGCGATGAGGATTCGACCGGGCGGATACTATCACGGGGAGGAATAAGCAAGGGAAGAATCCAGGATGCCAGATCCTCATCTGATTTCTCACCAAGCAGGAGCAGGCTCCGTGCAATCGCATATCTGACATTCACATTGGAGAAGTGTTTGCCGGAATTCTGGAACGAATAGAGGTATTTCCTTGTGGCGACGTCGTTATCCGGCAGTGCATCCAGCATCGCAAGCGAAGCAAGCGCATGGAACGTATCGCCGGCATTCGGCTCATCAAGCCGGTAAAAACAGTAGCCCCCTGACCTGCACCGCCGTTCCTGGATATATTCAATGGTTGTTTCCTGTCCCTGGATCATCGGCATCATCTACCATGTACTGGTAGAAGTCATCAGCCGATAAGGCGGTTTTGGCGGACTTCATCGCCGGTACGATAGTGTGGTGTGCGATGATAATTGAAGGTTGCGCCAAAAAATGACATAAAACATACAGGAGAGCGGGCCGCAGCGGCCAAAAGTGAGCGCCGGTTACCGAACGCATCAGCGAGAGGTCGAACGCGAACGAGTCACCGAGCGTTACGCATGAGTACGATCAACAGCGACGAACACGATGCGGAGTATGGTGTGAGGAGCGGGCCGGAGCAGCAAGCCCGAGACGAGCCTGCGAGTGAAGGGGTGCGTCATCGTTCCAACAGGAAGCCGTGAAAAAATAGCGAGGTGATGTGAAGCGAGCCGGAGCATCACCGAGGACGAGTGAACATGACCTGGCGCCTGCATGTTGCCAACCACCATATTCATAATGGATTGGCACAATTATGTTCCATGTGGAACAAAATTTAGCCAATGAGATTGTCGCACTGCTCCTGCAGGCCAATCTTCATCCCAGAGGCCTTGCAGAGAAACTCCAGACAAACCACATGACTATCGCACGGAAGCTTCGTACACTCGTTGACGAAAATGTTGCCGATTACCGGAATGAAGGGAAAAACAACGTCTATTTCCTCAAAAAAAGCATCGAAGGCAGGAATGCTGCGATGATCGCCGAGCTCTACAAACAATCACGTATTGTGAGCGTATATCCAATTCTGCGGAATATTTTCCGGATAATACAAGAAGAGGAAGAAATTAGCCTGGCACTTCTTTATGGCAGTTATGCAAAAGGAATCCCATCAAAGACCAGTGATATCGACATTTACATTGACACTCTTAACACCAATGTAAAGAAACAGCTGGAACAGCAGCATTCTTCACTGAGTGTAAAAATCGGGGAATTTGATCAACAGAGCCTGCTTATCCGTGAGATTATCAAGGACCATGTGATCATCAAAGGTGTGGAGGTGTATTTTGACAAAACAGGGTTTTTTGAAAAAACTGTATAATGACAAAGACCTCCAGCTGGTTGCACCAAATGATGTCGTAAAAGTGGCCTATCTGAAAAAGTCAGACAGCTTTCTTGCATCCGCACGGCTGCTGCGGGACAACGAACGGTTTGAAGAGTCCGTATCATTGACCTATTATAGCATGTACTATTCTGTCCTGGCACTCTTTTTTGCGACGGGAATCAAGTGTGAGAATCACTCGGCAGCAATTATACTGCTTGATGAAATCTTTGGAATCGATAATTCAGCGATTAAATCAGCCAAATCGGAACGGATAGACAAGCAGTATTATGTCGCGACGGCTCCGGTTCGGTCCGAAGTGATCTCTCTCATAAAAACTGCAGAATTATTTAATGCCGGTCTTCTCGATGTGGTTGACCGATTAACCAAGGATAAAATAGACGCATTCCGGAAAAAACTGATTAAACTCATTGGATAATTTTTGAGATCTTTGGTGATTGTCAATCCATGCTCTGACCATGAGAAATGAACATTTTTTTGATATCTCTCGTCGTGGCAATTCCCTGATTCTTGTTTTTACGAGACACCCCCGGAAAAAATGAGCCTCATATTGGTGTTCTGGCAGGGTTTCTAAGGTCCGGATGGGGTAAAGTATGGGGTAAAAACAACCTCGATTTAAAGGCCTTTGATGGCCAATAGGAGAGGTGCAAATCTGCCGTATTTTGGCAAACAAAGCGAATATTGGGCGTATTCTCCACACGAAACGAAATGGAGGGTTTTACGGGGTTTTCCGGTATTGGCAAATATATCTAGAAGGGAAAAGGAGTCCATTTTGGGCGTATTTTCCCTGAGTATAGTATCCCATCAAAGCACTCTTTTCTAAAAAAAACATATCGTATTTTAGAAGAATCCTCTCCCATAGATAATTACGATATAGTACACACCGACAACTATGAAAACCGCTGCGACACCTCGCCGGATCCAGAACTCTGCCGCCCCGATTCTCTGAACAATTCCTTTGCTCTTCCCCATACCCTTCACCAGAAGATACGAAATAATAATTACGGGTAAACCCGTTGCAAAAGCAAAAACAGCAGGAATAATCACTGGGTCTCCGGCACCAAGAGCGAGCGGAATAAGCATGGCAAAGAATAGTACTGCAGAAAACGGGCAGAAACTCAGCGCAAAGATTACTCCGAGCAGGAATGCCCCAAGATACCCCTTCTCAGCGAGCCGGGTCGAAATGCCGGACGTGAACCTGGAGAAACCGTCTTCCCAGGGCAACCGATCGAAATGAAAGATATCGAGCATGAAGATCCCACACATGACAAGGAAAGGACCGAGCAGAAGTTCCCCGTAATGCTGGAGTCCCAGGGCTATGAACTGAATATTCATCCCAAAGAATACAATAGCTGATGCGACTGCGACATACGCTGCCATCCTGCCAAGCGTGTAGACAAATCCGGTTAAAAGCGTATGACGACTGTCGTCAATTCTTTTGGAGATATACGCGATGGCGGTAATGTTGGTCGCAAGGGGGCAGGGACTGATAGCGGTCATCAGCCCGAGGAAAAATGCGGCGATGACCGGGACGGGACTCTCCCCCATAGTCCCGAGAGAATTCAGGAGATCCATTTCAGGAGAGATCCCCGTTCAGGCGCCTAGTGATAATACTCGCGAGATATTCCTTGTATTTCTCTTTATCCCCGGTCATGTACCAGACATCCATATCCTGTTGCCGGTGAAACCCGTTAGCATCATAAATCCCCAACCAGAGCGATGATCCAGTCACACCGTATTTTGCTGCAAGGGCAGCGTTCTCCGGAAGATCGTAGTTGACATGGGCAAATACGACCCGTCCCGATGCGAGTTCGGTTTTGAAATTTGCATTCACCGTCTTTTCCGCGAGGTCGCCAACTGCGATGCACGAAGTGCACTGGGTATTACCATGGAAATGGTAGACCTCGACACGTTCAACCGTGCTGTTGGAATTGATGGTGGAGGGCGATAGAGTTGGTGCTGCCCTTTGATGTTGGGATGTGTCAGTGCAACCTGCGGTAAAAAGGAGAGCTACTATGAAAAATACGAATATGAAAGAACGCATCCGGTTTATAATGGCCACACATCCCCTTTTATTTCCCAATGCGTTCGGAGCACTTCAGCGCCTGGCGCCCGCGATCAGTAATAGAGTAGATAATCCAGTTGCCCTGCTGTTCACCGGAAATAAAATCCTGCTCTTTGAGGATACTAAGATGGTACGAAAGTTTCGAGTCCGCGATTTTGACGACACCTTTGATGACACAGACACAGAGCGGCTGGGAGAGAAGTGAGTACATAACAGTGAGCCGGATGGGATCCGCGAGTGCCTGGTGGAGCCGGCTGCCCGCAAGAAGAGCAGATGCATCCGGTATTCGTGCAAGGAGACCTTCCATCCCGCCCTGTTTATTGAGCTCATTCTGTATAGGATCCGGAAGGTCTTTGGTAAAATCGCAGCATTTTCCCTTTAAGGAAGGTGTCAGTTTCTGTACCATAGAAGATTCAAATTAATATGAAATGGTAAGGTATATATGTTTTCCATGATAATAAAGGTTCAAGAAAATTTGAACCTTTAGCTGCGGATGCAGCGGGAATCTTCTGAGAATATGGCTATCGATATAAAAGCTGAACACCGGCCAGAAATTAATGGAGTGACTCATGTTTCCTGATTACTTACAGCAATTCGCTGACTGGGTGACCTACTCAGTCCTTGGACTAGTACAGGGAACCGCACTTGCATCATCCGTGAACTTCTTCATTTACGATTCAATCAAGGTCACGCTCATGCTCGCGGTCATCGTCTTTGCTGTCGCGATCGTCCGCACGTTTATAACACCGCAGAAAGTGAAAAAGTTAGTTGCAGGTCGCACCGAAGGAGTTGGCAACGTTTTAGCAGCCCTCCTTGGCATTCCCACACCGTTCTGTTCGTGCTCGGCAGTGCCGCTCTTCATCGGATTCGTCGAGTCCGGAGTACCGCTCGGGATCACGTTCTCGTTCCTGATTGCATCACCACTCATTAACGAGGTAGCCGCTGCGATGCTGTTCGCCATGTTCGGCTGGCAGATCGCGTTGCTCTATATCATCTCGGGCCTAATCATCGCGATTCTCGCTGGGATTATCATCGGGCGTCTCCACCTTGAAGGGGAGGTCGAGGAGTTTGTCTATAAGTGCAAGTTGCATGACCTTGCAGAGAAGGAAATGACCTGGAAGGACAGGCTTGTGTTTGCAAAGAACGAGTCGAAAGACATCACTTTGCGGGTCCTGCCGTATATTTTACTCGGTATCGCCATCGGTGCGATCATCCACGGATATGCTCCTGCGGACTTCCTCGCAAATATTGCCGGGCCGGACAACCCGCTCGCTGTTCCGATTGCGGTGTTGATCGGTATCCCGCTGTATGCCAATGCAGCAGGGATGATCCCCATCATGGAGGTACTGACTTCAAAAGGTATGGCAATGGGTACAGCACTGGCCTTTATGATGGCCGTCATTGGTCTGTCATTGCCTGAGATGATTATTCTACGGAAAGTCATCAGACTCAAATTGATATTGATCTTTGCTGGAATCCTGTTCGTCGCATTCACGATGACCGGTTATCTTTTCAACGCGGTTCTCGGGTGATGGGGGAAGTTCTGATGCCAGACAAACCGTGCTGTGCCGCTGATGCACTGAGGAGGATCAGGCAGATCAACGTAAATGGGATTTCGACAGGAATCACTATGCTGGATGAAAGCATTTCCGAGGTGAGGAAACTCAGGTTCACCGATGAACGTGAGATCCGTGAAGCACTCATGAAACGGGTGAAGATTTACAACTATATCCCGCCCGGTGTGGCTGATGCGTATGCGGACGCGATCCTGAAGGAGTATCATTCCGCAAAAAAGTGAGGATGAACTGAGTACATGATTTCCTTTGAGATCCCCAACCCGAACAATGGAGATGAAATTACATGACTGATAGAACAAACAACCAGAAAAATAGTACCGAACACCCGACCACCCCACGAATAAAACGACTGGTTATCGAATGGTGTCACCTTGTCGTCGACGGAGCGACCTGCGAGCGGTGCGGTGCAACAGGTAGCGAAGTTAAAAACGCAGTCAATGAGCTGACAAAAGAACTGGGTTCGTTTGGCATCAAAGTCGTATTCAAAGAGACTCCGCTCGGTACGGATCAGCTGGAGGAATCAAATAAGATCCTGCTGAACGGCAAACCGATTGAAGATCTCATTGCAGGAAGCGTAACTGAAACCTCCTGCAGTTCATGCTCAACGCTGACCGGGACATCAGCATGCTGCCGGGCGGTCGAAGTTGATAACGAGCAGTATGAGGAGATACCTGCCTGGCTTATCAAGCGTGCTGCGTATCGTGCGGTTGGACTTAAGGAAGCATAAGGGTGAATCGGGTGTACTTTTTTTATGTTCCCTCAATCACCAAAAAAATGATTTCAAAATAGTATGAAACAGCTACCTTTATCACGTAGTCTTCCTTAGTTTCAATTAAATTCAAAATACTTTCAGATCCACAGAACAATAATTCACTCTTGCAGGATGCGATGAAGATCATGGTAACCATTGAAGTACTCGGGACCGGTTGCGCCAAGTGCAAACGACTCTATGCAAATGCCGAACAGGCAGTAAAAGATCTGAAGATTACGGCCAAGGTCATCAAAGTGGAAGACCTTGCAGAAATTGTCGGTCGTGGGATCATGCTGCCGCCAGCGCTTTTCATTAACGGTGAAGTGCGTGCAGAAGGCAGGATTCCTGACGTGAATGAAATCAAGAAAATGCTAACGGAGTGAACAATGACAGAACCACCTACCTGCTCCTGCGGAGCAAACGAACCGAAACGGATCATCTTTCCGTGTGCGGGCCAGGCAAATGTTGGCCAGCTTACCAACCTTGCAGCAGTCAAGCTGACTGAGGAAGGGTATGGTAACATCGCCTGTGTCGCATTGCTTGCAATCGGTACAGAGACCCTTATCGCAAATGCAAAAAACGTTGATGAGGTTGTCATCCTTGACGGCTGCCCAATGCTCTGTGCAAAAAAGATTGCTGATGCCCAGGGAGTCCCTGCTGCACAACACCTTGTGATGACCGAGCTCGGCATCACCAAAGGACCATCGAAAAATTATAGCGACGAGGATATCGAAAAGATTGTCTCTGCCTGCTGGGGTGGTGAAGGGAAGAAGAAGAACGCCCAAAAACTCTTGAAGAAAAACGGGGGGCCTGACAGCGGTTGCGGGTGTGGGTGCGGCGGGACGTGCTGACCTCATTCTTATCGGGTGACATCGCATCGCAACAGGTGAACAACTCTCATTCCTTGACCAATACCTGATAATCAGTATTGAGGTTGCATAAAAATGACGAACGATTCCGGTGGGCTGGGCTGGGTTGAGAAACTGCTGGCGCTCTGGATATTACTCTGTATTGTAATCGGGCTGGCTCTCGGGAAGTACTTCCCGGAATTCAGCCAGAGTCTTGCGATCGGCATCCCGATAGGATTATTTTTGATGATCTATCCGGCGATGACGAAGATCGAACTGGGAGAACTCAAAGATGCCCTTAAGAGTAAGAAACAGGTCGCAATCATCGTTTTTTTTAATTACTTTGTCAATCCCTTCCTGCTCTATTTCCTCGGATGGTTATTCTTTGAACAGATCCTGCTCGGTCTGGGTTGGATTACCCCGGAAGCTGCCAGTTACCTGTGGACAGCGCTTATCCTCCTGGGTGTTGCACCGTGCATCGCGATGGTACTGGTATGGACTGACCTGGCCAAAGGAAACGGACCCCTCGGGATCGTGCTCATGGCATGGAATTCCCTTATCCAAATTGTGACGACTCCCTTCTTCATTGCTCTTCTGGTGGGCACATACATTGCCATCGATTATGCTCTGATCGCACAGAGTGTCATTCTCTATCTCGGTCTGCCCTTGCTATGTGGTGTCATCACCCGTAGGGAAGTCATTAAACGCAAGGGTGTGGAATGGCTGAACACCAAACTGATACCGCGTTTCAATGCTCTACAGCTTCTTGCATTACTGTTTACTATGATTGTCATGTTCTCCCTGAAAGGTGGCGTCATCCTTGACAATCCAGGCCTCATTTGGCAGATGGCGATCCCGGTAATCCTGTTCTTCTTCTTGTTGTTCCACCTCGTCTATTATACGACCAGACGTATGGGTTACAACTACGAAGATTCAGCAACGATGGGATTCCATTGCACCGGCAGAAACTTTGAGCTGGCCATCGCCATTGCATTGACCGCATTTGCAGCAATGCCGATGGTTGCAGTAGCCACGGTGGTTGGCCCCCTTATTGAAATACCCGTTATGCTGGCAATTGTGTGGCTGTCACTGAGAAGGAGAGACAAGATTATGCACCAGGGAAAAACACCGGGATCTCCCACATGAAACCTTTAAAGGAGAGAGTATGCAGATAAATATCGTCAGCGACGGGTTATTCGGGAAACGAGCATTCGAGAATATCGGCCTGCAGTTTCCCTGCCGGTGGGTTACCGTCCCATACTCCGGATCACCCATCATGGAGGATGTAGAGATTGATCTGCCTTCATGTGACCTCTGCATTTCCTATGCCCGGCACCCCGATGTGATCCTGGCAATCGTTGAACAAGGAGTACCCGTGGTGCTCGGCATCACCCCCGGGCCTGGCCTCGTCCGTCAGGCAAAGGAGATCAATCCTCTCGTTGCCTCGGCCCCGACCATGTGTTCGCTTGAATCGACGACCGGATGCAAGGAGATCGACTTGTATGCAGAACGGTTCGGACTTCCCGGGTTTCAGACCAGCATAGAAAACAGAACGATTGCCCGGATTGAAATAATAAGGGAAGCACCCTGTGGTTCGACCCGGGGAGCCGTTGCTGATTGCACGGGGATGCCGCTCTGCGCTGATACACTCCGGCATTTCGGTCTCCGTATCTGTCATCACTGTGTTGCCCCCCGGTTCGGCAAAACCTGCGACAAAGAAGTGTCAGGGGCCCTGCATGTCCGCCAACTGCTCCATAGTATCCCGGAAGAATCAGTGGCGGCCGCTCGGCTGGAAACATTCCGGGATGAGATGGATCGTATCCTTGAACAGCACCGGAAAAAACAGACTGGTCTTGGGTAACGGTCATGCTCAAAGTCCCACCGCACCCGGATTACCCGCCAGAAGAAGGACGTTACCTTCGGGGAAATGACTTTTCCCCGGCAGCGGTGGTCATCATCCTCACCACAGATCCTGAAGAGATACCTCCAGAGATCGAACACCTCTTGAGAATTGGGGTGGAAAGCGGAGCAGCACTTTCCGGGACCTTGCAGACCGCAAATATCGGCATCGAGAAGATCATCTGCAATATCGTCGCAAACCCGAATATCCGGTTCCTTATCCTTGGCGGTCCCGAGTCAGAGGGACACAAAACCGGTGATGCCATCAAGGCATTGTTCAAAAACGGGGTGGACGAGAAGAAACGTATTATCGGTACTACCGGGCTTTCAGCATACCTCTACAATGTACCGTTGGCGTTCATACTGAGGTTCAGACAGCAGCTGACACTTATCGATTGCCAGTTCCAGGATGAATCTGTGATCCGCAAAGCCGTGTGGTCATGTTTCCAGGAAAAACCGGTGGAGTTTCGCGGACAAACGCTCTTTGATCCTGGTGCATTTCCGGAACCCCCACTCGCCGGGAAGCTGACCTGGAGCGTCACGCAACCCTGGGCTGAGCCGGGTGATGACAACGAGCGGGTAGCAAAGCAGAAGGCACTGGACATGATCGAGAAACTGAAGGTAAGATGTGCCGCAAAAGCAGCGGAAGAGAGCAAAACAAAAATGGATTGATTATAATGGCCACAACAACTGGTGATCAGAGAACTTCGGCAGAGACAATCTGGGTCTTCACAGAGAATGTGGAGATCACTATGGAGGGACAATCCCGGTCATGGAAATAGCGGTGGAATATGAAAACAAAAGTCCTGTTCATCTGCACCCACAACTCGGCTCGTTCCCAGATGGCGGAAGGGTACATGAAGGCAAAGTTCGGCGACCGTTATGAAGTGTTTAGCGGGGGGACGGAAGTGACCCATGTACATCCGATGGCTATTGCGGTGATGAAGGAGATCGGCATCGATATCTCGCAGCACCGGTCGAAACTCATCGATGAGTTTTATGGATTGGGGATAAAAATCGTCGTCACGGTTTGTGACGCGGCAAACAAAGCCTGCCCGTTTTTCCCGGGCGCAAAGGAAGTCATTCACCAGAGTTTTCCGGACCCCTCTGCATTCACCGGCTCCGATGATGATGTCCGGGCCGGGTTCCGCAAAGTGAGAGATGAGATTGTACAATGGATTGATGCAACATTCGGACCGGAGCATACATGAGAATGATGAAGATATCCAATTCCGGAGAGAAGATTGAACCGGCTTACAAGGCATATCTGCCGTCGGGAGATCCAGGACCTCCTCAGTGGGGCTCATCCTTAAATATCGGATAGCACTATGCAACGTATCGAATTCTGAATACAAAAAAATCAGGTGAAGTGAATTATTATGGCAGAAGAAAAGAAGAAGAAAGGATTTTTCTCGGCGATTAAGGAATCGATGGACAAGAGTGGCGGCTGCTGTGGCGCCGGAGAGACCTGCGGTGCAGCTCCTGATACGTCTGCAGAAAAGGAAAAGAAAAAGGCCCCGTCCAAATAGTGAATGTGCAAGGTGATTGTCTGGTTATTTCCCATCGAGTACGACCAGAAATCCATCTTTCGTGAATTGAGGTGATTGTATTTATGGAAAATAACCAAACAGAAACACCCGTATATTGGGAAGTCCTCGTGTTCGGACTTGTGCCGATCATCGTCCTTATTCTCATAATCACCAGCTTTGCCCTCTCGTTCTTCCCGGTAGTACCGTTCTTTGTGAGCGGGGGAATAGCTCTCGTAGCCACTCTTTTCGGAGGATACACGCGTTTTGTCTCGGGGTTCCGAGATATGTACCACCGGAAGATTACGGTCAACGTCTTTGTTACTGTTGCCCTCATCGCTACGATGGCGGTTGGCCAGTTCCTGTCAGCGGCACTGATCGTATTTATCATGGCCACCGTGGGAGCATTCGAGTCCTATACGCTCGATAAAACGAAGAAAAATATCCGGAGCCTGCTCGATTTCGCTCCGAAGATGGCAAATGTGCGTCGCGGCACTGAAGAAGTTACCATGCTGGCCGCAGAGGTCCAGATAGGAGACATCGTAGTCATCAGGCCAGGCGAACGGATTCCGGTCGATGGGATCGTCGTTACTGGAGCGAGCAGTGTAAACCAGGCCCCCATCACCGGGGAATCGATCCCGGTTGAGAAGACCGTGGGCAGCGAAGTGTTCAGCGCGACCATGAATGAGACCGGACACCTTGAGGTCCGCACAACAAGGGTCGGTGAAGACACCACTCTTGCCCGGATTGTTCACCTTGTCGAAGGTGCACAGGGCACGAGGGCCCCGATCCAGG
>Ga0315283_10000834_pt1 | contig 23564 bp, 23 predicted proteins | sample YL17G09_0_MG_FD_204541 | JGI IMG/M metagenome (GOLD analysis project Ga0315283, IMG submission 204541) | Sediment microbial communities from Yellowstone Lake, YNP, Wyoming, USA - YL17G09_0 | ecosystem: Environmental > Aquatic > Freshwater > Lake > Sediment | place: USA: Wyoming | collected...
CCCCGCCGTGCCGCCGGCCCGGCCCGCCCGGCGACGGCGCCGGCCAAGCGACCCCGCGTGCGCTGACCCGAGACGATCAGAAGCGGAACCGGAGCACCCGGAACGCTTCGGCGTAGGCGAGCCCGACTTCGGTGCCGGCTGATGCCGCCCGGCGGCGCACGACCTCGCCGACCAGGTCGGACTCATCCCCGACCTGGGTGCGATGGCAGCACAGCGCCTCGACCTTGCGCTCGACCGTCATGGCGATGTCCTCCCACGTGTCCGGCTCGAGCGTGCCCGACAGATAGATCGTGCCCACCTGGTGCGGCGGGCCGGAGGTCGGAAAGTAGAGCGGGCTCGCCGCCGCCGGCGCGCACGCATCGAGCACGGCGAACCCGACGCTGCGGTGATCGTGGTGGTTCACGTAGCGGCTGCCGAAGAACACGGCGGTGGGGTCGCACGACACGACCACATCGGGACGCAACGACCGGATCCGCCCCACCAGCTCGGCCCGTAGTTCGAGAGTGTTCTCCACTTCACCATCAGGACAGCCCAGGTTGTCGTGGCCGGCGAGGCCCAGCACCGTGGCCGCCGCCTCAGCCTCTTCGGCCCGACGGGCCACGAGTCCGGCCGGGTCGGAGCCGTCAGCGGTGAGGCCCTTGTCGCCGCGGGCGCAGATCACCAGATGCACCTCGGCGCCCTCATCGGCCCATCGGGCCAACGTGCCGGCACACGAAACCTCAGGGTCGTCCGGGTGGGCGTACACGGCGAGCACGCGGCTCGGCCTGTCGGGCTCGCCGGACGGTTCGGTCGTGGACACGCCGTCAACCTAACAAGCGGCAATGATGACGACGATGACCTCCCTTCCTGATCCTTCGGCCGGTTCACCCCCTCCGGCACCCGAGCCGCCGACCCGTCCAGAACCGGGCTCGGGCGCGCCCGATCCGGCCGCACGCGACCAGGCCCGCTGGACCGCCCTCGCCGACCTGGCCGAGCACGTCGCGGGACGTGCCGTCGACCTGCTCGCCGACGGGCTCACCCGCAACCAGCTCCAGATCGAGACCAAGTCGAGTTCGACCGACATGGTGTCGGAGATGGACAAGGCCGCCGAGCGGCTCATCGTCGACGAGTTGCTCGCCGAGCGGCCCGACGACGGCATCCTCGGCGAGGAGGGCAGCGAGCGAGACCCATCATCAGGGGTGCGCTGGGTGATCGATCCCCTCGATGGCACGACCAACTACCTCTACCGCCACCCCGGATTCGCCGTCTCGATCGCCGCCGAGGAGGCCGGACAGGCCGTGGCCGGCATCGTCATCGACATCGCCGCCGGTGACCGGTTCCGGGCGGTACTCGGCGGCGGCGCCACCCGAAACGACCGGCCGATAGCCGTGTCGTCGGAGACCGACCTCAGTCGGGCACTGGTGGCGACCGGCTTCGGCTACGACGCGAACCGGCGACGTAGCCAGGCCGCGCTCCTGGCGCAGATCGTGGGAGAGATCCGCGACATCCGTCGGATGGGCTCGGCCGCCCTGGACCTGTGCTCGGTCGCCTGCGGCCGGGTCGACGCCTACTACGAGTTGGGCCTGGCCCCCTGGGACTTCGCCGCCGGTGCCCTGATCGCCGAGGAGGCCGGCGCCTCGGTCGCCGATCTGGCCGGTACCCGACCCTCGACGGCCTCCGGGATGACCGCCCCGCTCATGGTGGCCGGCCCGCCTGGCCTCGCCGCGGCGCTCCGGTCGCTGTTGCTCGCCGCCGGTGCCGCGCCACCACCCGGCCCCGCCGGCGTTCTTCGCGCGGGAGACCGCCCGACACCCTGATGTCGCGCGCGAAGATCCGTCGGCCGCCCCTGCACGCACCACCATCGGCCCCTTTGCGGTCGAAATCGGGCACGATGGGGTCGTGGGTACCCGGATCCTGGCCGTCGAAGATGATGAACGCATCCGCACGGCCGTGAAGATGGCCCTCGAAGACGAGGGATGGACCGTCGAGGAGGCCGACAACGGCGAGGACGCCCTCGAGTCGTTCAATCGCCACCCGACCGACGTCGTCCTGATCGACATCATGTTGCCGGGCATGGACGGCTTCGAGGTGTGCCGGTCGATCCGCCGCCAGAGCGATGTGCCGATCGTGATGGTCACCGCTCGGGCTGACACCCACGATGTGGTGGCCGGGCTCGAGGCCGGCGCCGACGACTACCTCACCAAGCCATTCGCCCCGAAGGAGCTGTCCGCCCGCATCCGGGCGCTGCTGCGCCGGGCCCGAACCACCGACCCGGCCGTCGCCCACCTCAAGTTCGGCGACCTCGAGATCATCCCCGACGAGGGCATGGTGCTCCGCGACGGGCAGGAAGTGCACCTCACCAAGACCGAGTTCCGCCTGCTCGTCGAGCTGGCATCGGGCCCCGGGCGGGTGTTCAGCCGCGAGGTACTGCTCGAACGCGTGTGGGGCTACGGTTACTTCGGCGACGGCCGCCTGGTCGATGTCCATGTCCGTCGCCTCCGCACCAAGATCGAGGCCGACCCGGCCAACCCGCGCCACGTCGTTACCGTACGGGGACTGGGCTACAAGCTCCTGGTCTGACCGGGCGCACCTGCGTCGGGCCGGCCCGGCGAGCACGAGGAACACCTTGCGCCTACGGCGAAAATCCCCACGACGGCGACTCGGCCTTCGGGCCCGACTCACCCTCACCTACGCGCTCGGCGCCGCCCTGCTGTCGGTGTTCATCGCCGTCACCACCTTCGGGCTGACCCGCGAGAACCTGCTCCAGCAACGGGAGGACACGGCCGTGTCCCGGGCGTTCGCCAACGCCGTCACCGTGCGCGGCGGCCTCGACCCGAGCGCCGGGAGCATGGAGAGCCTGCTCGGCTCGCTGCCCACCCCGGAAGGGGCACAGCCGATCATCTACTACCAGGGCAGGTGGAACACGAAGAGCGCGGTCGGTTTCTCGCAGGATGCCCTCCCCCAGTCGCTACGAGATGCCGTCGCCGACGGCAACCCGGCCCGCATGCGCTTCGACTATGCCGGCGAGCCCTACATAGCCGTCGGGGTTCCGATCCCCGCCTCCGACGCCGCCTACTTCGAAGGCGTGTCGCTGAGCGAGGCGCAGCGCACGCTCGAGAACCTCGCCATCACCCTGATCGGCGCCGCGGCGATCACCACGTTCGCCGGGGGCCTGCTTGGATGGTGGGCATCGCGTCGCACCCTGGCGCCGCTACTCGATGTGGGCACCGCGGCCGAGGCCATCGCCGGCGGCCGGCTCGACACCCGCCTCACGGTGGGCGACGACCCCGATCTCGATGTGCTGGCCATTCCGTTCAACCACATGGCCCAGGCGCTCGAAGACCGCGTCGACCGGGACGCCCGCTTCGCGTCCGAGGTCAGCCACGAGTTGCGATCGCCGCTGATGACCCTCGCCGCGTCGGTCGAGGTGCTCGAGAACAGTCGCGACGAGATGCCCGATCGGGCCCAGACGGCGCTCGACCTGCTGTCGGCCGACGTCGACCGGTTCCAGCAACTCGTCGAGGACCTGCTCGAGATCTCGCGGTTCGACGCCGGCGCGATCAAGCTCCACCTCGAAGAGGTGCTGGTGGCCGAGATGGTGATCCAGGCGGTGAGCGTGCTCGGCGGGTCGGGCGTGCCGGTCACCTACGACGACGAGGTGAGCACGGTCGTGGTGCGGGCCGACAAGCGACGCTTCGCCCGGGTGCTCGCCAACCTGCTCGACAACGCCGACAAGTACGCCGGTGGACCCACGGCGGTGACCATCGACCTGCTCGACGATGTCGCCCAGGTGGCCGTCGAGGATCGCGGCAATGGCGTGCTCGAGGCCGAGCGGGAGGCGATCTTCAACCGGTTCTCCCGCGGGAGCGAAGGCGGCAATCGGGCCAGTGACAGCGGGGTGGGCCTGGGCCTGGCCCTGGTCGACGAGCACATGCGGCTGCATGGTGGCCGGGCGTGGGTGGAGAACCGCCGCGACGGCGAGCCCGGTGCCCGATTCGTCGTCGAGTTGCCGGTGGTCCCGCTGCCCCTCCCGGGCGAAGACGACGAGCTCGACTCGGTGCCGGAAACACCCGACGGCATCATCGAGTCGGAAGAGACGATGGCACCATGACCGCTCGCCCGTTTCAGGCTCGCGGGGCAGGCCGCATCGCTCGCGCGCTCGGCGTGCTCGCCGCCGTCGCCGTGGCCGGCTCGCTGGCCGGTTGCGGCATCCCCACCGATGCCAAGGCCCGGCCCATCGACCGCGAGGCCCTCCCCTCGCAACTGGTGTCGGTGCCGACCACGATCACGCCGTCGGGGCCGGGCGCGCTCAGCCGGGCCGTCAACCTCTACATGGTGGGGGTGGTGCCGAACGGCGGTGAGGAACTCGTCCGGGTCCCGGCCGACATCGCCAACGTGGTCGACTCGGCCGATCTCCCCCGTCAGGTCATCGAGCAGCTCATCGCCCAGCAGCCCATCGACAATGGCGGCGACAAGCTGACGAACGCCATCCCCACCACAGTGCGCGTGTTGCGCGCGTCGGTCGACGGTGACGTGCTCGACCTCGACCTGTCCGATCTGGGCACGGTCGAGCTGACCAGGCAACGACTCGCCGCCGCACAGATCGTCTTCACTGCCACCGACCTGCCCGGCATCAACAAGGTGCGGTTCTCGATCGACGGCCAGCCGAGCGCGGTGCCGCTCGCCACCGAGTCGTCGACGCCCGGGCAGGAGATCACCCGAGACGACTACCGCAGCCTGCTCCACGGCACCTAGCGGGCCGTCCTGCAACCGTTGCGACGAGGAGCGCCGCCCAGGCGGCCACCGCCGCATGGCGTCCGGTTGGAGGGCCTCAGGGGCGGCATACTCCCGGCTGGGATCTCCGCTCGCCGGCGAGGCCGGCCTGGGCAGAACTGCGTGAAACCCGACCGACCTCGCCACGTTGGGTGCTCAGCCACACCACAGGTGGTTGGGCATCCTCCGTGAGCGAGACGGCGCACATCTCACGTCCCCGACCAAGCCGAGGCGGCGGGGAATTGCCGAAGCAGTTCGCCCGACGAGCAGTCCAGGCGAAATCGCCGCGTCGGTCGTGTCGCGTGGTCGCCACCCTGCACAGAACGACTCTCTCCTCCTGCCCTGGATCGCTGGGTCTCAGCCTCAGGTCGAGAAGCGGGCAAACACTGACTGCGGCCGCACCTAGCGGGCGGGTCTCGGGCGTGTGTCCGCTTCGGCAGGTGGGGCCAGTCCGAGTCGGGCCGCCACGGCCGAGCGTTGCACCTTGCCGGTGCTCGTGTGCGGCAGATCGTCGAGGCGATAGATGTCCTTCGGGCACTTGTATGCGGCCAGTCGCGACCGGGCGAACGCGATCACGGCGGCCGGGTCGGCCGGGCCCACCAACGCCGCGCACACCCGTTGACCCCACCGCTCGTCGTCGAGGCCGAACACGGCCACCTGCTCGACCCCCGGGGCATGGGCGAGCACCTGCTCGACCTCGACCGGGTAGACGTTCACCCCACCGCTGATGATGAGATCGTCGCGGCGCCCCTCGAGCCAGAGGAACCCGGCGTCGTCGAGTCGGCCGAGGTCGCCGACCGAGAACGATGCCTCGGCCGCATCGACATCGGGTCGCCAGGCCGCTGCGGTGCGGTCCGGATCGCCCCAGTAGGCAAACCGGGCGTAAGCGGGGGCGGCGCACCAGATGGTGCCGTCGTCGTCGATGCGCAGCGACCGGCCGGGCCGGGCCCGTCCCACCGTCCCGGGCCGATCCATCCAGTCCGCCGCCGGGCACGCCGTGAACTGGCCCTCCGTCGAGCCATAGAACTCCCAGACGGAGTCGGCCGGGAACGCCTGGATCGCCGCGAGTTTGAGCGGAGGTGGGCAGGGGGCTCCGGCATGGGCGAGCAGACGGAACGACGACAGGTCGATCCGATCGCCGTCGCCTCCGTCGGTCCGACCCAACGCGCCGATGGCCACGAGGCGCTGGAGATGCGCCGGCACCATGAACGCCGAGGTCGGCCGGTGCTCGACGATCGCCCGAGCGGCAAGGGCGGCGTCGAACTTGCCGAGCACCAGCACGCTGCCACCTCGCAGCAGCGTGCCCGCCCCGAACCGGATCGGGGCCGAGTGGTGCAGCGGGGAGCACACGAGGTGCCGGTCATCGACGTCGAAGCCCCAGAGATCGGCCTCGTCGTCGAACAGGGCCTGGGCGGCCTGCTCGTCGAGCACTCCCGACCACACCCCCTTCGGCGTGCCGGACGTGCCCGACGTGTAGTGCATCGGTCGCGCCAGGGGGACGGCGGCCAGCTCGGCCGGGGGGCCCTCGAGCAGCAGGGCCAGCGCGGCATCGTCGACGTCGAGCGATGGTCGGGCGTCGGCGAGCAATGCCGCCCGCTCGCGCGGCAGCAGAGCGGCGTTGAGCACCACCGGAACGATGCCGACGCGGAGCGCGCCGACCACGGCCGAGAGCATCGCCGCGCCGCCCGTGGTGAGCATCGCGATGCGGTCACCGGCCTGCAGCCCTCGGGCGAGCAGCGCGCCGGCGACCGCCCGCTGTTGGGTCTCGGACGCCGCCGCGGTGAGAAGTTCCATCAGCCGGCGAAGAACACCTCGGCGACCCCGTGGTAGAGCGCCGGGTCGACCAGCTTGGGTTGGCCCACGCCGTCGGCGAGCGGCACCCGCACGATCTCGCCGGCCTGCAGCGCCATCATCTTGCCGAAGTCGCCCTCGTGCACGGCGTCGATGGCGGCGATGCCGAAGCGGGTGGCCAGCACCCGGTCGAACGCCGTCGGAGTTCCGCCCCGCTGCACATGGCCGAGGATCGTCATGCGCGTCTCGTAGCCGGTGCGGGCCTCGATCTGCTCGGCGAGTCGCTGCCCGATGCCGCCGAGGCGGACATGGCCGAACTGGTCGACCTCACCCGACACCGTGGCCATGGTGCCCTCCTTGGGCGTGGCGCCCTCGGCGACCACCACGATCGATGCGAAGTTGCCGAGGTCATGACGACGGGTGAGCGCGTCGCACACGGCGGTGATGTCGAACGGCTCCTCGGGGATGAGGATCATGGTGGCGCCCCCGGCAATGCCCGACCACACCGCGATGTGCCCGGCATGACGGCCCATCACCTCGCACACCATCACCCGGTGATGCGACTCGGCCGTGGTGTGCAGTCGGTCGATGGCCTCGGTGGCGATTTGCACCGCGGTGTCGAAGCCGAAGGTCATCTCGGTGGCGCTCAGGTCGTTGTCGATCGTCTTGGGCACCCCCACGACGGGAACGCCGTCGGCGGCAAGCCGATCGGCCACGCCGAGCGTGTCGTCACCACCGATGGCGATGAGGGCATCGATGCCGAGCCGGTCGAGCGAGGCCTGGCACTGCTCGACTCCCCCTTCGATCTTGAACGGGTTCGTCCGTGACGAGCCCAGCACGGTGCCGCCCCGGGGCAGGGTGCCGCGCATCACGTCGACCGAGAGCGGGCGGGTCTCGCCGTCGATCACGCCTCGCCAACCGTCGACGAACCCGACGAGCTCGTCACCGAAGGAGCGCTCCCCTTTTCGGACGACGGCCCGCATGACGGCATTCAGACCAGGACAGTCGCCACCACCCGTGAGCATCGCAACCCGCATTCCAGATCTCCTGTCAGTCGTGTGATACCTGCTCACCCTAGCCATCGGTCGCGCGTAGCCTCGGTGCCCGTGACCGTCGTGATGGCAATCGATGCAGGGACCACCGGGGTGCGGGCCATGGCCTTCGATCCCTCCGGCGCGATGGTGAGCTCGTCGTATCAGGAGTTCACCCAGCACTTCCCCAGGCCGGGGTGGATCGAACACGATGCCGTCGAGATCTGGGTGGCGGTTCAGGCCACCCTGGCCGCCGTCGGGCGCGAGCTCGACCAGCTCGGCCAGACCGTCGCCGCGATCGGCATCACCGACCAGCGGGAGACCACGGTCGTGTGGGATCGCCGCACTGGCGAGCCGATGCACCGGGCGCTCGTCTGGCAGGACCGTCGCACCGCGGGGCGCTGCGATCAGCTGCGCGACGAAGGCCACCTTCCGTTCGTGCGGCACACGACGGGTCTCATACTCGACCCCTACTTCTCGGCGTCGAAGCTCGAATGGCTGTTCACCGAAGGCGACATCACCCCCGGGCCAGATCTTGCGTTCGGCACGATCGACGCGTGGCTGCTGTGGAACCTGACGGGCGGCACCGCCGCGGCCGGTGCCGTGCACGCCACCGACGTCTCGAATGCGAGCCGCACGTTGCTCTACGACATCCGTGAACGACGTTGGTCGGCCGAGCTTTGCGATCTCTTCGGCGTGCCGATGTCGATGCTGCCCGAGGTACGCGCGTCGAGCGGGCGCTTCGGGGTCACGGCGCCCGGGACCACCGGGGTCGGCGCCGGGATACCCGTCAGCGGCATCGGCGGCGACCAGCAGGCCGCCCTGTTCGGTCAGGCGTGCTTCGAACCGGGCATGACCAAGAACACCTACGGCACCGGATCGTTCGTGCTGATGAACGTGGGTGAGACCTGCCCCGAACCGGTCGACGGGTTGCTCACCACGGTGGCCTGGACGCTTCCCGGCGAGGCCTTGGGTGGGCCGCCCGGGTCACCCGAGGTCACCCACTACGCGCTCGAGGGCGCCATCTTCGTGACCGGCGCGGCTGTGCAATGGCTGCGCGACGGGCTCGGCATCATCGAGCGGGCCGACGAGATCGGGCCACTGGCCGCGTCGATCCCCGACAGCGAGGGAGTCGTGCTCGTGCCGGCCTTCACCGGGCTCGGCAGCCCCTGGTGGGACCCGTACGCGCGAGGCACCCTGCTCGGCATCACCCGGGGCACGGGTCGGGCCCACCTGGCCCGGGCCGTCGTCGAGTCGATGGCGTTCCAGACCCGTGACGTCGTCGAGGCCATGAGTGCGGCGTCGGGCCGCGACGTCAATGCCCTGCGGGCCGACGGCGGCGCGTCGGCGATGGACCTGCTGCTCCAGCTTCAGGCCGATCAGCTGCAGGTGCCCGTGAGCCGACCGACGGTCAAGGAGACAACGGCGCTCGGTGCCGCCTACCTCGCCGGCCTGGCCGAGGGCGTGTGGGAATCGTGTGACGACATCGTGGCCAACTGGATGCTCGACGTCCGGGTCGAGCCGGAGGCACCGGCGGCCGAGGCCGATGCGGCATATGCCCGGTGGCGACGAGCCGTCGATCGGGCGAGGGCCTGGGAACCGTCCTGACCGCCCGGGAACCGACTTGACCGCCCGGGAACCGTCTTGACCGGTGGAGGCATCCGGGGGTTTCTCCTCCACCGGTCAAGCGGCGACCTCGGGGCTAGCTGTGGGACGGGTGGAACCGACGCGATTCCTGAGCCCTCAGCTGGCAAAACCTGGTGTCGACGATCCGCGCCAGCGCTGCCGCCTGGCGCCGCTCCCGGGCATGGAAGGGAGTACCGTCACGGCCCAGCACGAGCGCCATCCCAGCGCCGGGCAGCGGGGCCCAGATCACATCGGCGGGGCCACTGTCACCGCCGGCCACCCGGGCCGACGACTGGCTCCCCTGCACGTAGGCGACGAGCCAGGGCACCGACGGGGGCTCGCCCTGTCGGGCGACGATCTCGGTGCGCTCGAGCTCGACCACCACCGACCACGCCGCACCGATGGTGCGCACCGAGTGGGTGCAGAGCTCGTCGAGGGCCGACGCCCGGGTCGACGCCCCGACCAGGATCGCCGCCGTCTCGAGGGCGTCGAGCCGCGGGTCGCGGAACGACTCGACCGCCGGCGTGATCGATTCGACCGACACCCCGTCGACCTGACGCAGCTCGGCGATCAGCAACTCGACCAGATCGTCGGTCGGCAGTTCGACAACGAGCTCGTCGATCGCCCGGCCCGCGCCACGCTCGAGGATGTCGATGCCGACGACGTCACCGCCGACGGCGCCGACCCGACTGGCCACCTGGCCGAGCGCGCCCGGGCGGTCGGGCATCCAGATCCGGAGGATGTAGGTCATGGTCATGGGGGCAACGCTAGAGAGCCCAGGTGAACGCCGTGTTTCCGGCACGCGAGCATCGGGTGACCGGCGAAGCACACGGCCGTCGCAGTCCCGCCTCGCGTGTCGACCGCCCTGTCGAGAGCCGGGTACCGTGACGGCCCATGAACCGGCGCCTGACCCAACGCGGCCGTGATCGTCGCCAACAGCTGATGACCTTCGCCGCCGCTCGGTTCGCCGAGCAGGGCTACCACCCCACCTCGGTGGCCGAGATCGTGCAGGGCCTCGGTGTGGGCAAAGGCGTCTTCTACTGGTACTTCTCCAGCAAGGAGGAGCTCTTCCTCGAGATCCTCAAGGATGCCCAGCAGGACCTGCGCCGCACGCAGCAGCAGGCCATCGACGGAGTCGACGACCCGGTGCGGCGCATCGAGCTCGGCATCCAGGCGTCGATGCGATGGTCGAGCGAGCACCCCGAGCTCTACAACCTGTTCGCCTTCGCCGCGACCGAGGAGCGCTTCGCCCCGGCGCTCCGCAAGGGACAGGCCACCGCGGTGTCCGACGCCATGCGCCACGTGCAGGCCGGCATCGATGCCGGGCTCATCCGCGAGGGCGACCCCAACCTGATCGCCCACGCCATGCTCGGCGTCTCGACCCACCTGGCCCGCCAGTTCATCCACGACGAGAACCGCCCCTGGCCCGACGTCGCCGATGCCGCCGTTGCCTTCTGCCTCGAGGGCCTACTGGTGCCCGTCTCACCGGTCTCGCCGATTACCTGAACACGCCGAACATTCCTGCATTGATGCACCGCAATGGTGCACCAGTGCAGAAGCGATCGCCCTTCGGGTGTTCGGATCAGCCGGTGAAGGCGGGGGTGGCCTGGACGACGTCGGAGAACAGCATGGTGTCGATGCCACCCGGGGTGATGCCCCAGATATCGACGTTGGTGCCGCGGGTGTCAGCACCGTTGCGGATCGTGAGCCGGCCCTGGTCGGGAAACACAACGCTGGCGGTCGCCGCCGGGTCGTCGACGATGCAGTCGGCGCCGCTGGAATCGAAGAAGGCCACATCGGCCGCGCCCGCCAGCAGGCTGAAGGGCCCGGCGGTGTCCTCGGTCGCCGGGTTGCCGATCACCTCGTCGTTCACGCAGAAGGTGCTCCGAAGGAATGACCACCGGCGTAGCTGTAGGCGTTGACCAGGGACACGCTTGCGTACCCGGGAATGCCGGCACCAGCCGGAGCCGATCCGACGAACCCCATCGTCGCGGCCACGAGCGAGAGCGCGACCATCCCACCTGCGAGTCGTCTCATGTCCCGATCCTCCAACTGAACGCCGCCAACTGCTTCACCGCGCCCCGGCGGGGCTGACGCGGGTCCTTAGGCGGTAGTCGGCGACCGACCGGCCATCACGCATTCTCAGACGTCGAGCTTGACGAGCGCCCTGCGCAGGTTGCGGATGGCCTGGCTGGTGCGCTGCTCGTTTTCGATCAGGGCGAAGCGCACGTGGCCGTCGCCGCCCGGCCCGAACCCGACGCCCGGCGACACGGCAACCTGGGCCTCCTTCACGAGATACGACGCGAACCCGACCGAGCCCATCTCGCGATACGGCTCGGGGATCGGCGCCCAGACGAACATGGTCCCCCGGGGCGGCTCGACCGACCAGCCGATGCGATTGAGGCCGCCACACAACGTGTCGCGACGGGCCTGGTACATCTCGTTGACCACGGTGGGGTACTCGGAGGCCTCGTTGAGGGTGACGGTGGCGGCGATCTGGATCGGCTGGAACGTGCCGTAGTCGAGATAGCTCTTGAGCTTGGTGAGGGCGGCGACGACCTCGGCATTGCCCACCATGAACGCCACCCGCCATCCGGCCATCGAGAACGACTTGGTCATCGAATAGAGCTCCACGGCGACGTCCTTGGCCCCCTCGGCCTGCAGGATCGACGGAGGTGAGTAGCCGTCGAAGCCGATCTCGGCGTACGCGTTGTCGTGGACGACCACGACTTCCTTCTCGCGGGCGAAGTCGACAACCTTCTGCATGAAGTCGAGGTCGACGCACGTGGTGGTCGGGTTGTGGGGAAACGACATCACGATGACCCGCGGCTTGGGCCACGAGTACTCCCACGCCTCGGTCATGCTGGCGAAGAAGTCGTCACCACCAGCGCTCAGGGGCACCTCGCGTATGTCGGCGCCGGCGAGCAGCGGACCGTAGATGTGGATCGGGTACGACGGCGACGGCACCAGGGCGGCGTCGCCGGGTTGGAGGAGCGTCCACATGAGGTGGGAGAAGCCCTCCTTGGCGCCGATGGTGTTGATCACCTCGGTGTCGGGATCGAGCACGACGCCGAACCGACGGAGGTACAGGTCGGCCACCGCCTGACGGAGCTTCGGGATGCCCTTGCTCGACGAGTAGCGGTGGTTCTTGGCGTTGCGCACCGCCTCGGCGAGCTTGTCGACGGCGACGTCGGGCGACGGGAAGTCGGGGTTGCCGAACCCCAGGTCGATGACGTCGATGCCGGCCCGCCGGGCCTCGACCTTGAGCGAATCGATGATGGTGAAGACGTAGGGCGGCAGCGACGTGATCCGGCGGAACTCCATGGGGCCAAGGTACTCGGGCCGTTGTGGCGACCCGAACCGGGTTCAGCCGGCGGCGAGCAGGTCGAGCGCGAGCAGGCCGGCGCCGATCGAGCCGGCGTCGGCCCCGAGCTCGGCGCCGACGATGCGCGCCGGCAGCCGATTCTCGTAGGCCAGCACCAACGTCGAGTAGGCGGCCCGGGTGGGTGCCAACAGCAGCTCACCGGCCTCGGCCAGCCCCCCGCCGACCACCACGACCTCGGGGTCGAGCAGGTTCTCGAGGTTCGATACGCCCAGGGCCACCCACCAGCCGAACTCGGCCATGATGGCCAGCGCCTCGGGGTCGCCGGAGGCGGCGGCCTCGGTGACGTGCTCGCCGCGCACCCCGTCGACGTCTCCCCCGGCCCGGGCCACGATGGCGGCGGCCCGACCGGCGAGCGCCGTGTCACGGGCGATGCGGCCGAGCCCACTCCCCGAGGCGAACCGCTCCCAACAGCCCCGGCGCCCGCACGGGCACGGAGGCCCGTTCGGATCGACGACCATGTGTCCCGGCTCACCGGCAAAGCCGGCTGATCCCCGCCGCAGCTCGCCGCCGATGATCACCCCGCCGCCGATGCCGGTGCCGAGCGTGACGAGCACCAGATCGTCGGCCCCCCGACCCGCACCCAGGCGGTGCTCGGCCACCGTCGCGGCGTTGGCGTCGTTGTCGACGACCACCGGCAGCCCGGTGACGGCCGCGAGGGCGACGCCGACGTCGAGGTCGACGACGCCCGGCAGGTTGGGCGCGAATCGGACAACGCCGTTGCGGTCGACCAGTCCGGCCGCACCGACACCGACCGCATCGACCGCACCGAGCCCTCGATCGACGAGATCGCGCTGCAGCGAGGCAACCACACCGGCCAGACCGGTGACGATGGCCTCGCCGCCGCGCGGTGTGTCGACCCGCAGCACCGCCAGGGCGCGGCTCGGGTCGTCAGGATCGAGGACCCGGCCCAGGATCTTGGTGCCACCGAGGTCGAGCCCGACGACGAGTGGCCGTCGGGCTGTCCCTGGGGAGAGATCGGCCATCAGTACCGGAGGAGCGCCCCGACACGGCCGAGCACGTCGAGATCGGCGTTGTCGACACAAATCTCGACGTGGCACGACTGCGCCAGCGCCGCATCGACCGCTTCCTCGACGATGTCGTCGACCGCGAACAGCTCGGCACCGCACCCCGGGCACACGCGCCCGACGAGGCCGAGGTGCCCGCAGCTGAGGCAGTGCCACCCGGACTCGGTGAAGCCGGCCGAGACCAGGAGCTGCTCGACCCGCTTCTCGACGAGCGCCTGCAGGGTCGCGGCCAGCCCGATGACCGCCCGCTGACCGGACGCCTGCTGCGAACGCAACCGCTCGACGGCATCGCCTTCGCGCTGGCGCTCGACACTGCGCTCGACGTCAAGCGCCGCCTCTCGGATGTCGGCGAGGCTGGCGCTCACCGCGACGTCGATGCGACTGACGAGACGCTCCTTCAGGTACGGGTGCAGGGCGTTCTCGACCGCCCCGGCGAGGGGCCCCGTCGCACCGACCGTGAGGTGCTGGAACGGCTCCTGCTGGTACACATGGAAGGCGACGGCCGCGGCGTGCCGCACGTGCACCGCCGCCAGCTCGTCGACGTGCGCGGTGACGTCCCCCTGATCGCTGTGACCACGCGTGTCGTAGTCGCGGGGAAGCTCGTCGAACAGCTCGGAGTGGTCCATCAGCTCACCAAACTCGAACACGAGCAGGCGCGCCCGTTGCTTGTCGACCAGCAGCACACCGAAACGGTCGAACTCCTGGGCGATCGACTCGAGCTGGGACACCGCCGGCGCCTGGTTGATGACCACCCGACTTCGCACCGGGACCGGCAGGGGCACCACTTTCCAGAAGTCATGAGCCGAACACGAGAACATGGCGAGGCCGCGGGTCGACGACCGGTCGAAACCCCCACGAACGTAGTCCTCGATGCGGCGAAGATCCTGGGCCACCGACTCCGTGCCGTTCGCCCGTGATCGAGCCGAGCGGAGGATGCGCTCGAGCTCGTGCTCGTAGTCCTGGTGCCGGCTGAGCCGGCGTCCATCGACATCGAGATAGCAGGTGGTAACGGGGGCGTCCTGCCCTCGAAACTCGGCCAGTTCACGGATGGCGGCTTCGGTGATGACGGCCATGGCACCTCCACGGGTTCGGATCCTCGGGGGAGAGGGTCTCTGAACTGATCGTAGGCACCGCAACCCGTCCGCGGCCACTTCGCGAATCACCCAGCTCACGAGGGATTGCCCCGGCGTCGACTAGGCGGGCTGGCGCGGAGCCGACACGGCCACCGCGTGGTTGAGGCCGATCTCGGTCGTCCACCCGAGGACCGTCGGGTCTTCGCTCAGAAAGACGATCTGCACTGACTCGGCCATCCGATCCAGCTCGTTCAGCATCCGGATCACCTCATCCCGCGCCAGGTCGGTCAGCGCGTCATCGATCACCATCGGCACCGACCCCGCGAACGAGACCGACCGCTGGGCGGCCAAGCGGGCCAGAAGATAGAACTCAACTGCCTCGACACCACCTTCCGGCTCGCCGGGCCCGACCTCGAAGTCCGGGTCGCTCGCCGGTCGAGGCGGGTCGTCCGGCGTTCGCGTGCGGGCTCCATCGGCTTCGGCGAGCTGTGCGGCCAGTCGGATCAGGCGGCTCGAGGCGACGGCTTCGACGCGGGTCGCGGCATCGACCAGCGCGAGGCGAGCCTCGAGCTGATCGGCATGATCGGCTTCGTCCTCGACAGCCTGATCGAACTCGGCCTGCAAGGCGTCGCCGTCGACCTCGGGGGCGACATCGGTCGCCGTCGCCGCGCCGGTGAGGTCGATCGTGGCCCGGCGAGCGGCCTCGATGTCGAGTTGCTCGATCGACCGATTGATGTCGGCCAGATCAGCGGTGAGCTGCCCTCGTTCCCGACGCAGCTCGGCGATCCGGTCGGAAATTCCCTGCACCTCGGTCAGGAACACGTCGGCGGCGAGAAGCGTGCGGTCGATGCCGGGATCGGTGGTGCCGAGGTCGAGCCCCACCAGCGAGAGCTGATAGGCGAGGGCGTCGACCAGCTCGGCGCTGCTGACTTCCGACTTCGGTTCCCGAAACGATCGGAGCGCCGATTCGAGATCATGTTGCTCGTCGTCGCCGCCCAGCAGGTCGAAGGCCTCGAGGTAGACCGCCTCGAGTCGATCGAGCAGCGCCGAGTGCTCGGGGTCGGCCTCGATCGCCAAGGCAGCCTGAGCCCAGTGGGCATCGACCTGCTCGAAGGTGACGCGGGCCCGATCGAGCCGTTGCTCGGCGATGGGATCGATCCCGAGCAGACCGGCTCCCATGACATACGCGCTCCACGTGGGGAACCCGACCCGATCGAGCACGGCCTGTTCGGCCGCCCTGGCCTCCTCGAACCGCTGTTGGCCGGCCCGGCGACGCAACCCCGACACGCCGGACTCGGCATCGAGCACCTCCCGGTGCGCGGCCTCGAGCTCCTCGACGTCGTCAGGCGAGAGCGACGGCTTGCGCATGGCCCGCTCGGCGTCAGCGAGTTCGGCCCGAGCCGCCTCGAGCCGATCCATCGCCGTCGCCGTGCCACGCCCCTCGGCCTCGAGTTGACGCTCGAGCTCGTCGACCTGGGCCCGGAGTGAGACGAACTCGTCGGCCAACTCGGCGGCGCGCTCAGACGGGACGAACTCGCTCGGCGCCGGGTTGCGGATGGCCTCGAGCAGGACCTCGATCGGTCGGGTGTCGAGGCCCGACAACTCGGCCAGGCCCTCGTCGACCCGGGACAGATTGGCCATGAGGTCGAGGTGTCGGGCCTCGAGCTCGGCCGGATCGGTGACAACACCAGGTGTCGCGTCGTCGGTTGCGTCGAGGTCGTCCGCCGCCTCGATGACGCCACCGGCGGCCCGGCCCAGTGCCGCGGCCGCCAGACGGCCACGGGACGCCGCTTCGGTGTGATCACGCCTGGCCCGCTCGGCGGCCTCGCGCAAGATGGCGAGTGTCTCACGAGCCGAACGCTGACGATGCCTAGCGGCATCGAGATCGGGGTGGACACCTTCAGGCGTGGTCGCCAGGAACTGCTCGGTGGCGATGCGGGCGACAGGGGATTTCTCGGGCGCGGCTCCGGGCAGGTCGGACCGGCTCACGATTGGGTCGACGTCGCTGTGCATCCCGAGTAGCTCCAGCGTCTCGACGGACAGGTCGAACAGCACCCCATGGGACTCGACGAGCCCGGCCGCCCCTGGCTCGCGCCCAGAGGGGAGCGAGCGCACGACCTCGATGAGTCGGGAGCGGGTCGCGCGGTCGAGCCCGCCCACCACCGTCATACGGGGGTGGAGTTCGAGCGCCGAGTGATCATCGCCGTTCAGCTGGAGCTGCAGCAGCCTCATGTTGTCCTGACCATCGGTTCCATTGAGGGAGGAGCGTAGGAAATGACGCTCGCGGATTCTAGTTGGACCGCGCCGGCGCTCTGCCGCGGCGCCGACTCACGACACCCGGATGTGCTGTACCCGCGACGAGCCGTCGTCATCGTCGCCCGGCCCGGGCGTCGGATGGTTCCGGACCGGGTTGACCCTCGCCGCCGCCTGTGATGCGGCCTGGGCCACCGAACTCAGGGTGTCGACCACGGCGGCCACGGCGTCACGATCGTGGACCACTCCCTCGACGGCGTCGAGGAACGACCGGGCGGCGGCAATCATCTCGTTGGCGGCCGCCTGCAGGTGCTCGATGCCCTCGGCGCCGGCGGCGCCCTGCGGATTGTCGTGCGGATCGTCGTGCGGATCGTCGTGGCCCATCGGCGCACCTCTCACTCGGCCGCTGGTCACGGCGCGGCGAAGACTACCCGCAGCTTGCCTTTTCGGAGCCTGGCCGACGTGATCTCCCGCCGGCGCAGCGAGTCGGGCAACACGATCGCCCGCCGGTACGGACCGATGCGCACGAGAAGCTCGTCGCCGCGGCGACCGACCTCGAGATCGTCACGATCGGCGAACGGCAGCTCTTGGGTCAGGACGTAGGTGTCGCCCTTCATCTTGATGCGCAGCGGGTCGGAGTCGTGGAGCACCGAGGCCGGGTCGGCACTGCCGTAGACCTCGTCGCCGAAAGCCCGCAGCCGGTCGAGGCCGACGAGCTCGTCGGCGGCGAGCCGGGCCTGGAGCACCGGCAGCGGCGAGAACGAGTCGGCGATGGTCTCGAGGTGCTCCTCGTGCGCCGCCTTCCACCGGTCGAACCAGGGATCGGTGATCTCGGCAGGGAGCAGCCGGTTGGCCACGATGGCGTCGACCCGGTAGCCGAACAGGGACAGGTAGGTGTAGGTGCGGCGGGCCTCGGCGATCACCATGCGCTCAGGATTCACGACCAGCCGGACGCTCGTGATCTCGGGATCGGCCAGGATCTCCTTCACGCCGTCGAGCCGATCGTAGAAGCGCCTCGAGGCGCCGAACACCTCGTCACCGGCCACCGGCAGGCTGGTCACCCGGCTGAGCACCGGGCCGATCATCCGGTTGAGTCGGCGGCCCGCCGGAAACACGCGCTCCATGTACCAGGCGAGGATGTCGGGCAGGCTGAGCAGCCGGATCGTCTCGGCGGTCGGGGCGCAGTCGACGACCAGGATGTCCCAGAGTCCCGACTCGGCGTGCGTCTTGATGTCGCCCAGGGCAAAGACCTCGTCGAGGCCGGGCACCACGGCGAGCTCCTCGGCCTCGATGGCCTCGACGCCGGCCCAGTTGAACACGTCGACCAGCCAGTTCTGGATCTCCCCCCAGGAGTCCTCCATGCGCTCCTGACTGTCGAGCTGCTGACCCGACAGCCGGTCGCTGATCGCGGTGGGCTCACCGCCGAGCGGCTGACCGAAGCTGTCGGCCAGCGAATGCGCCGGGTCGGTCGAGATGATGAGGGTGCGCAGGCCGGCGTCGGCGCAGCGCAGCGCGGTGGCCGCCGCGACCGACGTCTTGCCGACTCCTCCCTTGCCGGTGAAGAGGAGGACCCGCACCTACGTACCGGCGGACTGGTCGCCGGGCTGGGTGCCGGGCTCGTCGTCGAGATCGTCGTCGCCGACGTCGACGACCGATCCGCCTTCGACGCGGGCCTTGAGCTCGGACAGGGCCGTCTTGAGGATGCGGGCCTCGGCCCGCCGCTTCACGAACCCGGGGATGGGAACGATGAGATCGACGGCCAGCTCGTAGACCACGTCGGTGGTGTCGGGCTCAGTGCCCGGATGGAGCAGGTAGTTGCCGTCGAGTTCGCGCTCGAGATCACCGCTGAGCAACTCCCACCCGAGTCGGTTCGGAGCGCCCTCGTAGTCGTACTGCAGCCGATAGGTGGTGCTGCGCCCCATGGCGGCGGCGCGGTACTCGACCACGACCGCCCGCTGCTGGTCGTCATAGGCGATCACGATGGCCTGCTTGAGGTCGCCGGCCCATTCGGGGTAGGACTCGAAGTCGACGAGCGTGCCGAAGCACTGCTCGACCGGCGCGTTGATCGTGGTCTGCTCTCTCGCCTGTTCGGCCATGGCCGCTGACGATACCGGACCCTGGCCCCCGGGTCGGCCGGGAGTGTCGAGCCGGGCGTATCAGGTCGGCGGCCGGCGCCGCGGCGGGTCAGGGGGGCGGGGTGAGAACGTGCCGAACTTGGCGCCCCACAGCCCCATGAGGCCGAGGCCGTACATGGGGGCGAGCAGGCCGAACGCCAGCGGATTGACGGTGGACTTCTCGAAGTGCTCCGACGCGAGCAGCCACACCGACGCCGTGGCCACCGCGACGATGGTCTGGGTGACCAGCGACCCGACCAGGCTGCGCTGCACCGACCGCGGGGCGCTGCCGGCCAGGAAGAACAGGCCGCCCATACCGATCAGATCCGTGCGGCTGCGACCGACCGCCACTGCGTAGGCCCACACGAAGGCCACCAACCCGGCGGCGAACAGCACGAGGGCGACGGCCACCGCGACCGGCGCGAACGGGTCGGGGGCGACGGCGGCGAGGATCGCCGTGACGCCGAGCAGGACGGTGCCGATCCAGGACGAGGCGACGATGCGCCCCGCCGACGCGTCGTCGGGCATGACCGGGGCCTGGTCGCGATCATCGGCGGGGGCAACCATCGGGCCAGCCTCACACGCTCGCGATCGCTTCGGCCAGTCGCTCGGCCAGCACGTCGTAGGTGAGCTCGGCCTCGACCCGCAGGCGGGCGGCGCCGCCGAGTCGGTGCCGAAGGTCGGGGTCGTCGACGAGGACGGCCAGGGCCCGACTGGTCTCGTCGACCGACCGCGGCCGCCGCACGACTGTGCCGGTGACGCCGTCGACCACCGCCTCGTGTGACCCTCCGCTCGCTCCCGCCAACTGGGGCACCCCGGCCGCCGCGGCCTCGAGGAAGACGATGCCGAAGCCCTCTTGCTCGAGCCCGAACCACCGGTTGCGGCACACCATGGCGAACACGTCGGCGCAACCGAGGACCAGCGGCAGGTCGTGGTCGTCGACCCGACCGAGGAAGCGCACGGCCACGCCGGCTCGTCGGGCAACCCGTCTCAACCGGTCGCCGTCGCGACCACCGCCGGCGATCGCCAACTGCAGGTGTGGGTGCGTGGCCGTCAGGGCGGCCACGGCCTCGATGAGCACGTCAAAGCCCTTGCGGGGTACGAGCCGGCTGAGCCCGAGCACGACGGTGGCATCCGCATCGAGCCCGAACCGGCGACGGGTGGCGAGCCGCTCCGCCGCCGTGACCGGGCCGAAGCGCTCGACGTCGACCCCGGGCGGCACGATCACCGTCGGCAGCCGACGACCCGCGGCGCGCTCGCCTTCAGCCGCCGGATACCCACCGGCGGCCACGACCAGGCTGGCGCCACCCAGCACGCGGGCCAGCAGCCCGCGACCACCGGGGAGTCGGCCCGGCACGGTGATCTCGGCCCCGTGGACGACCACGCCGTAGGGCCGGGCCAGCGACGGGCCGAGCAGCCCGACGGGCAGGGCCGGGTCGAGCAGCACGACACGGGCCCCGACCTGACCGGCCAGCGCGTCGATCTGGCGACGGAGGCCCGGCGTCGGCAGGAGCACCCGCTGGCGGGTCCGCTCCACTCGGAACGCCTGCGCGCCATCCCACTGGCGCGCGCCGTCGTGAGATGTGGTCAGCACCGTGGTCTCGTCGGGGGGCAGCCGCCGCCAGAGCTCCCAGAGGTACGACTGGATGCCGCCGAGCTTCGGCGGGAAGTCGTTCGTCACGAGCAGGTGACGGGTCGAACCGGCCGGCCTCACGCGCCACCTCTGGCCGAGGCCCTCGAGGTCACCGGGGCCACCGGCCGTTCGACCTCGGCCCGAACGAGTGGGTCGTCGTCGACCAGGACCGCGGTCGGGAGCGGGTCGAGACCGAGACGGCGCGCGGCCCAGACGGCGTGGGCGCGAATGATGGGATCGGGGTCGGCCATGGCGGGGCCGAGGGCGGCGGCGACCCGGGGATCCGCGAGCGAGGCAGTGTTGCCCAGCACGACCAGCGCGTTGCGGCGCAGGTAACGGGGCTCGCGCCGCGGGATGTACCACCGGCCGAATCGGGCCAGCAGGGCCTCATCGTCAGCAGCCAGCAGGTCGAGCACATCGACCCATGAGCCCGGCCCCGTGCGCGTCGACGGGCTGTTGTCGACCGTCGGCTGATCGACGCCCCGACGAGAGGGCGGGCAGACCTCCTGGCAGTCGTCGCAGCCGTAGATCCGATCCCCGAGTGCTGCACGGTGTTCGACCGGGAAGATCCCCTCGGCCTGCACGAGCCACGCCAGACACCGGCGGGCGTCGACCACCCCGGGGGCGACGATGGCATCGGTCGGGCAGGCATCGAGGCAGCGCCGACACGAGCCGCACCCGTCGGGCACGATCTGTTCGGCCCGGGGCAGGGGCGCATCGGTGAGCACCGAGCCCAGGACCACCCAGCTGCCGATGCCGGGCACCAGCACGTTGGCGTTCTTGCCGTACCAGCCCAGACCGGCTCGATGGGCGGCGGGTCGATCGACGAGGGCGTTGTCGTCGGACACCACTCGAGCCGACCAGCCGTCGCGCACGAGTCGGGCGGCGATGGCGTCGAGACCGTGCCGCAGGTCGGCGTAGTGGTCGTCGGTGGCATAGCGCGCCACCCTCGCCATCGGGCGGCCGGCCGGCGGCGACCCCGGCATCGCCCGGTCGTAGCGACGGGCCCCCACCACGAGCGATGCCACGGCCGGCAGGGTGCGAGCCGGATCGGTCGACCGGGCCGGATTGCGGTAGGTGAACTGCATCGAGCCGGCCAGGCCCTCGGCCCGGCGCTCCTCGAGGATGCGTTGCGTGTCGGTGAACGGCTCGGCCGAGGCGATGCCGACCCGATCGAGGCCCGCGTCCCGACCCGCGGCACAGACCTCCTCGGCGTAGGCATCGCTCAGCACGGCGCCATCGTCGCACGCCGGTGTGGTCTGCGAGGTCGGCCCGATTGGTCGGGACTGCCAGGTCGGGTCGAGCCGAGTGGCGGAGTCAGCCTGTGTGGCGCTGATGGCGAAGTGGAGGCATCAGCCCGCTCTCGGCCAGCAGGCGCAGCGCCCGCACCTCGCTGACCTGGATCACCACCGCCTCGTCAGGCTCGCGCGAGCACAGGAACGTGACCACGCAGTCGGTGCAGACCTCGGAGTGCTGCATGACGCAGTCGTCGCAGTCGATGGTGAGGGTCTGGTCGCTGACTCGCATGGACACTCCGTCGGTTCACTCGACGACCGGTCACCCCGGTCGCTCCACCCACGAGCAACCCTAGAGAGGGGGTACGACAGGAACTCCGTCGGGAGCCGCATCGGCACCGGCCGCCGGGTCGCCGGCGATGGCCGCCGCGTCCTCCGGTGACATTTCGATCACCGAGCCGCCGGTGCCACACCAACGACAGGCGACATCCTCGATGGTCTCGCTCAGCACCTCGAGATCCTCGATCTGCAGGTCACCGCCGACGCTGTAGTGGTGGTACGCACGGGTGCGGCGGCTGGTCGTGACATCGAACCGGGTGAGGTTGCCGCATGCGGTGCAGCGATAGCGCGAGGTGGACACGCCGGCGATGGTATCGCCCGCCAGACGGCCGACGGTCCTTGACTGACGAACATTCGTTCGGTACACCTGGGGGCCGTGGCCCTCGTCGACGACTCGATCCCGATCCCCGTGATGCCCGTCAGCCAACCACCGGCGCCGCCCCCGTGGCCCCGGCAGCGCAGCTTCGACGACCTCGGCACCCCGCTCCACGATGTGACGTTCTGCGTGGTCGATCTCGAGACGACGGGTGGATCCGCCGAGCACTGCGGCATCACCGAGATCGGCGCCGTCAAGGTCAAGGGGGGCGAGTGCCTCGGCACCTTCCAGACCATGGTCAACCCGGGCTCGGCCATCCCGCCCGAGATCACGATGCTCACCGGCATCACCCAGGCCATGGTCCTTCCCGCGCCACGCATCGAGGCGGTACTGCCCACGCTGCTCGAGTTCATGGGCGACGCCGTCATCGTCGGCCACAACGTGCGCTTCGACCTCGGGTTCCTGCAGGCGGCGATGCGGCGCGACGAACGGCCTCGCCTCACCAACCGGTCGATCGACACCTGCGCGCTGGCTCGCCGGCTGGTACGCGACGAAGTACCGAACTGCAAACTCGGCACGCTGGCCGCCCACCTGCGGCTCGATCACCAGCCGAGCCATCGGGCGCTCGACGACGCCCTCGCCACCGCCGATCTGCTGCACCTGCTGCTCGAGCGGTGCGGTGGGCTCGGCGTGACCGGGCTCGACGACCTGCTGGACCTGCCGAAGATGGCCGGTCACGCCCAGGCGGCCAAGCTCCGCCTCACGACGGCGCTCCCCCGCAGCCCGGGCGTGTACCTGTTCCGTGACCGCAACGGTCACGTGCTCTACGTGGGCAAGGCCAGCAACCTCCGGGCCCGCGTCCGCTCCTATTTCTCGAGCGACACCCGACGCAAGGTCGGTCAGCTCCTCACCGAGACCCGCTCGATCGACCATCGGGTCTGCGCGACCACGCTCGAGGCGGCGGTGATCGAGGTGCGACTCATCCATGAGC
>Ga0315283_10000836_pt1 | contig 23561 bp, 17 predicted proteins | sample YL17G09_0_MG_FD_204541 | JGI IMG/M metagenome (GOLD analysis project Ga0315283, IMG submission 204541) | Sediment microbial communities from Yellowstone Lake, YNP, Wyoming, USA - YL17G09_0 | ecosystem: Environmental > Aquatic > Freshwater > Lake > Sediment | place: USA: Wyoming | collected...
ACTTTCCCGCCGTCATCGTCATGCCCCCCGACAGATTGTCTTCACCTTCCTTGAGCCTGACCTCGACCACGCCGGAGAGCGCGTTCCCGTACCGCACGTCGTAGGCGCCGGTGGCGACGTTCACCTCCGCGACCGAGCGCGCGTTGATCTGGCCGGCCGTGGACTGGCCGGTCACGAGATCGCGGTTGGTGACGCCGTTGATGACGAAGACGGTCTCGTCGGCGCGTCCGCCACGGATGTGGATCTGGTCCCCTTCCGTGCTGATGCCGGCCTGCCTCTGCAGCACGTCCCCGATGGTCTGGACCGGCAGGTTGCGAATCTCGCTGGCGGAGACGCTGCGGACCGTGGTGCCCTGCTTGACCTCGACCAGGCGGCGATCGGCGTTCACTTCGACCGTCTTCAGTTCCTGAACCACCATCTCCGAGAGTTCGAAATTGACGACCACGGGCTTGCCGGCCGTGACCGTCACGCCGGTGCGGCTACCAGGGCGGTAGCCGAGGAACCGGGCGCTCACCTCGTAGGTCCCGAGCGGGAGGCCCGTGATCAGGTACTGGCCTTCGGAGTCCGTGAGCCCGCCACGCTGAGCCCCGACCACGGCCACGTTGGCAAAGGCGATGGCGTGGTTCGTCCTCTGGTCAACGATCCGGCCGGAAATACTGCCCTTCACCTGCGCGAGCGCGGCAGAGCCGCAGAGCGCGAGGAGGGCGAACGCAAGGGCTGGAATGGCGAGAGATCGATGCATGGGTCGGAGGTTCAAGGTTTGGACAGGTTACCCTCCCAAACAGGACGCTGTCAAAGGGATTCTCCGCTGGTTCCCCGCAGTTCTGCCGCCATTTCGCTGCGTGCGGTCGGGAGCTTCGCCGCCGTCAGGGCACCCGCACGAGACGCCGGGTCTGGCGGAAGTCCCCCGTGCGGAAGCTCACGAAGTAGAGCCCTGCCTCGAGCGGCCCACCGCCACCCGCCACCGGACCCAGCTGCACCGCGTGCCTGCCCGCCGGCTGAGGCCCCTGCAGGATGGTGGTCACGCGGCGGCCCGAGAGGTCGAACAGTTCGAGCGAGACTTCGGCCTCGTGCCGCAGGTCGAACCGCAGCGTGGTCGTGCCGTGGAATGGATTCGGGCTCGGAGGATGGAACGCGATCCGCTCGGGAAGCGGGGTGACCACGCCCGTGTCGCCCGGCAAAGTCCGCGCGCTCAGCGTCACGACGAGGTCGGCCGCGGGCGAGGCTCCGGGGAGAGGCTCGTCGGCGCCGGAGAAGACCAGCGTAGCCTCGTAGGTCGAATCGGCGGTGGCGCCGGTGGCGTCGAAGTGCAGGGCGAAGGCGTGTCCGACGCCCGCGAGCTGCGCCGCCGCGAACCCACCCACGATCGAGAACCGGCCGTCCCCGCCGGTGATGACCCCGTCCGTCACCTCGAGCTTCGCCTGCAACGCGCCCCAGCCGGAGTTGTGGACCCTGACCGGGAGATCGGCGAAGTCGCCCTGGGCATGCGTGCCGAAATCGAGGGTGGTCTGGATCGTGACGACCAGGGAGTCGAGCGACGCCACCGCGTGAGCCAGCACCGCGCCCGAGAGTTGCACGGGCTTCGCCGTCGAGTCCGGATCGTCGCAGGAAACGGTCAGAACGCCGCTCTTCACGCCGGGATCGGCGGTGCTCATCGAGGCGAGGTGGACGTTGCCGGCCGCGCCCGCATTCGCGGCGAACGGGCCTGCGGGAGCCGCGAAGCCCGCGGGTGCGACGAGCGAGTAACTGAGTTCGTCCGCCGGCGCGGCCGCCCCGTTCGCCACGGTGAGCCCCCGCTCCGCGGTCGCTCCCACGATGACCGACCCGAAGTCGAGCTGCGCGGCGGCCAGCACCTTGGCCGGCACCTGCAGCGTCACCATCACCGGCAGGTGGTCGGACGAGTAGAACAGCGCGTTGGCGACCGTCATGCCCACGGCGTTGTTGAATCCAAGCCCGTTCACGCTCGCGTTGTAGTGCTGGCCGTCGTTGCCGAAGGGGACGTAGGCGCCGGGGACCAGGTCCAGCCCTTCCCCGTCCTGCAGCGAGGACGAAGTGAGGAACAGGTCGAGGCGGTCATCGAGGCCGCCGGTGGACCAGTCGGCCGTCGGGCAGCCGCTGCTGCAGGTGGACTGCGTGTGGTGGGCGCGGTAGGCGTATTGGTTCCATGTCCCGGGCATCGTCAATGGATCCACGCAGCGGCCATCGTTGTCGGCCTGGCTCTCGGTGAGCCGGATGTAGCCCCCCTCCCAGTCGCCGTAGAAGTTCGTGTCCCCGCAGATCAGGAGGTTGGGGGTCGTGACCACGGCGTTCAGGCTGTTCCTCAGGTCGGTGCACTCGAGCCGCCGGACGGTGGAGTCGCACGGCAACGGCGAGCAACTGGTCCCGGCCTTGAAATGGAACGAGTAGAGCAGGATCTCCGCCAGATTCGACAGGTAGCCCGCCGCCCGGAGCCGCACCCGCAGCACGTCCCGCGGCCCGGCGGTGGGGACCGGGACCGCGGACGTGAGCGTGACCTTCGCCGGCTTGTAGAAGACGGCGCTATAGCAGGTGGTGCAGTAGCCCGAGGCCGACCACTGCCCCGGCTGTACGACGTTGAGGACGTTGTTGAGGAAGGAATCGCGCCCGGCCGAACTCAGCAGCTCCTGGACCGCGATGACGTCCGGATCGAGAGCCGCGACCGCCACGCGCAGGTTGGGCTGCCGGGTGGCAAGGTCGGCACCGGGGTAGTTGACGATGTTCCAGGTCGCCACCTTGAGAGCGAGCACCGGCGTCGCGCCAACCACCAGCCAGGCCAGCGCCGCGAGCACGGCCACCATCGGGGCGGCCGCCCGCCAGAGGACGGACGAAGGGAGAGCGCGTGAGGGCATGGGACCGGTCTCTGCGAAACGGATCCAAAGATGCATGGCCGGGTCCCCGATCGGGATTCGGGCGCACGGTGAACTGATGAACTCAAGCCAGCCATGAGGATAACACGCACCCGCGGGCCCCGTTAAGCGTCGAACCACCCGTCGAACCACCCGTCCAGCCTCGCGAAGTCGCGTCCATCGCGCCCCCACCCATCCGCCTCCTTCTGCTGGCATACTCCGTCCGGTAGGATACCGTGGTCGATTCATCGGGGGTCCGTGAGTGGCATCGTCGGCCTGCGCGCCGCGGCATTCCGCGGCCGGCAGCGCGGGCCGGTGAGCACAGCGGACCCTGCGACACCCAGGCCGGAGGTCTCATGCCCCGCAGGATCCTGCTAGGAGACGAATGCGTCGCGCTGGGCGCGGTGCACGCCGGGACGACCTCGGCGTACGCCTACCCGGGCACACCCGCCACCGAGATCCTCGAGTACCTGCTCGAGTATCGCCGCAAGCACGGCCGCCCGTTCGCGGCCTGGTGCGCCAACGAGAAGACCGCGATGGAGGAGGCGCTCGGCGCCTGCCTCGTCGGCCGGCGCGCGCTGGTCTCGATGAAGCACGTCGGGCTCAACGTCGCCGCCGACCCGTTCGTGAATGCCGCGCTGGTGGGCATGCACGGCGGGTTGGTGGTCGCGGTCGCCGACGACCCGGGCATGCACTCCTCGCAGAACGAGCAGGACAGCCGCTTTTATGCCGACTTCGCGCGGGTCCTGTGCCTGGAGCCAGCCACTCAGCAGGAGGCCTACGACATGACGGTCGAGGCCTACGATCTCTCCGAGCGCTTCGGCGTGCCCGTGATGCTGCGGCTGGTGACCCGGCTCGCACACAGTCGCACCGCGATCGAGGTGGCCGCCGAAGCGCGGCCGGAGAACCCGGTGCGCAAGGCCCCGCGGCCGCAGTCGTGGATCCTGCTGCCGAGCCACGCCCGGCGCCAGTGGCACGATCTGCTCGGCCGCCAGCAGGAGATGGTCGCCTGGAGCGAGGAGTGCCGCTGGAACCGGCTCACGTTGAACCCGGACGACCGCGAGTTGGGCGTGATCACCACCGGGCTGGCACGCAACTATTTCGAGGAGAACGCGGGCGAACTGGCGAGCCGTCCGTCGCATCTGCACATCGGCGCCTACCCGCTCCCGCTCGCCCTGATCCGCCGGCTGGCGGGACAGGTGAAGCGGCTGCTGGTGTTCGAGGAGGGCTACCCGCTGGTCGAACGCCTGCTGCGCGGACTGCTTGACACGCAGATGCCCATCCTCGGGAAGCTGACGGGCGAGGTGCCGCCCGAGGGCGAGTTGACGCCCGACAACGTGCGCCCGGCGCTGGGACTGCCGGTCCGGCCCCTCACGACCCCGGGCGACCTGGCGCTCCCCACGCGGCCGCCGCAACTCTGCCAGGGCTGCTCCCACGGCCACATGTACCAGGCGCTCAAGCAGGCCCTCGAGGGCCAGGCCCAGAGCATCGTGACCGCCGACATCGGCTGCTACACGCTCGGCGCCCTGCCGCCCTACGATGCGATCGAGTCGTGCGTCTGCATGGGCGCCTCGGTTAGCATGGCCAAGGGTGCCTCTGAGGCCGGCTTCCGCCCCACCGTGGCGGTCATCGGCGACAGCACGTTCCTGCACTCGGGGATCACGCCGCTGCTCGATGCGGTGCACGAGGACACCGACATGACGCTGATCATCCTCGACAACCTGACCACGGCCATGACCGGCGGGCAGGAATCGATCGCGCCGTCCGCGCGCCTGAAGGACATCGTGCTGGGGCTGGGCGTGAAACCCGAGCACCTGCACGTGGTCGAGGTCCTGCCGCGCAGGGTGCCGCAGATCGCCGAGTTGCTGCGCGGCGAGATCGCGCACCCGGGTCTCTCGGTGGTGATCGCGGTGCGCGAATGCCTGGAGACCGCGCGCCGCAGGCGCAAGCTGGTGGAGGTGAAGCCGTCATGAAATGCGACATCATGCTGGCGGGTGTGGGCGGGCAGGGCGTGCTGTCCCTGGCCGCGCTGATCGGCCGCGCCGCCGTGGCCGAGGGTCTTCAGGTCAAGCAGTCCGAAGTGCACGGGATGGCGCAGCGCGGCGGCGCGGTGCTCTCCCACCTGCGGCTCTCCGACCAGGTCATCGCGAGCGACCTCATCCCGCTCGGCACCGCCGACCTGATCCTCTCGATGGAGCCGCTCGAGAGCCTGCGCTACGTGGCGTACCTCTCGCCCACGGCCACCGTGGTCACTTCGGTGGATCCGTTCATCAACATCCCGGACTACCCGCCGAAGGAGGAGATCATCGCCCGGCTGCAGCGCCTGCCACGCACCGTGCTGGTCGAGGCTGAGCGGCTCGCGCGCGAAGCCGGCGAAGTGATGAGCAAGAACACCGTCATGGTCGGCGCCGCCGCGCACCTGTTGCCGCTCAAGCGCGAGTCGTTCGAGGGCGCCATCCGCCTGACCTTCGGCGCCAAGGGCGACCACGCGCTGGAGATCAACTTCGCCGCCTTCGAGGCGGGCTGGAAGGCCTCCGCATGAGCCTCGACCGGACGCGCATCTCGAACCTGCTCGCGAACGCCCGCCATCGCGATGCGGGTGTCCTGACCGAGCCCGAGGGCATGGACCTGCTCGAGGCCGCCGGCATCCCGGTTCCGCGGCGGCTGATGCTCGCGGGGTCGGCGGACGCGGCGCGGCTGAGCCCGCCGCCCTTCCCCGGCGCGCGCGCGGTGCTCAAGGTGGTCTCGCCCGTGATCCTCCACAAGACCGAGGCGCGCGGCATTGCCATCCTCGACAACACGCCCGATGCCCTGCGCGCCGGACTCGCGGAGATGGAGCAGCGCTTCGCCGGACAGGAGGTGGACGGCTTCCTGCTGATGGAGTTCGTCCCCCACCAGGCCGAGCCGGGCCACGAACTGCTGCTCGGCATGCGCTGGACCGCCGACTTCGGCCCGGTCGTCACGCTGGGCGCGGGCGGCATCCACACCGAGTTCCTGGCGCAGAGCATCCGTGAGGACCGCTCGCTCGCGCTGCTCTCGCCCGGGCTCGCCGGGGCCGGGGAGATCGAACGCGCGCTGTCGAGGGTGGCGGTCGTGCGACTGGTGACCGAGCCGCGGCGCGGCCGCCCGGCACTGGTGCCGCTGGCGCGGCTGGCGGAGATCGTGAGCCGCTTCCTCGAGTTGGCCGCGGCCTTCGTGCCCGACCCGATCGCCGAGTTCGAGATCAACCCGCTGGTGCTCGCGGACGGGCGCTTCGTCGCGCTCGACGCGCTGCTCAAGCTCGGGCCACCGGTTGCCGCGCTCCCCGCGCCGCGCCCGGTGGCGAAGATCGCGCGGCTGCTGCAGCCGCGCACCGCCGCGGTGATGGGCGTGTCGGAGAAGGGCATGAACCCCGGGCGGCAGATCCTGCGCAACCTGCTCGCCGACGGCTTCCCCGCCGCGGACATCACCATCGTCAAACCGGGCAGCGAGCAGATCGACGGGGTCCAGTGCGTGCCCTCGCTCGAGGCCCTCCCCGCGCGGCAGGACCTGCTCATCCTCAGCATCTCGGCGGCGCAGGCCCCCGAGGCCATCGCCGCGATCGCCGAGGGCCAGCGCGCCGAGAGCGTCATCCTCATCCCCGGCGGGCTCGAGGAGAAGCCCGGCAGCGAGCCGCTGGTCGCGAAGATGCGCCAGGCCATCGCCGATTCGCGCGCCACGCCCTGGGGCGGCCCAGTCATCAACGGCGGCAACTGCCTGGGCGTGCGCTCGGTGCCGGGGCGTTACAACACGCTCTTCATCCCCGACCACAAGATGCCGATGACGCGCGGCGCCGAAAGCCCGGTGGCGTTCATCGCCGGCAGCGGCGCCTTCGCGGTCTCGAAGACGAACAAGCTCGCGACGCTGAACCCGCGTTACATCCTGACCATCGGCAACCAGATGGACCTGACCGCCGCCGACTACCTGGACTTCCTCCAGGACGACCCGGCGGTCGGGATCTTCGCCGTCTACCTCGAGGGCTTCCGCCCGCTCGACGGGCTGCGCTTCCTCGAAACCGCGCGCCGGATCGTGACCGGCGGGCGCACGGTCATCCTGTACCGCGCGGGCCGCACCAGCGCGGGTGCGGCCGCAGCCGCGAGCCACACCGCCTCGGTCGCGGGCGACTACGCGGTGACCCGGCGGCTGGCCGAGGCCGCGGGCATCGTACTGGCCGACACGCTCGAGGACTTCGAGGACCTGGTGCGCCTGTTCGTCGCGCTCGGCCAGCGGCGCCCCGCCGGACACCGGCTCGGCGCGCTCTCCAACGCCGGTTTCGAGTGCGTGGCCATCGCCGACAACCTGGGCGCGTTCACGCTCGCCGACTTCTCCCCCGCCACGGTGGCAGCGCTCGGCGAGGTGCTCAAGCGCGCGCGCATCGCCGAGATCGTCAGCGTGCACGACCCGATGGACCTCACACCCATCGTCGGCGACGCCGACTACGAGGAGATCACGCGGCGGGTACTGGCCGACGAGAGCGTGGACGCCGGGCTGGTCGGCTGCGTGCCCATGACCATGGCGCTCAACACGCTGGTGAAGGGCGAACGCCACGGCGAGGACCTGACTCGCGAGGACTCGATCGCCAACCGTCTGGTGAGGCTCTATCACGCGACCACCAAACCCTGGGTCGCGGTGGTGGACGCCGGGAGCATCTACGACCCGATGGCCGCGCTGCTCGAGTCGGGCGGCGTGCCCACCTTCCGCACCGCCGACCGGGCGCTGCGGCTCTTCAACCGCTGGGCCGCCGCCGTCGCGCGGACCTGACGGACACCGGGAGAAGACTCATGGCCGACGAAACCAAGAAGGAGTCCTGGCTCAACTGGCTGGCGCTCACCACCGTGATCCTGGCGGTGTGCGCCACGCTCTCGACCTTCAAGGGCGGCTCGTACTCGACGCGCTCCGTGCTCAGCCAGACGAAGGCCGCCAACCAGTGGGCCTATTACCAGGCCAAGAGCATCAAGGGCTACCTCTACGAGATCCAGAAAGAGGAACTCGAGCTGGGGCAGCAGTCGGATGGCGACCGGCGCACACCGGCGGTGCGGGCCCAGGTCGAGAAGCGCCTGGAGGGCTACCGCGAGAAACTCGCGCGCTACGAGAAGGAGAAGGCCGAGATCCAGGCCGAAGCCAAGCGCTTCGAGGCCGTGCGCGACGACGCGACCACGCACTCCCAGACCTTCGGGATGGCCGTCATCTACCTGCAGGTCGCCATCCTGCTCTCGTCGGTGGCAGCCCTGCTCAGGAAGAAGCCGCTCTGGCTGCTAGGCCTCGTGTCCGGCTCGATCGGGCTCTGGTACTTCGCCAACGGGTTCTTCCTGATCGGGAGCTGAGCCGCGGTCGGCGGGAGCGACGGTCAGGGGACCGGAGCACCTCGGGCCCGATCAGAGGCACCGTGCGCTCGGTCCCAAGGTGCTCCGGCCCCCTGACCTCCGTGGTCGCGCAACTCAGGCTCCACAACCGAACAACTGCCGTGTCGCCCGGGCACGTTCTGGCCGAGCGCATGGTGCCTCTGATCGGCCAGGACGTGCCCGGGTGACGCGGCAGCCCCCGGCCAGGCTACGACTCCTCGGACCCGACCGCGGCGATCAGAAGCTCGTCAGGCGCCGGTCGTACTCGTCCGGAAACTCCTCCATGAAGATCCGGTCCGTCTCGAGGTTCACCTCGCGCAGGCGCCGGGCCTTGGCCGCATAGGGCAGGAAGGAGCTCTTGAAGCCGTTGATGATGAGCCGCTTGATCTCGTAGGGGCTGAGGCGGAACGCGCGCGCGGCGAGACTGATCTCGTCCGTCACGGTGGTGTCCGACATGAGCCGGTTGTCGGTGTTCACAGTGACGCGCAGACCCTGGCGGAAGTACATGCCGAGCGGATGCTCCTTGAGGTTCTGCACCGCGCCGGTCTGCAGGTTCGAGGTCAGGCACATCTCGAGCGGGATGCGGTGGTCGTTGACGTACTGCATCAGGTCCCGGTCCTGGAGCAGCAGCGTGCCGTGCCCGATGCGGTGCGCCCCGCAGTAGTGAAGCGCCTGCGAGATCGAGGCCGGGCCGAACGCCTCGCCCGCGTGCACGGTCGAATTGATGTTGTTCTTGAGGATCAACTCGAACGCCGCGCGGTGCGCCTTGGCCGGGTAGTCCTTCTCCTGCCCCGCCAGGTCGAAGGCCAGCACGCCCTTGCCCTTGTAGGCCACCGCCAGCTCGGCCAGCGCCAGCGAGAACTTCGGGTCCATCGAGCGGATGCCGCAGATGATCACGCCGGTGGTCATGCCGAACTTGCTGCCCGCGTCGTGCAGGCCGGCAATGACCGTGTCCACGATGTCCTCGAAGCTGAGCTTCCGCTTGCGGTGCAGGATCGGCGAGTAGCGCACCTCGAGGTGGCAGACGTTCTCCGCGGCGGCATCCTCGGCCAGTTCGTAGGCGACCCGGTAGAGCGCCTCCTTCTCCTGCATCACGGCCAGCGTGAGGTCGAAGATCTTGAGGTACTCCCCGAGATTGCGCGTGCGCTTGCCCGCCTTCAGCACCTTGGTCAGTTGCACCAGGCTGCGGGTCGGGAGCTTCACGTCCTGCGCCTGGGCCAACTCGAGGACGGTGCTCGGGCGCAGGCAGCCGTCGAGGTGGCAGTGCAGGTCGGTCTTGGGCAGCCGCCGGATGACTCGCTCGGAGATTCGCATGGGCCTCGGGGGGTCGGGGTGTCGTGTCCGGGGCGTCGCTACCGGCCGGAGCCGCGCTCGAGCGCCATGATCTTCTGCACCCGGCGCTCGTGACGGCCGCCGGCGAAGGGGGTCGTGAGGAACAGGCGTGCGAGCCGCTGTGCGAGCCCACGGTTCACGATGCGCGCACCGAGCGAGAGCAGGTTGGCGTCGTTGTGCTCGCGGCTGTTGAGCACGGTGCGATCGTCGTGGCCCACCGCGCAGCGCACGCCGGCGATCTTGTTCGCCGCCATCGCCGAGCCGATGCCCGCCGCATCCACCACGATGCCGAGGCTGCAGCGTCCGGCCGCGACCTCGCGCGCCACCGCGGCGGCGTAGTCGGGGTAGTCCACCGCGTCGGTGGAGTGGGTGCCGCAGTCGTGGACCTCCCAGCCCAGCTCCTCCGCGATGTAATGACGGAGCACCTCCTTGAGTTCGAATCCACCGTGGTCGGAGCCGAGTGCGACGCGGCGGGTCGCGGGGCTCGCGGGTCGCGGGCCGGGAGCGGGCACCGGACCCAGCGAGCGGTCCACGGCCTCGCGTACCAGGCGGCGGACCTCAGATTCGTCATATTCGTGCATGGGAACGCGAGTCTAGGGAGCGCGACCGGAGGGGTCAAGCGCACCATGCGGAGCGGCGCGGCGTGTCTCAGGACACGCCTGCGGTGCAGCCCGCTCGCGCGCCTTGTGGCCGCGCCCCATCTCGCACTCTCGGCTGGCGCTTCATGAATAGCCCGGGCTAGAATGGAGGTTCGTCCACGATCATCCCGGCGGCCCGGGCCGCCCCAGCCGAGGAGTCCACTGTGAGCCGAAATGCGATCCGCATCCTGCTGATCCTGTGCGCGCTGTTCGCGGCGCGGGTCACCCTGGCCGAACCGCTCAAGCTCGAAGACAGCACGACCGTGGACCAATGGACGCTGCCCAACGGCCTCGAGGTCGTGACGCGCGACGTGCCCGGCGCCCGCGCGATCGCCATCAGCTGGGGCTACCGCATCGGGCTGGATCACGATCCCGCCGACCGGCCGGGGCTGGCCGCGCTGCTGGCCGAGGTGGCCTTCACCGCCCCGGCGGGCGACACGCCCGAGCGTACGCGCGACGAGATGGAGAGCCTTCGGCCGCAGGGCTGGAGCCTGCGCGCGAGCCGCCGCCAGACCCTGTTCAACGAGACCGCCACGACCTCCCAATTCCCTGGGGTGCTGCACCAGATCGCCGGGCGGATGCGCGGTGTGACGGTGACGGACGCAGAGTTGAAAGGCGCGCTCGTCACGGTGCGTCGAACACTGGGAGAACGATACGCCGGCACCGCGGACCAGTTGCTCTACTGGCACGTACGCGAGTACGCCCGCGGCCTGGACCAGGCCGCCATCGCCGAGCTGGCAACGGCCAAGGGCCTGAGCCGCGAGACCCCAGCCAGCGTGCAGCAGGCCATCGCCCGGTCCTACGTCCCCGCGAACGGCGTGCTGGTGCTGGCCGGCGCCCTCTCGGGCCTGGACCTGCGGTCCATCATCGGCAACGAGTTCGGCGCCCTGCCCGCGGGCGACCGCCTCGCCACCCTTCCGGTTCCGCGCTTCGACTCGGTCAGGGTCGTCCTGGAGCGGTCCGGGCTGGATGCGGCGGTGGCCGTCCTGGGCCTCATGGCGCCGGCGCTTTCGGACACGCTCCACCCGTCGTTCCATATGGCCCTGCTGGTGCTGGGCGGGAAGGCCAAGCAGGCCTGGGATCCGCCCGCCCGCCCGCTCACCACACGCTTCCAGTACTCACTGCTGGACGACCCGGGCTTCGCGCGTTTGTACCCGCCGGCCATCCCCCCGCAGGCCCCCGACCTGCAGAACACCGCAGCGATCCTGTCATGGACCGTCGAGGAACTGCTCTCCGGAGTCATCCCGCGCGAAACCTACGACGGCCTCCGCCACAATCTGCTCTGGATGATGGGCGGGCCGATGCCCAGGGCGCTCCTCGACGGCGTGCGGCAGGATCCGGCAGCGCTCAACTTCCTCTGCACCTCGCTCGCCTCCCAGGCGCTCTGGGGGGACGAGGCGTTCTGGGCCGAGTATCGTCGCCGCTTCGACGCCGGCGTGTCGCCGGAGTTCGGCTTCTGGGCGGACTGGCTGCGGGATCCTGGGCATCAGGCGACCCTGCTCATTCTGCCGAAACCCTGAGGCGCCGGGCCGGCCGCGCGCCCCCGCGGGCGGCTCGTTGACCCTCACGCGCACCGGCTGCTAACTTGCGATCCCGATGGTGCGACGAATCCTCATCGGGATCGCCGGGGGGTCGGGTTCCGGCAAGACGCTGGTCGCGCGGAACATCGTGCGTGACCTGGGGTCCGGTCGGGTCGTCATCATCGACCAGGACTCCTACTACAAGAACCTCGAGAGCATCCCCTTCCTTGACCGCGAGTCGCGCAACTTCGACCATCCCGACGCCTTCGACAACGGATTGCTCACGCGCCACATCCGCGAGTTACTGGCGGGAGCAGCGGTCGAACAGCCCATCTACGACTACACCGACCACCGCCGCCTCGATGAGACCCGCCATATCGGCGAACACCTCATCGTCGTGCTCGAGGGCATCCTCATCTTCACCGACGCTGAACTGCGCGAACTGATGGACATCAAGCTGTTCATCGACGCGGACGCCGACGTGCGTTTCATCCGGCGCCTGCGACGCGACCTGGTGGAGCGCGGACGCTCGGTGGACAGCATCATCCGTCAGTACGAGGAGAGCGTGCGGCCCATGCATATGCAGTTCGTGGAGCCGTCGAAGCGCTGGGCCGATGTCATCATCCCCGAGGGCGGCCACAACAAGGTGGCCATCGATCTGGTGAAGACCAAGATCCGCGAGTTACTGCGCGAGCGCGGCGTCGAGGTGGCCACCGCGCGCTGAGTGACGCCGCGGCGGTTCAGCGCGTTCCGCGCTCGGGTCTTCCCAGCAGGCGCAGCAGTCCGTCCAGCAGCGTGAGCGGATGCGGCGGGCAGCCCGGCGCGCACAGGTCCACCGGCAACTCCGCCGGCACGCCGGTTCCGCCCTGCGGGCTCCCCGCGAACGGCCCGCCCGAAAGCGCGCAGGCACCCACCGCGATCACGAGCCGCGGCTCGGGCACGGCCTGCCAGGTCTTCTCGAGCGCCAGGCGCATGTTCGGATTGACCACGCCCGTGACGACGATGCCGTCCGCGTGACGCGGCGAGGCGACGAACTGGATGCCAAAACGCGCGAGGTCGAAGACCACGGTGCCCAGCACCGCGAGGTCCGGCTCGCATCCGCCGCAACTGCCCGCCACCACCGAACGCAGCCGCAGCGAGCGACCGAAGAGCCGCCGCGCCGAGGCCTCCAGCGCCTGCGCCAGTTCGACCTTGCCCGTCGGCGTGACGAGGTCCGCGCACGCGGAGGTGGCCATGCGGTGGTCGCCGCCGAAACGGATCGCGCCGGCCGGGCACGCGGCGGCTTCCTCCGGACTGAAGAGGCAGGCGCCCAGGTCCAGCGCGGGCCCGCCGTCGCCGTCCCGCCGCAGAAATCCGGTGGGCTACGAACGGAGCCAGACACGTCACGGACCAGTATCACGCGCCCGGGTGTCCGACAACCCGGACGGGGCTGTGCGCGCCGGGTCGAAGCGGGGGAGCCAGGGGTGATGGTGGGCGAGCAGACGCACCATGCGCTCGCCCACCATCACCCCTGGCTCCCCCTTGCCGGACCCTGATGGGCACGTACCGACCCGGGGCAAGACCCGCAGGCCCGCTGGCGAAGCGGGCCGGCCTGAACGAGTCCCCGGGTCCACCGCTCCAAGTCGCCGGTGTGAAGCGGGCCGGCTCTCGCGGACTGGAACGGGCACTGCGGGCTGACCAGCGCCCGCCCTTCTGCGCAGCCAGGCAAAGACTGTCGCGACTTCATTTGCTTACCCGCAAGATCCGCCCGCGGATCCGAGAGGTCGTTTCCGGGTGCGTGAAGCGGGCCGGTCCTCGCGGACCGGCCCGCCGTGCTTCGCCTTCGCGCGCCGCGAACCTACCGGGCGCGCGCCATCGTCCTGGGTCGCGCCGTCGTCCGGGCCGGCGGCTTCGCGCGCGCCGGGGTCCGGGCGGTCTTTGCCGTCACGGGGCGGGCCACCGCGAGCGTGTGCCAGGCACGCAACGTCTCACCCACCGACCAGGCCTGCGCGATGCAGCCGCGCGGGGTGAACGGCGCCGCGCCGTCGGCGATTTCGGGCAGCGAACCCACGCCGCAGGCTCCCATCAACTCTCCCAGCGGCTCGAGGAACGCGAGGGCCGCCTCCCGCCGCCCGTGCACGCGGGCGTGCGCGAGTGCAAAGTGCGGCAGCAGCCAGGTCCAGACCGTGCCCTGGTGATAGGCGCCGTCCCGCCGGCGCCGGCCCCCGGTGTAGACGCCGTGGTAGCGCGAATCGCCGGGCGCCAGGCTGCGCAACCCGTGCGAGGTCAGCAACTGCGATCCGCAGGTCTCGAGCACCGCGCGCTGCTGCTCGTGCGTGAGCGGGCTGGCCGGCAGCGAGACCGCGAGCAACTGGTTGGGGCGGATCGCCGGGTCGTTCCCCTCGGGACCGTCGAGCACGTCGAAGAGGCAGCCGGTCTCGGGGTTCCAGAAGCGCTGGAACGACATCTCGATCTCACGCATGCGCTGCTCGTGCGCCTCGGCCGGCCGCTTGAGCCGGTTCGCGAACGTCACCATGGCAGCAAGCGCGTTGTACCAGAGCGCGTTCACCTCCACCGGCTTGCCACGGCGCGGCGTGACCACCCAGTCGTCCACCTTGGCGTCCATCCAGGTGAGCTGCACCCCGTCGTCGCCCGCGGCGATCAGGCTGTCCGCCGGGTCCATGTGGATGCCGTAGCGCGTGCCGCGCTCGTACCAGGCGCCGATGTCCTCGAGCGTGGGGTAGACCCCGGCCAGGAACTTGAGGTCGCCGGTGGTCTCGACGTACGAGCGCACCGCCTGGAAGAACCAGAGTGCGGCGTCCACCGTGTTGTAGGTGGGCGGCTCGCCCTGGTCGGGGAAGTAGTTGGGCAGCATCCCCTGGTCCACGAAGCGCGCGAACGTGGAGAGGATGGTGCGCGCCAGTTCCGGCCGCCCGGTCGCCAGCGCCAGGCCGGGCAGCGCGATCATGGTGTCGCGCCCCCAGTCGCCAAACCATGGATAGCCGGCGATGATGCTGCGGCCCTGCGGATCGCCCGGGATGGCGCGTTCGACCACGAACTGGTCGGCCGCCAGCACCAGCCGTCGCACCCACTCGGGCGCGCTGCGCGAGGCCTTCGGCTGCGCCTTGCGCCAGGCGTCGAGCAGGCTCTTCTCGTGCGCGCGCCGGCGCTGCAGCGAGAAGGCCCGCGCCAGCGGCGTGCCGGCATCGCGACCGGCGCTGCGCCGCGTGCTGGCCGTGATCACGATGGCCTCACCCGGATTGAGGGTGGCAATGATCTCGGCCGCGCACAGGTGATCATCGACGCAGTCGAGTCCGCGCTCAGCCTCGAGCGAGAGCTGGAAGCCGCGGTACCAGTCGTTCACCGGCCGCACCTCGGCTCCGGGGGCGAACAGCCACAGCGGAGTGGCGCCGTCCCAGGCCTCGATGCAGACACCGCCCGCGGCGGGCTCGACACGCGCGGTCCAGGCGCCGTTCGTGGTGGTCTCGTGGGCGTCGCGGTGGTTGACCAGCGCCCGCAGGTAGAGCCGCGCCGGAGCGCTGGCCGAGGCCAGCCGGTACTCGATGAAGGTGGTGTTCTCGCCGTGCTCCATCCACACGCGCTTCTCGAGTCGCGTGTCGCCGATCGCCCAGGTCCACACCGGCACGGTCTCGTCGAGCCGGAAGGACTCGAGGTGCAGGGTGCCGGAAGGCGAGGTCGTCCCGCTCGCCCAGCGGTTCTCGTCGAGGTCCACCCAGGCCCCGCCGACATCGAGGCTCTCGGCCAGCTTGGCGAGCAGCAGGGTGCGGCCCACCGGCGGCTTGAGCGATGCGACGAGCAGGCCGTGGTAGCGCCGGGTCAGCGCCCCGCTCACCGTGCCCGAGGCAAAGCCTCCGATGCCGTTGGTCACCAACCACTCGAGACGGGCGGACGCCTCTGCGTCGCCGAGCCGGTCCCGTCCGTAGGAAAGGTCACTCATCGGATTCCTCCCTGTGATCGCATGCTCATCGTGTGTGCGCACCGGGGCCGGAGGGGCAACGGTGGCGATGGTCCTTGTCCGTACGCGCCCCGACGAGAGTCATTCGTTCCGGCGCGTGGCAGTCCAAGGGCATCCTACCTGCTGAGCGGCTGAGATGCTACCAAACGAAGTCGGCGGCCGACCAACCTTCGGGCGGGCCACCGGCGGCCACCGACTCCAGGCTGGAAGGCCAGAAAGCGTCGGCGCCCTGCCCGATCCCGGGCGGCGGGGGGCAGACACCGTTGACACCGCTCCCAGCGGTGGTTAGCGTCCATCCACCATGACCGAACCCACCCACCCGTTCGTCAACTCCGGCTGGATCGAGGTGATCGTCGGCAGCATGTACAGCGGCAAGACGGAAGAGCTCATCCGCCGCCTGCGCCGCGCCCAGATCGCCCGCCAGCGGGTCGCCATCTTCAAGCCCACCATCGACGACCGTTTCGGCCGCGACCAGCTCGTGTCGCACTCGGAACTGCGCATCCCCTCGCGCGCCGTCAAGACCGCGAAGGACGTGCTCCGTTACGCCCACGAGGCGCAGGTCATCGGCATCGACGAGGGCCAATTCCTCGGCCCCGACCTGGTGAAGGTCTGCGAGCGCCTGGCCCGGCGCGGCAAGCGCGTGATCGTGGCCGGGCTCGACCAGGACTACCTCGGCAAGCCGTTCGAGCCCATGCCGCAACTGCTCGCCATCGCCGAATACATCACCAAGACGCTCGCCATCTGCGTGGTGTGCGGCAACCCCGCCAACCGCAGCTACCGCAAGAAGCGCCGCACGGCCCGGGTCGTGGTGGGGGGCGCCGATCTCTACGAGGCGCGCTGCCGCCGCTGCTTCGAGCTGGGCCGCCGCGCCGTCGCACCCGATGAGCCGCCCCCACCCGGAGGTTCCGATGAGGTTGTCCCCGTTGCCGCGCGTCCTCGCCCTGCTCGCCGTCGTCGCCCTCGCCGCGGGGTGCGCAAAGCCGGCTGACCAGCCCGCGCCACCGGCTGCCGCGGCGGGCGCGCTCAAGATCGGCCTGGTGTTCGACGTGGGCGGGCGCGGCGACAAGTCCTTCAACGACGCCGCCTACGCCGGGCTCGAGCGCGCGCAGCGGGAGCTGGGCATCACCTTCACCACGCTCGAGACGGGCGAGGGTTCGGACCGCGAGGCGCAGATGCGCCAGCTCGCCGCCGGTGGCTCGCAACTGGTCTTCGGCGTGGGCTTCCTCTTCACCGACGACATCAACGGACTCGCGCAGGAGTTCCCGGACGTCAAGTTCGCCTGCGTGGACTACACGCTGAAGGAAGGCCAGGCGTTGCCCGTGAACCTCCAGGCGCTGGAGTTCAAGGAGCACGAGGGCTCGTTCCTGGTCGGCGCGCTCGCGGCGCTCGTGACGAAGACCGGCAAGGTGGGCTTCGTCGGCGGCATGGAGATCCCGCTCATCAAGAAGTTCGAGGCGGGCTACCGCGCGGGCGTGCGGGCGGCGAACCCGCAGGTCGAGGTGGTCGTGAAGTACGCGGGCACGACGGGCTCGGCCTTCAAGGATCCGACCAAGGGCAAGGAACTGGGTCTGGCGGAGTACAACCAGGGAGCCGACATCATCTTCCATGCCTCGGGCTCGACCGGCCTGGGCGTCTTCGAGGCGGCGAGAGAGAAGGGCAAGCTCGCCATCGGCGTGGACGCGGACCAGCAGGCCGAGGCCCCGGGCTTCATCCTCACCTCGATGGTGAAACACGTCGAGACCTCGGTCTTCGACTCGATCCAGGAGCTGAAGGAAGGGCGCTGGCAGGGCGGCATCCGTGAGTTCGGGCTGAAGGAGGACGGCGTGGGCTGGGTGTACGACGACCAGAACAAGGCGCTGATCCCCGACGGAGTGAAGGCGAAGGTGGACTCGCTCAAGGCCGAGATCGTGGCGGGGCGGATCGTCGTCCCGGTCCAGTAACGCGGCGGCGCCCGTGACGGCGTGGACCGATCTCGGCAGCGGCGTGCACGTGCGGCAGAGCCGCGTGTTCTGGATGAACAGCGCGCTGCTGCTTGACCGTGAGCACGCGGTGCTCGTGGACCCGGGCGTGCTGCCTTCCGAACTGGAGGACCTCGCGGACGCAGTACGCGCGGCCGGGCCACGGACCGTCTCCATCGTCTTCACCCACTCGCACTGGGACCACGTGCTCGGCCGGCCCTGGTGGCCGCAGGCCAGCACCGTGGGACATGCAGAGCTCGGGGCCGAGCTGCGACGCGATGCGGCCGCGATCCTCGCCGAGGCGACCGGGCACGCGGCTCAATTCGGCGAGACGTGGAGTCAGGGCTTCCAGCCCTTCGAGCCCGATCTCGTCGTCGAGGGCGAGCCTGTGTTCGCCAGGGACGAGCGAGCGATTGCGCTGGGACCGTGGCGGCTGATGCTGCGCGAGGCGCGGGGTCACTGCGACAGCCAGATCACGGTCCACCTCGATGATCGCCGTCTGCTCTTCGCGGCCGACCTGCTCTCGGACCTCGAGATCCCCTGGCTCGACCGCGAGCCCGCGACCTGCCGGCACACGCTGACGCAGATTGAGGCGCTCGTCGCAGACGGGGCCATCGAACGCATCGTGCCGGGGCACGGAGCCATCGCGCAGGACGCGCGCGAGTCGCTCGAGCGCGTGCGGCGCGACCTGCGCTACCTCGACGCGCTGGAGTCGGGGGTAAGCGAGGCGTACCGCGCCGGCCTCTCGCTCGAGGAGGCGCAGGCACGGCTCGCAGCGATGGACTACGTCGGCAAGGGCGCCGCGTATCCGATGGACGACGTCCACCGGGAGAACGTGCGCATCACGTGGGAGGCCATCGCGCACGAGCCGGTGTGAGCGATGCCGTCCCGCCGGCGCCGTGGGGCCCGTTCGCAGCCCGACGCTCAGCGATACAGGCTTTTCAGCTGGCCCCAGGTCTTGTTCTTCACCACCGACTGGCAGTTGATGCCGTTGTCCTGCCAGCTGATCTTGGAGGTCTGAGCCTGCTGGGAGATGATCTCCGGCGCGGGCGGATGCGACGGTTGGTCATTGAGTGGCTCCGCCGATTCGTCGTAGACCGCCACCTCGCTCAACGTCAGGCAGACCGGCGTGTTGCAGCCCTCGCACGCCCCGCCCCCACTGCTCGATTCGTATTGGAGGCGCAGGCGGAAGGCATAGTACTCCATCCCGGGCGACAGGTTCTTCGGGTACATCAGCGCGGCGCCCATCACCATGCGCGCCGTGTTGGGCCCGGCCTGGAAGCCGGGCGGCTGCGGATTGCCGGATGCGGACTCGCGGCACGAGCCGCTGTTGAAAAGCTGCCACCAGGCCGGGAGCGTCCGGGTCTGGGACTGCACATCCAGCTTCACCTCGAAGGCCACGAGCCGCGGATGCGGCTGGCTCGGGATGAACGAGCCGACGATGCCGGCGTAGCCCTGGTTGCTGCCGCAGTCGAACGTCTTCGCGATGCCACCGCCTTCCGAGAGGCACTTGTCCCAGGCCAGGTTGAGACCGGCGGCGCGGACGGAAGAGGCGGACGGGAGCAGCACCAGGCCGAGGGCGAGCGGCAGTCTCAGAAATCTCAAGCGAGCGCCTCCTGAAGGACGGAGGCGACTCCGGCGGCTCGTCCACCCGGCAGGGCGGACACCGGAGCCCGACGACGTGGGATTATGGCAGGTCACCCGCGCTCCGCGCCGCGACGGAACGCGGGCGGATACGCAGGAGCCGCACACGCCACACCTTCCTACCCCGCGGGCCACCGGATTCCTCCCGCGAGCCCGCCGCCACGAATACCGGCACACGCTCGCGGGCCCGACCGCAGCGCGGCCAGTGTCACCGCGCCTCGCGCCCCGCCCGCGCTGGACGCCTCCCGCCACCCCGGCTACGCTCCGCCGCACCATGAACGTGCCCGCGCCGGCCGTCTCGCTGCGCCACATCACCCGCCGCTTCGGACCGGTGGTGGCGAACGACGATGTCTCCCTCGAGCTCGCGCCCGGCGAGATCCACGGCCTGGTGGGCGAGAACGGCGCGGGCAAGAGCACGCTGATGCGCATCCTCTACGGCCTGATCCAGCCCGACTCGGGCACCCTTTCGGTCGCAGGCCGCGTCGCGCGCATCAACAGCCCGGCGGCCGCGATGCGGCTCGGACTCGGCATGGTGCACCAGCACTTCATGCTGGTGGACTCGCTCACCGTGGCGGAGAACGTCACGCTCGGCCGCGAGCCGCTCGGCGCCCTCGGCAGCTACAGCCCCGCGGCAGCCGAGCGCGCGGTGGCCGCGCTGGCCACGCGCCACGGCCTGCCGGTGGACCCACGCGCGCGCATCGAGACGCTCTCGGTCGGCGCGCAGCAGCGGGTCGAGATCCTCAAGGCGCTCTACCACGGCGCGCGGGTGCTCATCCTGGATGAGCCCACGGCGGTGCTCACGCCACAGGAGGTGGACGACCTGTTCCAGGTGCTGCGCGAGTTGCAGGCGCAGGGCACGACCATCGTGCTGATCACCCACAAGCTGGCCGAGGTGACCGCGCTGGCGCAGCGCGTCACGGTTCTGCGAGCCGGGCGCGTGGTGGGCGGCGGCCCGATCGCGGAGCACCCGGTCGAGCGCATGGCCGAGCTGATGGTGGGGCACGCCATCCCGGCGCTGCACGCCCGCGCGCATCACGAGGAGCGCGTCCCGCTGCTGCGGGTGCGCCTGCTCGACGTGCTCGACGACCGGGGACTGCAGGCGGTGAAGCGCGTCTCCTTCGAGGTCCACGCCGGCGAGATCGTCGGACTGGCGGGCGTCGAGGGGAACGGCCAGCACGAGCTGGTCGAGTGCCTGGCGGGGCTGCGGCGCGCGCAGCACGGCGACATCTTCCTCGCGGACCGCGACTGCACGGCGCTCACGGCGCGCGGGCGGGCGGGTGCGGGCCTCGCCCACATCCCCAGCGACCGGCTCCGCCGCGGGCTGGTGCCCGAGATGACGCTGGCCGAGAACCTGGTGCTGGGCCGCCAGCGCGAGCCGGACGCGGGCCACGGGCCGCTGCTGCCGCGCCGCGCACTCGAGGCGCGGGCCACGGGCGTGCTGGCCGAGTACGACGTGCGCCCGCCCGAGCCCGGGCGGCCGGCGCGCCAGCTCTCGGGCGGCAACCAGCAGAAGCTCATCGCCGCGCGCGAACTGAGCCGCGGCGCGGCGGTGGTGCTGGCCGCTCACCCCACGCGCGGCGTGGACCTCGGGGCGATCGCGTTCCTCCACCAGCGGCTGCTGCGCGAGCGCGATGCCGGGCGTGCGGTGTTGCTGGTCTCCTCGGAATTGTCCGAAATCCTGGCGCTCGCGGATCGCATCTTCGTGATGTACGAAGGGCGCCTGGTACACGAGACGCGACCGGCCGAGACCGACGAGCGCACGCTCGGCCTCCACATGACCGGCCGGCGGGGAACGGTCGCGCCATGAACGTGGACCTGCGGCGCCGGCTCCTGCTCGGCGCGGCTCCACTGCTCGCCGTGACGCTCTCGCTCGCCGTCGGCGCGATCTTCATCCTCGCGATCGGCGAGGACCCGCTCGCCATCTACGCGCTCATGCTGCGCCAGAGCCTCGGCACCGGCTACGGGCTGGGGCAAACGCTGTTCAAGGCCACGCCGCTCATCTTCACCGGGCTCGCCGTGGCCCTGGGTTTTCGCGCCGGGCTCTTCAACATCGGCGTGGAGGGCCAGCTCTACCTGGGCGGCCTCGCCGCCGCACTCACCGGCGTGGCGCTCGCGGGGCTGCCGGCGGTGTTCCTGCTGCCGCTGGCGCTGCTGGCCGCGGCCGCGGCGGGCGCGGCCTGGGGCGCCATCCCCGGCGTGCTCAAGGCCCGCTTCGGCGCGCACGAGGTCATCAACACCATCATGCTCAACTTCATCGCCTTCGCGCTGGCCTCGTTCATCGGGCGTTTCGTCTTCGAGCCGGCGACCGTGCGCACCGCGACCGTCGGCGCGGGTGCGGAGATCGCCCGGCTCGCCGTGCTCCTGCCCGCGCTGCGCGGCTCGCCCGTCAACCTCTCGCTGCTGCTCGCCCTGCTGGTGGCCGCGGGGACGAACCTGCTCCTGTTCGGCACGCGCCTGGGCTACGAGCTGCGCGCCGTGGGGCTCAACGCCACGGCCGCCGAGTACGGCGGCGTGTCCATCGGGCGCACGCAGGTCGTGGCGATGGCGCTCTCGGGGGCACTCGCCGGGCTGGGGGGCGTGAACTTCGTGCTGGGCTACAAGCACTACTTCGAGCTGGGGTTCTCCGCCGGCGCGGGCTTCCTCGGCATCGCCGTGGCGCTGCTCGGCCGCAACCACCCGGTGGGCGTGGTGGTGGCGGCGCTGTTCTTCGGCGCCCTCTCCTACGGCGGGCTGGTCATCAACCAGCAGGTGCCGAAGGAACTGGTCGAGGTGCTGCAGGCGCTGGTCATCCTGCTCGCCATCTCGGCCCAGGTGCTGATGGAGCGCCTGGCGCGCCGGATGCGCTGAGCCGGGCCCGGACGGCGCCCGCCGGATACGCGAAGCGTGCGTCCACCGCTCCGCGGCCTGTCAGCCGCGTCATGCCCTGCCGCCCGGCGCGGCCACGGGCGTCAGGACCGGGCCCGACCCGGAACCCGGCACGTACAGCGTCGGACGCGGCACCTGTTAGAGTACCGGGACTTGCGGGCTCCCGAACGCCCGGCGGGGCGAGCCGTTGGCCGCCCTGCGGGCCGCCCCGCGAACGGCACAAGTTGTGCCTTCGTTGCAGGTTTGGCCGCTTCCCGCCGCGGGGCAGAAGGTTCTCGCGCGGGGATGGCGTCATGGCCCCGTACGAGGCCGAGGAACCCATGCAACAACGCCCGGCAAAGGCTGCTCCGCCCTCCACCATCGAGCGCAAGGACCTGGACCTGCTCCCTGAGGTCCTGCGCGCCCGCGGCTACACGGTCATGGGACCCGTGACCCGCGACGGCGCCATCGTCTGGGACGAGGTCTGGGCCGCAGGCGAGTTGCCCGCGGGCTGGACCGACGAGCAGGAAGCCGGGCGCTACCGGCTCACACCCTCCGGCGCAGCGGCGCTCTTCGACTGGACCGTGGGACCGACTTCGCCCAAGGCCTCTCTGCATCCGGCGACCATCACGCTCCTGAACGCCCGGCGCGCGGGCTCCGACCTGCAGTTGCTCGAGGGCGACCCGCGGCCCGCGAAGCTGGCCTTCTTCGGCCTGCGCGCCTGCGAACTGGCGGCCATCGCGGTGCAGGACCGCGTCCTGCTCGGTGGTGCCGTGACCGACCCGGTCTACCGGGCGCGGCGCGAGGGCGCCCTGCTGATCGCGGTGCAGTGCGGCCGCGCGGGCCGCACCTGTTTCTGCGCCTCGATGGGCACCGGCCCCGAGGTCCGCTCGGGGCACGACCTGGTCCTGACCGAGTTGATCGAGGGCGAACGTCACGTGTTCGTGGCCGAGGCCGGCAGCGAGCGCGGTGGCGAGATCCTTGCCGAGTTGAATGCCACGGCCTCCACGGCGGCCGAGACCAGCGCAGCGCAGGCGGCCGTGGCGCGCGCCACCGCGGGGATGGGCCGCACGCTCGAGACCGAGGGGCTGCCCGCCCTGCTCGCGCAGAACCCGGAGCACCCGCACTGGGACGTGACCGCCGCGCGCTGCCTGGCGTGCGGCAACTGCACCTCGGTCTGTCCGACCTGCTTCTGCGTCACGACCGAGGACTTCACCGACCTCGCAGCGGGCCTGAGTCGCAGGGTGCGGCGCTGGGACTCCTGCTTCTCGGTCGACTTCACCTACATCCACGGCGGGAACGTGCGGTCGTCCAGCCGCGCGCGCTACCGCCAGTGGCTCACCCACAAGCTCGGCTCCTGGCACGAGCAGTTCGGCTCGTCGGGCTGCGTCGGATGCGGCCGGTGCATCACCTGGTGCCCGGCCGGGATCGACATCACCGAAGAGG
>Ga0315283_10000837_pt1 | contig 23537 bp, 19 predicted proteins | sample YL17G09_0_MG_FD_204541 | JGI IMG/M metagenome (GOLD analysis project Ga0315283, IMG submission 204541) | Sediment microbial communities from Yellowstone Lake, YNP, Wyoming, USA - YL17G09_0 | ecosystem: Environmental > Aquatic > Freshwater > Lake > Sediment | place: USA: Wyoming | collected...
GTGCCGAACGGCGCATGGCCCGCTCGCTGTTCGGACCCGGCGAGTTTCTCGAGGTGCACGTCGACACGCCGCTCGCGGTGGCCGAGGCGCGCGACGTCAAGGGCCTCTACGGGAAGGCGCGCCGCGGGGAGCTCAAGAATTTCACCGGCATCGACTCGCCGTACGAGCCGCCGGAGCATCCGGAGATCTACCTCGACACCACGCACGCGGCGGCCGAGGAGTCGGCGACCCTCATCGTCGAGCAGCTGCGCCAGGCGGGCATGCTCGGGGCCGCGGGCTGAGGCGCAGCGATGTCCCTGATCGCCGAACTCAAGCGCCGTAACGTGTTCCGCGTGAGCGTGGCGTACCTCGCGCTCGGCTGGATCGTTACGCAGGTCACCTCGACCGTCGCGCCGATGCTGCACCTGCCGCCGTGGATCGGGCCCGTGGTGCTCTGGATCGGCGTGATCGGCTTTCCGTTCGTGGTGATGTTCTCGTGGATCTACGAGCTGACGCCAGAAGGCCTCAAGCGCGAGAGCGAAATCGATCCTGCCGGGTCCATCACGCACCACACGGCTCGGCGCCTCGATTACGTAGTGATCGCACTGCTGGTGGCCGCGATCGGCCTGTTCGCTTTTCGCGAGTTCCGCCCGGTCGCGGACGCGCCCGTGACGATCGTGGCAAGGACGACGTCCGCGGCGGCGCCCGCGGCGGCCGACGTCGATCGCTCGGTCGCCGTGCTGCCATTCGTGGATATGAGCGCCGGCAAGGACCAGGAATTCTTCGCCGACGGAATCTCGGAAGAGTTGCTCAACCTGCTGGCGAAGGTGCCGCAGCTTCGCGTGATCGCCCGCACGTCGTCTTTCTCGTTCAAGGGCAAGGACGTGGACATCGCCGAGATCGCGCGCAAGCTCAACGTCGCCAACGTGCTCGAAGGCAGCGTGCGCAAGTCGGGCGACACGCTGCGCATCACCGCGCAGCTCATCAGGGCCTCCGACAGCTCGCATGTCTGGTCGCAGACCTACGACCGCAAGATGACCGACGTGTTCGCCGTGCAGGACGAGATCGCGGCGGCCGTGGTCGAGCAGCTCAAGGTCACGTTGCTCGGATCCCGGCCGAAGGCGCGAGGCACGGACCCAAAGGCATACAGCCTGTTCCTGCAGGCTCGCGAGCTCAGCCGGCAGTTCAACGCCGCCGGCCTCGAGCAGGCGATCGCGCTCTACAAGCAGGCGCTGGCGATCGACCCGACCTATGCACCGGCGTGGAGCGGTCTAGCCTACGTCTACTTCGGGCAGATGGACCTCGGCCTGCTCCCGATCGACCAGGGTCTCCGACTGGGCCGTGAAGCGCTCAACAAGGCGATCGAGCACGATCCGACCTTCGCGCCGGCGTACGGGAACCTGGGTATGTTCGAGGGCTTCGTCGAACGGGACTACGACGCGGCAGCGCGGCATCTCGAGCAGGGCCTGGCGCTCGATCCCGCGAACCTGGAAGTCATCGGCGTCGCAAGCGGGTTCGCCCGCCGCCTTGGCCGCATGGACCAGGCCATTGCACTCGGGGAGTACGTGGTCTCACGCGATCCGGTGAACATGGATGCCTATGACGGGCTGGCCCTTGCCTACCGATACAGCGGCCGGCTCGACGACTCCATCGCCGCGTACCGCAAGGTGCTGAGCCTCGCGCCGGATTCCGGCTTCGAGCGAACGGCGCTGGGAAACGTGCTGCTCCAGAAAGGCGACGCGGAAGCGGCGCTGGCCGAGTACCAGAAGGAACCGATCGAGAGCTTCCGCCTGTCCGGCCTGACTGCCGCATACCACGCGCTGGGCCGCAAGGCGGAGTCGGACGCGGCGCTCGCCGAGCTCAACAGGAAATTCCCGAACATAAAGCCGTTCACCATGGCCGCGGTCCGCGCGCTGCGTGGCGAGATCGACCTGGCCTTCGAGATGCTGGACGCGGCCGCACGGCAGCAGGATCTCGACCTCGGTTCGGTGACGGTCTACCCGGCATTTGCCGTCATGTACGAGGATCCGCGCTGGTTGCCGCTCCTGCACCGTCTGGGGACGGCCCCCGATCAGCTGGCGGCGATCAAGTTCGACGTCCGCGTCCCGCAGCACTAGCCGCGTCGGGGCCACCACCCCTGACAGGGGGGTCGCGAGGATCCGTCTGCGCTATCATTCCCAGTCCATTCTTGCACTGCCAAATGGACCGCCCATGGCCGCACCGACCTCCGCTGGCGCCCGGCTCCGGACCGCCCTCGCTCACGAGCGACCGCTGCAGGTCGTGGGCACCGTCAATGCATTCAGCGCGCTGCTCGCCGAGCGGGCAGGCTTCCGCGCCCTGTACCTCTCCGGCGCCGGTGTGGCGAACGCATCGTTCGGTCTGCCGGACCTCGGCATCACCAGCCTGAACGACGTCTGCGAGGACGTCCGGCGCATCGCCTCGGCGAGCGACCTGCCGTTGCTGGTGGACGCGGACACCGGCTGGGGTGCGGCTTTTAACATTTCCCGCACCATTGCGGACCTGGTCCGCTCCGGCGCGGCCGGCTGCCACCTCGAGGACCAGGTGCAGGCGAAGCGCTGCGGCCACCGTCCCGGCAAGGCACTCGTCACGGCCGACGAGATGGTCGATCGCATCAAGGCCGCGGTGGATGGTCGCACCGACGGACAGTTCGTGATCATGGCGCGCACCGACGCGCACGCCGTCGAGGGCCAGCAGGCCGCGATCGAGCGCGCGCAGCGTTACGTCGAGGCCGGCGCCGACATGATCTTCGCCGAGGCGCTCACCACGCTCGATGAATACAGCCAGTTCACGAGCGCGGTAAAAGTGCCGGTGCTCGCCAACATCACCGAGTTCGGCAAGACGCCGCTCTTCACCGTCGCCGAACTCGGCAGCGCGGGCGCACAGCTCGTGCTCTATCCGCTTTCCGCGTTCCGCGCCATGTCGAAGGCCGCCGAGGTCGTGTACGGCACGATCCGCCGCGAAGGCACGCAGAAGAGCGTCGTGGACCGCATGCAGACGCGCGCCGATCTCTACGACGTGCTCGGCTACCACGACTACGAGCGCAAGCTCGACGAGCTTTTCAGGCGCGAGAGCACCGACAAGTAGCCCGCACGCCGGCCCAGGCACAGGTTTTACACGAGACGAGCAGCGAACCATGAGCAGCGAAACGACCCCCACCCCCGGTTTCAAACCCAAGAAGTCCGTCGCCCTGTCCGGCGTGACAGCCGGCAACACGGCGCTTTGCACCGTCGGCCGCAGCGGCAACGACCTGCACTACCGTGGCTATGACATTCTCGACCTCGCGGACAAGTGCGAATTCGAGGAAGTGGCGCACCTGCTGGTGCACGGCAAGCTGCCGAACCAGGCCGAACTCGACGGCTACAAGACCAAGCTCAAGCGGCTGCGTGGCCTGCCGACCCCGGTGCGCGCGGCGCTCGAAGCGCTGCCGGCCGCGAGCCACCCGATGGACGTGCTTCGAACCGGTTGCTCGGTGCTCGGCTGCGCCCTGCCCGAGAAGGACGATCACAGCACCGCCGGTGCCCGTGACATCGCAGATCGGCTGATCGCGAGCTTCGGCTCGATGCTGTGCTACTGGTACCACTACAGCCACTCCGGCCAGCGCATCCCGGTCGAGACCGACGACGACACCGTCGGCGGCCACTTCCTGCACCTGCTGCACCGCCGTCCGCCGCCCGCATCGTGGGTCAACGCGATGCACGTTTCGCTCAATCTCTACGCCGAGCACGAGTTCAACGCGTCGACGTTCGCGGCGCGCGTGATCGCAGGCACCGGCTCGGATCTCTACTCTTGCATCACCGGCGGGATCGGCGCACTGCGCGGCCCGAAGCACGGCGGCGCGAACGAGGTCGCCTTCGAGATCCAGAAGCGCTACGAGAATCCCGACGAGGCCGAGGCGGACATCCGCAAGCGCGTCGAGGCGAAGGAAGTGATCATCGGCTTCGGTCACCCGGTCTACACGATCGGCGATCCGCGCAACAAGGTGATCAAGGAAGTCGCACGGCGGCTGTCGAAGGAAGCCGGCGACATGAAGATGTTCGACATTGCGGAACGTCTCGAGTCGGTGATGTGGGACATCAAGAAGATGTTCCCGAACCTCGACTGGTTCTCGGCCGTGTCGTATCACGTGATGGGGGTGCCTACCGCGATGTTCACGCCGCTGTTCGTGCTGTCCCGCACGACCGGCTGGTCGGCGCACGTCATCGAGCAGCGCATCGACGGCAAGATCATCCGGCCGAGCGCGAACTACGTCGGGCCCGAGGACCAGGTGTTCGTGCCGATCGCGGGACGGAAGTGAGGATAGCGGTTCGTGATCAGCGGTTAGCGGTTAGCAAGAGGTCGGCTCCGCCGTCCGCTCTCGATCTTCACTATCCGCTAACCGCTGATCACGAACCGCTCTCCCCCGTTCTCGATCCTCACTAACCGCTGATCACGAACCGCTTTCTTCCGTTCGTCCCAATGAACACCGCCAACCGTAAACCCCTGCCCGGCACCCGCCTCGATTTCTTCGACGCTCGAGCGGCGGTCGACGCGATCGCGCCCGGCGCATACGACAAGCTGCCGTATACGACGCGCGTGCTGGCCGAGAATCTCGTGCGCCGTTGCGACCCGGCAGCCCTGTTCGCTTCGCTGCAGCAGCTCATCGAGCGCAGACGTGACCTCGACTTCCCGTGGTTCCCCGCGCGCGTCGTGTGTCACGACATCCTCGGCCAGACCGCGCTCGTTGATCTCGCGGGCCTGCGTGATGCGATTGCGGAGCAGGGTGGCGACCCGGCGAAGGTCAATCCCGTCGTGCCGGTGCAGCTGATCGTGGACCACTCGCTTGCGGTCGAGCACGGCGGCTTCGAGAAGGATGCCTTCGCGAAGAACCGTGCCGTCGAGGAGCGCCGCAACGAGGATCGCTTCCACTTCATCAACTGGACGAAGAAGGCGTTCAGGAACGTCGACGTGATCCCGCCGGGCAACGGCATCATGCACCAGATCAACCTGGAGCGGATGTCGCCGGTGATCCACGCCAAGGACGGCGTCGCGTTCCCCGACACGCTCGTCGGAACCGACAGCCATACGCCGCACGTCGATGCACTTGGCGTGATCGCGATCGGAGTCGGTGGCCTCGAGGCCGAGAGCGTGATGCTCGGCCGTGCCTCGTGGATGCGACTGCCGGACATTGTCGGCGTTGAACTTTCGGGCAGACCGGGCTCCGGCATCACCGCGACCGACGTCGTGCTCGCGCTCACGGAGTTCCTGCGCAAGGAGAAAGTGGTCGGCGCCTGGCTCGAGTTCTACGGCGAAGGCGCCTCCGCGCTGACGCTCGGCGACCGCGCCACGATCTCCAACATGGCCCCGGAATACGGCGCCACCGCGGCGATGTTCTACATCGACCGGCAGACGATCGATTACCTCAAGCTCACCGGCCGCGAAGACGAGCAGGTGGAGCTGGTTGAGACCTACGCGAAGGAAGCGGGCCTGTGGGCCGACAGCCTCAAGAACGCCGAGTACGAGCGCGTGCTCCGGTTCGACCTGTCAACCGTCGTGCGCAACATGGCGGGGCCGTCGAACCCGCACAAGCGACTGCCGACCTCTGACCTTGCCGCGCGCGGCATCGCCGGTAAATGGGAAGAGAAGCCGGGGTTGATGCCGGATGGCGCGGTGATCATCGCCGCGATCACGTCCTGCACGAACACCAGCAATCCGCGTAACGTGATTGCCGCGGGCCTGCTCGCGCGCAACGCGAACCGGTTCGGCCTCACGCGCAAGCCGTGGGTGAAGACCTCGCTGGCGCCCGGCTCCAAGGCGGTGCAGCTCTACCTAGAAGATGCGCAGCTGCTGCACGAACTCGAGAAGCTCGGCTTTGGCATCGTGGCTTTCGCCTGCACGACCTGCAACGGAATGTCGGGCGCGCTGGACCCGAAGATCCAGCAGGAGATTATCGATCGCGACCTGTATGCGACGGCCGTGCTCTCGGGCAATCGCAACTTCGACGGCCGCATACATCCGTATGCGAAGCAGGCGTTCCTCGCTTCGCCGCCGCTGGTCGTGGCGTACGCCATCGCCGGTACCGTGCGGTTCGACATCGAGAAGGATGCGCTCGGCATCGACAAGGACGGCAAGCCGATCACGCTGAAGGATCTCTGGCCGAGCGATGCGGAGATCGACGCGATCGTCGCCTCGAGCGTCAAGCCCGAGCACTTCCGGCGGGTCTACGAGCCGATGTTCGCCGGGCAGGCGGCCGATGGCCGGAAGATCAGCCCGCTGTACGACTGGCGGCCGAAGAGCACGTACATCCGTCGACCGCCGTACTGGGAAGGCGCCCTGGCCGGCGAGCGAACGATGCGGGGCATGCGACCGCTCGCGGTGCTCGGCGACAACATCACGACCGATCACCTGTCGCCGTCGAACGCGATCCTGCTCGACAGCGCTGCCGGCGAATACCTCGCGAAGATGGGCCTGCCGGAGGAGGACTTCAATTCCTACGCGACCCACCGCGGCGACCACCTTACCGCTCAGCGTGCGACGTTCGCCAATCCGACGCTGGTGAACGAGATGGCCGTGGTGGACGGACAGGTGAAGAAGGGCTCGCTGGCGCGCGTCGAGCCGGACGGCAAGGTCGTACGCATGTGGGAAGCAATCGAGACCTACATGGAGCGCAAGCAGCCGCTCGTCATCATCGCGGGCGCCGACTACGGCCAGGGTTCCTCGCGTGACTGGGCCGCCAAGGGTGTGCGGCTGGCGGGCGTCGAGGCGATCGTTGCCGAAGGCTTCGAGCGCATCCACCGCACGAACCTCGTCGGGATGGGCGTGCTGCCGCTCGAGTTCAAGCCGGGCGTCAACCGCAAGACGCTGGCCATCGACGGCACCGAGACGTTCGACGTGACGGGCGAGCGCAAGCCGCGCGCGGACCTCGTGCTCGTGATCCATCGCAGGAACGGCGAACGGGTCGAGGTGCCGGTGACCTGCCGGCTCGACACGGCCGAAGAAGTGTCGATCTACGATGCTGGTGGCGTGCTGCAGCGTTTCGCGAAGGACTTCCTCGAGGGAAATAGGGGACATTCTCCTTTTCCCGCGCACAGCTAGTGGGAAATATGACAATGTCCCCGGCACGGCAGATCCGAATTCCCGCCACCTACATGCGCGGCGGTACCAGCAAGGGCATGTTCTTCCGCCTGGAGGACCTGCCGGATGCCGCACGTGTGCCGGGTGCCGCGCGCGATGCACTGCTGCTGCGTGTCCTCGGCAGCCCGGATCCTTACGGCAAGCAGATGGACGGTATGGGCGGCGCGAGCTCGAGCACCAGCAAGACGGCCGTCGTTTCGAAAAGCAGCCAGCCCAACCACGATGTCGACTACTTGTTCGGCCAGGTCTCGATCGACAAGCCGTTCGTTGACTGGAGCGGCAACTGCGGCAATCTTTCCGCCGCGGTGGGCCCATTCGCCATCGAGAAAGGGCTGGTCGACGCAGGTCGCATACCGAAGGATGGCGTCGCGGTCGTGCGCATATGGCAGGTGAACATCGGCAAGACCATCGTCGCGCACGTGCCGATTACAAATGGCGCTGTCCAGGAGACCGGTCACTTTGAACTCGACGGCGTGACCTTCCCCGCGGCGGAAGTGCAGCTCGAGTTCATCGATCCGGCCGACGACGGCGACGGCGACGGTGCGATGTTCCCGACCGGAAATTTCGTGGACGATCTTGACGTGCCTGGCGTCGGGAAGCTCGAGGCCACGATGATCAACGCGGGCATCCCGACGATCTTCGTCAACGCCGACGCGGTCGGCTACAAGGGCACCGAGTTGCAGGACGCGATCAACAACGATGCGAAGGCGCTCGCGATGTTCGAGACTATTCGCGCGCACGGTGCGATCCGCATGGGACTGATCAGGAGCGTCGAAGAGGCTGCGAAGCGCCAGCACACGCCGAAGGTCGCATTCGTGGCGAAGCCCGCGGACTACGTCGCTTCGAGCGGCAAGCACGTTGCGGCGGGCGACATCGACCTGCTGGTGCGTGCGCTCTCGATGGGCAAGCTGCATCACGCGATGATGGGCACGGCGGCCGTTGCGATCGGTACGGCGGCCGCGATCCCGGGCACGCTGGTGAACCTCGCGGCGGGCGGCGGTGACCGCAAGGAGGTCCGCTTTGGCCATCCGTCGGGAACCTTGCGGGTAGGGGCCGAGGCCCGCCAGGTTGACGGCGCCTGGACCGTGACCAGGGCGATCATGAGCCGCAGCGCCCGGGTGCTGATGGAAGGCTGGGTCCGCGTTCCCGGAAAATAGGTGCCAGGCACCTAATTATTGTTTAGTGGTGTAGTTGACTAACACACCAGAACTCCAATAGGATCGCTCAAATGAGGCCGGCCCAGACCCGGTCCGAAAGGGATCCCCCATGCTTCGCATCGCCGACCTCGCCCACGTCTACCCCAATGGGACCCGCGCCCTCGACGGCGTGACGCTTGAAGTGCCGCGCGGCATGTACGGGCTGCTAGGGCCGAATGGCGCCGGCAAGTCCTCGCTGATGCGCTGCATCGCCACGCTGCAGATTCCGACCCGCGGCTCGATCCGGTTCGACGACCTCGACGTCCTCGCGGACCCGGACGCACTGCGGCGCACGCTCGGCTACTTGCCGCAGGACTTCGGTGTCTACCCGCGCGTATCGGCGCTGGACATGCTCGACCACCTCGCCGTGCTGAAGGGCATCGCCGACCGCGGCGCGCGCCGCGCAACCGTCGAAGCGCTGCTGCACCAGGTGAACCTGTGGGACGTGCGCAAGAAGGCGCTCGCCGGCTTCTCGGGCGGCATGCGCCAGCGTTTCGGCATCGCGCAGGCGCTGATCGGGCAGCCGTCGCTGATCATCGTCGACGAGCCGACCGCCGGGCTCGATCCCGAGGAGCGCAACCGCTTCCTCAACCTGCTGGCCGAGATCGGCGAGAACGTGGTCGTGATCCTCTCGACGCACATCGTCGAGGATGTGGCGGACCTCTGCCCGAACATGGCCATCATCGCCAACGGCCGGATCGTGCAGACCGGCGCGCCTGCCGACCTGATCAAGGCACTCGACGGACGCGTGTGGCGCAAGACGATCGGCCGACAGGAACTCGACGCGTATCGCAGCGAACACGAAGTGATCGCGACGCGTCTGTTCGGCGGCCGCACGGTGATCCACGTGCTGTCGGACAGAAACCCCGGCGCGGGCTTCGAGCCGATGACGGGCGGTCTCGAGGACGTCTACTTCTCTACACTCGCGGCCACGCGCCGCATCGCGGCCTGAGGCGAGGCCATGTTCGGGCCCGTTGCCAGATTCGAGCTGCGCTACCAGCTCAAGTCACCAGCGTTCTGGGTGACCTTCGCCATCTTCCTGCTGCTCACGTTCGCCGCGACCGCGTCCGACAACGTGCACATCGGCTCCGGTGGCAACGTCTGGAAGAACTCGCCCTACGCGATTGCCCAGACGCTGCTGACCATGACCGTGTTCGCGATCTTCATCATGACGGCGTTCGTCGCAAACGTCGTCGTGCGGGACGACGAGACGGGTTTCGGGCCGATCATCCACTCGACGCGCATTTCCCGCTTCGACTACCTGATGGGGCGTTTCACCGGCGCCTTCCTCGCCGGCTGCCTGCTGTTCCTGAGCGCGCCACTCGGCATGATGATCGGCGCCGCGATGCCGTGGCTCGATCCCGAGACGCTCGGAGCGTTCAACCTCGGGCACTACGCCTGGGTCTACCTGCTGGTCTGCGTGCCGACACTGTTCGTGACCGGCGCCGGATTCTTCGCGATCGCGACCGCCACACGCTCGATGATGTGGACATACGTCGGCGTCATCGCCTTCCTGGTCCTGTACGGGATCGCCTCCGCCTATCTCTCCCGCCCCGAGTTCGCACAGGCCGTCGCGCTGATCGATCCGTTCGGCATCGGGGCCTACGAACAGGCCACTAAGTACTGGACCGCTGCCGAGCGCAATACCCGATTGCCCGAGTTCGCCGGCCATATGCTGTGGAACCGGGTGCTGTGGCTCGGCATTGCCTTCGCACTGCTCGCGCTGGCCTGGAAGTTTTACGCTCGCGCCACGAAGGGCGGGCGGATGGCGACCGCCGCAGCGCATGGTGGCCCGGAGTCCAGCTTGCCCGACGCGACCCCGCCGCGAATCGCCACGGCGGCAACCGGCAGCACGCCTGCCCGCGCTGGCGATGCGGGATGGGCCCAGCTGTGGGCATTGACGCGATTCGACATGGTCGCGGCAGTGCGCAGCCCGGCCTTCATCGTGCTGCTCGGTATCGGCTTCCTGAATGCGATCGCGTCGCTGTGGTTTGCCGACGAGATCTACGGCAACACGATCCACCCGGTCACCCGGGTGATGATCGAGACGCTCCGCGGCGCGTTCACGATAATCCCGCTGATCATCGCGATCTACTATGCGGGCGAGCTCGTCTGGCGCGACCGCGAGCGGCGCGTGCACGAGATCCTGGACTCGACGCCGGCGCCGGACTGGGCTTTTCTCGTGCCCAAGATCCTCGCCATCTCCGTCGTGCTGTTCGCCACACTCGCGGCCAGCACGCTAGCGGCGATCGCCACCCAGGCGTTCAAGGCTCATATCGACTTCGAGGCCGGCAAGTACCTCGCATGGTACGTGCTGCCCTCCACCGTGACGGTCGTGCTGTATGCGGTGCTCGCGATCTTCATGCAGACGCTGGTGCCCAACAAGGTCGTCGGCTGGATGCTGATGCTGATCTTTTTCGTGAGCCAGCTGACGCTCGACCGGCTCGGCTTCGAGCACAACCTCTACCAGTACGCCGGAAATCCGGGCACGCCGCTTTCGGACATGAACGGCCAGGGCGACTTCGCGGCGTACGCATGGTGGTTCCGGGCGTACTGGACCGCGGCCGCGATGCTGCTCGCCGTGCTTGCCTATGCGCTCTGGCGCCGCGGCGTCGGCGCCCCGCTCAAGGTCCGGCTCGCGCGCACACCGGCGCGGATGCACGGCACGGCGGGAGCGATCGCAGCGGTCGCCGCAATCGTGATGGCCGGCCTCGGCGGCTGGATCTTCTACAACACGAATGTGCTGAACGACTACCGCACTCAGCTCGATGATGAGCGCCTCACGGCCGAGTACGAGAAGGCGCTGATCGGATACGAGAAGGTGCCGCAGCCGCGCATCACGGACGTCACGCTGGACGTCGCGCTGTACCCGGACGAGCCCAGGGTCGTGACGCGCGGCAGCTACGTGATCGAAAACCGGACCGGGCGGCCGCTCGACGAGGTCCACGTGAGCTGGTTGCGACCGCTCGAGATGAAGACGCTCGAGGTCGAGGGCGCCACGCTGAGCAAGGATCATGGCGACTTCCGCTACCGCATCTACTATTTCGATCGGCCGCTCGCGCCGCTGGAGAAGCGCCGCATCACTTTCGAGACGCTGCGCGAGCAGCGTGGCTTCCGCAATTCCGGCAACGAGCAGCGCATCGTCGACAACGGCACGTTCCTGAACAACGCGGAGATTGCGCCTTTCCTCGGCATGAGCCGCAACGGGTTGCTGCAGGATCGGGCCAAGCGCCGCAAGTACGGACTGCCGCCGGAGCTTCGGCCAGCCCTGCTCGAGGACGAAAGCGCGCGGCAGTTCAACGGCCTGCGGCGCGACAGCGACTGGGTGAACTCCGACATCACTGTGTCGACGTCGGCGGACCAGGTCGCCGTGGCGCCCGGCTATGTCGAATCGGAGACGGTTGCCGGTGGGCGGCGCACGGTTCGTTATCGCAGCGACGCGCCGATCCAGAATTTCTTCTCGGTGCAGTCCGCGCGCTACGAAGTCGCGAAGGATCGCTGGAAGAACGTCGAACTCGCCATCTACCACGATCCGGCGCACGCCTATAACGTCGAGCGCATGACGAAGGCGATGAAGGCGTCGCTCGATTACTTCTCGTCGAACTTCAGCCCGTACCAGTTCCGCCAGGTGCGCATCCTCGAGTTCCCGGCCTACGAGGATTTCGCGCAGTCGTTTGCCAACACGATCCCGTATTCCGAGGGCATCGGCTTCATCGCCGATTACCGTGACGCCGAGAAGATCGACATGGTCACCTACGTGACTGCACACGAGATCGCGCACCAGTGGTGGGGCCACCAGGTGACGAGCGCCGACCAGCAGGGCGGTACGTTCCTGATCGAGTCGCTGGCTCAGTACTCGGCGCTGATGGTCATGGAGCAGATGTACGGTCCGGAACAGATCCGCAAGTTTCTGAAGTACGAGCTCGACAAGTACCTGCGACGGCGCGGCGGCGAGGTGATCGAAGAGCTGCCACTCGTACGCGTCGAGGACCAGGGGTACATCCACTATCAGAAGGGCGCTCTGGCGATGTACCTGCTCAAGGACCAGATCGGTGCGGACAAGGTGAACGAGGCGTTGCGCGGACTGCTCGCGGAATTCGCCTTCAAGCCGGCGCCTTACCCGAACTCGCGGGACCTGATACGCCGCTTCCGCGAGGTCGCAGGACCGGAGCACGAGCAGCTGATCTCGGACCTCTTCGAAAAGATCACGCTGTACGACGTGAAGGTCACCGAGGCGAAGTCGAGCCGCCGGGCCGACGGACGCTGGGACGTGACGCTGGAGGTCGACGCCCGCAAGCTCTACGCGGACGGCAAGGGCAAGGAGACGGAGGCCCCGCTCGACGAGTCGTTCGATGTCGGCGTGTTCACAATCGAGCCCGGCCGCAAGGGTTACGACAAGTCGAGCGTTATCGCCGTCGAGAAGACCCAGCTGCGCAGCGGCCGCCAGACTGTGCGCCTGGTTGCCGACCGGGAACCAGCCGTCGCGGGCGTCGATCCCTTCAACAAGCGCATCGACCGCAATTCCGAAGACAACCTGGCCACCATCGATAAATAGGGGACATTCACCGTTTCTGAAATAGGGGACATTCACCGAATTCGGAAGTAGGGGACATTCACCGACTCTTCACGGATTCACCAGCCTCGGGAGAATTGGTGAATGTCCCCTACTTCCGAATTCGGTGAATGTCCCCTATTTCAGAAACGGTGAATGTCCCCTATTGATATCCTCTGCGGATGGATACCCTCCTCGAAGGTGCACGCGCTCTCGGCATCGAGCTGTCGGACGAGCAGGCCGGCAAGCTCGTCGCCCACCTCGACCTGCTGGACGACTGGAACCAGCGCATGAACCTCACGGCCATTCGCGATCGTGGGCAGCAGCTGACGAAGCACCTCCTCGACAGCCTCAGCGTCCGGCCGTACCTGCGGGGCAGCCGGATCGCCGACGTCGGCAGTGGCGCGGGCTTTCCCGGCATTCCGCTCGCCATCGTGCTGCCGGACGTACACTTCGCGCTGATCGAGTCCACCGGTAAGAAATGCCGTTTCCTCGAGCACGTGCGCGACACACTGGCGCTTGCCAATGTCGAGGTCGCGCAGACCCGGGCCGAAGCCTTCAAGCCGGCTGAACGCTTCGACACGGTACTCGCCCGGGCGGTCGGTCCTGTCGCCGACATGGTCCGGAACGCCGGACCTCTGGTCGCCGGAGGCGGCCGGCTGCTGGCGATGAAAGGGCGCTTCCCGGAGGACGAACTCGCGAAGAAACTGAGCGGCTGGAAGGTGGCCGCGGTGCACCGGCTCGTCGTCCCGGGGCTCGACGAGGAGCGGCACGTCGTGGAACTGTGCCGATCGCACGACAAGACCGACTGATCACGGCTATTCTTCCCGGTCCATGAAGCGCGTCATCGCGGTGGCCAATCAGAAGGGCGGGGTCGGCAAGACCACCACCGCCGTCAACCTTGCCGCGTCGCTCGCCGCGACCAAGCGCAAGGTGCTGCTGATCGACAGCGATCCGCAGGGCAACGCCACGATGGGCTGCGGCATCGACAAGCGCGGCCTGCGTTACTCGATGACCGAAGTGCTGCTCGGCGAGTGCGACCTCGCCGCTGCGCTGCTGCCGGTCGATCCCGGTGGCTTCACCGTGCTGCCGGGCAACCAGGACCTCGTCGCTGCCGAAGTGCGGCTGATGACCAAGATCGGGCGCGAGGTTCAGCTGCGCAATGCACTGAAGCCGGTGCGCGCTTTCTACGACGTCATCATCGTCGACTGCCCGCCGGCGCTGAACCTGCTGACGTTGAACGCGCTGGTCGCGGCCGACACCGTGCTCGTGCCGATGCAGTGCGAGTACTACGCACTCGAGGGGCTCTCGGCGCTGATGGGCACGATCGAGCAGATCCGCGCGAGCGTGAATCCGGACCTCAAGCTCGAGGGCATCCTGCGCACCATGTTCGACCCGCGGAACAACCTCTCGAACGAGGTCGCGGCCCAGCTCATGATGCACTTCGGCGACAAGGTGTTCCGCACGGTCATCCCGCGCAACGTGCGGCTCGCCGAGGCGCCGAGCTTCGGCAAGGCGGCCATGTTCCACGACAAGGATTCGCGCGGCGCGCTGGCCTATCTCGCGCTGGCCGGCGAATTGATCCGCCGCGACGAGGAAGCCGCACTTGCGGCGCCCGCCGGCTTCCCGCCCTGACACTGACACACCAGCAGGCCGCAACCGCCCAACGTCGCGTCAGCCACCAATGTCGTGGTCGCCGGCGGCGAGTGCCTGCACACGAGGCAGATTCACGACGTTGCTGACCGGATTGGTGTGGGTCCCGGTGCCTTCCGCCAGGCGCTCGAGGGTGCCGTCCACCGTTGCGCCGCATTCCATCTGCAGCTGGCGATAACGGATGTTGCCGGTGACGCGCGCGCCGGCCTGCAACTCGAGGTAGTGCTCGACCTCGAGGTCGCCGTGGATCGTGCCGTTGATCACCGCGTCATAGACTTTTGCGCTGCCGGTGATGGTGCCTTTCTCGCTCAACACGAGCAGCCCGCGCGCGGCGTCCCCGCAAAGGACGTTGCCCTCCACCTGGCCGTCGATCCGCAGTCCGTCGGTGATGCGGATGTCGCCCGCGATCTCGACTCCTGCGGCGATCAGGCTGGAAAGCCGGGTGACATCAATTGGCGTGCGAGGTTTTCGGCGAAACATCGAGCTCACCCCGTGAGATGACCGTGAAACATTTATCGCGTCGCGCGCGGATGGAGGCGTTGCGCGTCCAGGAAATCGATCTGGCTGCGCAGCTCCGCGATGCGCTCGTTCAGCGTAGCGACCTGTCGGTCGAGTGAGGAACGCGTGGCGCGCTCCATCGCGAGCTCGGTTCTCAAGCGGGCGATTTCCGCGTCGAGGGCAGCGTTGCGGGCCTCGAGGTCACGCAGTTGCAGCGTGTGCGTCCGGCCGTCGGTCCCGCCGTCGGTATAGAGGCGCAGGGCCAGCATTCCCGACAGTGCGAGCAGCACGACCAGGACGGTGACGGTAAAGCCGGTGCGCAGGCGCCGCGTGGAAGCGAGCTCGAGGCGGACAGACGACAGGCGCCGTGTCGTCGCGGAGCCCGCGAACGATCTCATGGCAGTCCGCTCGTGGCGTCCACGTTGGCCAGGTAATCCCGGGGCTCGACACGGATGCCGCGTCGCATGACTTCGAAGTGCAGGTGCGCACCGGTCGAGCGGCCAGTCGAACCGACCGCGGCGATCGCCTGCTGCGGCATCACGAGGTCGCCCGGACGGACGAAGATCCGGGAGGCGTGCCCGTACAACGTCGCGAGACCGTTGCCGTGATCGATCACGACCGCGTTGCCATAGGCACCGCTGGCGCCGGCGACGATGACCCGCCCGCCGGCGCTGGCGAGAATCGGCGTGCCCACCGGTGCCGGGAAGTCGAGGCCTTCGTGGCGGGCCGGTCGGCCCGTGAACGGGTCGCGGCGCGTGCCGAAACCCGAGCTCGTCCGTCCTGCCCGGATGGGCCGTCGGTTGGGAAAAGCCATGCTCGCCAGATCGTGTTCGACGGTGAGGTTCGCCAGTTGCGCAACCACGGCTTCGAGCCGCGCGAGTTCATCCTCGAGTCGAGACAGGCCCGTGCCGAGATCAGCATGGCGGGCGAGGCCAGCCGCCGGCCGCGAGGCGTTTCGGCTAAGTGGAATGAACGGGCCGCCACGCGGCAGGGGGTCGGCCGGCCGAGCGGCCGGTGTGTCGGGCGCAGTCAACGCGGGTTCATGGCGCGGGGGTCGCGCGGCGGGTCGGACGTCAGCCGGCCGGCCCACGCCGAGGCGCATGGCGAGCGTCGCAGCTTCGCTTTCCAGCAGCGTGAGCCGACCGGAGAGAACTCCGACCCGATCGATCAATGCACGGCCTTCGGGACGATCGAGATCGAGCCGGATCGCTGACCGATCGGGCGCACGCTGCACGACGCCCGTGTGCGCAGAGCCATAGCCCAGCGCGAAGCAGCCGGCCATCAGCAGCAGCAGGACCATGGCGACGCCGGCCGCGAGCGGCAGCGCATCGACGGTGCGCAGGCGCGAGTGCGTCACGGGACCGGCAGAGAAGATCACAAATGCCACGGGCGTGCCCTCGTTGGTCGCGCGGCCGGTTCGTTCCAGGTTGGGTTGCTGCCGATACTTGCGCGAGCCGCGACGCCGGACAATCGTTCGGGGCACGGCTTGCCCAATCTGTGACCGACGGCGCAGCTCTCGGGTGCAGATCCGGTGGGGTGCGGCGTGTCGAGCGGGTGTGCTCGAGCTGTTCCAGGTGTTGGCGCGCGAGTGGGGGAAGATCGGCCACGAGCGGCCTTACGCCGCACTTGCCGCGATACTAGACTCCCGCAATGACGACACTCCCTCGATCGCTGGCGGCCGGCTTCTGCCTGCTGGTGCTTGGAGCATTGCTCACCAGCGTTTACCTGTCGCGCCCGCTGTTCACGGATACGCTTGATCCCGCCAAGGCAACTGGCGTTTCGATTGCGCCTGTGGATCAGGCGCTGACGCTAGCACGGTTTCGCGAGCAGGGCAGGCCGCGGATCCTGCTTGTGCGCAGCTACGTGGCAGATTCAATTATCGGTGTGGACCTTACGGCCCACTTCGACCGTCCGGAGGCCGATGCGCTGGGACTGTTTCGCGAGTTCGGTTACGACGCGATCGCACAGGCGGCAGGCGGCGCGCCGGTGACAGTTGATCTGGCGAAGCTCGAGGTGCCGTTCGAGGGGCGCGAAGCGAACATAGGCATCGGAGCCAGCTACCCGGAGCATGCGCGAGAGTCGCACGTCGAGGAGAAGCCGTTTGTGTTCCCGAAGCTCGCGCGGCCGACGCGCTTCTCCAGCACGGTGAGCAGGAAGCCCTCCGTGCTTCTCGACTATGAGGGCGAGCTGGGGCTCGTATCGCTGGAGGACATTGCAGGGCCGGCGCCCGCGCCGCGGACGATGGGGTTGGTGCTGTGCAATGAACTCACGGACCGCTGGGAGCTCGTGCGCCACTACAGCCGCGGCGCGCCGATGGGGACGACGGGTTTCGTCGAGGGCAAGAGTCGGGAGGGCTTTGCCGTGGTGGGCCCACTGCTGGTGATTCCGCGCGATCTGGATTCTTTCTACAAGCAGGTCACACTGCGGCTTTACCTGAACGGCCGCCTGCGGCAGCAAGACTCGGCCGGACATATGGCATGGGGGCCGCGTGAAATCCTGACCGAGATCTTCCGGCGCAAAGACTGGGTTTTTCGGAACTACGAAGGAGGCGTGCCGTTGCTCGATGCCGCAGGAAAGATTCCGGCGGGCACGGTGATATTCTCCGGCACGCCGGCCGGCGTGATATTCAAGCCGCACAATCTCTGGAATCCCTGGGTGTACCTGCGGCCGGGGGACGAGGTCGTGATCCGCGCCGATGCGCTCGGCGTGATCCGCAACCCGATTGTGGACTGAGGTCGTGGCAAAGCCACGGACTGGTGCGCCGAGCCTGATGTTCAGTGGTGTGACCCGGCCGATTTCTTCGATGGAGACAACCGATGACCGCGACTCTGGTCGGACGCGTTCTGGCTGGAACCCTCGCCGTACTCGCGAGCCAGGCCCTGCACGGCGCTGCCGCCGCCCGCGACTTCGCCTCGACGCAGCCCACGGCCCGGGTCGAGTATTGGCAGCAGCGACAGGACGCCATCGCAGCGCAGGTCTCAGACACCGCGAGCCTGCGCGCCGTGAAGCTCGTGTTCGTCGGTGACTCGATCACCGATTTCTGGCTGCTAGGCGACGACCCGTGGATTCCGGGCCGGATGCACGGCCGCCGCGTCTGGGACGAGTCCTTCGGCGGCGCCGTGCCGCAGAACCTCGCGCTGAACATCGGTATCTCGGGCGACCGGACGGAGCACCTGCTCTTCCGGATCCTGCCGAAGGCGCAGGGTGGCCTCGGCCAACTGGACGCCCCGCAGTTGGCGCCCGAGTTCTTCGTGCTGATGGTCGGCATCAATAACTCCTACGCACCCGAGATGCCAGTAGATGACAGCGTGTTCGAGGGCGTGCTGGCGGTGATGCGCTCCCTGCACGCGCGCAAGCCTGGCGCGCGGATCGTCCTGCAATCGATCCTGCCCACGTCGGAGCCCTCCAGGGACGACGCGGTCGTGAGGCCGGTGAACTTGCGCCTGGCAGCGCGGGCCAGGAGCACCGAGTTCGCCGGTTTGACGACCTGGCTGGACTTGTATCCCTCTTTCGTTGACGCTCAAGGAAAGCAGGATCCCAGGCTCTTCGTCGACGGCTTGCACCCGAGCGAGGCTGGCTACCGCGTATGGCGCGACCAGCTCGTGCCGGCCCTGGCGTCTGCGCGGGCATCCGTGCGCTGACTGGCTGAGGATCTGCCGGGCGGCCAGCGATTCGACGGCATGAGCGTCAGCAACGGGTCGTCTTTCACCGTACAACGTCCGCAATCGGGAACAGGAATTCGGTTGTTGTCCGGGGCAGAGGGGAAGCGGACGGACGGGTAGGCGTGGAGTCCGCCACCTGCGGTCGTTCAATGCATTGCGGAATCGCCTCGTCCAATGACAATTGGCGCATAAAGCCGCGTTCCGCAGCAGGGAGGTGAACCACCTCGTCATGGGGGGGAGCCAGCGTAACATTCCGGGGAAGAATGGCTGCGAACGACACCATAGCGTCGCGACGCACACATCACAGTTAGCCCCGCAGCGGCCGCCATGCACTCGCTTCTTCCTCTCGCAACCATGCGCCCAATGGCTCCAGGCGTCCATCTCCTGTATTCGATGCAGTTGTCGTGGTACTCGGCCAAGGTGCGCCCGTACCTGCGCTTCAAGGGCATTCCCTTCGACGAGCGCACGCCGACGGCGTGGGAGTACTACGTCGTGATTCCTCGGCACTGCGGCCATGCGGTTGTTCCGATCGTGATTACGCCGGACGGCGAGTGGCTGCAGGACAGCAGCGTCATCATCGAGCGTCTGGAAGAACGCCACCCCGACCGGCCGGTTGTGCCGGCTACACCGCGACAGCGATTTGCGACGTACTTGCTCGAACTCTGGGCGGATGAGTTCTGGCTCTCGGCCGGCGTGCATGCGCGCTGGAGCTTTCCGGAGAACTACCCGAAGTGGCGCGATGAATTGTCGAGCGCGTTTGCCCCCGGCTTCCCGGCGTTCATTCAAAGAACCCTGCCGCTGGTCCTGAAGAGATTCATGCAGCAGGCAAACCAGCGGTTGGGGGCGACGCCGGAACAGGTCCCACACATCGAGCGCTGGATGACGCTGCAGCTCGATCACCTTGACCGGCATTTCGCAACGATGCCGTATCTGCTCGGTACGCGGCCGTCGCTCGCTGACTTCGCACTGGCCGGACCGATCTGTGGCCACCTCCGCTACGATGAAGCAGCGAAGCGTCGCCTGCTTCTGCCGCGCGCCCACTTGCTCGCCTGGAGCGATCGCATGGCTGCGGCAACGCCCAGCCCGGCGGGCGACTTCATCGGCGACGACGCCATTCCGGCGACGATCCTGCCGATGCTGCACAGTGTCAACGCCGCCGGGCGAGGTCCGGAAGCGCACGCTGACAGAGCCTGGCGGGCGGGCTGAATCCGGCCGCTGACGGCCACGGCTAGCCGCAATTGGCCGGGAATCGTACCGGCGGGTAGTGGTTTCACCTGAGACTGCAGGATCCTTGCGGGCGCGATAATCCGTCGCGGACATGCCGAGCGCGGTGACTGCCAAGCCATAGCAGCTCGGCGCAATGCTTCGATCGGAGGTCAACATGGATGCCCATGAAAGTGACGTCGGATTCGTCTCCCGTCGCACCGTTCTCGCCGGATCCGCAGCACTGCTGGCCGGCGGCGGGGTCGGCTCCGGAATCACCGCGCTTGCCGCAGCTCCAGAGACTCCCGTGAGCGCGCCCCCGTTGCCATGGAAATGGATCAAGCTCGACCCGGTTGAGGCGGGGCGGCGAGGCTATCGTTTCTATAAGGATAAGGGCGGTTGCGGATCGGCCAGCTACCTCTCGCTGCTGAGCCTGCTGAAGGAGAAAGTCGGCTATCCGTGGACGACGATGCCGGACATGCTGATGGTCCACGCGGCGGCAGGCTTTGGCGGCCACGGGACGCTGTGTGGCGCGCTCGCCGGGGCGTCCGTGATCATCAACATGGTCACCTACGGCGAGAAGCGCGACGAGTACCTGCAGAACAATGCGATCGTGGACCGCTTGTTCTGGTGGTACGCGGAGCAGGACTTTCCGACCGAGCGGTTCGACGACATCTCGCCGCTGCCGAAGCAGATCAAGGTAAAGGCCATGTCGCCGCTGTGCCATACCTCGGTGTCAAAGTGGTCGCTGGCCGCCGGCGTGAAGGATCTGCATGACCAGGCGAAGATTGAGCGCTGCGCCAAAGTGGCCGGCGAGGTCGTCTACATTGTGACGACAGCGCTCAATGAGTTCTTTGATGGCAAGTGGGTCGCGCCCGTCTGGAATCCCTCACCCGAGATCCAGCACTGCGTCAAGTGCCATGGGCCGGACACGCCGACGCAGAAGGCGCGCAAGTGGAACCAGCAGGGGCACATGGAATGTTTGATGTGTCATGAGGACCACACGGCATGACCTGTTGAGACCGCATTCGGTGAAGGCGGCGGCAGGCCCGCCTTTGCAGGCCTGAGAGGTCCGCGAACGTCCGCTTCACCCGTATGACACAGGCAGCAACGGGTCGTTTCTTCCCATTGACCGTCTGCTTCGGGATGCGTGAATCGACCGGGTGCAACCCGCTCGAAGCGCTGCATGGGAAGGGCATCTCTCTTCCCGCCTTGGATTGAAATGGAGAGTGATCTACCGCGTTGCAGCGAACGTTCTGCTGGTACAGGTCATTCAGGTCACACCCCACGACTGTCAGAGATCGCGAGATGAGAGAGTTCAGGCCAGCCAAGCGGCGCGTCGAGGTTTCCGTCGGTGAATCGGTGCGCATCGTCAGGGAACTCCAGGAGCTCACCCAGAGCCAGCTCGCCGAACTCACGGGAATTCCGCAGACCACGATCTCTGCCATTGAGAACGGCCGGGTCAACCTGGGTGTCGAGCGCGCGAAGGTGCTGGCCCGAGCGCTCAAGTGTCATCCGGCAGTGCTGGTATTTCCGGGCTGGGAAGTCCCAAGCGAGTCGGCGGCATAGCAAGGCGTTCGACGCGCGACGCGACGTCCCCGGAAATCGGCGAAGAAAAAAAAGCGCCCTCCGGAGAGGGCGCAATCAGGGGGAGAACGGAAAAATCGCCGGGCGGACTACGCTATCCGTTAGCGGCGGCTCTTGGCCTTCGCCCGCACCTTCGCCTTCGTCTTGCGAACGGCGCGCTTCGCCTTGCGGGCACGCGTGGACTTGGCTGCGGGTCGCGCCGCCGGACCACGCTTCACGACTTTCGTGTAGGTCTCGGTTGCAACGTCGCGGGCGCCGAGGCCGGCGTCCTTGACGATCGACACGGCGCGCTTCACGTCCTTGACGACGCGCTCGCGCGTGGCGCGCAACTCGTCGGCCTGGCCACGAACCAGGTCCATGACATTATCCGACTGCGCCACGCGCTCGAGCTGCGCGGCGGCGTTCGACAGCGCCGAGGTGACGACCTCGAGCTGCAGCGCCATCAGTCCGAGCAGGGCCTCGTGCGACACGTTCGTCAGCTTCACACCCGAGTGCGTGACTATGCGCACGGGCTCCTGCAGCGCCTTGATACGCCTCGCCGATCGGGCGGCGGCGTTTCGCACGACCTTGCCCGGTGCCCTGCCGAGCTTGCGGGCCTGGCGGGACAGGACCTGCTGCTGCTCACTCACGAACTCTTTGACCTTGCTGACCATCGCTGACTCCTATGTGGATTGCTGCACTGCAACAATCATACTCCAAATCGCACTGCAGGTGCCACCCTCGTAATGTCATGGCGTTAGCGACCCACCGGGATGCCGAACACGACCTCGAGCACCTCGACGCCCGGATTGTCGTCCGAAAGGCCCGCGTTCGAGAGGTGATAGAAGAGCAGTCCGACCCGGTAGCGGTCCGCAACGCGAGCCGATAGCTCGATCCCGCTCTTGAACTGGACGGCGTGGCCCAGGTCCACGTCGCCGCCGTTGCTGAACAGGCCCGCGCCGAAGACCGGTGTCAGGAACCACGAACTGCCGAGGTGGAAGTCGTAGTGCAGGGCTGCGTAGCCATAGGCCACGCCCCCTTCGGCGAGCGTGAATCCAACGCTTGGGATCAGTTTCCACCGGTCGAGCGGCGCCCAGCGGTACTCCGCGCCGCCGCCGGTCGGGCCTTCCGACGGATCTTCGATGTTGAACTGGCCGGCGGTCAGCACTACGAGCGGTCCCGACTCGCCTGTGGCGGGCTCACACGAGCCGACGGGTGCCGCCGCCATGGCGCAGGCGGACAACAGCATTGCGGTGACTTGCGGGATCGCCTGGCGCACGGCTGGCAAGTCTCGGGGCTTCGCGCGAGGATGGCTAGTCCGGTTCGTCCATCCGTTAGACTCGCGCACCTATGGCAACCAAGCGACCCTCGCTCGGCCGGGGCCTCGAGGCCCTGCTCGGCAAACCGACGACTTGGGCGGATGAACCGCCCGCAGGTGCGGCTGCGCCGCGTCTCGACGAGGAACTCGCGCGCATCCCGGTGGACCTGTTGCAACGCGGAAGCTTCCAGCCGCGTCTCGACATGCGGCCCGAGAGCCTGCAGGAACTCGCCGACTCGATCCGTGCGCAGGGCGTCGTGCAGCCGATCGTGGTGCGGCCGGTGGCCGCGCGGCGGACCGGCGAGCCATTGCGTTACGAGATCATCGCCGGCGAGCGACGCTGGCGTGCCGCGCAGATGGCGGGCCTCCACGACCTGCCAGCCGTCATCCGCCACGTGCCCGACTCTGCCGCGATGGCGATGTCGCTCATCGAGAACATCCAACGCGAAGACCTGAACCCTCTCGAGGAGGCCCGGGCGCTCGACCGGCTGATCCGCGAATTCGAGATGACCCACCAGAGCGCCGCCGACGCGGTGGGGCGGTCGCGCGCCGCGGTCAGCAACCTGCTCCGGCTGCTCGAGCTTGCCGACGAAGTGAAGACGCTCGTCGAGCAACGGCAGCTCGAGATGGGGCACGCCCGCGCGCTGCTCGGATTCACGGTGCCGCGCCAGCAGGTGGAGGTCGCCGCGCTCGTCGCCCGCAAGGGATTGTCGGTCCGCGAGACCGAAGCGCTGGTGCGCCGCATGCTGACGCGCAAGGACGACGACGAGGATCGCGAG
>Ga0315283_10000838_pt1 | contig 23537 bp, 44 predicted proteins | sample YL17G09_0_MG_FD_204541 | JGI IMG/M metagenome (GOLD analysis project Ga0315283, IMG submission 204541) | Sediment microbial communities from Yellowstone Lake, YNP, Wyoming, USA - YL17G09_0 | ecosystem: Environmental > Aquatic > Freshwater > Lake > Sediment | place: USA: Wyoming | collected...
GATACCATCTACAGACTCAGGAAACTCTATGAGTTCTCCATAAGACTTTGGCCTCTTGATATGAAGCACTTCTCTATACCCCTCAATAATATCATCAAACGGATAGTAGTTTCGATTATCATCCATTGTACTATCCTCTGCCTCTCCGTTTTCCAGTTAAGATATTACTAACATGCATCTGACTAATCCCATACTCTCTACTAAGAGTTTGCTGAGAAACATTCTCTCCCTTATATCTAATACGTATCTCCTCTACTTCCCGATTGGAGATCCGTGCCTGTGAATGACGTTCCCCATATCTCAAACCCGAATGTCTACCCTTTCTTACTGAGTCTTGTATATTATCAGACTGAGTTCCTGCGTATAGATGATCAGGATTGACACAGCCTGGGTTATCGCAGTCATGGCATACAAGCATTCCTGTTGGTATTGGTCCTATAAATAGTTCATATGCGACTCTATGTGCCCTCCTAGACCGATGATTAATCGAAAACATGCCGTATCCCTTAGTCCCCTTAAAACCAGTCCAAAGCCAGCAATCGTTGGTTAACTGTACAAATCTCAGAAATCTTTTCCTTGTGTCGTCACTCATTTCTGCTCCTCTCTAGGGAATGGTAGGATTTCCTTACCAGCACTAACATTAGCACAGACAGCAGCAAAGTCGCAACGAGTAGAACACCCAGTACACTTAATGGGCACTTTGTTCTGTTCGATACATGTTCTGATATATCGCAATTTCTTTTCTATTTGGCGCACAAGAGCAGGATACTTGTACTCACCCTTCTTACCCCTGGCCACTACGTCACCTGTCTCTAAATTCACCTCTATATCGAAGTAACGTGGTGTCTGATTATCCTTATTCTCATATGTAATCACACCCAGAGGAACCTTAGTGGCATAGCAATACATGGACTGCTGACAGATATGGTTCCATTCCGGTTCATCCAACTTCTGAAATCCACTATCGTAGATAGATTTAAGCTCCCAGATATACAGCTTACCCTCAATAGAGATCAGTCCATCATATCTTCCTCTCAGACTAAGTTCCTCTATAACGGCTGATCCTTCAAATTGTACTACCTTGAATGGTAGGCTCCTGTGTCCATTAGGCTCTACCGATACTGGCATAGATTCCATTTCCTTTAGCCAGTCCTTCCACCTGTCATGCACATAGTTTCCATTAGCCATGCGCCTAAAGGATGGGGTATCAGTAGTGAATACTATGTATCCTAGGGACGATAAGTAGATCAGCCTAGCTTCCTTACCTACCTCACTTACTGAGAAGTTCCTGAACTTACCCTGTACCCTAGTATTCTGTACCCCCTTGACCTTGTACTTCCAGAAGGAGTTAGCAGCCTTAGCTAGAGGAGAGGTAACTGCCTTGTCCCTAGCTTCATCTTCTGCTGCCTTGTCAGGATTCAGCATCTTATACAGTTTATGTTGAGCCATTATAGTCCCCCTAGCATTTCGACATTCCAATTCCTAGCCTTGCAGTACTCAAAGAACCTATCACGATGCCATCCAATAGACCAGCCCAATATAGGAGCAGCCTCATCTACGAATCCATCAGTCACTGTAATAGCTGCTACAAAATGTGGAGCTACTATCCTGTACCAGTGCTCGTCCCTATATTTCACCATAACTGCGGGGAATGAATGCCCCGCGCCTCCATTTCCCATCATTCCATATCTCCATGAACCTCAGCAGCTTTGCCTTAACCGCCTCCTCGTCTTCCAACTCGGTCTCATCAACTCGGCAAATGGGTATCCTATAGTTCTCCCATATCCAATCGTCTCTCTTCTTATCCCTCTTCTTGGACATATGAGTGTACTTGCTATCTAACTCAAATCCTGTATGGGACTCGAAGCAATAGCAGTCTAAGGAATAGGGACCAACTGCAACTTCGGAGTCTACCTCAAATCCAACTTCATTAATTAACCTCAGTAGCTTCCTCTGAGCTTGGCTAGTTATCATTATTCTCTGCCTCTTCAACTAGTTTAGCAAGTTCCTCGTATACCTCTGGATGTTCGGTGATAAAATCAATGCATCCCTTTTTTCCCAACAACCTACCATCTGGGAATGCTGGGTATTCATAAGTATACCCCTTGCTATTCTTAATTACCCCTAACTCTATAGCTCTGAGAGCAACCATCTTCTCTAGGTCAAGCTTGCCATTAAATAGAAACGGTAACTCACATGTTAGGACAGGATGGAATGTCTTGTTCTTAACCGTCGTCATCCTAATGATGTAGCCGATCTTAATGTCCTTATCCTTAACTGTTTCTTTGATTGATGGTCCCCTACTTATGTTTACATTGATAGAGGCATGATGCTTCTGTGCCCTACCACCAGGCATTGTCACACCAGACAGACCTGGGAATCTACCTATCGTATCCCTAACTTGATTGATCAGAAGCATTACCGTTCCATTCTTATTGGCTGACTGAGTAATTCTCCTCAACCCCTTATTCAACATTCTGGGTTGTAGACCAATACTCTGATCTCCCATAGCACTTTCATCCTCTGCCGTGGGGAGTAGAGCTGCGATACTATCTAGGACTACCATTCCTACTCCTGCCTTAACCATCTCTTCAGCAGCAGATAATGCATCCTCTCCTGTATAGGTGGTAACTATGATCAACTTACTAGTATCAATCCCTAAGACCTGTGCCCATACCGGATCAAACGAGTGTTCTACATCTACCAATCCTGGTACTAGCCCTTGCCTCTGAGCAGCAGCGATACATAGATAAGATAGTAAAGACTTTCCACTGGACTCCTCCCCATGAAATATCGTAATTCTGCCCTTGGGTAGACCTCCCCCAAGTATATCATCAAACTGTCTGATCCCCGTCGAAATTCGTTGAATTGATAGGGAAGGGTCACTACCTACCATGACATCAGCATTCTTAAGAGCTGACTTCAGATACTTCGTTATCTCCTCCAGACTGTTCGTTTCCGACTTCTTCTCCGGTTGTATTGTCTTCGTCTTCTTCATCTTCTTCGGCATCTAAAACCTCCGCTTCTTCTAACGCAAAAGCATCATCATTCTTACTAAACCAGCATGGGCCTGTTACGGGGTCCACTACAGGAACGAAGTTGCCTAACTGAGGAATTGGCCTAAGCATTTCCTCTAGCATAATATACTTAGCCCTGTCTAGCACATCATTCCTAACCTCACACACAATAGCATCATGGTGAGTAAAGAGGACAGTAGCTAGTCCCCTGCCGAACTCTTCCTTAAATCTCTTATGTACGCGCATAGCTGCAAAGTGCAGGATGTCAGTTGCTGTACCTTGAATAGGTTGGTTAACTGCCTCTCGTAGGAGAGCAGCTCTTTGCATTGGAGACATCTCCGGTGTTAGATGGATATGTCTCCTCCTCCCATAGATATCCTCAACATAATTCCTAGTGTAGACTTGGTTGGCTATCTCCTCCGTAAAGCGCTTCCACATTGGGAACCTACGGTAGAATCCAGCTATGTACTCGATGGCTTCATCCTTAGAACAGGGCATACTTTTACTTAAACCCCACTCTGTCTCCCCATAGCAGTTTCCAGTTATAAACATATACTTGTCTGACCTGGCTATTACTGTTCCTAACCCAGTACGCACGCACCAGGAAGGTTCCAAACCACAGGTTCGTAGTTTGATCTTTTGCCCAGTGAGTATTGGATCACTAAGTATTATTTTCTGGCTTGTAGACAACGGGTATCTATTATTCGGATTCCTATGTTGGGACACAAAATACCCCTCTAAGAAGGCAGCTAGCTTAATAGCGTCAAGTAGCTCTCCTGCATTTTGAGTGATTACCCTGCTTTTATTCTTTTTGCAGACTGTTCCCTCAGCATAATACGCATTCAGCAAGAAAGCTCCCCTAGATTTTTCATTCAATGATAGAATAAATTGGTCTAACGTAACATTATTCAAACCAGACTTATTCCATAGGTACTTAGAGTAGCTACTAGTAAGATGATAACCAAGTACGCCACTAGACATAACATATATACTAGCTAGCGCATCTTCTTGATCCAGCAGCCATTCTATATGCCTGCAGAAATTGTCTTTCTTTTGCCAAATAGTATTGCTGTTTCCTTTTATACTACCATCTGTCATTAGCCACGCTATTATAGCAGCCTCGTTTTCTGTTACATCTGAGTTTCCTCCGTCAGAGTGAGATGCCAGAATTAAATTAGACTCGACATCAATATCCTCAACAGCAGACAGCTTTTTAAGATAGTACCTAGAGTAAGCTCCTAATCTCTTAGGAAGACCAGTATGCCTATGATTATCAACCCACCGATGTCCTATCGAGCATTTGAGTTTGGTATTCGCATTGCCGAATTCCACCATAGGAGTGGACTCGTTATAGATAATATCCTCTACTGTTGTCCATTCGTTTCGTCCAGATAACATATTATAGCCTAGAATGACGTCTCCGATATATACTTCGCCATATTTCTTCCATCCGCCTCTAGTTAACATTTCATCTGACATAGGCAAGCACACGCCAAAGTTTAACGTCTTCGCCTTCTTACGAAATAGTGGGTCAGCCATCACTTTTCTCGTGCCTTCGTCTATGTGTGTCGGGGAATGCAAGACATTGATAGCCACGTAGTTATGTAGATCATCCCTTACTGCCGCTAGCATAGCGTCATCGTGACTCATCAGTGCAGCAATATATAGCTCTATTTGACAATTATGAGACACTACCCCCGCTGATAGACAGAATCTATGAGTATTCTCTACCTCTATGTCAAAGCATCTTCTAAGCCCGACGAAAACTTTTGATACCACTTTATGGTTGTCTTTTTTTCTACTGCTATGATAGCACTTAGAACTACAATAACCTGAATCTTTGATTCCCTGACTATTAGGCACTCTAAATTGCTCCCCACAAGTCAGGCACTGCTCTATATGACTATGCTCATGTTTACCGTAATTGGGATTACCGCATCCTTCATAACTTCTGTGTTTCCCTGCTTTTCCGCCCCATTGAGAACCATTTTGCCTAGCTGCATGGTAACTATTATGCTGAGAGGAACTCCACCCTAACTCCCAGTTAGAGGGGTTATTATTTAATGGATTATCATCCTTGTGATGTACTACCTTGACCCCATAATAGTTTCTAACCATAGTATTTATACTAGTCCTGCCATAGTGCTCTCTACCTTCAAATACAGACCTATTAGACGGATGTAGAGAATCCCCTACCACAAGATCTTTAACTCTTATTAACCTAGTATCAGGGTCTACCATACCACCGCAGTATTTTAACTGCATTTTGTGATCCTCAGACGCAATAAAAGATCTCTCGTTGTCCAACCCGACATAGTAGCAGGGCTGCAACCCCATATCCCTTACGGCCAGAACTTTAGATAGACAGTGGAGTTTATTCCAGCTTATTACTAGGTCTCCTGGTCTAATGTCCTTAATAGGTACATCCCCACCAGGAACCTGTATAAGAGTATCTTCCTCTAAGCAGTAGTCCCCAGAGAGAATTGAATATCCCTCAGGAGCCTTGATCATTCCTCTCATTGACTTAGTGTCAGGAATGTTTTGTAGGGTAGGTTTTCCGTAGGTGACTCTCCCAGTCTTGGCCCTACCAATCTTAGCCTCAGGATGTACCCTACTGTTCTTATCAAGAAATCTAGGGATGCCCTTCGCGCTCCCGCCTACCAGCGAGATAAGAGTCTTTCTCTTTCGATAGTTCCTAATATTATGAACCAAAGGAATGTCATCATACTTGATCAGAACTTCCTTATCAGATACTGAGTTCTTCTTACCCTTAGTCTTCTTAAGGGATTCCAATCCTATTTGATTGAACAAAAGATCCGCTACCTGCTGGTCACTTCCGATGTTCAATTCAGGTAAGCTAACCTCAGTTCGAATCTCATTAGCTAGGACTGTGTTCTCTCCCTGCAGCTGTGTCTTCACCTGAGTCATAAGGGGCACATCAATTAGGACACCATGAATCTCCCACTCCATCGTCTGATGAATAAGGGGCTCCGTGAAAGTCCCATACAGTTCCAACAATCCCTCTGCTTTGACCAATGGGTACAGTGCTCTAGCAACTCTCAACTGGGCATCTGCATCCTTAGCATTGTAGATCCACAGATCTTTTTCTGGCGGGGCAGAGAAATCCTTTTTGCCTCTCTTACTATTCTGTGCCACTAGCTTCAGGAAGTTGTCCTTATACAGTGGCATGTCAGTATATTGGGAAGTTAGATAATCCAAAGAATGTGGATCTTCTTCCCTAATCAAATGATGAGCTAGGTCGTTACTCCAAATGAAGGACTTAGGATTTAACTCCGCCCCATAAAACTTAAGGCATTTGAAATCAAACTTGATGTTATCCCCACAGACACTGGCTTCTATGGATAGTAATCTCTGAAAGAACTTTACGACCATGTTGAAGTCGTCCTGGGTCCAGATATCAGCAGCATACCTACCAAGTAGAGGAATGGTATAGGAAGTGTAGGGCTCAAGACAGACTGCTCCGCATAGTATTCTAGCCGACATCCAGTCAAGGGATGTAGTTTCAATATCCAGACTGTAGGAACCTTTAGATTCAACTTCCTTCAGGAGAGTAGTTAGATCTTCCCCTGGCCCTAACACGTAGTAGTGTGCAGTCTCAGCCTTCTTACCAAAGACTAATGAAAGGTCTTCCATCACATCTGACTGAGCCGTGGGGTTGTGACTGTAGAGTAGGTACGCAGGATGATAAGTGGAGACTACCTTAGCATTGGGGAATTGATCCCAGGTATGCAGACCACGGTGTTTAGATATCTTTGTTTCACCAGTGACTGCAAATAGGGCTGGGTCCCCTAACGTGATCACGATATCAGGATTGCATCCCCCTATCTTCTTAAGGAAGTTTTCCCTACATAGTGGGATACAAGACAGAAGATCTAGACTCTTATCCTTCTTATTGGGTCTGCAACCCAACACGTTAACGATACGACACTGATCTCTTGTAACACCAAACTTAGCAAGGATCTCCCATAGCTTCTTTCCAGCATCACCAACAAATGGGATGCCATCCCTCTCCTCCTGCTCACCAGGAGACTCACCAAGAATGAGAATCTTGGAGGCAAGATCACCCCATCCGTCAATGTTGTTGATCTTAGAGGACTTGTAAAGTTGACATTTGGTGCAGAAAATTTCTATCACTCTCACTTCTGTTTAGAGACAATACAACCACATTGATGACACATATCAGTTCCATACTTGACAGTACTATACCTTACCACCTTAGGTACAAGACTACTTCTGCTGGGTTTCAAACTGCTTCTGCATCTGTGTAAACAGATCATCTACATCCTGCACAGATGGCACCTTGAATGCACCAGCACCAAAGTTCACAGGGCCAACATGAGCCATGAAGAAACTATGCTTAGGATACCTCACGATATGGGAATGGAAACCAAGTCCCATACTATCGAACGAGAATCCAAACATACCAGACACAGAAATAGACTTAACCTGTACTGCTGCCTCTCTATAAAACACTTACTTCCCCTCCTACAAATTCGCTATGTCAATACCAATACTCGACTTATTCTTATGCTCAGTAATATGATGATTCACTAACTCAGTGATAGTAGCGAACTCCTTCCGACATGTTTGACAAATATGTTTAACCTCAGGCTTAGGTTCCTCAGCCAGACTCTTGAGAAGAGTTTTCTGCGCGACTACCTTATCCTTATTCTTTGACCCAGGCTTACGACCTCTCTTCTTTGGGGCAGGAGTAGGTGTCTCAGATGGTGGGTAATTACTAGTGTCGTCAGTCTCAGTGCCCTTGATCAATACCGATGGGGCCAACGTAAGGACTGGTTGTTCCTGTATAGTCTCGCGTTCCTCAGCAGTCCCCATAGTTTCCACTGTATCAAAGGGGACCAGTGGAAGATCAGTCTGCGGCATAGTAGTCTCATGCTCCTCAAGGTGAGCCCCAATAATCTTCTTGAGATTTGACACTATAATTGCCAATTCCCCCAACGTCTCATTGATATCTTCCATAGCCTTATCTACTGGCCTCTGAACAGCTGGTCTTTCTCCAGTAAGTTCCTGCAGTCTTTCGTATACCATGTCACTAGAGGCATCTAGACTCTGCGTTATAGCAGACCTCGCCTGAGTTAGCTGATCAGTAATGCTTCCATCAAGATCAATCTCTGCCATGTTAATACCAACCTTAACCCATTTCTTATCACGTTCGTTCGTGTCACCAACTGGTATGGTCACGTTAATATCAGTACCAATCTTCATTACTTATCTTCCTTCTTACCAAACAGGCTCTGGTATAGCTGCCTGGACTTAAGGGGGAGAGGGTCAGACTTCGATAACAGCTCTGTCTTAGGTTGCTCAACAGGTTGAAGAGATGCCTTTACCACTTCCTTCTTTGTGTCCTCTGGTGTGTATGGATATGCCTTAGCCGCTGCCTCTACCTCGTAGGGTGCTTCAGCCCTAATAGAAAACTGAGTTGGATCATTGGGCATGAAGTCATAGGATCTACTATCCTTACCCTTACTCATGGTGTAATCGTAGTCCCTGTCCAACAGAGTACCATACTTCTGTCTGAGATTCTTGAGCTTGGTAATTATGTAGTCATCCTTGCCACGCCCCTGTCGTAGGAGCATCACCTGATTAACTTTAGTTACGTAGGCTGTAGTTTTCCCATCAGCAGACTGCATAGCCTCACTCCCCTTTGATGGAACCATCGAGTAGGTCTCATAGACGTATACCCAGGCATTCCACTTGGAGGTGTACTTGAGTCCATCGGCACAGTACTTGCATCCGTTATTTGGACCAACACAGTACCTCTCTGAGTACATGGTCTTGCCACCACTCGTGTACTTGATGGCATGGGAATGTACAGTCTCCATATCCTCCGCCTCAGTAAGGAATCTAATCCGTGCCATATCTCCATCATTCTTGAGGTAGAGATTCCTTTGGTAACTCTGAGTTCGTTCCCCCTGTCGGGTACTCCCCTCACCCTTCTTAAACAAACTATCTAATCCCTTAGTCACTTAGTAATCCTCCTTCAACACTTTGCATTTTTGTCTACATGATCGTAAAAGTGCATTGTAAGCTGTAGTAGTGAGATTCATTGCACTCTTGACCTCTGTTGTACTAGCCCCGTTGTATCTCCTATATATCAGGTCTGTTTCTTTTTCCGTCAGAGTAACAGGTAGGAGATGACTCAAGGGAGTTACCTCTGGAGCTGGAATAGAGAAGCCATCTCTCTCATACCAGGTGTTATCCTCGGCAGTGTAATCACACCCCACAGGATGCTTTCCATAGGTTATAGGATCAGTGGGGTGAAAACTCGACTCAGTAGTATCGTATGATGGACCACGCCCCACATTCTGGTATCGTCTCTGTTCTTGCTTGATCATGTTTCTTATCCTGTTTTGCATGGCCGAGTACACATACGTACTGAACGATGCCCCAAACTTGGGGTTATAGTATCTCGAACATTTTACTAGCTGTATTAGTAACTCCTGCTTAACGTCATCTGGACTGATTCCCCGTACTGAGTAAGATAATTTATCTATTCTAGGACCCCAAGTCTCTATTAGAATCCTCTCCTCTTTGCTCAACTCCATTACTCTCTCCCTCATCTTCCTCTAATACTACTGTATGATCTACTATGTAATCCCATACTCGAAGACACTTATCTTTTCTGCTACACCTAGAACATCCTCTCTCTGTATCCATCTCCTCTGCACACTGCTCTGTGATGTGTATTAACATCTCAAAAGCCCTAGTGGAAAGGACCGTAAAATGCACTGAGTTGATCGGCTTGTATTTATTCATGTTTGAAATTATACAGCATGGTGGGTATTCGACCCTCGACTACAGATAGTAGCTCTCCCAAGCTACAGTCTTGTACATCCTTCTTTCCCTCAGGTAATCGGATAGCCCAGGTAACTACCCCTAAACCCATTAACTTTTCTGCCGACTCCCTGATACAATCCTGTCCTGCCTTATCGGTATCAAAGCACAGTACCACTCGGTTACTCAAGTACTTCACCCCAGCTGCCTGAGTATCACTCAGATTAGAGCCAAGGATAGAGAGAGTACTCTTGTATCCATTCTGCCACATCCAAATTGAATCCAGTGATCCTTCAACTAGGTAGAGGTACTTAGCAGGTTGATACTTGTTCATACCGAATAGGTGTTGGGATGCCTTAAATCCTGCGGAGTATTTATACTTCGGTTCATCCCCTACGACTGTCCTCCCTATCGTACCAGACACTACTCCATTCCTACTGATGACTGGTATTACTACCCTACTAGATTCAGAGTCATAGCAGATAGAGAACTCTTGGATAGTGCTGTCCTGAAACCCCCTCTTTCTTAGATACTCGAAACCTACGTTGTCCTCCTCAGAAGATATGGTCATCGAACTACTACAGGCTATATCATCTGAATCTTCAAGTAGGAACCCACCAAACTTCTCCACTAACTCAGTTGTCCGACCTGTAGCTCCACAGGAAAAGCAATGATAGATTCCCTTCTCTCCTATGTTGATCCCTAACGAGGGCTTAGTGTCATTATGAAAAGGACAGATAGCCATCAACTCATCGTCGCTAACGGATCTAACTCTTAACATACCGCACCAGCCTCCAGTTAACTCTCTCCAGATCTACATTTTCCATGTTGGCACCCTAGACTGTAGTATAATGGCGTCTTGAGCTAGGGACTGAGTAAGTGTCTCGGCCCTAACCATCAGACCTAGCCATTCATTCATATCAAACTCTTTACGGATGACCTTCTTACTGTCTGAGTAGTACATAATAACTACTCTCCTACTGGAGTCATACTCAAGATCAGCTTGCATCTTATCAGCTATTATATTCTTTTTACCAGTCCTGCCAAAGAGTTTCATTGCAGTCTCCTCCGTGTCTCGTCTTCCCATCTTCCCTACCACCCATCAACCCGATCCTAATCTTGTAGAGAACCAGGGCTAAACCCTGAATCTCTTGATCAGTCAGTAGACATGGCTTGGTAGGATTTAACCCATTGTATCTACTGATGATCCTAATCAGTTCAAAGTAACATAAACTAAGACTTGGTTCTGGCATCACTGATCTCCGAGAGTGAGTAGTATACCTTCTTCCCTAACTTCTTAGCCAGTTTCCTTTCCTCATTACTCCCAGCTGATGGAGCTATCCTGAACATAGCATCACACTTCTCTAGGAACACGAAGTCTAATCCCATCAGATCATCAGCCTCTAATTCTCTTCCAGTCTGCAGCATGTGCAGTCTCCACCAGTGGTCTAGGTGAGGCAGGTACACTGCATGTCCCATAGCCATAATCTCAGCTGCTATGTCCATAGCCTTTCGGACGTTAACTTCTCTCTCCTCTTCAGTAACCGGCTCTCCGCGTTCGTTAGTGGAAATGGGGCCACTAATAAAAATGGTCTCGCCTGGAAACTTAGTTGGCTTGTACTTAACTTTCATTAACCCTCCTACTTCGGAAGTACTGCCCTATTGTCAGGAAGCTTGATACCCAACTTCTCCAGCCTATCCTTTTCAATAGCCTTCATCATCATGTCAGCGCATTTGAAATGCACATATCCTTTCTGACCGTCGGTGGTTTCATACTTCATAAGAGTACCGTCACCCTTCTCGCAGAGATGACAATTTACCAACCTCCCAGTAATCTTTCCGTGATTGTAGTAGCTTTCTGGACGAGTCTTCACTTCAGCTACTGGGGTAGGTTCCACTACCTTGGGTTCTACTTGAGTTGTTACGATCTCAGGCTTGGGATTAGCAGCTCTCTCCTCCATAGTCTTTTTCATCAGCTTCTTAAACTTAGGGCTTCGAGTCTGCCTTTCTAAGTTTCTTCTCTCTTGTCTATTCATATATACTACTTATTCCTCCTACTACTACTCTGCTAACCTAACCTTTACTCCTGCCTGTTTGAACATCTCCAACGATGATACTTCATCTTGGTATTCTTTTAGACTAGCGCATACTACCTCAACAATACCAGCATTAATAATGGCCCCACAGCAATGTACACAAGGGGTGGGGCAGTAGCAATACATCTTGGTTCCCCTAGTTGCCACCCCAAGAAGGGCTGCAGTGTGAACACAGTTCTCTTCAGCGTGCTGTGCTGGGCAGTATTGCATCCCTTGACCTGATCTATACCCTGCCACATATCGTGGGCACTCACTGTGTTCATTAAGGACCACATCTCTACGGTCCTCTCTGTACCGTCCATTAGTTTCATAGGATTTAATATCAGATCCCTCAGGTATGATCAACATCTTATGACCATCTGGTGCTGTAATAGGAAAGACCTTCGTGTAACAAGGATCAATATGAGAGGGGGCACCATTGTATCCAGATGATACTAAGCGGTTATCCTGGGTCACTATGACAGCCCCAATTTTCCTACTCTGACATTTGCTATTGATAGAGACTGTCTTTGCAATCTCCATGAAATAGGAATCCCATGTCATATACTATCCTCCCCCTAGCTTGAATGTGATTTGGGTTTCAAATCGTACTGGATCAAGATACGCAAACCTACCACATTCATCAAGTAGGATAGTAGATCCATCATCCTGTATTGCCACACCACTCATATCACAGTACATCAAGTTAAACTCTAGTCCTAACTCTTCTAACTCGTCACTAACCCATCCCCCCTTTTTCCTGTCCCACACTTTAATATCCACGTTCATAACTAACCCCTATGAACTGAATTAGGTATGCCATTTGAGACTCATAAAAAGATATTCGGATGGCCGGATATCTTTATCGAACCTAACATATGCATATTCTGTGATGGAGATTACTGGCATGGGGCTGAGAGACCTGATCAACAAAAACGAGATTTTAGGAACTTAATACTCTTCTGACCAGTCTTAGTAAGGCAAGTAACCTCAGCATTCATTGTAGCCGCCTGAATATCCATTGCTTTCTGTGACCTATAGGCTGTAACTATCCACTGGTTAGTCTCAGGATCAAGGACTTCAACTCCACCACCCATTGTTGGTACTCGAAAAGTAAGACCCCTATACGTGAACTTGCTAAATAATGTTGCGTGCTTTGCCATCTACTTCCTCCATCTCCTGTACTCTGTTACTATAGTGTATGTGAATCCAATACCAGCCAGTACTAGTAACCCAACGAATACTGCTATTACCCAATCCATCTTATACCTTCTCTACCTTAATTCTAGACCCATCTCTCATCATCACAATAATCTTACATGCACCATCATGGGCTGTAAACACGTTCTCAAATTCAGTATCTATTACCTCTTGAGTAACAGTACACTCTTGTCTCTTGCTCTTTCTAGTGGCCTCTGGATGTACACAACACGACACCTTATACATCTTTACTCTCCCCCTCTTTCTTAACAAACCTTCCAGTGAAAATTACTTCCTTCTTAGCTCTCGATACCATCTTCAGACACACAGTACACTTCCACATTGGGTTCTCTTGTGTACCGCAGGGATTAAATACCCTCCTGCCCTCACCATGTATTGCATCTTGCTGTTCACTCTTGCATGTACAAGGTCCTATCATTAATGTATCCTTTCTACACCTTCACTACCCTTACTACCACTGGCTTCCACTTTTTACTGAGTGTTATCTTACGAAGATAATTCTCACAATCCTCAGCACTCGCATAACATCTGGTCCCGCATACCAGATTCCAGATATTGTAGACACCAAAGGTAGAGAGTATCCCCTTACCATATGCCTCCCAACAATGGCTGCCGCTTGAGTCTACCTGCTCCACAATAAAGTATGTCCTAGGTCTACCAAGTAGTTTCATTAGTATACCCTCTCTAACTTCTCACACTTAGCTATGTCCCCTGGAGTCACCAGGTACTCGTCATCAGTCAGGGGAAACCCAGCACTACTATATGCTTCCTGCACCATCTCACTGCACACAAGATACTTATCCTGAATATGTGGTGCTCTCCAAGGAAGACCAAATACTATCTTAGCCAGAAGAATACCTGATCTCTTCCAGCCAAGAACCTTTACAGTCCAAATCACAATAGGGTAGTCATATTGGTTTCCCCAAGTCTCCCGTGCTGCCTTAACAATACTGTTCCTCTCAGAGTTATTTAGATCAGGCATGCGATAGATAGCTATGTCACTATTACCATACCTGCTCAAATCACTAGCGACTACACCATCCTTGTCAGATTCATAGATTGTATAGTCACCATCTTCTTCATGACGAGCTACTAATGCAGCATGATTCCACCGTGACCTTGTAGCAAACTGAATCAGTCGCGCTGAGAAACTGCTACCATGCACCAATACTATGTCTCCTGGCTTTAGAGTAATCATCTTATTTCTCCTCTTTCTTAGACTCAACCCATTCCTCAATAAGAGCCTGAGCTAGACGAGAGTAGTTTCGTTCATCCTTAAAGGAATCAGCAACACTACCCTCCCCCTCTGTAGGTAACTCAAACCCCTGCCTCATCTTACCGTAGATATTTATGATACGATAGAGTTTTTCAATCTGATACTTAAGGGCTTCCTCTACCGGATCACCACTACCAATTCCAAAGTCCTTCTTGATCCTGGCTGTAGCCTTGAAGTTGGAGAGTACATCGGGTTTGATCTCTACACCATCAGAGGTGTACCCCTTTCTACGTGAGCGGGAGATACCCATCTCCTCTTCATTCCACTTTGTAACCCTACCCTCATACTCTTCTGCATTCATCTCTACTTCTCCTCGTAGAGTGTTAACAGTCTTTGGTCCTGGGTATACTGATCAGCAGCGTCATTAGCTACCACAGTAGGTAGGTGTCTCCAGCATCGGCAGACCTCGACATTACCAAGCCCCCACTGAAAGTCATCCTCACCAATAAACCTGCCACAGGTACTACAGTGAGAAGCCTTACCAGGGGCTTTGGCTGACCATACCCTCATTCCCAAAGTACCAAACCCAAGATTCAAATTCCTCTTCAAAATCATTTTCACTATCTCTCTCCCTCCTACTTAGTTATAACTTTCCCTCTACTACTTATTATACAGGCACTTTTCTACTTTTTACGTGAATTTTTGGTAACGATTTTCTTTACGTTGTGTATCCTCCCAACTGATCAGCATAGGAAGTGTTCCACCAATCAAACTCGTCTATACCAAACAGAGTATTGTCCGACTTGTAAATATTTGAGAATGACATCTCCTCGTGATATTCAGAGTCATACCAGAACTGAGGTAGGACCTCACAGCAAGTGGCCTCTACCATGATAAGAGAATTATTCTCTCCATGTACTCTTACCCATGCATGGGATAGGAGAGAACCATTCCCTGTGCGCCCCATCACTATGTCTGTCTTGTATCCATTCCTCTCAAAGTACCACTCCAGGTAAGCTGACATTTCAGAGCAGTCAAAATAGTCTTCCTTATACACGTCATAAAAGTTGAGATTACTCTCCAGTACTGCAAGCTTGCGGATGACATCTGTCCTAGTGGGAGTCACCTCTTCTCTCTCACAGTAGTATCCTGTAGGAACTGGATTTACATCAGCTGGAGTATAGACAACACTAAAAATGACTATAAAGAACACAACCCATAGGGCCACTAGACAAAGTATATGCTTAATCATGAAGACCATCCTTGTAACGCGCAGATTAGTTTACCAGTTGGGGTTATTGTTACGATGCCACTCTCTACTGTGAGCCACCCTAATTTCTCAAGCTTATATACTGAATCCCTTTCACAATGTAGAATTAGATCCCAGTGATTCTTATGAAATGTTTCTAATACAGACCAATCCTCATTGGTAAGGGGCTCTATTTCCAACTCTGTCTGTTTCTCTTCGTCCACTGTAGGGAATTCACTAGGAAGTTTTCCCATTGCTCTACCGTATACCACAGGACTACTCCTCCATTTGGTTCTACTACCTCTATATACTGAGTAACCGGATTGTACCTGAATGTCACGTTACTAGACATGCTTACTCTTCCTCCTAACATTACGATGGCACATAGATATTAGTTTCTCTTTCAACTCATTGGGACTGAGAGATTTATGAAGTAGGGCTGCTATGGTAGCGGCCTCCATGTTGAGCGCATATACATTATTACATTGCCCTGCTATGAAAAATCCTGGTTTGACCCTTACTAATTCTGAGTCTCTTAGATCATCCTCAGTTACCCCTGTCTGGAGGTCACCTAAATCGTATATTATCTCTACATAGTTAACAAAGGGGCGTGTATCTCTAAGGTGAAGTAGGTATGCCTCTTTGTAGATAATGATCTTTTCTGATGGTGTCATCTTTTTCATGCCCCCCTCATGATAAGCGACCAATAACGTCAGGGTCGAAACAGTAGGACCGGTTAAACGAATTAACCTTTGTTCGAAGTCGCCTCTGAGCCAGTAACTTAGCCTCCCCTACTGTCTCTCTCCATTCTACTGGGCCAGATAAGTTTCCGTAGAATAGGAGGTCATGACCTCCAGCTACAGTTCTGTTTGGCCTAATGGTACATACTCTCTTATCATTGATATAACCATCGGCCCCTAACTCGCTGTGCTTCCATTGGATTCTCTTAATGTCCATCTATAATTCCCCCTCATTAATATTCGTTAGATTCGTCCCTTTACTGCGCGGTCCCAATCCTCTTGATACTTAACTCCCCTAATCTTATGCAAACCCAGAGCTGTCCTACACCTAACTGACCTAAATGGATACCTAAATGTAAGTACCTTTATCTCGTTTACTGGAATATCGAGAAGTGTACTTATACACATAACTAAACTGAATTCTCTACCATTTAGGGGAGAGGCAGCACCAAACCACTCCCCATCAGGTGTTACACCAACCCACCAATGGGTTGTCTCATCATACCAGCAGTAGAGTTTCATTGACACTTCATCCGTAGGATCAACACCATAAGCTCCTCATGTTTCTTAGGATTAAATACTACCTCATATGGCACATCGTAGTGGATTCCACCCTGGTCTTGTTTGTTCTTCATAGCTCTGACGCAGCTACCCATAGACGTATACTTTGTTGAGAATCCTATCGCCCTTTGAACTAGACCGTCTGTCTCTACTCTTAGTACCCACATATGGTAACTCCCATCGGATGTTTTCTCTGGGTAAATATACAACTTTGCAGCACCGTGACCACTACTCATAGCATCTACCCCTCTTTTTGGTGCCCGTTACAACCCCTTATGGAGTGCTGGCCCAACTTACATCCTGGTGACTAATCGTGCATACTCTAGGTCGTCTCCATATACGTGTGCTCCCTTGCTACAGGCTATGAGTTCACCATCATCTACTCCTATTAGGTCTGCCATCATCTCCTTAGCGAGTTGTAGTCCCCCCAGGTTGGTTGGCATCGCCATTGCCATATCCCATGACCGGAAATAACATACCCAATGTAACTTTCCGTATCGTATTCGTGTGTCTATTAGGCGAAGACATGGTGGATCGGCTGAGTAAATCGAGTTCTCATTACCCACCATGATAGTGGCTTGATTGGTATTGTGACCTTGTGTCTGATACATTGCCACTACTGCATCAAATTGGGGGGCTATGTATTGCCCGTAGGTATATGTTTCTCCATCCCTCTTAGTGGAGGATAGCAAGTAATCTTCAGTATAGGACTGTATATATTCATCCGAGGTAGGTGGAGTCACCCCTATTGGCACATCAGGAACCAAAGGTCTTACTCCAGGATTAGTAATCTGAATAGTAACAAAGTCCAGTTCCTTTCGTGTCTGTCCCTCAGTACCCGAACTACCGGAGGTAATGTTATACTCATATCCGTTAGTCAGGATTTCCTTAAGGCACTTATACCACGCCTCGGAGATAGTTGTCGAACTTATGTTTGTAATGTTCATGAGATCCTCCCCTTATCAACACCCCTTACCTTACACTGGAGAAGAATGGCAAGTAGATCTCCTCTCTTTGTTATGTCCCTTACCGTATGAAAAGTCTGAGTTAGCGACACATGCGCCCTGTTATTCTTTCTAGCATGACGTGTTATGATTCTGAGATTAACTCTCTTCCGTGTATCCTCCACACCCCAGTAAGAGTAGTCATCGTACACATGCAGGTAGTTGAATTTGCCATCCCTATCTACCCAGTAGTAACTCTGATTTTGTAGTCTCTTAAGTATCTTCATTCTTATTCCCCAACTTCTGTAGCAACTGTTTCTTTCTGTCTGTCAGTTCCTCATAACTGAGAGACTTTCTGAGAAGTAGTACAACTGCTACTCCACCAGTCCCATTTGCGAGTCCTCATAGCCCCATCTCTGGTATTCCCAGGACAAGAGCTGTAACCAACATGTAGGCAAAGAAACAGATTCCCCCCAGTACTGCAACATCAGTTAAACTAATTCTCTTCTTGTTTCTCTTGTTGAAAACCTTCTCCGCTGCTGAAAAAACAAGTAGGATAAACGGTGCGAAGAAAGCTACAGCTACCAATAACGAAATGGCTAGAATTAATCCTGTATTCATCTAATCCCCCTCGCTCTGTCTTAGTCTTGTTCATCCTAGCGATCACCCAAATACTCATACCCAGATACTCCACACTTGGCTTTCAGAATGATGTCTAGCAAAGTCTTGTTCCCGCTAGCGTCCGGTACATACCTGTACTTCCACCCCTGATACTCTTTATCGTGGTAGGATGCATACTCAGAGTTCTTCGCAGAGATAAACTCTTTTATTAGACTCTCCGCCTCTGAACGAGTAGCGGGTTCTCTATTCCAGATGAACCTACGGATTGTTACCATATCCCAATAGCAGTGAGCTACCCAACCATCTTTCTCACCTACTATCCAGAAGTAGGATACCTTACTTCGTCTTTCTGCCACGTTTCTTCTCCTGCATAATGGTTACTCTACCACACAGACTGCATTGCACAGACCTGGTATGGTCATTCTTATGCCACTTGGCAGAAGTAAATATAGTTCTCTTCTTGCAAAACTGGCACTTCATAGTAGTATCCTCCATAAGAAATTGAATCCTACTAATCCCATAACGCAAACAATGTAAGATAGGAGTATAAGAATGAGAGTCTTGATGTAGTCTCGATACTTATATACCTCGCTCAAGGTGAGGACCATTCCTCACCAAGAGTAAGCTAACTAGTCATTTATCTCAAGAGTCACACCAAACGGAGCTTCATCCCCCGACCAGTGGCCAATCTTACACCACATGCAGGGATACCCAGGTTCCTCTGGAAAGCTCGAACAGCACATATCCGTCAAATATATGAATACGGTAGGGGTTATACCCTGCTCCTCAACCCAAGTGAATGGGGGTCTAAAGTCTGTTCCCCCACCCCCCCTAGCGTGCATCTGTACTGGATACTCTGCCTTTGTAAAAGTCTCCACACCAGCAATAGCAGAATCACAGTACACTACATAGACGGTAGCATCAAAGTCCTCTAGGATTCCATTCAGTTCCCCCTGAAACTGAGCAAGCTCGTCATTGCCTATGCTACATGAAGTATCTACAGCTATCACTATGTCCCCTATCTCGTTTGATCTCAGGGATGGAAGATATAGATTCTGATGTATGTATCTACGATTAGGAGGAAACCAGCTATAGTCATTACGTGCAGTAGAGAGTATGAACTCCTTAAACACATCTCTCCAGTCTATCTTTGGATTCAGTATCTCCTCAATAAGACGATCAATTCCAGCAGGTAGCTTACCCATGCTCTTTGCTACCTGTGCTGCCTGAACGGTAGCGATCTTCCACTCCTGCTCTTGAATACTCTTGTCAGCAGCTGAGGCAGTCTTTCCATCCTGCCCCTTGGCATCCACTACTCCACCTATTCCAAATGGGTTACCCTGCCCCTGCCCGTTACCCTTCCCATTACCCTCACCCTTCTTCTGATTGGGCAACTTGGAGTATACTTCTTCAGTAGACATATTGTCATACTGATTATCCAAGAGGATGCCCTCTGGAAGATGCAGCTTTGGTTCCTTACTGATTACCAGGTTGATTACGTAGTCTCCAGCGATGTTCCATTTCACTGCATCCCTGTCACCCCTGCGAGTATGGTGTGAGAAAGCACAGTGTAGTGCTTCATGTGCTAGGACTGCCACCACATTATCGAGTGTGATGGTATTAACAAACTCTGGGTTGTAGAGGACATTCTTCCCATCAGTAGCCATAGTGTCTAGAGGCTGGGCTACATTTCCACACACAATAACATTACACTCCTGCATCCTCATACGCAGAGCTAATGCACCAAAGAATGGGTAGTTCAGGACCAATACTGATCTAGCCTTACTTATCTTATCGGACGCTTCACGATCATTAGCCATGTGTTGACTCCTTTGCACTTTTCTCTCAGTAAACTTGCCCAAGGTGAGGAAGATTCTCCTCACCAAGAGTAGGATTACTAGTGATCAGTCATACAGTAGTTAGCTAGTTCGATTACCCCGTAGCACAAGAGAACGAATATTGCTACTACTAGCGTATCAGTTACGATCCTATACATCTATGACGTATATCCTTTCATCATATCAGCAATTCTCTTAGCCTCAGCAGCCACATTCGACCTCAACTGCTTGTTATCCCTAAGCTCCTGCGGATCAAGGTGACAGAGCTTCTGCTCAACCTCTCTCCTCTTAGCTTCAAGTACTGGATCATCAGTTACGTTCAGTCTAGGGAGTAAGTCAACCAGTTCCACTATGTTTCCAACCAAGGTCTTGTGGAATACTTCCTCAGGATCAGACAGCTTCACAGCCATCTTACTTACTACTGTGTGCAGCCTACTCCATAGGTCTTTCATTGCTGTGTCAGTAGTTTCCTTGAGTCGCTGCTCCATAGCTGCCCTTATCTTTTCAGTCTCAGTAGCTGATAGGGCAACCCTAAAGTCCTTAGGATCAGGGGCAGGAATAACATCCACACGAAAATAGAACTTAGTCCTCAACTGAATAACAGTGGGGTAGTCGTCATATCTGAACATACCCTTGAGTCTAGCCTTAGCCTCCTCTACCAGCTCAGGATACTTCTGAATAAATTCCTCAGTTACCTCTTCCCAATTCTTCTTAATATCCCGCAGACCCTCCATATACTTCCAGTAGTTCTTGGCAGGGAGAATCCTCATACCATCATCACCCCAAGGTAACGTCTGCTGATAGTTATAGAGATATGCCTGACTAACTACTGACTGTACCTTTTTGACTGCTTTCTTGCTGACCAGCAACTTATTATAACGACCAGCATCTCCATCAGCTTCATACATCTCAGCAGCCTTGTCACTAACCTTGCGGTCATACTTCCTTGCTGTCCAATTTCCTATGGACAGATTCACTATCATCGCATTTTCACTTAGATTCATTTACTTCTCCTCTCTGATAGCCCATTCACACACGTCAAGCAGCTTGTTACTGATTTGATTTAGTCTCCAGGCGATCATCTCAAGTACACCCGCTGGTGCCAAGCACATTACAAATATAACTGACTTCATACTCCCACCTTTCTTTGGTAGCGGGGGCAGGATTCGAACCTGCGATCTCCAGTTTATGAGACTGGCATGTTAGCCTCTGCACTACCCCGCATGCCCCCTACGCTAACAAAATATCGTTGTTCTTAGCAGCCCACTTTCTCACAGCTAAGGCGGCAGTAATATCAGAGTTCTTCTTGACTACATCTCTGACTAGGAGCACTTCAAACTCCCTCGGCATACGAGCAACATAAGTAAGAATAGGGGCTATGTTCTTCTCATTAGCCTTATAAGTTAAGGCCCCCACGATAGCATACTGAGCATCTGGCTCCTCAGGTACAGGAGCCTCAGTAGGATTCTTGATTACCAAATCGGGATCAGGTAAGGATCGGTAGGTTCGGTAAAATGCCAGCAACTCAATGCTAGGACCTTCCCCTACCACACCAGCAGCTAACTCAGCCTCGATCTCTCTGCTCGGCTGCTGCTCAAATACCTTAGACAGCTTCTCCCAGGTTCTCGGAGTAGCAAACGCTTTCTCATTCTTCTCTGGTGAGAAGTTCTGCAACAGAGATGGGCGAGAGTTTAAGAACGCTATGACCCAAGGCAAAATATCATGACTATATGCCCACAGCTTCCAGTCATCGAAGTCGACATCAAAGTTTATGTGGATGAATCTGTTAGCCAAGGCACTAGGCATCCTGTGGACTACCGACCTATCACTTTCCTTGTTACCAGCAGCCAGTATAACTGCATTCTCTGGCATGGTATACTCACCGAGCTTTCGATCCAATACCAGTTGGTAACAAGCTGCTTGTACCAGAGGTACAGCAGCGTTCAACTCGTCCAAGAACAGGATTACATTCTCTTCATTTGACAGGAAATCTGGAGGACACCAATGCGCCCTACCATCTCCGTTGATGTGGGGAATACCCCTCAAGTCTACTGGGTCAAGTAGGGTCGCACGAATGTCCACCAATGGTCTCTTTGTTCGTGCAGCTAACTGCCTTACTACATCCGACTTCCCAACACCAGGACTACCGTGAATAAAAACAGGCTGTTTTGTCGGCAGCACTAACTCTAGCGTTTGAATTACTTGACTCGGCTTCATATCTTTCTCCTTTACTATTCTAAATCCTACTCCTACCACCAATCTGAGGCAGAGGATGCTCTATTAGTGGTAGTTGGTAGGTGTAGAATTCTACCTAGATATTAGTCTGTTTCCATCAACTCTGGGGACATACTCTATTGCAACCTCTCCATCCCACTCTTCTCGGTCATACTCTTCCAAACCCCTGCCGCCATCAGTGAAGTACTCTTTGACAACTCTCTTCTCCTCAGCTGGTACAGTCACTATGACCTCATTAAGCCCCTTGAACACTACAAACCCTTGCTTTACCTTCGACATACACTCTCCCTTCTATGAAACTTGGGCTAACCTAGAAACTACATACGATCTGATCGGCCAACACTGACGCCAATGGAGAAGAGAATGAATCCCATACCTATTTGGTACTCCGAAGTTGGCTCATAGTTTATCCCCAATGTATACCCGTGACATCCACCACTTAGCCTTGCATTAAATTTGATCATATGCCCCCTTTCTATCTATAACTTGAACTATATAAATTAAGAATACCATAGTCAGGTTAATAGACGGGTAAAAATACCGTGAAGTTATCGTGAACTTATTTCTTGCAGCTTGTAAACCCTATGGGTTTTTCCTGAGACTTAGCTACCTTAGCCTTAGCTGCTATTGTGACTGTATTCCAGCCAGTCTTGAACAGATTGCTCAACGACATACAGAGTACAAATCCCAAGCACATCCCTGCCCCTGCTAGCACATAAAACGCAAAGTCATGTAACACTTATACTGCCTCCTTGATGATATACCGTACCGTCAAGATCAAAGACACTACTACGCCAAACAACACCCCACTTGCCATAATAAAGGCTAGAGGAATCCACATTGGGGAGGCTACCAACCACCAAGGGTAGTGTAATACTCCACCAATCTTAAATCCCATCAACATGGCTGTGATGATTGTGTTCGGGTAGGGGTAACCAAGCCATGACTTACCCTTGGACTTTGACACTTTAGCTTTGTCTGGATATTTCACATAACCCATTTAC
>Ga0315283_10000839_pt1 | contig 23527 bp, 15 predicted proteins | sample YL17G09_0_MG_FD_204541 | JGI IMG/M metagenome (GOLD analysis project Ga0315283, IMG submission 204541) | Sediment microbial communities from Yellowstone Lake, YNP, Wyoming, USA - YL17G09_0 | ecosystem: Environmental > Aquatic > Freshwater > Lake > Sediment | place: USA: Wyoming | collected...
CCCGCCCTCCCTTTGCGGAGAAGGCAGGAGCCGCATGGGGACACGGCGAGGATTCGTGGGCGTGGATCGCTTCGACAGGCAGTTATCACCCAAAAAAGCGGCGATAAACCTATTTGCTGGGGAGATATTGCGACAGGGGAAATATGACATTCAACAGGGTATTCATAGGAGTGGCGTGGCCGTACGCCAACGGCCCGCTCCATCTGGGCCACGCGGCCGGCTCATTGCTTCCGCCGGACATATTCTCCCGCTACCACAGGCTCCGGGGCCGCGAGGTCCTGATGGTCTCCGGCTCGGACGAGCACGGGACGCCCATCACCGTCACCGCCGACAAGCGCAAGGTAACGCCGGCGCAGGTCGCTGACGAATATCACCGCGAGCACGTGAAAACGCTGGAGCGATTCGGCATCCAGTTCGACCTGTTCTTCAGGACCTCGGACACTCACCACAAGGAGGTCGTGTGGGACATTTTCAACAAACTGCTGGAAAAGGGGCTCATCTACAAGAAGGAGATCGTCGCCCTCTTTTGCGGCCAATGCTCCCGCTTCCTGCCGGACCGCTATGTCGAGGGGAAATGCCCCCACTGCGCCTCGGTCGATGCCCGAGGCGACCAGTGCGACGCCTGCGGCAAGCCGCTGGACCCGACGGATCTGAAGGAGCCGAAGTGCAAGCTTTGCGGCTCCACGCCCGGACCTAGGACGACGGAGCATTTCTTCTTCAAATTGAGCGCCCTGCAGCAGGACCTGGAGAACTACATCTCGGACAAGAAGCACTGGAGAGCGGGGACCATCAACTTCACGCGCAACTGGCTCAAGGAAGGGCTCAGGGACCGGGCCATCACGAGGGACCTGCAATGGGGCGTCGAGATTCCATTGCCCGGCTACGACACGAAACGCATCTATGTCTGGTTCGAGGCCGTCATAGGCTACCTGTCCACATCGAGGGAATGGGCCAGAAGGAAGGGCGCCCCAAACGATTGGGAAAGGTTCTGGAAGGACCCGTCCGTTCGCTCGTATTATTTCCTCGGGAAGGACAATATTCCATTCCATACCATCATCTGGCCCGCGATACTGCACGGCTACGGAGGGCTCAACCTTCCCTACGACGTGCCCGCCAACGAATTCCTTTCTTTTGCAGGCGAGAAGTTCTCCAAGAGCAAGGGCATCGGAATTGAGCTGCCGGCCTACCTCGACAGGTTCGACGCGGACGCGATGCGCTACTACCTCACAATCAACATGCCCGAGCTCCACGACACGGATTTCACGTGGGAGGAGTTCGTCAGGAAGAACAACGACGAGCTCGTCGGAACGCTCGGCAATTTCGTGAACAGGGTGCTGACGTTCACGTTCAAGAACTTCGGGATGGTGCCCGCGGCCGCCGAGGAGGAAGAGCTGGACAGGGAAGCCACCCGGATGATAGAATCCACGTATCACAACGTGGAGAAGCACCTAGAGGCATGCCAGTTCAAGCCCGCTATGAAGGAGGTCATGAACCTCGCCCAGTTCGGGAACCGATTCATAGACACGAAGGCGCCCTGGAAGCTCCTGCGCGAGGACAAGACGAGATGCGGCGGGGCTCTCTATGTCTGCCTCAGATTGACAAAGGCCCTCGCCATGCTCGTCTATCCTTTCTTGCCTTTTTCAGGCAGGAAGCTCTGGAAGATGCTCGGCGAGGAGGGCGACATCGGGCAATCATCGTGGGAGGACGGAAAGAAGGCCCTGGCCCAGGACAGGAAACTGCCCAAGCCCGACACGCTGTTCAAGAAACTGGAGCTCGCGGATGTTCTGGGCATCTCGGCCAAACCTGAAAGCGGAGGGAAGATGGCCCCCGCTCCAGCCAAGGATGCGGCAGGCAAGGCCGGGGCACCCCAGATGCCCCAGCCACCGGCGGCCCAGTCCTCGCCCGAGGAATCCGGAGCGTGGTTCGACAAGGCCCTCATCAGGATAGGGAAGGTGCTCGAGGTTTCGCCGCATCCTTCGGCGGACAAGTTGCTCGTGGCCAAGATAGACCTCGGCACGGAGACCCGTCAGATAGTGGCCGGGATGAGGATGCATTACAAGCCGGATGAAATGCTTGGCAAGCATGTCGCTGTCATAGTGAATCTGGAGCCCGCAAAGCTTCGGGGCATGGAGTCTCAAGGAATGATGTTCGCCTTCGATGATGAAAAGGCGGAAGGAAAGAGGATTGCGCTCGTGGTCCCTGCTTCCGAGGTGAAGACGGGAGAAAGGGTATTGGCCCTGGGCAGGCCGGCGGTCCAGCAGGCGCCTTCAATGGGAATAAAGGACTTCCAAAAGGCGGAGATGAGGGGCGCGGCGGTGACGGCGCTTCAGGGGGAGAAGGCGGTCCTCGCCATGCCGGGCCGAACGCTCGAAGCGAGTGTCAACCCCAATTTCAAGATTGGATTGAAGGTCGCTGTGCTGCTGGCGGACACTCCTGCCGTGCTCGTGACCGAATCCGGGGTTCCGCTGGTTCCGGAACGGGAGATTGCGGATGGCTCCAAGATCAGATGATCCGGAGAGAATTTCGAAAGGAAGGAGCAAGGTGCCCCCGCAAGACGTGTTCAGGGTGGACATGCACGTCCATTCATCGTATTCCTCGGACGGCCTGATAAAGCCGGCCGAGCTCGTGAAGGAGGCCGCCCGGAAGGGGCTGAATGGAATGGCGCTCACGGACCACAATTCCATCGGCGGTCTTGATGAGGCGAAAGAGACCGCCCGCATGATTCCAGGCTTCATTTTCATACCGGGCATCGAGATATCCACGAAGAAGGGCCACATCCTGGCCTTTGGCGTGAAGGATGCGCCCCGGAGGAGAATGCCAGTCGACGAGACCGTTGAATGGATAATCGCCGCCGGCGGATTGCCGGTAGCGGGCCATCCGTACCGGAGCTTCACAGGAATAGGGGAGAGGCGGGTGAGGGGCGCAAAGTTTGCGGCCGTCGAGGTCCTGAACGCCCGCTCCCCGCGCTATAAGAACGAGAAGGCCCGGAAGCTCTGCGAGGAGCTCGGACTCGGAATGACAGCGGGCAGCGACTGCCACCGGCTGCGCGAGCTGGGCCGCGCCTACACGATAGCCGAAAATGTTACGGGCGGTGCGGACGGGCTGCTCGAGATGATTCGAAAGAGAAGGACCAGGGCAGGCGGGCGCTCCGCGACCTTGCCCGAGGTGGCCAGCCACTCATCCAAGATAGGAAAGGACCTGCTGAAAAGACGCTGGAAAAGAATCTGATGGTCGACCCTGTTCGGCCCAATCCACTTCCCTAATCGGATGCGATGCTCACTGCTTTGGCGCCGTTCTGCGCCTTCTTCTTGGCCATGGACTCACCGATGACGCCGATGGGGCACAGGACTATCCTCGGAATTACGAGGAGGACCCAAACTATAAGGTCGGCGATCGTCGCGCCGGCCATCTTGCCGCCGGTGGGATTGTCGCCGAGCTTGACGAGTTTTCTGAACGGCATGCGCCAGTAGCACCAGAGGTACCTCCAGAAGGTCTTGCCGTTGATGGGGCTCGGCTTTGCGGGCGCCACGGGCGCCAGCTGGACAGGGGCCGCTTGCGGCCTCGGTGGCATGGTTCCGGGCGGCGGGCGCACCGGGGTCACTACGGGCCTTGCCTGCACTGGCGCAGGAGCAGTTGCGGGCTTGGATGAGAACCAACCCTGTTTTGCAGGCGGGGTTGCCGGTCCTTCAGGTGCGACTCCCGGCTTCAGGGAAGCTCCTGGTGCGGGCTTGGCGCCCACCCCGGTAACAGCGGCTATCTTGGCGTCCATTGCGGCCTTCTTGGCCGGGTCTTCCGGGGCCGTCGCATCGCCCTGCTTCTCGCCGTCCAGGCTCACGAACACCGTCGGGGGCTCCAACTTTTCCCCGAACTTGGACTCGTAGCGCTTCATGAGGCTGTCGTACCTGTGTATCTCCATCCGGTCGATCCTCTTCTCGATCTCCGGGACGGTATCGAAACTGAACATCGAATCTTCAAAGATAAGGGGCTTGGCCGTCACGGGCTTCTGGGGCGCCGCTCCGGATGGCGGTCTCACGGGCGCTGGACCTGGCTTCACGGGTCCCTGTGCAGGCACGGGCTGCTTTGCGCCCGGCGGCAGGGCAGGCTTGGGCCCTCCGGCGGCCGTCGGTGGGGTTGCCGGCTTGGGCTCTTCCTTTTTTCTGGAGAAGAATCCGCCCTTCTTTGGCTCCGCACCCTTCTCATCGGCCATTATACAATCCCACTTTGAACGATAATGCTTGGGGATATTTTAACATTTGTGTGCGGATGGCCCGCCCCATTGGACGGTCTATCCGAAAATCCCCAGAAGGCTCGTGCCCTGTATCTCCGCCACGAAGACCAGCCGGCCGGTCTCCACGTCCACGGCAGCGCTGAATGTCTGGCCGGATTCGTAAACGGTCTGGCTCTGGAAAGCCCAGGCATAATCTGCCGTCGGGAAGGTCATCCCGGTGAGCGTCTCGATCATCATGAATCCGGGACCGCTGCCTCCCAGTCCCACTGCGCCCAGCATGTATGTCCCCGCCTTCCAGTCCAGTTTTCCGGTGCGGACGCTCGTGCCCTTCGCCACCACATCCGGGTCCAGCAACATGATGTCCTCGCTGGATGCGAGGCTGCATCCTTCCGGCTCGAGGTCCTCACGTCCGATCGACGAGGAGCCCCTCATCTTGCCCCAGTCGTACTCGATGGCGATGCTGTCCTTGTAGACGGTGCGCAATTTCTCTATCACCTTGGTCACGTTGTCTATTATCACGATGCTGTAGGAGAAGTTGCGGTCCCCGGTCTGCCGGGCGTCGCGTGACTCAGCGGGAGTGGGCTGGACCGCGAACGTCAGGTTCCAGCGGTACGTTCCCGCCCGGTTATTGATGTCCGTCGGGTCCGGGGAGGCGTTGAAGCTCGCGCCGTCCAGGAAGACATGCCTGTCCGGCTGGTCGAACTTGTAGAAGAAATCCTGGACCCCTGTCGAGTTCTTCATGGCCTCGTCCAAGGCCTCGTTGATGCCAAACTCGAAACCGCTGCCGGGCATCCCTGCACCGTCGGCCGGGGCCTGCTGCCAGGGCAAGAACTCGCCCTTCGGGTGGCGGGTGTCGAACGTCGTGTCCCCCGGAAGGCCCCACGGTATCTCGGAGGAGCCTTTCGAGTAGCCGTTGGGGAGCATCGTGACGGTGGTCTCGAGGACTATCCGGTTCTCCCACGGGTTCCCCCCTCGGTCCTGGTCCCACGACGTCTGGTTCGTTATGGTGTAACGCTTGACCGGGAACGGGCAGTCGTTGGATATCCAGAGGGTCTCGTTGAGGATGTTGAAGGTGTCCATGGACTCGTTGCCGGTCTCCTGGTTGAACAGGTCCGCAGTTATGTTTATGCGCAGCGTCTTGAAGTTCTCAATCTTCTGGACGACGTCGGCCGTCCAGTTGTACCTTGTCCCGAACGTGATGTTGTATTCCGGGTAGAAGGTATCGATGTTGAAGGTGCCGTTCTCGCCGCGCTTGACGGGCTTGCCCTCCCCGAAGAGCGTCTCGTCAACGGACATCTCCGTCGCCCGGTTCGGGTCGAGATAGGCGTCGATGTCTCCCATGAAGCTGAGGGGCACATTGTACTTGGGCAGCCTGTCTATGGCCACGTTCCCGATCGTGTGGGCGTTGATGGACTTCTTCGAATTGAGCTCTATGAACTCCTTCCTGTCGGCGTCAATGCTACCCGGGATGGTGAGGGGCTCGCCGCTGCTGGAATCCGTGAAGATCTCGAATTTCGCGCTCGTGTCCATGTCAAACTCGACGCACTTCCGGGACACCCAGAAACCGTCGTGGGCATCCACCAATTTCGAATATGCACGCTTGAGCTGTCCGTCGATTGTGAGCTGGTAGACCTCCCAGTCCCCGCTGCTCCAGTTCTTCGAATACATCTCGGCGAAAACATTGTACTGGTACGTGATAAGGTCGTAGAGCCTGGATGCCGGGACCCTCACGGTCAGGTCCTCCTGGCTCGTCGAATCGCCGTTGCCGTTGCCTCCGAGCCAGCCGCCCGAATCCGGGCCCAGGACCTTCTGGACAGCATAACCTGAGTTGAAGAGCAGCGACAGCACCGCTATTCCCCCAAGCAACGCTTTCAGAGTGACGACCATTCCTTTTTCATTTCTCCAATAGAATAGATACCACTTCGCTGAGTTATATTTGTTGGTGGAGGGGGTTGTCCGTGCTGGGCTTGCGGCGGGGGCCGACCGGAGGGGCGGTCCAAAGAACGCTGCCCTGAAGGGGCGCCTGGCATCGGGCATTTTGCGCTGAATCAGGGAGATATTAGAATATTTGTGCTGGGGATAAGTTTTAATCCACCAAAGGAATATGAATCCGGTCAAATGCCGAAGGAAGCCAGGAAAGGGTCCGGGAAAGGCGCCGGGAAGCGCAATGCCGGGAAAGCGAAGGGTCGGGCCAGGACCCCTTCCATGCCCTCGGGACGAATACGTGACATCGAGCCGGAGGAGCGCTACGAAGAGATGGACGGTGTCGACGGCGAGATGCCTTCGGATGATACCGAATCGGGAAGGGTCTCTCCGGAGGATATCTACAGGGACGAGGCCGAGGATGGCGCCGGCGGCGAGGGACCCGTCAGGAAGCGCTCCCGCAAGACCGCCATTTCCGAATCGGAAGCGGAATCCATGAAACGCATCCAGGCCCTTCTGGAAAAGCACATGGGCGATGAGCCCCGCAGGAAGGGGGGGCGCCAGACAATCGTTAAGAAGTTCGACCTCGTGGAGCACACGGCGGATGTGGGCGTCCAGGCCTATGGCGAGACCGTCAGCCAGGCCTTCGAGAACGCGGCGCTCGGCATGTTCTCCATAATCACGGACCCGTCCAAGGTAGCTCCCAACAAGGATTTCCAGGTCATCGTCGAGGGCGAGAACCTGAAGGAAGTGCTTCAGGACTGGCTCTCCCAGCTCCTGATACTTTCGCAGGTTCAGGGGATGCTGTTCTCCGGGTTCAAGGTGGAGCTGAAGACGGCGGACGGCAGGTTCATGCTCACAGGCGAGGCCATAGGGGAGCCCGTGGACCCGGACAGGCATGTCTACAAGACCGAGATAAAGGCGGTCACGCACCACATGCTCGAGGTCCACGAGAACCCGCCCAAGGTCAAGGTCCTTTTCGACCTGTGAGCGGGGCCGACTCTTCCATCTCCATTAATATACATTGAATTCGGGTCACAGGTTGGGAGAATACACCATGTTCGCAGGGCTCAGATTCGCCGTGATAGCATTCATACTCGTGTCGAGCGGTCTCTTCACCCCGTCATCCCTGGGTGCCGGCACGGATGAGAACGTGATTCCTCCCGTACAGAATGACGCACCCTCGCCCATCATCGCAGATGATGAGGCGAGCGGGGGACGTGATGCAGGGGAATTAGCGGGGGCAGGTCGCACGGTTGACATGCCGAGCGAGGCGCTTTTCCTGAACCCGCCGAAGGAGAACCGCGTCCTGCCGATAATAATGGACAGGGTCGACAACGCCACCATGGACAAATTGGATTCTTTGGGCGTCGGGGGCCTCGTCATCAACAACTGGAACTGGAACAATACAGGCCTGCAGAGGGCCGCCGACAAGAACTGGACGATGTGGGCCAATGATTACTACATGTACCCGAGCGGAAGTGCGAACAAGCAGGGAGGGGTCCAGGAGCGGTTCTGGAATCCAGGCTTCGAGGAGCACAAGCTAGGGATGTGGCCGGACGGCTGGGTCTGGTCCTATTACGGCTGGCCGATGTACAGCCTCGATGGCTCGCGCTCCCATTCCGGTGCGGCCGCCGTGGCGGCGGACGACAGGAACTGCTTTATCTGGAGCCTTGGGGCGGAGGAGGGCTGGGAATACGAATTTTCCGCCTGGGCCCGAGCCACCGGGATGAACGAGCCCGGCCGGCTGATAATCGCCTGGTACAACATCGATTCATTCGTGTCCTTCAACGTCACATTCTTCCCGACCGGCCCTGCGTGGGAACGATTCTCCGTCAGGGGCAGGACTCCCCCGGGGGCAAACGTGGCCAAGCTCATGCTTCAGGGGAACGAGCAAAACAGGTTCGTGTGGTTCGACGACGCAATGGTGCGCGTCGTGGACCCCCAGCCACAGAACCTCGCCAACAACCGGGGCTTCGAGAACGACCTGAACACGGATGGCATACCCGACGACTGGATCCCCAGCGGCCTGCCGTTCTATGACGTCAACGGGACCCAGGCGCACAGAGGTGTTTCCGCCGTCAAGGTGAACACATCCAATGCTTACTTCCAGTTCATAGGCCCTGTCACCCAGGGCAACGAATACTATCTCGGGGAATGGCTCCGTTCCGACACGGGTATGGCGCCCGGCCAGCTCGCAGTCGTATGGTACAATACGCAGCTCCAGCAGGTCGTAGATTTCTCAACAAGCGTATTCCCCGTCAACAATACCTACACTTACCACGACATCGTCGTGAAGGTTCCGCCCAGAGCGGATTACGCGCTCGTCGCTGCCATTTCCGCAGGAGCTCCGTGGATTTGGGTGGACGACATCCTGTTCACGGACTACAAGCTCAACAGGGGCGTCACCCGGGGTCCCGTGCTGGACGGCCACCCGGAGCTCGAGCAGCAGGGGCTCTATTATGCCTCGGAGGATGTTGCGGCCCCGGCCCAGTCCGCCCTCCCCATCCCGAGGGGAAAGCTGGTCTCCGCGACGGCTGCTCCAATACTAGGCGACGGCTCGCTGGACCTGAACCTCAGCGTCAACGTCTCCTCCTTTGTGACGAACGGACGGGTCCTTTGGAGCCCGAGCTCTGGAAAGTGGAGGGTGATGGCATTCACGAGGGACATCCTGTTCCAAGGTACAGAAGTGGACCCGGCCATCTGCAACATGCACCAGATAAACGTGATGAACAAGGTCGCAGTGAAAAGATTCATCGAGGAAATGTACGAGAAGACGATACGCGACAACACATCGCAGTTCCTCGGGAGCCTGATACGCGCCTCTTTCACGGACGAGGTTTCCAACCTCGCCGGATATTTCCTCAGCGGTATGAGATGGCCCGTTGTGGCGTGGCTGGCGGACGACGTCAACGGCCTGTATCTCACGGACACATTCAAGCAGCTTCACGGCTACGACCTCGGGCCATTGCTTCCGGCGCTCTGGAACGATGTCGGCGGCCGGACGGCCAAGTATCGCATCGATTTCTACAACACGACGGGCTACCTTCAGGGGGAAGCTTACTACGGGATGATCGGGGACTGGTGCGCAAAGAACGGAATAAATTTCTCGGGCCATCCGTTGTGCGAGGACAGCCTGCTCCAGCAGGTCGCGTTCTACGGGGACCTCTTCGAATCCGTCAAGAGGATGGGATATCCGGGAATGGACACGCTCCTCCACCAGGCCGGAAACCTTGACACTGACCTTACGGTCCCGAAGCTCGTGAGCTCCGTGGCGCTACTCTATGGGAAGGAGCATGTGATGACGGAATATTCCGTCACGGCCAACGACATGAACTACCGCAACATGACCGCCGTGGCGAACTGGGAGGCCGTGCAGGGCGTCGATACCGTGACATCATTCACGTTCCCAATCGGCGTCGTGCCGGATGCGGACCTGAAAATGCACTCGGAGCACGTCGGCCGCACGAACTATATGATACAGCAGGGGACCTACACATCAGACATCGTCGTGCTCTATCCGACGACTACCATGCAGGCGGCCTACATCCCGAGGAACGACACGATATGGAGCATGAACGCCTTCAGCGGGTACAACCTGGAGCAGTCTTTCCGCAAGTTGACCACGAGCCTCCTTTCCGGCCAGCTGGACTTCGTCTACGCCAACGACGAGAGCCTCGAGAATATGTTCCTGAACCATGCGACGGGCGTCACGACCCTGCGCCACGAGGTGGCCCAGCAGGACTTCCGTGTAATGATACTGCCCGAGATGGAATACATCAGGACATCGAGCCTCGAGATAGTCAAGGCGTTCTACGATGCGGGCGGCATTGTGCTCGCCGTCGGAAAATTGCCCATCGGTTCGGCCGAGAACGGCACGGACCCGTACGTCCGGCTCCTGCTCGGGGAAATATTCGACATGAGCCCGCCGGGACCGAGCGGCTACACGACGAAGAGCAATTCCAACGGTGGAAAGAGCTTCCGCGGCTCCGGCAGCTTCGATGCCCTGAGGCAGCCGCTAAGGGATGCGAGCGCCCCCGACATTGTAATCGATTCCACCGGGGATGCGAAGGTGTACCACACCAAGAGGACGGCGCCCGGATTCGACATATATCTGCTCGTGAACAACGGCCCATCCCTCTCTGTCAAATCATACAAGTTCAAGTCGCTGGGCGACATGTCGCTCTGGAACCCGGAAGATGGGACCGTAACGACAGTGAAAACTACGAGGTACACGTACGAGAACGGCTACACTGCCTACGACGACCTCATCATTGGCAATTTCTCGTCGGTTTTCGTGGTATTCAAGAAACCTGTGCTGCAGGTTGGCCCGCAGGACATAGTGTTCACGCCATCGGCCCCCATCCTTGGAGACAACTTGACCATAGGGGTGGATGCGCGCAACATCGGCTCAGGCCTGGCACGCCAGGTGGTGCTTGTCGCCTACGACGACACGGAAAATCGTACCGAGATCGCACGCTCCTCGCCGCTGGACATCGATGCCGGTGGGGCGGCCCATGCGGAATTCCCCTGGAACGCAACATCACCAGGGAACAGGACAATCACCGTCACGGCGACGCTGCTCGACGGTACCGGCGCATCCGCCAGCGCGAGCGTTTTCGTGAACACGCCGCCGATAGCCAGAATCGAGGTCAATTGGACCGAGGCATTCACATTTGAACCGTTCCAATTCACTTCGAACTCGAGCGATGTCGACGGCCCGCTGGCCAACGTCACATGGGATTTCGGGGACGGTAGTATTACCGAAGGCGTCTCCGTCGAGCACAACTATTCCGACGAGGGGAATTATTCCGTCAAGCTGACGGTCGCAGATGCAGGCGGTGCCATGGACAGCGCACTGCTGACCGTAGAGGTCCTCAACCGCGAGCCCGTTGCGAACTTCACGGTAATGCCGGGAACGACAGGCAACGCCACCACGGATTTCTCGTTCAACGCGTCGGGCTCCTCGGACATGGACGGCGGCATCGGCGAATACAGTTGGTCCTTCGGGGACGGGGACGATGGGAACGGGACCGTCGCAACCCACAGGTTCAAAAGACCGGGCAACTACACAGTAAATCTTGCGGTGACGGATGACGACGGTGCAACGGTCGGCTCCGGTCTCAACATTACGATTGAGAATCTCGCTCCCGTTGCCGGATTCACAATAAATCCTGCCGGCGGCAATATCACAACGAGATTCACATTCACATCAACAGGTTCGGACATCGACGGCAATGTTACGGACTGGAACTGGAGCTTCGGGGACGGGACATTCGGCTCCGGGGCATCGGTCCAGCATGTCTTCGCAAATGATGCATCATATGACATCACTCTGACCGTGTGGGACAACATGGGGCTCCCCAGTCCTTCGCACACGGCGACATTGAAGGTCGCCAATCTTCCGCCAACGGCCCGCATCTCGTCGGAGCGCACGACGCTGAAGGTAGGCCAGCGCCTCAGGCTGGGCGCCGATGCCACCACAGACGCGGACGACCCGCTCTCTGCGCTCTCGTTCGAGTGGTCCTTCGGGGACAAGAGCAGGAACGCCGCTGGAATGTTCGCGAACCATTCGTTCTCGAAAGCGGGCAGGTACGAGGTCACCCTGACCGTAAGGGACGATGACGGAGAGCTCTCCATGGCCTGGCTCCAGGTGACGGTGGAGGACCAGACCACCACCACGGAAAGCGCCAGGGCGGCAGCCATGGTCGGCGCCGGCATCATTGCCCTGGTCGTGGTCCTCCTGGTCGCGATGCTCCTGATGAGACGAAGGAAGGGCGGAACCGTTCCGGAAAAAGCGCCGGAAGGGCCGGGGTCTGGAGCGGAGGAGGCATCCGCAGGATATGGCGACCCACCCGCCGGAGCAAAGGAGCCGTCTTTCGGAGCGAATGCGCCTCCGGTCGAAGCCGAGGAGCAGCCCGCCACGCGGACGGATTACCCCGAAAGGGCCTCATCGCATCCGGCAACGGCTCCCGAAAAGGACGCCGGGGAGAAGGCCACGCCGTCCGGCCAGCCTCCTGTCCCGCCTCCGGAATAAGGGCGCTCCGCCTGACCGAGAATAGCAGGGAAGAGCCATCACTCCATCGTAAGAAACGACAACGTATATATGGGTGAAATGGTATTAAGACGGCACTGGGGTTGGAATGCATGAGTTCGCGCAACAAAATCAAGACCTATATCAAGGGTTTCGATGAACAGCTCGATGGCGGAATTCCGGAGGGCAGCGTTGTCCTGCTTGTCGGAGAGCCGGGGACCATGAAATCGTCCGTCACTTTCAGCATACTCTACAACAACGCGAAGAACGACAAGGTCAAGGGCCTCTACATCTCGCTCGAGCAGAGCCGCTCGTCCATCCTGGACCACATGGAAGGCCTGGGAATGGACATGAGCGCCGTCGAGGACCTGGTGCACCTTTTGGACCTGGGCCTCATCAGGAAGAACCTGAAGATGCTCGGCGACCAGACCTGGATGCACGTGTTCAAGATGTACGCCGAGAACCTCAAGAACAGCACGGACTACCAGATACTCGTTCTGGACTCGCTGCCCGTGCTCGAACTCCTGGCCCAGTTCAAGGAGCCCAGGACGGAGCTCTTCCAGTTCTTCGAGTGGCTCAGGGAGCTGGGCATCACCACCATACTCATCTCCGAGATGACCGCGTCGGCGACCTCCTACGCCAAGCATGACGAGGACTTCCTGTCCGACGGCATCTTGCACCTCAAGATGGAGAAGGTCGACGACGTCAACATACAGAGGAGGATAAGGGCTGTCAAGATGAGGAGCTGCAACCACAGCCCCAACTTCTTCACGCTGCTCTTCGGCGACGGCGGCTTCCAGACCACCAAGGTCATCGGCGAATCCTCGTTCAAGTAAGGGCTTCGCCGAGCCAATTCTTTTGTTTTGGCCCATCAGCTTCAGCGCTATTGTTCCTGGCCATCCATCGCCGGTCCCTGATAGGAAGTGGGGGTGCCCGGTTTTTAACGGGAGCAGGGACAAGATTAATTAGCCGGATTCCACATTCTCCGAACATGGGCTTCTGGGGCAACATGAAGCAGAAGTTCGCAGACATCAAGACGTGGGGAAAGGCGGACCAGTTCTTCCTCGAGCTGGTTACAGGCATCCTGACGCAGAGCGGCTGGGAGATGGTAGCCGCCAAAGAGCAGGACCTGTCCAAGCACACGGACCCCAACAACCCCAATGCACCTGCAAGACTGCCGCCCGGCGTGGAGCCCCCGCCGCCTGGCGCCTCGAACTCCGGGAAGAGATTCGAATACACATACCGTGACCCCGAGGGGGATTTCGTCAGGGCGGATTTCTATTTTATATCCCACGGGATAACATCGAAGGAGGGCGACGGTTTCATCCCCTACGTCGGAGGGGCGATATCCGCGGAAATGCTGTTCAAGGACTACATGGTGCTATCTGGGGACCATCTGGAGCCGATAAACAAGGACAAGCTCCAGGGGGAGATGCAGAAAAGGTTCGGCAAGTTCAGCCAGACCCTTGGCAAGATGGTGCCCCGAAAGTGCACGTCCTGCGGCGCCACGACCGAGGCGCCCATGATGCAGGCATCCGTGAAATGCGCCTACTGCGGCTCGTCGTTCGAGGTGAAAGTGGAAAAGCCCGCGACACCGCCGGTGCTGGCCCCCTATCCGGGAGGGCCTGCGCCGGGTTACGGTGCGCCCGCTCCGGGATATCCGGCTCAGCCCGTATACGGACAGGCGCCTGGTTATCCGGCACAGCCGGGTTATCCGGCGCCAGCTGCCCCGCCCGCAGGGACGATGCCCTGCCCCGGCTGCGGCACGGCCGTGCAGACAGCGTGGAAATTGTGCCCCAACTGCGGAAGGCAGCTCCTGGAGCTCTGCCGCGGATGCGGCCAGCCGATACAGCAGCAGTGGAAGATGTGCCCCAACTGCGGGACGCCGCACCAGTGATTCCATGAGCGACGACATCCGGAAGCTTGCCAGGAAGTTCGCACTCCAGAACGCCGTCCAGTACGGCGGAAAGCCGAGCGAGAAGGTCGTTTTGGGAAAATTGCTCTCGGAGAGGAAGGACCTGAGGCCCAGGGCCAAGGAGCTCGGCTCCATCATCAAGGAGGTCGTCGACGAGGTTGGAGGAATGTCACCCGAGGCGCAGAAGGAGGCCCTCGGAAAGGAAGCTCCCGAGGAAGCGCCGCGGGAGAAGAAGGAGCGCATCCACGGCCTCGTTCCGCTCCAGAACGTGAAGGGAAAGGTCGTCATGAGGTTCGCACCGGGACCTTCCGGCCCCCTGCATCTGGGCCATACAAGGGCCGCCATCCTCAATGACGAATACTGCCGGAGCTACAACGGCGAGCTCATCCTCCGGATAGAGGATACCGACCCCGACCGCGTGATGGCCCAGGCCTACGACATGATCCAGACGGACCTCGACTGGCTCGGCGTGAGATGTCACACGGTGATAGTCCAGTCCGAGAGGTTCCCGATCTATTACGAGCAGGCGAAGAAATTGCTCGAGCTGGGTGCGGCGTACATCTGCACGTGCCCTCCCGCCGAATGGCGGAAGCTCAAGGAGGCCTCGCGGCCGTGTCCCCACCGCGATGCGCCCGTCGGGACGAACCTGGACCTGTGGAAGAAGATGCTGGACCACGGCTTCGCCACCGAGCAGGCGTCGCTCGTTGTCAAGACGGACCTTTCCCACCCGGACCCTGCGGTCCGCGATTTCGTGGGATTGAGGATCGTCGATACCCCGCACCCGAGGACCGGGACGAAGTACTGCGTCTACCCGCTGATGAACTTCAGCGTCACCATCGACGACCACACTCTGGGCCTCACCCATGTCCTCCGGGGAAAGGACCACCAGAAGAACACCTGGCGCCAGGCGTACATATTCAACTACCTCAAGTGGGAGATACCCGAATACATCCACTACGGCCGAATATCGATAGAGGACTCCGTCCTGAAGAAGTCCGTCATCGACGAGGGCGTCAAGAGGGGCGAGTACAGCGGATGGGACGATGTCCGGCTCGGGACCGTCAGGGCGCTCGCCAAGAGAGGAATAAGGCCCGAGGCCATCCGCAAATACTGGGTCGAAGTGGGCACCAAGGACGTGGACATCCAGTTCTCGTGGCAGAACCTCTACGCCTTCAACAAGGACATTATCGACCCGCTCTCCAACAGATATTTCTTCGTGTGGGACCCGACGCCCCTGTGGATAACCGGGGCGCCGCCGCTCGAGGGGCACGCGCCGTTGCACCCTGGCCAGCCCGATAAGGGCATCCGCAGGGTCCCGCTGGGGACTGCGCCTTCCCGCTCGGGCCTCGAGAAGCTGCTCAGCGGGGGCGAGACGTTTCCCGAGTCGCTCCAGGGCCAGCTCGCGCTCGTGTGCAAGGAGGATTTAGCGGGCGCCGCGGCGGGGACCAAGTTCCGCCTCAAGGACCTGTGCAACGTCGAGCTTACGGGACCGTTCGAGGCCCGTTACATCGGGAACGACCTTGGCATCCTGAAGCAGGGCGCGAAGATAATCCACTGGAGCAGCCTGGAAGGAGTGCCGACGGAGGTCCAGCTCGAGAGCGGGGACTGGAGGCGCGGCATCGCCGAGCCCGGCGCCAAAAGCGAGGTCGGCGAGGTCATCCAGTTCGAGCGCTTCGGCTTCGTTAGGCTCGCCAAGTGGGACAGCGACCTGCAAAGGCTGATAGGCTACTTCGCCCACAAGTGAGAACATTTTGACGACTGATACGTATCAATCATACTGCATAACCATTATTAATTCAGTAAGGGATTACGTCAATCCGGTGATGGACCTGGATAGACTTCGCTGCCTGTTTTCCGCCGTGACGCTTGTTGCCCTCTTCGCACTGCCCCTTGCCGCCGTATCTCCCTCGTCTCCGGATGCATCCATTAATGACACGGACATCAGCTTCTCGAATGATTTCCCCAAGAGCGGCGAGACCGTCACCATCAATGTGACGGTGCACAACATAGGCGGCATGGTATCCGGCCCCGTCACGGTCAGGTTCTACACGGACCAGGACATCATCATGTTCTCGGAGAAGACCATCTCAAACATTGATTCCAACGGGACCCAGACAACTTCCACAAGCTGGCTGGCCACAATCCCGAAGGCATACAGCATCAAGGTAAAGCTCAACTGCACGGCAGACACGAACGGCGCCAACAACGATGCCCAGAAGACGCTGACGGTCTCGGGCAGCGGCACGCTGGATGTCAAGCTGAAGCTGGACCCGGTCAACTGCAAGCCGGGACAGAGCTTCATCGCCGGCGGGACCGTCAAGCAGTTCAACAACCAGCCTGTATCGGGCGCCACCGTTGCTCTGATGGTGAAGCCCTCGGGTGCATCCACCAGCGTCACTACGGACGGCAACGGGGATTTCTCGGCCAACCTGACATCGCCCGCCGTGGCGGGACACTACGAGGTCGAGGCGAGCGCCTCGTCCAGCAACCTCAAGGGCAACGACACCAAGACGCTCCATGTCATCCAACCCGACCTTGTCGCCTCGGACCTGATATTCTCCAAGACGACCTTGACCGAGGGTGACTCCGTGACGCTGACGGCCACGATACGCAACAACGGCACGGACACCGCGACGAACATCATAGTCGCTTTCTACTTTGGGTCGACAAAGATAGGGACGAAGGCCGTGGACTCTCTGGGGACGGACAATCTGACGACCGTGAGCATCGGCTGGAAGAGCGTGAAGGGCACCCATAACATGAGATGCATGGCCGACCCCGACAACAAGGTCAACGAGAGCAATGAGGACAACAACGCCGTCTTGGCCCCTCTGACCGTGAAGGAGAAGCCCGGCGGCGTGGGCGACAACCTGATGATGATGATCGTGGTGGTCGTTGTGATAGCTGTCGTGGGTGTAGCAGGCGTAATGCTCATGAAGCGCCGGGGCAAAAAGTAGTAGTTAAATATGCCATACGGATTATCGGGAAACGATGAGCCTCGAAGAGATCTCCCAGGCGGTAATAGACGGCGACGGGGAGCTCGTGGAGAGCCTCGTCAGGAAGTCTCTCGGGGAGGGCCTCGCTCCCTCGAAGATAATAAATGATGGCCTCATTGCAGGCATGAACATCGTCGGCGACCGCTTCAAGAGCGGCGATTTCTTCATACCCGAGGTAATGATGTCCGCCAGGGCGATGCACAGCGGACTTGGAATCGTGAAGCCCCTGTTATCCAAATCCGAGGAGGGCAAGCACGGGACCATTGTCATCTGCACGGTCAAGGGCGATGTCCACGACATCGGCAAGAACCTGGTCTCGATGATGCTCGAGGGCGCGGGCTTCAGGGTCGTTGACCTGGGAACGGACGTGTCTCCGGAGAGGATACTGGCGGCCGTAAGGGAGCACGAGCCCCAGATACTGGCCATGTCCACGCTCCTGACGACCACGCTCCCGCGGGTTCCCGAGGCCATCAAGGCGCTGGAGGCGGCCGGCCTCCGGAGCAAGGTCAAGGTCATGATAGGAGGAGCGCCCGTGACGCAATCGTTCGCCCAGAAAGCCGGTGCCGACGCATACGCGCCGGATGCGGCTCTGGCCGTCGACACGGCAAAAAAGCTCCTCGGCTCCAGATGAGCGTCGATGAACATCACGCTGACCTATAATGCACACGGTGGACGAGGCCGCGCGGACATTCATGGCGGATAAGGCGGGACAGGGAGATAAGGCATCAATGGTCGATGGAATGAAAAAGGGCGATATACCGGTCATTCAAACGACCGGCAATACGATTCCCGAGGCGTGGGAAAAAAGCGTTCTCGAGCTCTGGGAGAAAGGAGCCCGCGTCCGCACGGAATACGACAAGGAAGGCGATGAGCCCAGCCGGGACGCCACGGGCATCGTCATAGTCGAGGAGCCGATGGCGGAGCCGCGCATCCATCTGGCATTTCCCGGCGGGATAGAGGAACTCGAGAAGTACAGGCAGGAGGTGCTCTTCGGCGTCCACGACCACTGGATAAGGCCCGAGGAGGACAAGTGGACCTACACCTACCACCAGAGGCTCGCCGCCTACGCTCCCGTTTCCGACCTTTCGAGCTCCAAGGTGAAGAGCCCTTTCCCGGCCGTCAACCAGCTCCAGTATATAATCGACAAGCTCGCCAAGTCGCCCATCTCGAGAAGGGCGCAGGGCATCACATGGATGCCCACGGCGGACCCGGCGACGGACGACCCGCCCTGCCTCCAGCGCATCTGGTGCAGGATGCTGGAAGCCGATGATGGCTTTTTGCTCAACATGAACACGCACTGGCGCTCCCGCGACGCGTACAAGGCGGCGTTCATGAACATGTACGCCCTGACTGACCTCCAGCGCTGGATGGCCGAGGAGATATCGAAGAAGATGGGGAAGAAGGTCTCCGTCGGAAGGTATGTGGACATCAGCGATTCGTATCACATCTACGGCTCGTATTTCCAGGAGTTCAATGAAAGGTTCCTGAAGCTCGTCGCCAACCGCCCGTTCGAGAAGCGTGTGTGGCGCACGGACGACAAGCGCGTCCAGGCGGCCATCAAGGCGGCGCAGGAGCAGCTGGCGAAGGAGCCGCGTCCCGCCTGAGGCCATGCATTTCTCCAGCATCGGGAATAGGAAGAATTAATGTGGGCCTGCGTCCATACAAATGCGGTTAGGGGGAGTCTAATGAGCCTGCAAGCGGTGCCCTCGTTGGAATACCGGAAAGAGGCGGTCATCCTCCAGATTGGGGTGAAGAACTCCAGCACCCACGGCATCGGCAGGCTGAGAATTTCCCTGGAGCCCGCGACCACGGATACCTTTTCAGTGAATCTCCGTCCTGCATGCGTGGAATTCCTCGGGCCGGGAGAGAGTGCCGAGCTCGCCGCCGAGCTCAGGCCCAGGAAGGGGGACCTTGGAACCGTCCAGCTTTCCGGCTTCCTGGAATGCATCAATTCGCTGAGCCTTGCATTGCAGAGGTCACCACTGCCCAAGCTTTCCGTCGAGGTGAAATGCCCCCCGCTGACGCCCGTGGAAGCGGATGAGAGGAAATGGGACGTCCGGCCCTACAGGCTCGTGAGCATCTGGCAGACCACGGCAAGGACACCGGTACCGGCCGAGGAGATGTTCGAGAGCGTCAGGGAGGCGCTGAAGGGCTTGGGAATATTCATGATCTCTCCCCACTACAGACCGTCGGAGCAATCGTCAAAAGGCAGGATCAAGCTCTACGGCGAGGATGATGTGGGGCGCCATTACTGGTTCGAGCTGGAGCTGCTGCATGACCAAGGGACCGTATGGATGTCGCTGAAGGCCTACTCGGAGGACGAGAAGGCTCTCCTCGGTTTCTACAACAAGGCGCTCGACCTGCTCGAACAGAAGGCCGGCGTCCGGAAACTTGTAGAACAGAAACGGGAAGAGGACAAATCGCTCAGGAGGATGGAGAGAAATGAGAAACCGTGTGTCCAGGAAAGCGTTCCCAATTGTCCCGAATGCCAGAAGGTCGTCGGAGAGGCAAGAACATGCATTTCCTGCGGAGCGGTCCTCTGTGCGTCCTGTGATGACAGGGCCCGCAAGGAAAGGCGAAATGCCGGTGATGAAAGGACCGCGGGGCTCACCATCTGCATCTTTTGCAGAGGGAGAATGGGACCGAACGGGGTCGGGGTCGCCCGGGCGGAAAAATCATCCATGGTGCCGCCTGAGGCGCTGAAAGGGACGGTCGGCTATCACCCAGTTCCGGAAGAGCAGACGACGAAGAAGACCTGCGTGTCCTGCGGCGCCAAGTATGACGAGGATTCGAAGGGCACGCTGGGATGGAACATGTGCCCCGAGTGCCTCGACAAGCTAGGCCAGAAATGATATGACTTGGGGATATTTATTTATTAGTTGACATGTAAATATCCATTGCCGGGAAAATGCGCCGGTAAATTCACGCGTCGGAGACTATCTTGATGACATCGCCCTCGCTGAGGACGAAATCCGCTCCTACCACGCGCTTGGTGCGGGCGTTGATGGCGCGAATGAAATGTTTTCCGAGGTCCGTGTGGACCTTGAAGGCCATATCCTTGGCCGTTGCGCCTCTCTTGAGCAGGAAGGCATCCGGCAGAACGCGGCCGTCCTTGTCCGTGAGCTTGCCCTCGTCCTCCACAGGATACACGACGAGCATGTCGAGGAGCTTGAACACCGCCTCCTCGACGCATCTCTGGACCCCGGTGCCTACCTCGCTCTTCGCAATGTACTCGTGGACCTTATCGAGCGCCTTCTTCTGCGGCGGGGAGAGCTTCGAGGGGTCGTTGACCTTGAAGTCGCGCGCCCCCGGGGTGTAGTCGATGAGCCCGCCCTTGGCCGCGCGCCTGAGAACGAGCTCGTACTCGGCTGCGGTCGGGATGACAATGTAACCTTCCAGCTCCCGTATCTTTTGGAGGTTCGATGCCGGTGCGAGGTCGGCCTTGTTGGCGGCGATTATCAGGGGCTTGCTCTGTATGCGGAGTTCCCTGGCGAAACCGAGGAGGTCTTCCTGGGTCCACTTCGTGAATTTGTCAGGGACCGGGGACTTCTTCATTGCCGTCTTGATGTCGATGGGAGAAATGCCGAGGCCGGCGTATTTTTCCGATAGGATGGCCTCCAGCTTGGCGCCCTCGCTCTCCGTCCGCTTCGCCATCCTCTCCCAGCCCTTTCCCATTATACCAGCGATCCACTGGTCGATCTCGGTTTCGAGGAACCTGACATCATCGAGCGGGTCGCGCGTACCGTCGGGGCAGATGTTCCCTTCGGCATCCGTGCACCCGCTCGCATCCACCACATGGATGAGGGCGCTGGCCTGCCGCAGGTCGTCGAGGAACTGGTTGCCCCTGCCCTTTCCGTCATGGGCGCCGGGAACGAGGCCGGCGACATCGATGAGCTCGACGGGAACGAAGCGGATGCCGCCCTCGCACTTGGAGTTGCGGGGCGTGCACTGCACCTTGAAGTCGCTGTGGGGGCACGTCGCCTTGACGTAGCCGACGCCCCTGTTGGCCTCGATGGTCGTGAACGGATAGTTGGCTATCTGCGCCGGCGCGAGCGTCGCCGCCGAGAAGAATGTGGACTTGCCCACGTTGGGCTTTCCCACGACGCCCAGCTGCTCCATCGTGAGGCGATTGAGCTATGATGGATAAGAAGGTTTCCGCCGGCCCGTCATTCCTCTTCGGAGCGTCCTTTATCGGGAGGGAGTGCTGCCTTCTTCGGCTTGTCCTTGGATGCTTTCCGGTGGCCCTTTCCTTTCGCATGGCTTCCGGCCTTTGCCTCTTCGGGTTTGTAGGCGCCGTTCTTGGGGCCGGCCCCGTGGTACTCCGCCGCGCTCTTGAGGGGATTGCTCTTGATGAACATGGAGATGATGAACGATATGATGGCCATGACCATCGCCACCAGAAACAGGACCGAGAGGCTCTCCGCGAATGCGGCCTTTATCCCCTCGATGACGTAGCCCTTGTGGCTCGCGTGCATCAAGTCAAGGAACCACTGCTGGACCAGCAGCGAAGGAACATTCTCGATGCGGCCGATGTGCGGGAGCCTCAGAAGGTAATCCATCGAGGGCTGGCTCAGGTGGGCCGGCATCTTCTCGCGCAGCTGGTTATTGAGCAGCGTACCGAGCGCTGTTAAACCGATAGTGGTGCCGAGGTTCCTGCACAGGGCGAGCGTGCTCGTTCCCGAGCCCATGAACTTTTTGGGGATGACGTTCTGGGACGCGATGATGAAGGGCTGGAGGATGCAGCCAAATCCCAGTCCGGTGAAGGCCATTACCGCGATGGCCCACGGTATCGGGGGGCTGGTTCCCAGAATCGACATCATGTAAAGACCGGCCGCGTTGATGGCACAGCCCAGGAGCATGAACACCTTGTACCCTACCCTGGCCATGAGCTGCCCGGAGATCGCGGCTGTGAAGACCATCGTCAGCACCAGCGGCAGGAGAACAGCGCCCGAATATGTGGCGCTGATGCCCACCACTCCCTGCATGTACGTCGGAAGGAACGATATCACCCCGAACATGCAAATTCCTGTGGTGGCCTGGGCGAAGGCGCTGAGCGTGAAGACCCTCTCCTTGAAAAGCTCCGGCTGCACTATCGGGTCCTTCGCCCTTCGCTCTGCAATTATGAACCCGACGAGACATGCGATGCAAAACGATATGAGGCCGATTATCTGGATGCTCGTCCATTCGAATGTGTTCCCACCCCAGATGGTGGTGAGTATCAGGGAGCTCAGGCAGCCTGTCATGAGCGCGGCGCCGATGTAATCCAGCGGCGGGACCTCCCGCTTCGGCAGGCGGGGGAAGTAGATGAGCACCACCGTGAGGGCCATGACGCCCACGGGCATGTTGACATAGAAGACCCAGCGCCACGATGAGATATCGAATATGTTCAGGTAGTCAACTATCCAGCCGCCGATGAACGGCCCTATCACGGATGCGAGGCCGAAGGTCGCTCCTATCAAGCCCTGAATCTTGCCCCTTTCCGCCGGAGCGTAGATGTCGGCAACGGTGGCCATCGCCACAGGGAAAAGCATCCCGCCGCCTATTCCCTGGATGCCCCTGAACAGCACCAGCTGTATCATGTCCTGGGCAAGACCGCAAAGGATCGAGCCGAAAAGGAATATCGCCATTCCGACCAGATAGACCGGCCGGCGGCCGTAGAGGTCGGAAAGCTTTCCCGCCAGCGGGATGACGCACGTGCTCGCCAGCATGTACGCCGAGAACACCCAGGCGAAATGCTCGAAGCCGCCGATGCTTGCGACTATCTTCGGAAGGCTCGTGCCCACAACGGTCTGGTCGAGCGCTCCAAGAAGCACGCCGAGGCAAAGGCCCAGCAGGAGCATGCGCCGGGCCTTTCCGGTGGTCTGCGCCTCGGCAGAGGGTCCCGCCGCATCGGTGGATTGTTCGTTGGGCGTCTCATCCATTGAATCCGGGGGAATGCTTTCAACTTTAAAGGCTTGTGGTAGCGCTGCCCGAAATATGCAAGCCGCGGCCATGCCGACCAAGCCTCATGTGCTATACCTGTCCTGCCTTTCAGCCATGCTGCATTTACCCGCCGTCACGGGTTCACGCGGTTTATGGTCCTCGGGAACGGGATGGTGTCGCGGATGTGCTCCTGCTTGCAGACCCAGCGCACTATGCGCTCTATCCCGAGGCCGAAGCCCGAGTGCTGGACCGTTCCGAAGCGCCGGAGGTCCAAGTACCACTGGTAGGCGTCAAGCGGTGTGTTCTGGGCCTTGAGCCTCTCGATTATCTTCTCGACGTCCGTTTCTCTCTCGGAGCCGCCGATTATCTCGCCGTAGCCCTCTGGCGCCAGCAGGTCCGCGCACAGGTAGACCTTCGGGTTCTCCGGGTTCTCGCGCATGTAGAAGGCCTTGACCTCCTTTGGATAGTTCTTTACGAAGATGGGCATGTCCTCGCCCTCGACCAGCGAG
>Ga0315283_10000840_pt1 | contig 23523 bp, 22 predicted proteins | sample YL17G09_0_MG_FD_204541 | JGI IMG/M metagenome (GOLD analysis project Ga0315283, IMG submission 204541) | Sediment microbial communities from Yellowstone Lake, YNP, Wyoming, USA - YL17G09_0 | ecosystem: Environmental > Aquatic > Freshwater > Lake > Sediment | place: USA: Wyoming | collected...
TAAGGCACAGCAAACCTCCGAAGAAATGATCAACCTGTTGATCAGCAAAAATGTGATTACGCAACATGAGGCTGATTCCGTAAGAGCCGTTATTGCTATCAAAGCGCAGGATGACAAAGCAAAACAGAAAAAATTCAATCTTACTTCGAATAGGTGGCTAACCATTAACGGTTATACTCAGATAGCTTTTGTGTCGCAGCAGGAAGCCGGGAAGATTGATGGTTTTGGCATCCGCAGGGCAAGGTTAGATATGAAAGGAGCAATTACTGACAAATGGGATTATCGAATGCAACTTGATTTTGCTTCATCTCCTAAAATCCTTGATGCAACTATTGGCTTCAGGACTGGTGATTACCTCAAAATTACAGCAGGGCAATTTAAAGTGCCTTTTTCGATGGAAAATCTCGCAGCTTCGAATAAACTCGAAAGTGTTGACCGTTCGCAGGTAGTGGAAGCACTCGTGGCCAGAACCAGGGACGTAATAGGAATTCATAATGGCCGGGATATCGGGCTTCAGCTTTCGGGTAGCCTTGTCCGGATTGATGACAGATTCCTTGTTGACTATGCGGTTGGCGTATTCAACGGTGCAGGAATTAATCCTACAGCTATCACTCAAAGCAAGGATTTTGCCGGTCGGAATGTTTATCTCCCAATTGCAGATAATAACGAAGCAAAAGATTTTGCCGGAAGGTTGTTGTTTCATCCTGTTGCCGGGCTGGATATCGGAGGATCGTATTATAACGGTTATGATATGTGGTACAGTAAAAATGATAGCGCGGCAAAAAACCAGGTCAGGAAGCGTATAGGTGGCGAGATTAGTTACATCCTGAATGATTTTTCAATTAAAGGTGAGTATATCAAGGGAAGAGATGCAAAAACAAATAGAAGTGGCTGGTATGCGCAGGCAGGCTATTATTTTATTCCGAAGAAATTCCAGGTGCTTATTAAATATGATACTTATGATCCCGACCTTGATAAAGAGAATAATATTTCGACGCATTATATTACTTGTTTAAGTTATTACTTCAATGAGTATACAAGGCTACAGGCGAGCTACAATCACAGAAATGAGGAAGGCACTCAGATAAATAATGATGCAATCGCAATTCAATTGCAGATTGGGTTTTAAATATTCACAATATTAAACAGCAAATTATAACTTAGATGAAAAAAATGTTCTTAATTATAGCTTTAGCCATTGTATCATTTTCTTTTATAGAAGCAGATGAAAGAAATCCAAAAGTTATTCCACCACAAGATGGAACTATTAGTATTTCAGGTGCTTTTGCGCTTTATCCAATGGTAGTGAAATGGGCCGATGAGTACCAGAAGCTTCATCCAAACGTAAGGATTGATATTTCTGCAGGTGGCGCAGGCAAAGGAATGGTAGATGCCTTGTCGGAGATGGTGGATATAGGAATGGTATCGCGCGAGATTTATCCGCAGGAAGTTAAAAAAGGTGCTTACAGCATAGCTGTTACAAAAGATGCTGTTGTGGCCACCATCAGTGCAAAAAATCCTGTTCTTAAAGATATCATGGCCAAAGGGATAAAAAAGACTGCTTTTGTAAATGCCTTTGTTACCGGCACTGCCAAAAATTGGGGACAAATATCCGGTGTTAAAAATAATTCGGTGGTGCATGTGTACACGCGTTCCGATGCTTGTGGAGCAGGCGAAACGTGGGCTAAATACCTCGGCAAAAAGCAGGAGGACCTCCAGGGAGTGGGTGTTTTCGGCGATCCGGGACTGGCAACTGCCGTGCAGCAGGACCCGCTGGCAATTGGTTACAACAATATTGCTTATGCGTTCGATTCAAGATCAAAGCGGCAAAATGCCGGAATGCGCATAGCGCCTATTGATTTGAATAATAACGACAAACTTGATCCGGAAGAGAATTTTTATACAACGATGGACGAAATGATATCGGCTATTGCAAACAACAAATATCCTTCGCCACCTGCCCGCGACCTGTATTTTGTAATGAAAGGCAAGCCTAAAAATAAAATAGTGGCTGATTTTATAAAGTGGGTATTAACAGATGGACAGAAATATGTGCATGATGCAGGCTATATCAATCTTTCAAAAGAAAAGATACAAGGCGAATTGACTAAATTGAAGTTATAAAATAAGCCAGATAAAACGATTAAATTTCATACAACCCTAATCTGAAGCATAATCACCCGAAGTATGTTAACAGCAGGCTTTATACTATTGATGCAGCAGAGTTGAGGATTAACAAGTAACGGCAAGGTTCATCATGCCTGGGAATACAATGCCACGCGGTTGCCTTCCGCATCGAGGAATATGGCCATATCCAGCAAGTCCATTTCGTTGAGCGACAATCCAAAACCAAATACATATTCATAAAATTTGATGGCTCGTTCCTTGTCCGTGACAGGAATCTCAAACCAACCAACCACGGTGTGTTTTATTTCCATCGCTAAAAGTTTTTTAAATTTAGTATCATCCGCAATGAAACTTAATGAACTCAATAAATTGACCGGAACGATAGAAAACTCAGGAAAAATGCCTGTGCTTTTTCTCGGTCATGGCAGCCCGATGAATGCCATTGAAAATAATGAGTTTTCCAGGACCTGGCAGGATATGGGTAAATCGTTGCCCCGGCCCACGGCTGTTCTTTGCGTTTCTGCGCACTGGGAAACCCGGGGGACATTTGTGACTGCCATGGAACGGCCTCCTACAATTCACGATTTCGGCGGATTTCCACAGGCCTTGTTTGACGTTCAATACCCGGCACCTGGCAATCCTGAATTAGCCAAGGAAACAAAAAACATTATTACAAAAAAAGCAGTGGAGTTGGACTATAATTGGGGTCTCGATCACGGTTGCTGGAGCGTGATGAAAAACCTGTACCTGAACGCCGATGTTCCGGTAATACAGTTAAGCCTTGATTACAGCCAATCGCCACAGTATCATTTTGAGCTGGCAGGAGAACTCGGCGCGCTCCGCGGAAAAGGTGTCCTGATTATCGGCAGTGGAAATATGGTGCATAACCTTCGCGTCATTGATTGGCATAAGCCTGATAATGGCTTTGACTGGGCAGAGGAAGCCAATGCAAAACTAAAGAAGCTTATCCTGGCAAATGACTTTAATCAATTGGTCAAATACAATTCACTTGGCCGTGAGGTTGAATTATCAGTTCCCACGAATGAGCATTTTTTACCTTTAATCTATGCACTTGGCCTTAAGAAGAAAAACGAAGAAATCTCAATCTTCAACGATAAACTGGTGATGGGTTCCATTTCTATGACTTCTTTTAAGATTGGATAAAAATATTAGCGGGGAATTGTATGTAATGTTAACCTGATTAATTCATAAACCTCAATAAAGACAAAAGATAAAAGGTTAAAGATAAAAAATATTGAAAGTGGTTTGCAAATGCCTGATTTTTATCTTTTTACTTTTGTCTTTTATCTTCTGCATGAATAATGCAGGTTAAAACTGCCAGGGATGCACGATTTTTTTCTTTCCTTTACGCATGCAGAGCTAGAGGGGAATGAGACGTGGAGAGACGCGGAGAAAAAAAATATTTTTTGGTTTGGAGTTTGGAATTTGAGACTTTAAAAATGCGACAATTTATCCCGTTTTCAGTATAATACCCTATATTTCCTTATTGGAGTCTATATAATACTCAAAGGTTACTTTTAATCCAGCCTCCATCAACAGGCAAAGAAACTCCTGTGATATAACTGGCCCGTTCACTCGCTAAGAAAGCTACTGCTGCCGCCAATTCTTCTGGTTTTCCAAAACGGCCTAATGGTATTTCCCCGGTAAGAGTAGAAAGCGAAGGGTTGCCCTTCATAAGTTCTGTCAGGCGCGCTGTTTGTGTATATCCCGGCATTACATTGTTTACTGTAATATTGTATTCACCTAATTCAGAGGCTAAGGTTTTCATCAACCCCACAAGTGCGATGCGTACAGTATTTGAAAGAATCAGGTTATTTACCGGCTGCTTAACTGCTATGGAGGTAATTGAAATAATGCTCCCCCATTTCCGTTCTTTCATCCCTGGCAAGAATCCTTTTATAAGTCCTACCGCACTTCCCAGCAATTGTTGAACGGCCTTATCCCAATCTTCCCCGTTAAATGCTTCAAATTTTCCCGGAGGGGGACCGCCCGAATTGGTTACGAGAATATCGACTCCTTCAAATTCCTTCAAGCTAGCATCAATAATGTATGCCCTGTCCCTTCCAATAGATAAGTCACCCGACAAGGAAAGCACACTGGCGCCCAGCGCTTTGATCTCTGCTGCGGCAGTTTTTAATGTCTCTTTGTTTCTTCCGCAGATGATGATCCGGGCACCTTCTCTTGCCAGTTCCAGGGCCACACTCTTCCCGAGCCCCTCACTGGAGGCGGCTACAAAGGCCACTCTGTTTTTTATCCCTAATTCCATGGGTTATTTTCTGAGGTAGCGGTCCGAACCATCCAGCCAATCCTGACGGGGAGGAGCCCATGTATCAATTTCTTCCACATCACCAATCATCTGTGCTTCATGAGGCAGGCTGGAAGGAATTACCACCACATCTCCGGGATTTAAATCCATGGATTGCTCTTTATTGGATCCGAACCAAAAGCGAATTTTTCCGGAAATCACCTGGGTAACCTGTTCGTGAATGTGGCTGTGCAACGGCACTAAAAATCCGTCTTTGAAATTCATCCGGGCAATCATCAATTTCTCACCCGTTATGATTTTCCGTTTCATTGATGGGTTAACTTCCTCTGCAGGAATGTTATCCCAGTTTACTTTTTTCAGCATTGTGGATTTATTTTTATTTTTACTAAAATACTAAGACTACTCCTTGGCAACATTTCGATTAATTCTTTGTCTGTTAGCGAAGAAGTCAAATCAATCTTTTCAGTTTATCGATTGTTTTTCATCAAGCGGATCGTCATAAATTCTCGTTATAAACTATGGCTGGCAGCGGCTGGTTTCTTTTTTCAGTTCGCTATTAACAGCACTTTCGTATAAACCAAGATCAAAAATAATTAATATTTATGATCTTACTTAACCCACCAAACTTCGTATTGAATAAGCGACTTGTTAGCGCTATATAACTTGTTATTGTTTCTCCACTGTGAGTCGAAGATGTCCGCCAAGCCCTTCGCGAATTATTCTTGTCAGCGTCGAGAGTCTGATGCCAGATGCATCATTTTCAATTCGAGAAATGTAAGTCTTTGTTGTTCCACATTTTTCCGCAAGTTGTTCCTGGGTCATTCCTTGTTCTTTCCGCAGTTCCTGCAACATTACACCCAGTTTGAATGATTCAAAACCGGCTTCAAATTCTTCCCTTTTTTTTGTTCCCCGTTTTCCATATTGTCTATCCAAATGGTCAACAAAAGATGTCAAATTTCTATTTTCCTTTTTTTTCATCGAAGTACTGTATTTTTAATTTTTCTGCCAGTTCAATTTCACCCTTTGGAGTCTTCCGAGATTTCTTTTGAAAACCGTTTATAAGAACTATAATTTTTCCCTCATCAAAAAAGCTGAACACTCTGTAAATATCTTTTCCAACCTCAACTCTAACCTCAAAAATTCCAGATGTGTTTTCCAAATGTTTGAAAAATTTAATTGGAACTCTTTCGATGGTTCCAATCAATTTAAGAGTCCAGTTGAATTTTCTTTAAACTTCAGGTTTCAGTGTCGCAAAGAAGTCCAAATAGTAATCCTTGTAATAGAAAATTTCTCTAATGAATTTTTCTTCCACGTCGCAAAGTTAGCTAATTAGGTAACATAATCCAAATATTTCAAATTTCGTTTTTACATTACAAATGTTTTTCTTGCTCTCCTTCTGCATCAGCTGGCTTCGGGTTTACATAGTGCTTCTAAGAAACCTTTTCTATTTTTGAAATACAAATGATGATTACTCACAATTAATTGATTTTCAAAGATGTTCGTTCTCATGAGCAAAGCGAATAATCATCTTTCAAATAAAATTTCGAGTTTTCTTATAAGCACTATTTAGTAATTCGAAAGGTATTTGAACACAAATGCCTTTTGCTCAGGGGTGAGTTTTGCTTTGGGTGCCATTTTTTCCAAAACCATGGTCCATTCGGCGGGAACACGTTTTTCGGGTTTAGGTAACTTGTGGCAGCGCCCGCATTTGGCCGAAAAGATATCATGGCCTTGCTGCAGATCGGCAAGTGTGGCCGTTTCGCGTTTATTTACATTTGCATCCGAAGGAACATAGAGCTTTGTGGTGCAGGAAATAAAGGCTAACATGAGGATAACGGAGATGATTGCTTTCATAGTTTGAAAATTTGGGAATTTGAGAATTTGGGGATTTGGGGATGTGAGGATGTAAGAATTAGTGAATGTGGGAATTAGGCATACTTTTACGATATGTCTACTAGAAAATTAGAAAATTAGACAATTAGACAATTAGACAATTAGACAATTATTCATACAAATGTCTGCTTCCGGGGATTAAAAGTACATAAAATCGCGGAGATAATATAGAGTTATCCTGAATGAATTGGATACCCAGGAATTGCAATACAGCTGCGAATAGCTATAATGTTTATCTTCGTCGATCAGAAAAATGCTTAAATAAACAAATTTCAAAAGACGAATTTCACCCGGTCTGTAAACAAATCTAACCTTTTCCCAACTATGATAAACCCCTTGTTCGCTACCAAATCGATGTCCAAACTGATGGACGAAGCCTCGGATAACACCCATGGGCTTAAACGTTCGTTGACAAAACTAAATTTAACTACCCTGGGAATTGGTGCCATCATCGGCGCAGGTATTTTTGTGCTTACAGGGCAGGCAGCAGCTACATATGCCGGTCCGGCCATCGTTATCTCATTCATTATCGCCGGAATTGCATGTGCCCTCGCTGGGCTTTGTTATGCAGAATTTGCTTCCATGATCCCGATAGCCGGCAGCGCCTACACTTACGGATATGCTACATTAGGTGAATTCATCGCCTGGATCATTGGATGGGACCTTATCCTCGAATATCTTTTTTCCGCTTCCGCCGTTTCTGTGGGCTGGTCGGGCTATGTGTTGAGTTTTCTCAAGGATTTCGGGATTTATATTCCCCCACAGTTCACGGCAGCTTCTTTTACAGAACTTTATAACATACCTGGAATGGGATGGAAAGCACTCTCTGTATTGCCAAAGGACACGCTGGCCACAATGGATATCGCCGGCATGCAGCATATTACGGCAATAATGAATTTACCTGCCATGATTATCATTGTTGTGATGATAACCTTACTGGTAATCGGCATCCAGGAAACTGCCAATCTGAATAACCTTATGGTGATTGTGAAAGTTTCGGTTATTATCATGTTTATCGGTATTGGGTTTGCCTTTGTGAAGGCCGGGAACTGGCATCCTTTTATTCCGAAAAACACCGGGGAATGGGGCCATTTTGGATGGAGCGGTATTCTGAGAGGAGCAGGCGTAATTTTCTTTGCTTACATTGGTTTCGATGCCGTGAGTACAGCAGCTCAGGAAGCTAAAAATCCACAACGCGATATGCCCTGGGGTATTTTAGGTTCATTGAGCATTTCCACAGTGCTTTATATACTCGTTGCCATTGTACTTACTGGTATTGTAAGTTATACACAACTGAATGTTGCCGATCCTATTGCCGTAGGTGTAGATGCGATGGGGAATAGTATGTTCTGGCTCAGGCCGATCATTAAAATCGCTGCCATTGCCGGACTTACTTCTGTATTACTGGTCATGTTGATGGGGCAACCGCGCATCTTTTATTCGATGTCGAAGGACGGTTTACTGCCACCGGTTTTCGCGAAAGTACATCCACGGTTCAAAACGCCATACGTAAGCACTATTATCACCGGTTTGGTGGCTGTTGTGTTTGGCGGCATGCTGCCTATCGGGATACTTGGGGAATTAGTTTCCATCGGTACATTGCTGGCATTTATTATCGTGTGCATAGGGGTGATATTTCTTCGTTACCGCAAACCCGATTTGCATCGTCCGTTCAGGACGCCATGGGTGCCTTTCTTACCGGCGCTTGGTGCTTTGATATGCCTTGCCCAGATGCTTTCGCTGCCACTTGATACATGGGCCCGGCTCATCATTTGGCTTTTAATAGGGTTCGTCATCTATTTCACTTACGGCATTAAGCACAGCAAGCTCAGGATCGAAAATATGGCTTAATGCAATACAGCCTATTTTTATGAATAATTTGAAACTTCAACATCATTACCGGGATTTGATTTATTCTCTCCGGTTATGAGAAAAGTTCTTTGCAGATAAATTAAACTACGCTTGGCTGACATTCCAAAAATCATACTGGCTCCGCTGCATGGTTACACTGAAGCGCTTTTTCGCGATGCCCTGGGAGTGTGCTTTGGCGGATTCGACGAAGCCGTAGCTCCATTTGTTGCGCTTTCGCCTGCCGAGCGTTTTAATCCCATCCGGCTGAGGGATCTGAAACCGTCCCGGAATACCCATCTTAAGGTTGTTCCACAGATTTTGGGCAACGATCCTGTAGCATTTATCCAGGTAGCAGAGGCTTTGCATGAGATGGGCTATACACGCCTGAACTGGAACCTTGGTTGTCCAAAGCGTGCCATTGCTGCCAAACTGCGAGGCTCGGGATTGCTGCCCCATCCCCAAATTATCGAAACAATTTTAGGAAAAATCATTCCTGCTATTCCGCAACAAGTGAGTGTGAAGTTGCGTTTGGGGTACAATCATCCTGATGAGATCTTCCCTGTAATTGAAGTATTGAACAGGTTTCCGCTGGAGTCGGTGACAGTGCATCCCCGCACAGGTGTAGAAATGTATACGAAAAATGCTGATGTGGAACGTTTTGCAGATGTAATGCCGCTCATTAAGCATCCGGTAATTTATAACGGTGATATTTTTTCGGTTGAAGATTATTTGCGGCTCAAACATCGCATTCCATCGGTCGCAGGATGGATGATAGGACGGGGCGCCTTGTCAAATCCTTTCCTGGCTGAGCAGATGAAAGGACAACAACTGCCTGATCCTTCGGTACAACGCGGGCGTTTTATTGGTTTCGTAAATCAATTGCAACAGCAATATGCCTCAGAAAGCCGAACAAAACATTTTGTGCTCAACCGCATGAAAGATAACTGGGGGTTTTTCGCTTTTCGCTTCCGCAACATCAAAGACATCTATCATAAACTTATCCGCCTGCAAACGCTGGAGGAGTTTCAAACTTTACAAACAAAAATTCTCTATAATGCCAGATGGATCGATATTCGGAAAGAAACTTCCGGTTTTTCTGGTGCCAAAGCCGACAATATGATGCCTGAAGGGTGATCGGGATTGTTCGTTGGGGTTTAGTATGCTCTAATATGAGAATTTGAGATTCATTAATAATTCTTATTCGCCATTTACTTTTTGATAAACTTCGCTTCCTGCACAACAGCTCCCCTGGTACATTTCATCACATAGGTCCCTGCTACCAATCCGCGAACATCAATTTCAGCATTCCTGGTATGCATAAATAATTTAACCTGCCGGCCTTTGATATCGGTGATAACAACGGAATCGTAAGTGTTCTTCCCTACACCCGGAAGTGTGAGTATATCATTCACGGGATTTGGGTAAACCATCATTTTACCTTTTACGACAGGTTCGGCAACAGCAGTGGCGTAAGAATTGAACAACCAGAGATAGGCATCGCCGAATGCTTCCCGCCAGAGCTTCTCGTTATGCTGTCCACCGCTAACTACTTTATTAAAAATGTTATTTTGGGTAAACCCAGTACTTACAAGCGAATCGTTCATCTGCTGCATTTCGCCAACCTCTCCGGCACTTTCATTGGTGCCGCATAACTGGTAAAATCGCATGTCGTCCTGTTTGCCTGTTTGGCTCGTAAACGACCAGATGCTATCCGAATACCAGTAGGACGGTGAAAACAACCCGGCTTTGCTGAAGACATCCTGGTATGCGAGCCCACCAAAATGTGATATGAGTCCTCCCAGCGAACTTCCCATCAGGGCCGTGTTGCTTCGATCTGGCAAAGTACGGTAATGCTGATCGATATAGGGTTTGAGTGTTTCCACAATAAATTGTATGTACTTTTCGCCATCACCTCCGCCATAATCGGGGTTGGACCATGGCGTATATTCGCTTAGCCGGTTGCCACCGCCATTATCGATTCCTACAACCAGCGGCACTTGGTATCCCTGGGTGGCGAGACTGTTCAGCGTTTCGTCAACTTCCCATTCCCCGGCAAATGCCGTAAACGCATCGAACAGGTTCTGCCCGTCGTGCATATAAAGCACCGGATAATTCAATCCCGAAGTTTCATAATCAGGAGGGAAATAGAGCCATATCCTGCGGTAGCGGTTTAGTTGGGGCATAAAGAAATTGGTACTCATTATCTTGACATTGGCTGCTGCTGTTGAACCACCACCGCCGTTATCCGCCCAGTTGTAGATGTTTATGTGAACGGTTTCTCCGTTTCCAAATGTGAACACGCGGTTGGATAACTCCTCACCTGATGCTCCTTTTTCCACGGTTGTCCACGAACCACGAGTGAATTTGTAAGCAATAGATGAAAGGTCGGGTTGTGCGGCAAGTGTAATTGCCCATTTGCCCTGCTCATTCTTATGCATTACATATTCAGGGACTCCGGGATTCCAACCGGTAAAATCGCCTGCAATGTAAATACTATCCTGTGCTGGTGTGTATGCCGGCAGCGTATCGATGATAAAAGTTACCTGGGCAAATGCTGATGATGCAAGGATACTCAGGGAAATGAATGACAGGATTTGTATTCTTTTCATGATAACTGATATTTATTGCAGGATTCATGCAAATATCTACAAATTTAATTACAAAATGTGAAAATTGTACTTTCGGACGATGCTCAAGAATACTGCGTTGTTTGACTGACAACCGGTATTTGCAAAATGGATATCCTGTTCCTGCAACATCCAGCACGATTCACTTTCAACACGCGTCATAATTTTCCGTTCTTTTGCATTCTACAACAAGCACATTTTTGTTTTATGAAGAGTACATCTGCGCTTCCTCAAAAGGCCGGGTATAAGTCCTTCCCTTCCAATTTCTGGACTGTAATTACCATGGAGTTTTTCGAGCGCGGCTCCTATTATGGCGTAATGTCGGTACTATCGGTGTACCTGGTGATGAGTAAAGCCGATGGCGGACTTGGATTCTCACGTGAAAGTGTTGGTGCAATTAAAAGTACTATTACGCCACTGCTCTACTTGCTGCCTATACTTGCAGGTGCGCTGGCCGATCGCTTTGGCTACCGCCGCACGCTGATGATGGCATTTACCGTAATGAGTACAGGTTATTTCCTTACAAGCCTCTCTACATCTTATGGTATGGTATTCATGAGCCTTATCCTCATGGCTGTTGGTGCGGGGTTCTTCAAACCGGTTATCTCCGGCACCATTGCACGCGTAACCGACGAAAGCAACTCATCATTGGGTTTTGGCATTTATTACTGGTCCATCAACCTTGGCGCATTCATTTTCCCGCTAATCCTTGTTCCTTATCTTAAAAGTATTGGTTGGAATTATATTTTTATTATGGCTGCAGCTGGAACAGGCTCCATGTTGTTGCTCAACCTGCTGGTATACCGCGAGCCACCGCGCCAGCAAAGCTCCAAACCATTGTCGGAAGTGCTTAAGGGCATCCTGCTGGTGCTTAAAGATTTTCGTTTTGTTCTGATGATCCTCATCTATTCGGGATTCTGGATACTCTATTTCCAGATGTTCGATACCGTCCTCTGGTACCTGAAGGATTATATTGATATGACGCCCGTGAACAATGTGGTGAACAAGTTCCTTGGTCTTTTCATTCAAAACCCTGATTGGAAATTCGATGCCGAGCACGTAACGGTGATCAATGCAGGCATCATCATCCTGCTGCAATTACTGGTTTCGTCCATCGTGCGAAAGACGCCGGCCCTGCCAACAATGATTGTCGGTATAGCTATGGGAACAGTTGGCATGGGCATCCTGGCCATCTCCACCTATGCATGGGTTTTTATTGGTGGAATAATTATCTTCTCCATCGGAGAAATGACAGCGCATCCCAAATTCATCTCCTATGTAGGTTTGATAGCCCCTCCCGACAAGAAAGCGCTTTACCTGGGTTATTCCTTTCTGTATGGCGTAATCGGAAGTGGTGTGGGTGGCATACTCGGTGCTACGCTTTATGTACATTTTGTGGATACGCTCCACCGACCGGGAATGCTGTGGTTTATCTTCAGCCTTATTGGTGCAGCCACGATTATCGGCTTGCTCATTTATAACAGGGTTTTTCCGCCGAGGAAAGAAATATAGCCATTTACCTTTTGGATTTTCGCTCTAGTTAAGAAAAGAAGAGCTGCTAATAGCCAACAGCTAACAGCTTCGTAACTTTTAGTTTCTAGCTTTTCGTTTATAAGTGCCACCTGCTTTTCACATTAACCTTTCCAAAAACTTCTCTTGCCATGCATGCTCCTTTTTCAATAATCTCTGCCGACTTATGAAAATCGTATAAGCCAAAGGAATTTTTTGAAACATTGATCAGGATATCCGGTTTGTAAAGTTCAATGGTTAGTTCTGAATTGCGCTGTAACATCAGGTTTAATGCTCTTGCTCATCAGTTCGGGGTAATTCAAATGTTCGGGCTTATTTCACTTTTATTTTGTATATTTAATCCCGTGAAACCTGCTTTACCAGTGCTGGTGCCGTTCTAAGAAAGCATATAAAATGGAGAAAATAATTAAAAGAATTAGTTCTCCCGAAGATCTCAATACCAACTGGGACAACCTGGCTAATTTCTATTTTCAAAAAAAAGAATTCCTCAGTCATCTTCACAAATACAATCCCTGTGCCCAGCGGTATTATGAACTCTATTGTAATAATAGCTTAGTAGCAGGAACAGTTGTTTATACATTAAAAATTGATATTCTGACTTTTGCCAACATCCCAAGTCCCTATAACTTGCAAATTATTGGATTACCTGCATCCATTGCTACGCCACCTATCATTGGTGATTTCACTGAATTTGAATATTTTTTATCAGAACTTATTCACTTAGAATCCGGACTAATCCTCGGAATAAATTTCATTGGCGATTACCTCCAGGATAAAGTTGTAAATATGAGAACATTGCCAACTATTATTTTAAAGTTTGACTATGATAAAATTGAAAGCTATGAAAATTCTCTCAGGCACTGCTATAGAAGAAGGATTCATAAAATCAGGAATAAATTCTACAATGTCACATCGGTTACGTCAGATTGCTCAGTATTTAATGACGAGCACTATTCATTATATCTTGAAATAATGAAGAAAACCAGTACAAAACTCGAAACGCTTAGCTTTAATGCATTCAGATATCTCCCTTCAAATTTCCTGCTTACCACTTATTACAATGACAAGAAAATGTTATGCTGGCATATTGTCTGTAGAGATATAAATCTATTGTTTTTCTTTTTTGGCGGAATGGACTATTCACTCAGGGACCAATTCCATTCATACAATAATAATCTGCTCGGTATTATCGCAGCTGCATTTGATCTGAAATATCACGTTATAGACTTCGGACAAACAGCCGAAATTGCAAAAACCCGTCTCGGTGGAGAAATGAGCGAAAGAAGAATGTTTGTATATCACAAGAATCCGGTGATTTTCGGATTGCTCAAACTATTCAGGAATCTAATGTCTTACAATAAAACGCATGAAAAATATCACGTTTTTAAAATTGAAAAATGATTCACAATTAATAAGGACGCAGTGAAAGTATTATTTGTTCGTCCGAAACCTTCACCTGAAACCATTGGCTTGCAGCATCTGATGATTGTTGAACCTTTGGAGCTCGAAATATTGGCAACGTTGATCAAAGCAGTACATGAAGTACGAATTGTTGATATGATACTTGAAAAAAGAACTATTAATCATTTCATGAACGAATTCAAACCAGATGCTTTATGTGTAACCGGCTATATCACCCACATTCCGGTTATTATCCAATACTGTATAACGGCAAAAATGATTAATAAGAATATCATTACAATTGTAGGTGGTGTGCATGTCGAGAAATTTCCGGGTGATATTAATCATGAAGCTATAGATTATCGTGTGGTTAGAAACGCTACAAGATCATTTCCACAACTTTTTGATTTTCTAGCTGGGGAATCGCATTTTCCCCCGGGAATATTGAAAACTGATGAGTTACCAAATGACGACAATCTTCCTGAATACGATTTTTATTGTCCTGTGCCAGATCGCAGCTTCACTGAAAAGTACAGAAGCAAATATTTTTATGTTTTTCATAACAAAGTGGCTCTGATTAAAACATCTTTTGGCTGCCCCTATCATTGTAAATTTTGCTTCTGCAGGATTATTACAGGAGATAAATACTTTGCAAGGCCGCTGAATGAAGTAATGGATGAAGTATCCTCCATTAGAGAAAAGGAAATATATATTGTAGATGATGATTTTCTGATCAGCGTAAGTCGCACCAAAGAATTCATCAGGTTATTAAAAGAACTGGGAATTAAGAAAAATTACCTTGTCTATGGCAGGGCCGACTTTATTGCAGCAAATCCTGATCTCATAAAAGAATTTAAAGCTGTTGGCTTAAGAACAGTAATTGTAGGACTTGAATCGTTTGAAGATATTGAATTAAATGACTTTAACAAACAAACTACCAGCAATACGAACAAACTGGCAATGGCCGTATTAAACAAATACAGGGTCGATTGTTATGCTGCAGTTATTATTTCACCTTCCTGGGGACTGAGTGATTTCCGGAAGGCAGGTGATATCATGATTGGCCTGGGAATAAAGTTTGTAAACCTTCAACCGCTGACACCTTTAAAGGGAACTGGCCTTATTGTCGATGAAGAAGATCTTGTAGTCAGCAGATGCGACTTCGCAAAATGGGACCTTGCCCATGTGACCATTCGTCCTGAAAAAATGAGTCTTGAAGATTTCTACAAAAACATTCTTAAACTGTATGTTCGAATAGTGTTAAATCCTAAGAACCTTTTCAGCCATTTCAAATATCCACTTCACATGCAATTAAAAATGGCAATTGGCATGCACAAAGTAAAAAAGCAATACAAGGTTAAAATTATGGAGGTTACGGAAAATGCCTAAGGTCATTTTAATACAATCATCTCAATACTTCTCTGATGGGGATATTGTGAAGCAGAAAAAACTGTATCTGCCAGGATTGGTATTCCCCCTCCTGGCTGCAATGGCTCCGCAAAACTGGGATGTAGAAGTAAAATTGGAAGTTATTGAAGATATAAACTTCGATACTGATGCTGATATAGTAGGCATAGGTGCAATGGGACATGCCATTTTCAGAGCGTTCGATCTTGCCGCTGAGTTTAAGAAAAGAGGAAAGATAGTTTTTATGGGTGGTTACATGGCGTCAATGATCCCGGAGTTTGCATTGAAATACGCTGATAGTATTGTTATTGGAGACGCAGAAATATCTTTCCCAAAGCTGTTATCCGACTTTGAAAAGTATGGAAGACTGGAACGCATTTATAATTATCCAGTTGCAGACCTGCATCATTTGCCGCTTCCACGGTATGAACTGCTTGCCAGGAAAAAGATTGGCGACATGCTTCCGGTACAGGCAGGCAGGGGTTGCAATTATACCTGCAGCTTTTGTTCTATAGCATGTTTATATAAAGGACGTCATCTGATGAGACCTGTTGATGAGGTAATCAGGGATATTGAAAAGATTAAAAGCCTTGGATATCGTAAGTTTTATTTGATTGACGACAACATCGTGAGCAATCCAGCTTATCTGGAGGAACTATGCAGAAAGATACTCCCCTTAAGAATGAAGTGGTCGAGCCAATGCACAATGAATCTTGCCAGGAATGAGTCTTTATTAAAACTCGTTGCCCGGTCGGGCTGTGAAATCCTTAGCCTTGGATTAGAAAGTATTTCGCAGGAAGGGCTGGATAAACTGAATAAAAAGTGGCTCAGAGTTGATGACCACCAGAAGTTAATGGCAGCTTTCAATAACGCAGGGATCATGGTAAGTGCGGAAATGATTATCGGTACAGATGGCGATACCACCGAATCATTAAAAGCAACCTATGAATTTATTCTGAAATGTAAAATTCCATTGTTGCGAATTTATTTTTTAACGCCTGTTCCTGCAACACAGCTCTATATTGAACTTAAAGCTGCAGGTCGTTTGATACATGAGAATTATGATCATTATACGGCTTCTGAATGTGTTCATCATCCCGAAAAAATTTCACCGGAACAACTGACCAAAATGTATCATTGGCTTAACGGGAAAATATTCTCCATGCGTGGTATAATCATAAGGACGTTACTCAATAAACAAATCCTGAAGCATCCGATGAATTATATTTTCGCATTCGCCGTAAATCTGCATTACCGATCCTATGTAAAGCGGGGAGAAACACCGCTTATTGTATAATAATTTAATAGTATGAAATGAGCATAAATAGAAAATAAATGTTGTTTTATCTGACAATAAGTTACTCAGGCAAAAACATTTCGACTCCCCTTCGACTCCCCTTCGACTCCGCTCAGGGCAGGCACCTCAATGTGACAAGCGTTTCGACTTCGAAACGTGTGACAAGCTTACAAGTTAAAGTTAAGAATAACTTCTAAACACAAATAACGATGAATTCAACATCTGCACTTCCCGAAATATCGTCTCTATACCGCCTGCCGTTTTCCAGGAACGACAACCCGAATGGATGGGTTGAGATTACTACAGACTGCAACCTCAAATGCCCGGGTTGTTACAGAGGCTGCGACAGGGACGACAATATTCCCATTCATGAACAGATTGAGAAAATTAAAGAGAATATCCTTGAAATGAAACGGTTGCGAAATTGCCAGATCATATCGCTCAGTGGCGGAGAACCATCTTTACATCCGGAACTGGGAAGCATTATTCGCTTTATTAAGGATAATGGAATGTATCCATTTGTTCATACAAACGGGGTGCTTTTAACACCAGAGTTCATTACCGGGCTCAAAAAAGAAGGCCTGGCCGGCCTTATCATCAGAGTCGATTCTCTGAGCCGGAAAAGGACAACTACCGAAGAAGAACTCAATGCCCTCCGAAAACATTATGGAGAAATGGTTTATGCTGCTCAAGGCATTCATTTAACATTCCTTTGTGTGGTCAATCACGACAATCTTAACGAAATTGGTTCCGTAATTAATTGGTCCATTGATAATTCAAAACTTGTCGACTTTGTTACATTTATTCCAATAAGGCAGGTTCTTTTCGACGAAAGCGAACAAATTGATAATTCAAAATGGGTTTATGCAGAGGACCTCTGCAAGCAGGCGCAGACAATTATTCCCGATATCCGGTATGCAGCTTACCTGGGAAGTAAATTGGAAGAAGCCGGTATCAAATGGCTGCAGTCACCAATGATTATCATGAATAAAAAAATTCTTGGATATGCAGGCCCAAAATTTATCGAATCATTTCAGATGCTTCATCATCTTTTCCATGGTAAATATGCCTATAAATTCGGAAAGGGCAGGAGCTATCTGAATTTTATTCAAATAGTATTATTAAGCCTGTTTCTTTCAGACTTCAGAGTTATTGCCCGTAATTTTCTTAAAGAAATATTACATAACCCGATAAATTTATTCCGGCGTGCAACACTACAATTGCTTTGTTTTATCATTCCTCCCGGCTTTGTGAACGGCATCAGGGATGAGTGTGATGGCTGTCCCGATGCAATGCTGTTCGAAGGACGTCTTGTACCTTCCTGCGGGCTTGAAGAATACAAACGCTATGGCAAACCACTCGAAAAGCAGGTAATCAATTAGGTTATGATAGAAATATGCGAAGTAAAGTCCAAAAGAGAATTCAGGAGGTTTATTCAATTTCCCAAACTTTTATACCGTGAGGATCCTTGTTATGTTCCGGAGCTGTATGTTTCCCAAAAAGCTATGTTCGACCGTGAAAAGAATCCTTTTTTCAAACATTCAAAAGTCGACTTTTTCCTGGCATATAAAGAAAAGCAGTTGGCAGGCCGCATAGCTTTGATACGAAATAATAACCACATCTTACATACCGGTGAGAAGTGTGGCTTTTTCGGATTTTTTGAATCAATTAATGATTTTGATGTTGCAAAAACCCTGCTCGACAAAGCAACAGATTGGCATAGAAATGAAGGTTTAACAAGCATCATTGGGCCCGAAAATTTTACAACAAATGATTCATGCGGAATGCTTATTTCAGGATTCGACATGCCACCTGTTGTAATGATGCCATACAATAAGGCGTATTATAATGATTTTCTGGTCCGGTATGGTTTTGAGAAAGAAATGGATTTGTTCTCCTATTTCATTGATGATCAGAATTTAACATCACCATCCATTGAAATGGTATTAAAACGAATCACCGATAATCTCAATGCTTCGGATATTTCCATCAGAACCATTAACTTTAAAATATTGGATCAGGAAATCAGCGCTTTACGCAAGGTGTACAATCAATCGAATAAAGACAACTGGGGATTTTTACCGTTAACTGAAAAGGAATTCAAAGAATTAGCACTTCAGCTAAGGCAATTTGTACCTGAAAAACTGGTTCTGATTGTTGAAAAAGATAAGAAACAGATTGGATTTATTGTTGCCATTCCCGACTTAAACCAGGTATTAATTCATCTTACATCAGGAAAACTTTTGCCATTCGGGATACTTAAATTTCTATGGTACAAGCGGAAGATCAACAATGCAAGGATATTAATACTTGGCATTCTCGACGAATTCAGGAACAAGGGTATAGATATGATCTTGTACAAAAAAATTCAGGAGAATCTGGCTACCCTGGGTATTTATCGTGGCGAAGCTTGTTATGTGATGGAGGATAATTTAAAGATGAAATCAATAGTGAAAAAAATAGGAGGTATAAGCATAAAAAAATACCGGATCTATAAATTTGTTTGTTGATGGCATTAAATTGGTCGATCTGGCTACTGACACTAATGCTTCCAGCCCCCAAAGGAGTATAGGTATAATCCGGGATTGAAAGTATAAAAACATGTTCCGGTTGATTTGAAGCCAACAGCAGGGCTCTCATTTTTCAGGGAATATTACAATTCAGCAACAGAAATTAGTTTTTGTTCTTAACCAGGATTTCAGGAAGCATTGAAAACTTCTTTGCGGCTAAAATATAGATCAATGTTAAATCAAAATAATAATAGCCTCAAAACTTAAAACATTAAAATCTGTTTTACTTTTACTGTTCAACATGGGTGACAAAATTTAGTACAAATTCATTCACAGCATAAAAATATATCCCTGACAATGAGCAGAAGAGTCAAACTCCAATACGAAATTTCCGAAAGTAGTGAACTGTTTGATCTTGAACTTGGGATCACGCCTCAGATCAGAAAGCTGTTGACAGATAGCTATTTTGATTTACAAAAAAAGAAACCGGCTCTGGAAAACAGGCTTTATAAACTTATTGAACAATATCCTAACATCCCGCAATTCAAAAATTACCTGGCTTGCTACTATGATTCTACCGGGAACAAGGATAAAGCTTATGAAATAAATGCCATGCTGGTAAATGCACATCCAGATTATTTGTTCGGTAAACTGGCTTTGATAGAAAAATATCGCGAGGAAAAAGACTATAAGAAAATCAAGGTAATGCTCGGCAATCACCCGGATATTTCCAATTGGTATCCGGAACGCAGCACTTTTCATTACAATGAAGTCAAGCATTTTGAATTGAAGGTAATTTCTTATTATCTCCATGTTCATAAACCGGACGAAGCCGAATCGCACATTAAAAAGTTGAAGAAAATGGGTATTTACGACGAGGAAGTTGAGTTGTATGAACGGAAGCTCTTGCTGGAAAGAATGCAAAAAGGGCTGAAAAGATGGGAAAAGACAAGAAAGGAGGCAAGAAGTGTGGTTCCTGTTTCCCCTAAAACTATTGCAAATAACGGTGTAAAGCCGGTATTCACGCATTCACTCGTCCAAGAATTGTATAAACATGGAATGAATATTGACCATGAATTAATTAAGCAGATCCTATCGCTACCGCGGGTAACACTCATCAGAGATCTGCATAAAGTGGTATACGACAGTATCAACCGGTACGACTATTTTGTAAACGAAACAACATACGCTGAAGCCACTCACACCTTCATGTTTCACGCCATATTCCTGCTTACGGAATTAAAGTCAGAAGAAAGCCTCCAGGTAGTTCTTGATATTCTTCGCCAGGACGACAAGTTCATTGATTTTTGGTTCTTTGATGTACTATCCCATGTGATGTGGGAATGTCTGTTTGTGACCGGACAAAACAAACTCAATGAACTGCTTGATTTTTTAAAGGAACCCAACAGGGATTGTTACAACAGGACGGAAGTTTCCACGGCAATATCACAATTGGCAATATACCAACCGGGGAGAAGGGAAGAAGTCATCTGTTTATATAAGGATTTACTGCAATATTTTCTTCAGCATAAGGATGATGACCGGTTGATCGACACTGACCTGATAGGCATGATTGTTTCAGATATTCTTGAAATTCCTGCTCCCGAACTGATCCCCGGGATTACTGAAATTTACAGGAATAAACTTGTAAATCCGGGTATGGCAGGTTCTCTGATAAAAGTTCTGAAAGAATTTGAAATGCTGCAGTTGTATGACAAAAAACGCAACGTTTATGATATTTATGGCCGGTATAGGGAAATACTTACCTGGTGGAACAGGAACAACGATGATGACAGCAGTTCCGGTTTTGATAATGAAGAGGATAATGATGGACATACCTATAATGCTCTGCCATTTGAAAGGAGTTCTCCCAGGATAGGCCGGAATGATCCTTGTCCATGCGGAAGTGGAAAGAAGTACAAAAAATGTTGTATTGATAAATTCGAAGAGTAACAGGGGCAGCTGACGACCTGTCGCTATGGTTATTTTTCAGTCCTATTAAATCATTTTACTTTGGTGCTTCGCTGCATTTCCTTAGCGAACTTAGCGGTTACTACTTCTCTGCGTCATCTGCATGACCTCACCATTAAATATCTTCATATACAATTGTTAACGGGTTTTACAAATTTCAATGGTGCTGCATTGTTCAATCTTATTAATTATTAATACTCAATTTAATCAATACGTATTTGTGAAGACAAACTTGAAAAACCTTTATTTACCTTTACCATCTTTGAAATGACTTTATAAATCTAAATTTGGTTAATCCCGTCTTAGTAAATCATAATTTCTATTGATGTAAATCAGGAGAAACAATTGATTTACTAAGACCATTGCACTGAAGCGCAATTTGGGATTAAGGCATTTAATTTCTATGAATGACCATGCCCATGATGGTGGTGATGTTTGGAATGATGTTTCCTGGCAAGGTTACGCATGATTATCTGGTATAGTTCGGTGTTGATATCAGCCGAAATTAAGATGGCTCCATTGGTGAGCGTGGCATTATCAAGAGCAGGAATTTGTATATCGGCCAGCAACAGATCAAGTTTTAATTGTATAATACTGGTGAAATCGGAGTTGTCGGTAGCAGTTACTTCAACGCTGTCCTTTTCAGTTTTAAACATTATGTCTTCATTAACTATGACAATAATAGGCAGCGATGTAGTATCGTTCATGGTATAAATGCCATGGAGATAGAAAATGGGTTTGCCACCGGCATCATGTTTAGAACCATTCACCTTCAGTTCTATTTCGTCATAATAGCCAGGCTGCAGGATAAAATTTCCAATGCTGATGTTGGTATCAAACAGGTTTATTTCCAAAGGGCCATTCCATTCGTATGAGATCTTAATAGAGTCGTGACGGGTAATCAGGCTGTTCAGTTCAGCCTCGTATTTTACGCGTGAGACTATCATGCGGGCGGTGTCCCAGGTGATGAAAGTTGAATCAGCTGATGCGGATTTAGTTCCACTATTGTTTACTGGCAAGGAATAACTTTTATTAAGTGCCTGAATTTTGATGTCTAAAGTGGAATAGCCGGGAGTGGTGTTCGTATCTTTCTTACACGCAACCAACCCTAAGGCCAATGCTATCAGAATAGCGGGCATAATTAAACTTACTCTTTTCATAGTTTTGTAAATTATTTTATAAGATTTAAGTAACGGGATGAACGCAGGGGGTATTGTGATGTAGAACTGATTTTAACATTTTTTGGCTTCAATGATATATTGAGTGCGTATAAATATCATGCCATAGAAATATATTATTGAAAATGTAAAAATTAGGTTACAATAAATCGAATGGAATAGCACAAATCCTTCACCTGGTCGAAAATAAAGATATAAAGTCGTTGAAAAAAATTCGGATGTTATTGCATTAATTGTGTAGAGAAGAAGGGAATGCAGTCGCAAAGTGTGGAGTTTATCCACACTTTAATTTACGGATTGTGGAATTTACACTTATGAATACTTGTTGAATAGGAATAACAGAATATTAACGCCTGCTAATTTGGAGATACTGAATTACAGGACATTTTATTAGTGTTAACTTGTGATAATCCCTGCAGGGCCGAAGTTTATTCTTCCTTTTTGATGGTTTTTTCTTCCTCAATGATATAGAGTTTGTGATGTTTGCCGTCACCTTTTTTCATCTTGTGGTGATGGCATTTAGGATCATCATTCAGATAAATGATGGTGGTGTTTTCATCCCCTGCAGTTTCTGGCTCATTGCCGCCGCTCGTAATAATCGTTATGGTTTTATGTTTTTTACCCAAAGGTTCATCAAAGATGATGTCTTCGTCTCCTGACAATTCCATATGCATGATCTCTTTTCCCGCCGCGGAGTCGGTTCCGTCGCCTTTAACAATCCGCTTCTCGATCCTGATTGTCCGGGAATCGCCATCTTTCGATTTGCTTATGATCACATGATCAGTATCATCTTCATTCTGTATTTCGGTTTCGGCTTCCACCCAATGCAGGTTATCCTTGTCACTGCCCGAAGTTATTATTTTTCTTACGGTTACTTTTTTCTCTTTGCCATCCTGCGTAGTGCTGATAATTGTCGTGTCCTTACCATCTTGCGAAATAATAGTAGTGTCACGCAGGTTCTCAAATTCCATGGGCTCACTGCCTGATGATCTGATAATAATCTTTTGGGTTTCATTCTTCGGCTTCTGGGCATTCGCCTTATCGGGCATAAGTCCTGCGAACAGGAAGAAGGTAACTGCCGTGGCTGCTAAGAGGGCTGTCTTCATAATATTTAGGTTTTGGGTGTAAATGTAAATGATTTTGCATGCAAAACTATGCTAAGTTAATGATGAATAACGTTAAGAATGGGTTAAATCTGGTTAACAGAATGTTAATGTTTCGACTGTTCCTAATGGCTTTTTATATCTTTGGCTCATGAAGCGGAAATTTGTTATCGGCCTTACCCTGCTGCTAAGCCTTGCACTCGTTGGAATAGTACTGGTGCAATCCCTGTGGATACGTCGTGCTTTTAATGAAAACAAACAGCGTTTCGACCGCAATGTGAGCGAAGTGCTGGACAAGGTGGCGGACAGGCTGGAGAAAGAGGAAAACCTGAGTGTGCTTT
>Ga0315283_10000842_pt1 | contig 23458 bp, 30 predicted proteins | sample YL17G09_0_MG_FD_204541 | JGI IMG/M metagenome (GOLD analysis project Ga0315283, IMG submission 204541) | Sediment microbial communities from Yellowstone Lake, YNP, Wyoming, USA - YL17G09_0 | ecosystem: Environmental > Aquatic > Freshwater > Lake > Sediment | place: USA: Wyoming | collected...
TTCATTAAAACAATTTAAGGAAGCTAAAGAAGCCCAAGTTGAAATGTGGCCAGAGGTAGATGCAGAACCATGTTTAATTTGTTCGGTTTGAATATGTATTTCGGTTTTCGGCGGTGGGAATATAACGTAAAGGGTCAGAGGTGGCTTTTAGCCATCCTCTGCACCCGCTGGTTATCTGGGGTTTTATGATTCGTGATTGTGAAAATATCGGGGAATACGGCGGCACTTGTAAACACAAACAATACGTTTTCGCTGGCAATAGTAAAACGAAGGAGAAGGCCCATATTCATTGTAAAGCCCTCAATGCCTCGATTCTTTTAAGCGTAGATTATATGTCCGACGAAGGCGCTCAATGGCATTTATGGGAACCGTTGACACCAGAGCGATGTCCAATGAAGGTTTATAATTTCAGATAACGACTGAACTCAGCGGCGTGTCGCACGTCCGCTGGAGTGATTGGTTATATTCCACTGGGCGAGGTTTTGACTTTGAAGTTTAATATTATTTATGCTGATCCACCTTGGAGGTTGAATATGTCAAAAAATCGACCACAATGGGGAGACGCTACATATCCTACAATGAACACAAAAGATATATGCAAATTACAGGTTAACCAAATTGCAGACTATAATTGTGCTTTGTTTTTATGGGTAACAATGCCATTTATACCAGATGGTTTAAAGGTTATCCAATCATGGGGGTTTGAATATGTAACATGTGCTTTTGTATGGATTAAACAAAACCGCAGCGGGACTGGTATATATTCTGGGTTAGGACAGTGGGTAAATGGTAATGCCGAATTGTGTTTCTTAGGACGTAAAGGGAAACTGGTTCGCAAAAGTAAAAAGGTCAAACAAATTATATTGTCGCCTGTACAAAAGCATAGTTTAAAACCACCAGAAATCAGGGATAGAATCATAAAATTACTCGGAGATTTGCCCCGCATCGAACTTTTTGCTCGTCAAAAAACAGAGGGTTGGGATGTATGGGGTAACGAAATCGAATCTGATATTGATTTGGGGTTTTCTTCGCCCAGTGGAATATAACCATTGATTAACAAACCATTTTGCCCTGATAATGCAAAACTAAGTAGCGGAGGGATTATGAAAGAGTCAACAGAAAGAATCATTGACTTGGGTGAGGATGAACATTACCCCTATACTTGTAATCGGTGCGGAGGCACAGGAGAAATAGTAGTTTGCCCTGATGATATGTGCCACGGATTGGGATATTGTATACATGGAGATGGGATGTTAATTTGCCATGAATGTAATGGGGAAAGTGCATTCTAACGACTTATGGTTTCCACTTATAAAATAGCATCCATCGAAAAACTTTTAGAAGAACTACAAGATGAGGCAGATTTCCAAAGAGAAAGCCTTCATAATAAACAATATGCTCAGGGCATTGAGTATTGCACCCAAAAGCTAAGTGAGGCTTTGACATGAGCGAAGCGAATGGCAATAGCATCCACTCTCTTGTTGGCCTTTCCGGGTTCCGGTGCATCGTCGCCGACCCGCCGTGGCCGTACCGTGCCGACCGGCCTTTCGGATCGTCGCCAGAGTACCGCCCGAACAGTTGGGACAGGCCCACGTCTGCCCCAAGCGCACGCGCACGCTACAGCCTCATGCCGATGACGGAGATCAAGGCGTTGCCCATTCCGGCAGACGACAATGCCCACCTTTACCTCTGGACGACAAACGCCTTCATGCGCGAAGCACATGAGGTCGCAGAGGCGTGGGGATTCAAACCGAAGACTATCGTAACGTGGGTGAAAACCAAGGTGGCCGACCGGGCCAGCGTCAGCATGAGAATGGGCTACTACTTCCGGGGGGCAACCGAACACTGCCTGTTTGCCGTGCGCGGCAAGATGCGCTTGAACGTGCGCAATCTCCCGACCGCGTTCCTGTGGCCGCGCATCGGGCAGCACAGCCGGAAGCCGGACGCATTCTTCGAGATGGTGGAGACGGCGACGCCGGGGCCACGGCTTGAACTGTTCGCCCGCCGCGCCCGCCCCGGCTGGACAGTATGGGGTAATGAGGTATAACGGTAAGCGTAACCTGCGACAGTAGAAACTTGGGAAATATTACAATGACGAATCTAAGAACATATAATAATACGGAAGAATGCACACGGGCTGATGTCGTCAGGTTGACGCATTGGTTAGTTTGCATACGCTTTTCAAATTGCGAGCGTTTTTAATATGGAAAACAAAAAGGAATCTTTATTGTTTAGCGAGGAAGAGCTTACCCCGTGGCTTGCTGCGTGGAAAAATATGCCCGAATACAATATACAAGACCTTGCACCTAAATTTCAGATAATAGTAAATTTCGCTTGTGCGGCAGATATAGAAGATTTCGGAAAGTTAATCGGGCAAGAAGTAAAAGCAAACGCGGGAAAACAGTTGAAAAGTATTTGGTTTCCTGAACAGGAAATCGGGAGAATGATAAACAAGCGGTACATAGAGGTAAAAAATGAATCCTAAGTTTCCGGTATTTATTCCAACGAAAGGACGCGCAGACACGCGACTTACGGTGAAAATGTTTGAACGCCTCGGAGTTCCATACACGGTGTTTGTAGAAAAACAAGAATATGAAGCATACGCGGAACACATTGCACCGGAACGGATACACATATTGCCATATCAAAATAAAGGTGTAACGGTTACGCGGAATTACATTTGGGAATACGCGGAAAAAATAGGCGCGGAATGGTATTGGACTTTCGATGATAACATAGACGGGCTATATCGCTTCAATCACAATTTGAAAACACCGTGTGCCGATGGAACGATCCTTGCGGTAGTTGAGGACTTTGCGGGAAGATATGAAAACCTTGCAATAACGGGATTGAACTACTTTATGTTTGTAAAACGGAAATATGTGATACCTCCATATATTTTGAATACAAGAGTATATTCTGCAATGCTGATTAGAACTAAAATCGCCAATCCAAACGGAGGAAATTTTAGGTGGGTTACATTTTTTAACGAGGACACCGATTTGTGTCTGCGCGTCTTGAAAGCCGGATATGCAACGGTGTTGTTTAATGCTTTCCTGATATACAAACAAACAACAATGACAATGAAGGGTGGAAACAGTGATTACTATGCTAAGACAGATCAAAGGAAAGAATTTGTAGAGGAATTGATTAAACACCATCCCGACGTTGTGAGACTGACGGAAAAATGGGGAAGATGGCATCATCACGTTGACTATTCAGGATTTAAACAGCAGTTGAGGAAAAAGAACGGGGTAAGCGTTCCGAGTATAGAAAATAATTTCGGTATGGTTTTACAAGAGAGAATAAATGGAATATGGGTAAACCAAGACGCGAGCAATTTGAGTATGTCAAACTAACGCCATTCATGAGCTGCGGGGAATGAAATGAGCATGGACATTGAGAAAAAAGGGGAGGCTATTCCCCGTCTGCTCGATGAAATTGTTATAAATTATGGGGGCGGCTGTTGCCTTTATAATTCTGATTGCCTTGATATTCTCAGGACGCTGCCTGATGGCTCTGTAGATATGATCCTGCAAGACCCGCCTTATAACATGACGGCCTGTAAATGGGAGTGTGAGCTTGATTTCCCTGTTCTTTGGAAAGAGTGGGAACGGGTAGTCAAAGCCAACGGTGCTATCATTATGACGGCAAGCCAGCCGTTTACAACTGACCTGATAAGTTCAAAGAGAACATGGTTTAAGTATGAATGGATTTGGAATAAACAACAAGCTGGTAATTTTACTATTGCTAAACAACAGCCGTTAAGAAAACATGAAAACATTTTAGTTTTTTATGCAAAACAACCAACATATAACCCACAAATGGAAAAAGCAAAGGTTGAAAACATTAGGCCAACGATTGATTGTGGAGTTAATTCAATAACAAATTTAACATCAAAACACAGCGAAACATATTCACAGGAATATAATTACCCATCAAGTGTCATTGATAACTTCCACGGTCGCATGGCTGAATGTAATTCAGTGGCAAGGCAACACCCGACACAGAAGCCCGTTGACCTCTTCCGGTATTTGATAAGGACATACACAAATGAAGGGGAAACGGTCTTTGACGGATACGGAGGCTCAGGGACAACGGCTGTTGCCTGCATCAAAGAGAATAGAAAATACATTATTTGCGAAAAGGAGGCTGAATACATTGAGATTACAAAGAAGCGAATTGACGAAGCGACAAGGCAGGGGGACTTGTTTTCGGCTGTTGGCTGTTGCCCCCATGATTTATAACCATTGATTATGCGGAGCGTGCAAGGTAGGGATGTATAGGAAACGAACCAAGGCCAGCAAAAAATATAATGCGATGAGGGAGGCAAGACTGAGACAAATCGAGGAAGGTCCTACTCCGGATTACCCTCGCGATCTACCGGATCTCCGGAGGCAGATTGTAATTGAGGACTATGATTTCGGATATGTTCGGTACGAGATCAATCTCTACAAAACAAATCGAATAGACTCCTATCGCATGGAGGTTGACGGTGCGATTATCCTCGAATGCATTGGGTGGTCTCGGGTATTGGAAAGGGTAAGAAAAGCATTTTTGAGAGTGCAGGCTACATAGGGTAAGTAGAGGCAGTAAAGGAGAAATCTCAAATATAACTTGCAATCGAATTGCAACTGAAAAACGGAGGTGAAAATGTCAACTTATGTGGTATGTCCAGATCGGGATGGAAAGAAGGTAGCGGTCGAAGTGTGCGTGAACGGCTGTAAGCTAAGAGAGGTCTGTGAAGAGTTTTTAGAGGTCCCCGTAGAGGTGATCAATTCGGCGAGAACCGGGTTAATTCCTTCAAGTAACATCGTTTCAGAATCCCAAGACGAAAAGGCCCTTGTGGTCCCGTCCGGTAGGGCTGAAGAGGCTCTTAAGCGGGCCCTTTCGATTAGGACCGATATTGAGGCGAAATTCCTTGAGATGGGCCAGGTGCTGAACGAGATATTTGAGAACCGCTATTACCTGGAATACGGGCCAGAGAGGAACAAATACAAGGACTGGAAAATGTTTTGTTTTGAAGTTCTTGGGATAAAGGGCCGGACCGCGACCTATCTCAGAGATATCTATGTCAAAATGACGGCCCTTGAGGTGCCGGAGCAGGAGTGTGCCCAGATCGGATGGACGAAGCTGGCGCAGATTTTGCCCATCGTCAACAAAAAGAATGTGGATCACTGGATCAAGGAAGCGAAGAAGCCGGGCGCGACGGCGCAATCATTAAATGCGAAGGTTCGGGTAGCCCAAGGCAAAATCACCGAGAAGGAGGCTGAGATCCTGCCCGAGAAGATGATATTCAGCTTTTTCAAGGAACAGAGGGAAATAGTGGAGCTCGCACTCGACATAGGGTTGAAACTTACCGGATCGAAGAGCAGAAGCAGCGTTCTGGCGGACAGCATATGCCCCGAATTTCTTTCCACCTATCCTTCCGGATGGGAGAGTCTTACAAAAGGGGAGGTGATAGCGGCAATCCTGCGGCGGTACGAATCAGGGTTCAATGTTAGGTTTTTGGGAAGTGTGGTTGAGGTAGAAACGGGAGAAGTTCTTTTGTCATGGGAATAATGAGAGAGATGAAAGGAGGACGAAGATGAAGGCGGCACTCGATAAGATACCAGAAAAGATTAAAGAGTTGGTGACCAGAAACGTGGACGATCTCGTGGAGGCATGGGCGAATTGTGGCGGAGACCCATTGACGATATCCTTCTCCGCAAAAATCGGATTTAAAAAGGAGAAGCCCATCTGTGAGACCTCAATCTCTTTTATAAAAGAAAAAATTAGCGATTCGATAACTTTCGAATGGGAAAACCGGCAACTCGATCTTAAACTGAAGGAAGCGGTAGATGCGCTTAGGCCAGACGGAAAGGATGGTATGGAATCAGTGACGATTTCATCCGGCGGCTATTCGGTGACATTAGAGGCGAAAGAGTGACAAGGGATCGCCTTAAATGGATCATTAGTGGTCTTGATTTTGAATGCCTGACAGATTGGGAAGGGAAATTTGTAGAGGATATAGAGGCATTTTTCGGCAGGCATGGGGACCTGACCGAAAGACAGGAGGAAATATTGGAGCGATTGTATCGAGAAAAGGGGAGATAAAAAGGAATGCCTGAAGTAAGATCCTTTCCCAAACTTCACCGAGAACGTCTTAAAGGGGATGCCTATCGGGAGTTTGCACAAGAAATCCTCAGAAGGGACGGATATAGATGTCGGCATTGCGGGTCCATGAAGGGGTTGACGATTCATCATCTAATCAAGCGGTCGCAGTTGGGAGGGGACACGGCTGGGAATGTCATAATTTTGTGTTTGGCCGATCATGAGGCAGTTGAACGCAATGAACTGAAGATCGAGGTATTAGATGTGGTTATAAAATTCCATAACCGAGAGGAGGCCAGAGATGAAGAAGCAAAGCAGCCGTAGAATGAGAATCTCCATGTTTCTGGTTAGGAAATTAATCCCCGGCTACCATTTGAGGCATAACCCGAAACGGCATGGAGAGAAAAAAGAAGATGTTCCTGTTTGCACAACAGAGATAACGTTTAGTTGCCCGGTAGGTCCAACGAATCAATCATCACTAATCCAGAGGTGACGAAATGATAGAGATAATCAACCAATGCTACATCTGTAAGGAATGGTTTGAGGAAAAGGTGCTGAAGCCGATCTGTATTCCAGACCAATCGGGATATGTGGAAAAACCTGTATGCCCCGGATGCCTCGATGAGATAAAGACCCGATCGGAGGGAATCCCCAAGAAAACCCCGGGGGGATTATTACTGGACAGAAAAGACGGATAAGTTAAGAAAATAATACTATGTGGCAAAGTGAAATTAGTTGCCTTTCAGGAGGATGAAATGGGCTTGAATAAGCAAAGAGGAAATATGTTTCCCTGGGTCACCCACACCATAAACCCGATCAAGGGTTGCCTCCATGATTGCAGTTATTGTTATTTGAGATCGCTACTGTTCTTTGAGATGACGCCCCGGTTTGAGGAAAGAGAGGTAAAAAGAGGGCTTGGCAAGGGGAGAGTGATCTTTGTGGGATCGGCCAGCGACATGTGGGGAGTGTGGGTTCCGGATGTCCAAATCCATGCGGTTCTGGAACAGTGCATGAAATATCCGGATAACACCTATCTCTTCCAGTCCAAGAATCCTGAAAGATTCAAGAATTTCATATTCCCTCCCAAAACGATCCTTGGCACCACCATAGAGACGAACAGGCAGGGGCTGATACAAAGCAAGGCCCCAAAGGTGGAAAGTAGGGTTCAGGCTATGGTGGCTTTCAAGGATGCAAGGAAAATGGTGTCCCTTGAGCCGATCATGGACTTTGACCTGGAAGCGATGGTGAGGATGATCTCATTGGTCGGGCCTGAGTTTGTGAGCATTGGCGCGGATAGCAAGAATCACGCGTTAATGGAACCTTCCTGGAAGAAGGTGAGGGAATTGATTGAAAGGTTGGGAGGAATTACGGAGGTTAGGGAGAAGGAGAATCTGGAAAGGCTGAAGTCTACAGTCAATAAAGGTCAACATTTATGGGGAAATTGAAATGTGGATCCTCGGAATTTTCTGTATCATTTGGGCTTGCTATGGAATGTGGATAATCCATAAAAAGAGGAAAATGAGAAGCACCATTTGATATAGACAATCCCTATAGAAACGGAACAATAAAATGCCAATCTGTAAGGATTGCAGGAGACCATTCACCAAGAATGTGTGGGAAAGAACCCGGAAATTCTGCATTCCATGCTCCGACAGAAGAGCAAAGGAGCAAGGCCACTTCGATAGGATTCATGGCGGATCGGTGCTTAATGCAAGGATTAGGGCCGATGGCTCTGGCAATCCGAAAATATGGACTTCAGGAGATTATGACCAGGGATTTTTGGAGAGCTTGGTCCCGAAATAAAGGGAACAATGGAAACAAAGCGCAAGATAGTGAAATGACTTAGGGAATTTGTGGTATTATGCTGAAATGTTTCCATAGAAAGAAATGATAGGAAACAATAGGAAACAAATGAGGAAACACATAGACTATGACCAGCTTCAGATTCTTGCCGATTTGAAGCTCACCAAGGCAGAGATGTCCAGAAGGCTCGGGGTCGGACGTCCGGCCATAACAAAGGCCATCAGAAAGCTCAAGGGATATGCTACGAGAGTTGTGGCGCTTGAAAAGGCCAAGGAATACGGAGTGATTCAGTTCAACGTGATGCAGGATCATCTGGATGACCTGAAATATTTAAAGGAGATCTTAGATCCTGTACACCGATATAACATGGGAGACAAAGAAGGTTTCATAGCGATGCAGAGAAAGATCGAGTCTCAGTCAGCGGAAGGGGAGCCCGACCAGGAAGGGAAAAGAAAACAGAAATTGAACCGGGGCAGAAAGATCAAGAGAGAGCAGAAGATTGAGACCTTCGATTTTACCATGGATCCCCGGCTCCTTGAGACAAGGATTATTGAGGTGAGACTGAAATGCAGAGATTTTATCCTTGAAGCCTGGAAGACTGTTGCAAGCAAGGAAGAGGTTGAAGCCTTCAGGGAGACGTTCATAGAGACGCTCAGGGAGGTGAACTCCGAGATGAAGTGCCCGAACTGTGGGCATATATGGGAGACCGATGCGGCAGAAAGATTCGTCGACAGGCTTAGATCGAAACGAATTATCAGACCAGACATTATCCTACATTGAGGATAGGCTGAACCTGAAGAGGAAAAGGGCGTTCAACTTTAAGATTGACCTGCCGGTCCCTTTCCCTAAGCAGGCATTTGCCATCGAGCATCTCAAGAAAAGGAATGTCTTCAAGGTCGGGAGAAGGGGCGGGAAGACCGTCCTTGTCTCGATCATAGCGGGGAATAAATTTAGGGAAAAGAGAAGGATTCTTTATGCTGCCCCTACCACTGAGCAGCTTGACAGGTTCTGGACCACGGTCACAAGGGCCCTTGCGAAGCCAATAGAACAAGGGGTTCTGTACAAGAACGAGACACTCCATTTGATCGAGATCCCTGGGACGGAATATCGGATTAAGGCAAAGACTGCCTGGAATGCAGATACTTTGCGTGGAGACTATTCGGATCTTCTCATCCTCGATGAGTGGCAGTTGATGAATGAGGATGCCTGGGAGTTTGTGGGTGCACCGATGCTTCTTGATAACGATGGGGATGCGATTTTTCTATTCACGCCGCCATCCCTCCACAGCCGGTCGGTGAGCAAAGCCAAGGATCTTCAGCACGCATCGAAGATGTATGAGAAATACAGAGATGATGAAACCGGAAGGTGGGCCACGTTTCACTGGACCTCTCACGATAATCCAACCCTGAGTAATAAGGCTTTATTGGATATCACAAAAGACATGACTTCTATCGCCTATAACATAGAGATCATGGCCCAGGATATAGACCAGGCCCCTGGTGCGCTTTGGAAAAAGGAAGATATAGAACACAACCGGGTATTTAAGGCCCCTGAATTGTCGAGGATAGTCGTAGGGGTTGATCCTTCGACGACAAGCGGAGGGGACGAGGCCGGGATAATAACGGCAGGAAGGGGAGGGGAGGACGGGTACGTTTTATCGGATGATAGTATCCAGGGGAGTCCCTTGGTTTGGGCGACTGCGGCGGTCACCGCGTTCCACAAGTTCAAGGCGGATCGGATAGTTGCTGAGTGTGTACCCATTGATAGTGAGGCCCTAACAAAGGAAGGATGGAAGCCTCCAGTAGATCTTCGTGTTGGAGACCACATATTAGGCTATGATTTAAGCACGGACACATGTAAGTGGACTAAAATAATTGCCTTAAATTTTGGTTATGATGAAGTCATTACTTATGGCAATTCAAGTTTTCATGTGCGATGCACTCGGAACCACAAATGGCCGATGAGAATTGAGAGCCGTGCGGGAAGAGCCAAGTATGGCAAGCGTTTGAAATGTAGTAAGAAAACTCAAGGCATGTTTACTATTGATGAAATGCTGAGAAGTTGGCGGCGTGCAAGAATGATTCAATGTGTTCCAGCGGATATAGGTAGTGGCATTGTTATAGCTAAATTTACTGATTGGATAGATCGTAACAATGCGGTTCGTAAGGTTTTGCAAATGAGCAGACAACAAAGAATTGGCTTTATCTATGGAATGCTTCTCGGCGAAGGCACGCTTACGAAATGTGGGGGCGTACAGTTCAGTCAAAATCCAGGAGCAATAAATGATGCGTTTCTTCTTGCCTGTTTCCTTGAAGGGGTCCCTGCGAGTCATTGCCGAATTAATAGAAAGAAATGGAACGGAGAAGATCGTATTAGTTATCGAACATGGCTTCACAGATCACGTACACTCCTTATAGAAAAGGTTCAAGAACTAAGGAGTAAGTCAGAAGAGGTTTGGTGTCCCACGACCCAACTTGAGACATGGGTAATGAGACAAGATGAGAGGATCACAATCACGGGCAATTCAAATAATGGCGGGGAGATGGTGGAACTCACGATCAAACAGGTCGATCATTCCATTCCCGTCAAACTTGTCCATGCATCCAGAGGAAAATTTACGAGGGCCGAGCCCATAGCGGCCAACTATGAGAAGGGAAGGGTTCATCATGTCGGAAAATTCGATGCACTTGAGCGGGAGCAATGCCTATGGATTCCGGGCGATCCGTCTCCGAATCGCATGGATGCCGCAGTTTGGGCCCTGACTGAACTTTTACTGAGGGCAACCCCGGGATTTGGTTTTGCGGGAAGATCCTATGAGCGGGAAACCAAAGCGGAGGAGAAGAAACAACCTTCCCGGAATATACGAGATCGGTTCATAGACAGATTTGACAGGGGGGATTGATGACCCAGGACAAAAAAGAGAATAATGGTGACTGCTACCTCATTGGATGGAAGCCCATCTGCGAGGTTATGGGCATTATTTCCCCGAAAACGGCCCGGGCGATCATAAAGAGGGCCAATATTCCGGTAGGGAGGATATGGGTGAAAAAGATTTATCGGCCCGCTATAAGGAAATCGATTTTACTGGAATGCCTTGACAAGATGGCGTATCAGTCATGAATTTAGAGACACGAGTATCAACTTTACCTCACTTTACCCTCGTTAGGATTAAGATTGCATATTGACAACCGAATCTTTCTGCATGTAACATTATATTCTGAAGTTTGGATTGCAGAAACAGAACATAATCAAAGCCACCGGGGGAACCTCGGGAAGAGCGGCCAGAGGTGTCGTGTAGCAATGCGAACCAATGAAGGTCGAACCATGTCTTTTGTGGAGTTCAACATTGTTTCATTGAGAACTATCTCTCATCTAACCCTCCTTTCTTTCTGATAGGCGCCCCTTGTGCGATACAGGGGACGCCTTTTTTGTTTTCGGGAGCTATAAGAAATGGGGAACAAGCTGGTGAGGAAGCTAAGGAAAATATCATGAATGATTTGGTGTCCCTGGAGCTGAACGAGTGAAATGTGAATTTTGTGGAGGCAACATAGTTGAGGACCAGTGGAACCCATTCGGGGGCGAAAAATGCATGATGTGCGGGAGAAAACCGAAGACAGAGGAAACTATGAGCAATCGGTTAAATCCGGAAAAGGAAGAAATGGTAAAGGCCCTCTTAAAAGATCATTCCATCAGGGATATCATCAAGGAAACCGGGGTGGCGAAGAATACGATTATACGGATTAGGAACGAGAATTTTACAGAGGAAGAAAAGGCCAAATTGAAAAAGTGGGCTAACGTGAAAGGGCGGAACAAAAGGGAATTGGAAAGGGAGGATCTGGAAGCGACAGAGCAACGGAGGGAGACGAAGGTGAATGAGGATCAAAAGACGAAAATTTGCAGCAAATGCAAGGAACCAATGCTGCTAACAGAGGAACTTTTTTCACACAATCATTCGACTTCTGACGGCTGGGAAAGGTTTTGTAAGGCCTGTGCGAGCAAGATGAGGAAGGATCGAAAGGAAAAAACCGCAGGAAAGAATTCAGGGAACCGGAAACATGGCAACAATGGGGGTCGGGCGCGGAAGAGAACCCCCATAAAAGAAATGCAGCTTGTCCGGGGAAGTGGCCCGATAATGAATTCGGAGCAGCTCTTCCGGACCTTTCGATACACGCTGGCCTATGAGATATGTGACGAGGTGGTCGGCCACATCAATCAGTTGAAGGAGAAACTTGCAAGTGAATTGCACCTGTCAAAAGCATAGCCATGCTAAACCTATACATCTTGTGAACGGATATAGCGGTTTACTGGGAGAAGATACCTGATAATAAAATGGCTAAAGAAACTTGATAAAAAGGACATTGTGATAGGCGGAGGACTCGTTCTTATAGGTGTTGGCTTCTGGCTTGTTCACCCGTCTTTTGCCTTCATATCGGTGGGTCTTGGGCTGTTCGGGCTGGGGACGGGACTGATAAAGGTGAAGTGATCAGAAAATAATATTTTTTTAGATAGGGAACAAAATCGGGAGCGCGACCCGATTCCCAAATATTCAGAAGAGGCCGATTCCGTGATCACGGCGGGATTGGCCTTTTCTTTTTTGGGAGGGATGCAATGGGATTCTTCGAATCATTACAGAGCAAGCAGAAAGAGGAAGGGCCAAGGATCCCGATAGTCAGTTCCTTCTACACGGCCCCACAGGCGATAGCGGCGGAGAAGCCGTACTATGCCCTTGTCCAGGCTTATAAGTCATGGGTATACACAGCGATTGATAAAATCGCCAAGTCCGTGGCGATGGTTCCCCTCAATCTCTATATTTACAGAAATCTAAGTACAGGCAAGAAGACAACGAACCTTCAGTGGAGGGCCGAGTACAAATCCATAGAGACAGAGCGGGAAAGAAAATATTTTCTCAAGGAGATGGGCCTTAAAAAAGAGCAGATTTTCGACCACCCCTTCCTTACCCTGATCCATCATCCCAATTCGCTGATGACTCGCTTTATGCTTTGGTATGAGACAATGGTACGATTGGAACTCGGAGGGCTTTGCGGATGGCTTCAGGTGAAAAACAAGATAGGTATCCCTTCAGAGATCTGGCCGCTTCCCTTGACCCAATTTGCGATGCTCCGCCCGAAAGTTACCCCATCGCTAAGGCTCCAATACTGGGATTATCAGGATGGGAGTGTCAATCAGAGGTTTGAACCGGATGAGATTCTTCTCTACAAATATCCTCATCCTGCTTCTCCCTTTCAGTCCATGTCACCACTAATGGCCCAGACCTACCCATACGACATCGACCTCTTTCTGATGCAGCAGCAGAGGGCATTATACAAAAACATGGGCATTCCCGGGATCACCCTTGAGACTGACGCCGAATTGGGCAAGGAACAGTTCAGGGAGATACGCGAGCAGTTGATCGAGGAGTACGGAAGCGCGATGCAAGCCGGTGTTCCGATGATCCTCCATTCGGGTCTCAGGCAGGGGAAGGCCATGGCGATGACTGGCCGGGAGTCGCTGCTAAACGATGTGCAACAATTCGTAAGGGAAAAACTAATCACGGCATATGATCTTTCCCCATCGAAGATTGGCCTCCACGAGAAGGATAATCGGGCGACTGCCGAGGTTATGGATCAAACATTTATCAATGAGTGCCTCAAGCCCAAGTGTATGCTCATAGAGGAGGTCATCGAGACTTTCGCCCTACCCCAATATGATGAGGGGATTACATGCGACTTTGACCTGCCGTCCTATCCTGACAGGGAATTTTTGTTGAAGGAGCGGGAGACGAATCTTAGGATTGGATACCATACAATCAACAAGGAATTGGAGATAAATGGTGAGCCGCCGGTTCCATGGGGTGATAAGCCATGGCTTCCATTCGGTTTGATGCAGCCGGGCGGGGAATCTCCGCAACCCCCAGCGGGAAAAGAAGCCAAGTTCTTAAAGCTGATGAACCGTTCCTTCTGGACGGAGGAACGCAAGGATGTCTATTGGAAACTTTTCGTCAAGCGGGTAGACAACTACCAGCACCTGATCGAGATGCCGATGAGGGAGTATTTCTCGGCTATGAAGGAGGACGTTATCAACCGGCTTCACAAGGATGGAGGTAAGATCCTGGCCTATTTCTCCGGCTGGTCAAGGCAAAAGGTGCAGCATGCCGTAAAGGACCATAAGGGGATAAGGGACATAAACGTAAACAAGGCCGAGGAGAAGAAGAATCTAGTTAAGATGGTCGAACCGATTGTGAAAAACATCATGCAGGAGGTCGGCAAGCACCGGATGAAGGATATTTTGGAGACCATGAAGGCCGTTAACCCTACCTTTGATGTGAATGCTCCAGGGGCTATAAAGTGGCTCGGTAGCCGGATGAGGCAGTTCTCCGAACAGGTCTCCGGCACAACCTTCGACGAGATCGAGAGGATACTCAAGGAGGGATTTGCCGCCGAGTCCCCAGTAACGGAAATAGCCGAGACTCTGAGGCAGAAGTTCGACTCATGGGAGGAGTACAGGGCTTCCATGATCGCACGAACGGAGACATTGGCAGCCATGAATCAGGCGGACATTGAAGGAGTAAGGCAGACCGGTCTTGAGGATGAGCTTCTAAAACACTGGCTTTCGGCGAGGGACGAGCATGTCAGGCAGACGCATCAGCAGGCAGATCAGGATTATGCTGACGGTATTCCTATGGACGAGCTGTTTAGGGTTGGAAACGACGAGATGGATGCGCCATTGGAGGGGACTGATCCGGCGGAAAATATACAGTGCCGTTGCACAATGTACTATTCCGAAAAGGAGAAAGGTGATTAACCTATGAAAAAGATGATTTTGGAATTATTGCTTGTATTTATTCTCGCAATTTCGGTGATGTATGGATATCGCTTCTCTACTTCGACTGCCCACGGGGCCACCACCTACTACGGCTTCTTCAGCTATGACAGCCGCACAGGGACACAATGCTTTTTGCAATAGTGCATTGGGGTAGGAACTCCATAGAGTTTTTCTGAGGACTATGAAGAATAGGTGCTGGAAAGCTGATGCTACAAAGGCTATTGAAAAATGCAGAAAGTGGTTTCCGAGTGAATGGAATTGGCCGGAATTGTGTACATAATAAACAGGGAGGATAACACCATGAAGATGGAGCATAAGACGTTTGCGGCAGAGGTCGGGGAGTGAGGAGGATAGAGCATCAGATTATTGAGGGAGTTGAGAAGAAAAACTGTCCGAGATGCAAAAGATGGAAGTCTTTGGAGTGTTTTGGAAAATCTAAAAATGAGCGAGATGGCCTCGTTGATATATGCAAGATGTGTAGATATAAAACTCTCCGAACAAGCCAAATCAATGTTAGTCAAAGAAAATGGCATATCATAGGCGATGGGATTGAGTTTAAACATTGTTGGAGATGCAGAAGATGGTTGCCCTTGACTTATTTCCATAATAATTCAGCCTCATGGGACAAACTAAATAAGACTTGCAAAATATGTATGGCTGAAACTCAGCGTGAAAGGAATAAGAGAAATCCAGAAAAGAAAAAGGCATTAACTCAAAAATGGAGAAACGAAAATCGTAAAAGGAGTAATGAACTTGCAAGAAAATATTATTACGAGAAACCTGAAGTGATGAGGGAAAGATCGAGTAAGTGGGCAAAGAACAATAGAGAGAAAATTTCATTCCATAGAAATATCAGACGATATGAAGACTCAAAGCTTAGGCTTAATCACTCGATGAGTCAGGGGATATATGCTGCTATCAAAAATCACAAAAACGGTAGGCATTGGGAATCTCTGGTCGGATATACCTTGATCGATTTAATGAAATCTCTTGAGAAGCAATTCGATTCAGAAATGACATGGGAAAATTATGGGCAATGGACAATCGATCACAAAATTCCTATTGCAGCATTTAATTTTGAGAAACCAGAACAGATCGATTTCAAAAGATGCTGGGTCTTATCTAATCTTCAACCAATGTGGAAGACAGAGAATTCATCTAAAAATTCTAAATTATCAAAACCCTTTCAGCCTGCCTTGAGAATAGCAGCATGAGGAGGAAATATGAAAATCGAACATAAAATATTTACAGCAGAGGTTAAAGAATTCAGCGACGAAGGCTTATGGATAGAACACTTCATTTCAACAGAAAGACTTGATCGAGGCTCAGACATTATGCGTGTTGACGGAATGAAAATCCTGGGGCGTCCAGTTGTTCTAATGGCTCATGGATTTTCAAATATGGGACAGGAGCCGATTGCAAAGCCTTTGAAAATTTGGAAGTCGGAATTCAACGGTTTTAAGGGCGTTATGGCACGGACACAATTCTTTGACGGATCAAATTTAATTCCTCCAGATAATACGGGTAGAAGACTTTATGAAAAAGCCAAAAATGGTTTTATGCCGAATTGGTCAATCGGGTATATCCCCTTAAAATGCGCATTCGGAAATAAGGATGGCATCGAATATCGTGAAGTTTTGGAATGGGATCTTCTTGAGTGGAGTCCTGTGGGTGTGAGCATGAACCCCGACTGCCAGAACGTAGAGAAGTGCGGTAACTGCCAGAAAGAGGCGTGGTTCAAGATACTGCCAGAGAAGTTCGATAAGAGAGAGTTCAAAAGCTACAAATCGGTTGACGGCAAGTCTCTCTTGGATGATCAGAACGACCGGAAAGCTTTAGAAGAGAAGCTGGGCGATCCCTGCCAGTATAAGGATGGCCAGCTTGTCGACACGGAAGAGAAGCCTTATCCCAACGAGCACGCCTGTAGGATCACAGATCCCAAGAAATATGATCGAATAAGAAGGAACAACGACAAGTTTGGCAAGGGTATCCATGCTCTTTGGGGGATCAAGGAGGGTGATCCTGTCGAGTTACAGGCCATACGATTCTCAAAAAGCAAGTTCACGGCGAAGGAGGCCCGCCAGTGGTGCAACGATCACGAGTACAAATGCAAGCCGTTTGAGCCTGCTTCTGAGAAATGCGGGGAGTGCGGGCAGGAGATGGCTGTGAAATGGGATGAGGATGTGTCTGGGGAGAATGAGGGGAAGACGTGCGACCCGAATTTGGAGTTTTCATTCGTTTGCTCAATCTGCGAGAAGAGAGACGAAGTGATTTGTCAGGGCTGCAAAAACCTTGTGAAATACAACGATATATCGGAAGCGGGAATGGGATATATCAAATGTCCAAGTTGTGGAAAATTCATCGATCAAACAGGAAAGGTTTTGGATCAAAAGGCCATCCGTAGCGACCAAGCCGAATCGGTCAAGTTCGTCATAGTGGATGGGGACCAGGTCAGGGAGAAAAACAATGTAGATTTTACTATGGGCGGTAACCACTACGCCTGGGACTTCATACCGGAAGATGAGATTTGGGTTGAACAAGACATGGATGAGACGAATACCATTGCGACCAAGCTTCATGAGTTTACCGAAAGGCTCATCATGAAATATCTTGGCTGGGACTATAACAATGCCCATGAGGTGGCCTCCAAACCGGAGCGTCTGCTCCGGCATATCATGATGGCAGAAAGCGATGAGGCATGGGCCGAGGACGGAGGAGGAAATGGCGGGGATGGAGAAGGGGATTATGGAGAAGAATATGATTCCTTCATTATAGGCTTTTTGACGGGCAACGAAAAGATTCTTAAACGGATCAATGATGCCCGCCAGAAGAAAGGATTGAAATCAATCGAACCAAAAAAGAAGGATGCCACGGAGGACATGAAAGTCTTCATGGATTTCATAAAAACAATGGGGGAGAAGTTCGAATCGATGGAAGCGAAGCTTGACGGCCTTGCGGCCAAACTTCAGGAGGGTTCAAAAGTTTCTATAGGCGAACCGGCGCCAGGAGACAAGAAGGACGAATCCAAGACAGATAACCCGCCGGAACCGAGAAAGATCACTGTAATCACGGAGGAAGAAAAGAGAGCGGCTATCAAGGAAGCCCTGAAGGGCATCTCCGATCAGATAACTGAGGCGATCAATAAGGTCGTCCCGGCTGTTGTAAAAAGTGAATTTGACCGATTGAGGGGGAAAATTTCGTAAGAGGTTAAATGCCAAGAGGTATTGCTAAAAATCCAGAGGGACTAAAAAGAAGTGATTGGATAGCACATTATTCCGAACTTTCTAAGAATCTGGAATTGGAAAGTGTTGTGGAAATGTGTTTAAAAGCTAACCCTCCAGCAATGCAAGGAGAAAATTTTTCCACGGCTTGAAAGGGCCGCATGAAGTAGGAAGATAGTCCCCAGCCCTGATCAAGCGAGGGGACGCCCCAAAATCGAATCAAGAGAGGCCCGTTACCGTTCGAACGGCGGTAACGGGCTTTTCTTTTTGGGGTTAACAATTCGGGGCAAAAAAAACAAAAATCAAGGAGGAAACAGCATATGGATCTTCAGATAAACGAAAAGGATGGGAAGATGGTGCTGAACACCGAGGCCCTTGAGGCGGCCATACGGGAAGGCACCGTAAATACGGTCAAGGACCAAGTAAAGGAGCTTGTTAAATCTGAAACGAAGGCGATCTTCGACAACAGCGACGGACGGATCATGGACAAAGAAGGAAAGTCGGTCATCGATACCGGCTTCTTCAACAAGACCTATTCCTCCGGCAGAAGGGGCGTCATGGACGGAGCGGCATTGGGAGACTACCTGGGCTCCAACGGAGGGCCTTTTCTGAGGCTTTCACCTATCATGGAGAAGTTCGCCAATCTGGTGAGAAAGCGGTTCGATCCGAGAAGTCTTCTTGTCAGCGGCTTCAATCTCAGCGAGTGGAACAAGGAGATTGTGGATTGGAACAAGAAGGGGGCGCTTTCCGGCACACTTGTAGAGGGTGATGTCGGCGCCATCGTTCCAATAGAGTTTCTTGCCACGGTCATCGAGTTTGCCATAGAGCAGAGCAAGATTCTTCCCAAGCTCTGGAGGATACCGATGGGGGCCTACCAGACCAGGATTCCATATCTTTCTCAGGCGGCGGGTAGCTATTTTGGTGGGATTCTGCTGAAGCACCCCGATGAGGCCTACGAGAAGGAAAGCACCAAGCCGACCTTCAGCTATAAAACCTTTGAAGCCAAGAAGCTGATCGGCTTGATTCCGATTTCAGATGAATTGGTGATGGACAGTTCGATCAACATCATCAACTACCTGACCGGCCTTTTCACAAGGGCCTTTCAGTATGCAACCGAGGGCGAGGTCGTCGCGGGCACCGGGGCTTCCGGGCAGATGCTCGGGATCATCAGTGATCCGGCGATCAACGCAGTCAAGAGAATAACACTCAACACCGTCAAGAGAGACGACATCATCAATCTCGAATCGGCCCTTGACGAGAATTTCCAGGACATCAACTATTTGACCCGAAGGGCAACTCTTAACGTCCTGCGTAAGGAAAAGACGACCACGGGGGCTCCGATTTATTACGACACCACGGAGTCGGGACTTCAGCCCGGGATGGGGCCTCAGTTGAACGGATATCCGGTCATCAGGACTCGGAATGTTCCGGCAATAGGCAATAAGGGCGATGTGGTTTGCGGGGAGCTCGGATACTACATCTGGGCGATCCGGCAGGACATGACCATAGACATGAGCTCCGAGCGGTACTTCGAGTATGACGTGAAGGCGATCCGCTTTGTGGTGCGGCAGGACGGCGCGCCTGGTGTGTCCATAGCCTTCTCCATACTCAGCAACATTCCGGAGACCTCATAGAAGGCAATCATCATCTCCTTTCTCATAGCACCTTTCTGGCGTGGATGAGGTTAAACGCCAGGAAATTTATGGAGTACAAAACTTCAGAATCACAGAGACAATTTGTCTGAAAAAGAGAAAACGATGAACAAGGAACTTCTACATGACATGGTCACCACCGACGACAAGAGTATGGTGCTGATCGAGTGCCTTCTCCCGGGCTACCGGAACGCCAATGACTGGATGAGCATCGAGCGGGCGCTGCTCGGAGAGGCCCACGGGAAGTGGAGGATCGTCAGGCGGGGGAAGCAGACCTATGAGACGCAGGTGATGGAACCCGAGCGACCCAGGAGCATGTCGGATAGGACGCTCACAAGTGCGGATGTATCCAGTCCGCAGACTTACGAGACCAAAGGGGTAAAAAAAAAGACGGTGGGATGGGTTCAGGACTCGTGGATTAGGGGCGGGGCCGAGATCAGCAACGAACTTGTGATCCGTGTTGGCACGGATTGCGGGTTCGATATCAAGGTGCTGACGCCGCAATCGGACACGGAGCTACTTAGGCGGACGCTTGCCGGGGCGGACATCATTATCCTCAACAACATCTGGAGTTTCAGCCAGGCCCAAATGGCGATCATCTTGAAGACGATTTACTCGGACAGGAAACCGTATGTCAAATACGAGCACGACCATCGGGAGCTCGACAGGCCGGAGTTCTCAAGGAAGCTATTCCAGAACTCTGCACAAAATATATTTCTTTCGCCTGTTCATCTTGGAAATCATCGGAAGGCTCTTGGTTGTGATGGGATCGCTTTTCCTCTGGCGATTGATGTTGACTTTTTTAGGCCGGTTGAGGGGATTGAGAGGGAAGCAGATACAGCGATAGTCTCAAACGTCAGGAATTTTAAATCTTGGCAAAACCTCCAAAGCTACATCGATTCGCACCCCGATGTCAAATTCAGCGTGTTCGCCAACTCCGATGGGGCTGTCCATGGGAATAACGTCAAATACAGGAGAATGGTTGCTTATGAGGAGATGCCCAAAATATACTCCGCATTCGAATGTCTTGTCCATCTCCTCGATGGATGGGGGGCCGGAGAGCGGGTGATATTTGAGGCAGCCCTTGCTGGATGTAAAATCGTATCGAGCGAGAGGTCGGGCCATATGTCGTGGGAAAAAGATTTGACGGATGTCGAAGGATTAAGGGCATGGCTAAAAGCTGCCCCATATCAATTTTGGAAGGAGATTGACAAGATTCTATGACCATCGAGAGAAGGATGATTAACTGGGGAATCCCAAGAAAGCGGAAACCCAAAAAGAACAATCCTCCCATCGATAGGAGGGGCGACAAGCACGCGATGGGGCTGGCTTGGCAGGATTTTTTTGAAAAGAACGAAAGGAAATGATGATAGTTTATCCAACCCAACAGTATTGGGATGATCGATACGGCAAGCAAAGAGACAAGACGGTTGGGTGCAATTCCTTTACTATAGAGCAATTCTCCAAAAAGACCGAGGAGTCGATTGATTTGGCAAAGGCGATCATTGATCCGATATTCATTGGCAGACGGGTGCTCGATTTCGGGTCGGGGGTGGGAAGGTTTTCCGCGATGCTTTCCCAATTCTGCTCTCATGTCCACGGGGTAGACATATCGGAGTGGGCGGTCGGGAAGGCAAGAACAAGAAGTCCGAAATGCAATTTCAAAGTATATGACGGTAGGACAATTCCGTATGGAAATGAGTTTTTTGAGGGATGTTTTTCATGGACGGTCCTTCAGCATATTCCTCCGACGGAGATCAACGGGATATGTGACGAAATAAGCCGGGTGCTGAAAGGGGGATCTCCCCTGGTCATATACGAGAATATATCGACATGGCAAGAGGACAAGGTCCACATCTGGTTCAGGAGGCCGAAGGATTACATGATATTCTTCCCCGAATTCCGGGTCGAAAGCGAGAAGATCGTTAACGACTTCGACCGAACGGGGGAAGATCATGTTCTTTTTGTCTTCAGGAAAAATCTTTAGGGGAAGTTGACCACAATGGCCAAACCGGAGCGAAGATACTGGGTTACTGACCTAATTTGGAGATCCAAAATGATCGAGCTTGACAAATGGAGAAAGAAGAACCCCTGCTCCTTTGGAGGGGATAGCTACACAAAGGCGCTTGGAATTCTTGAAATCCCTACAGGCTCAAAAGTCTTGGATGTTGGATGTGCCGATGGGGCCGTAAGGAATTGCCTGCCGCCCGATATAGAATATTTCGGGGTGGATCCCAAACCGGGAATAGATACTCCAAATATCAAGGAAGGGGTCGCGGAGGATATTCCTTTTGGTGATGAGAGTTTTGATTACGTGATCTCCATTGCCTCCCTTTTTCACTTCATGAATCTTGAGAAGGCTTTCTCGGAGATGGTGCGGGTTCTTAGATCGGGCGGAATACTGGCGATGTTTGTCATCATCAAGGGAGAATCCGATCCAGACAGTAAGAGCCATACCTTTAGGCTGACCCATGAGATCATGGATGAACTCGCGGCGATGTCCGGGTTGGGCACGGCAATCAAAACCGAGGTTCCGGAACTGAAGAGCTGGTTTTATAGGTGGCAAAAATGATCTGGAAAATCGTTTCATATGACAATTCAGTTTTTGCGAAAAGGCTGAACCGAATGTTTGGGATAGAGGTATGCCTAAAACCAGAGGGGAGGTTTGACGGCCTTTTCTTTTTCAACATGGCGCCGGCGCACCTTAGTTTCGCTCACAAGTACCACCGTATCCCTAAGATATGCTATTGGACCGGCACGGATGCGAGATTATTCGTTGAAGACAAAAACGCAAGCGCCGATTTTGGCAATGCGCTGCATGTGACTGATAGCCCTCTGCTCGTGGGCAAGCTATCACAAAAAGTATCCTCGCCGTGTTTTTTGCCGATTCCCCCATATTTGCCGAACCTGGACATTGGGATTGAGCGACCCGCCGGAATCTTGATGTATCTGACGGACCATAAGGCCAGAGATATTGAGCGGTCTAAGGCATTCATCAAACAGATCCATGACATCCCGATTTATATGCTCCACGGAAAAGGGAAGAAGGTTGTTGACGGAAAGTTCCAGGACAACATCATTGATCTTGACTGGATTGAGGATGAGGCGAGAGAGAGTATATTCAGGAAGGTCTCCGTCCACATCCGATTGATGCACTACGACGGGCTCAGCCAGACCGTGGTGGAAATGAAGACGCTGGGACGCCATGTCTTTTATACCGAAATTGTTCCCTACTGTAATCCAGTTGAGGCAGATGATTCTCCGTCAGACATAGCAGAGTCGGTACGGCAGAAAATAGACGCTCCCTTGGATATAGAGGGAGCCGAATATTACAGGAGGGTCTTCTCAAAGGAGAACTTTTTGAAGATCATCACGGAACTCTGCGCTTTGAAAGGATGGGATTTTCCATATGGAATTGTTTAATCGACCCTTAGTTAGCTTTATTGTCCCTTGCTATAATAATGCAAAGTATATCAAGGACTGCCTGGACTCGATTGTAGCCCAGACATATAGGCCATTGGAGGTTGTGGTATGCGAAAATGGCTCGACTGATGGTTCGGGTATCATCATTTCGGAATTTGAGAAGATTCCGTGGTTCAAATGTCAGCGCCACGGCGAAAAGCTCGGTACGGCAAGAGCCTTCAATTTTGCACTCAAAGAAGTGACTGGCGAATGGGTTGCGAAGCTCGACGGTGACGACATCGATAAACCAGACCATATTGACCGACTCATGAATGGCCTGGATAAATCTCCTGATGCAGACATGCTCTATGGCGACCTTGAGGAGATCAATGCGGCGGGAAAGGTCATTGTCCAGGTATCTGGATGTAGGGGACAGGACCATATTTTCAATCTCTGCTCGATAGC
>Ga0315283_10000845_pt1 | contig 23438 bp, 17 predicted proteins | sample YL17G09_0_MG_FD_204541 | JGI IMG/M metagenome (GOLD analysis project Ga0315283, IMG submission 204541) | Sediment microbial communities from Yellowstone Lake, YNP, Wyoming, USA - YL17G09_0 | ecosystem: Environmental > Aquatic > Freshwater > Lake > Sediment | place: USA: Wyoming | collected...
CGTTTCTCCGCCTCTCCTCACCTGGTGCAAGTCCAACAACGACGCCTCCAGCTCCCGCACCGCCTCGTGCCGGTCCTGCACGTCCGCCAGCGTGTCCACCACGTGTCCGCGCCCCTGCTCCAGGATGGCCTTCTGAAAGACGGCCTCGGATTCACCCGAGGCAATCATCGCGTCCACCACCGCGTCGTCCGGCCGCGTCCCCGTGACCGTGTAGACCCGCCGCCCCACCGCCTCCCGGTACTCCGCGCCCAGGCGGGTCCGTAGGTCGGTGAAGGCGCCCATGAGGTCGCGCAGTTTCTTGCGCAGGGCGGCCGTGATGGAGGAGCGCGTCCGTTCAGAGGACGAGCCCGGGCCGCACCCTTTCCGTTCCAGGGCGGCCGCGTTCGCCTTGTCTAGGCGTTCCAGGCGGGCCTTGACGGCGTGGGCGGTCCGGGAGACGGCCTCGATGTCGGACTAGTAAAAAGATAGAGAGAGGGATGTGAGAGGGCGCGCGTACGAAAAGACGAACCAACCTTTTCCATTCTCACCTGTCCATCATATCACATCATCTCCTCCTCCGCGCACACACACTTGCATCTGCTCCCGGATGGCCGTCATCTCCCGGCCCCGGGTCACGGTTTTCGACTGCTCGTGCGCCCGGGACAGGGCGGCCTGGGCGTCCCGGATGCCGGCCAGGGAGGCTTTAATGGCCGCGACCTCGGCGAAAAAGTCGGCCATCTTGGGGTCGGCAGGCGGGGCGATGGGGGCCGCCCCGTCGGCCGCTGCGGCGAGGGCGGCATCCTCGGCTGCTTCCCGACGGGACTGGTGCCGGGAGACGGGTGGGGGGGTGGGGGTGGGGGCGCCCCCGGCGGGCTGTCGGGAATGGAGAAGGGGAGGGAAGGTTGAAAAAAAATGAATGGAGAAACTGCGCGGGGCGACGCAGTTGCCTGGAAAAGAGAGAGACGCGCGGCCCGGCTCCTCTCTCTCCCTTGCATCGTGCACACCTTGACCAAGCCGAGAAGGTCGTTCATGGCGGGGCGTGTGCGTGAGTGACGCCCCTGTGACAGTGACAGAGAGCGCGGCAGCAGCGCCGACCTGAACGGGAGACTGGCCTCGACGCTGCATTTCATTCTGCGACTTCCAAAAAGTCGAAACCCGCCCTGTGCGTCTCCACCCTCGGCACGGCACACACCAGGCGCACACACAGGCGCTCGCAGATCCCCTGCCTCTCTCTCAGCTGAACGCACAGAAGAGGAAACAAAATGTCGGCCAAAAACGCGGACGACCTGGTCGCCAAGGCAGACAAGAAGCTGGCGTCCTTTGGCTTCTTCGGCAATAAGTATGAGGACGCGGCCGAACTGCTGGAGAAGGCGGCCGTCCAGTACAAGCTGGCCAAGGCTTGTGAGTGTGAAGTGGTGGGGTGGACGTGGGGGCGAGGCCGCAGAGATGAGAGAGCGCCGATGGGTCCGCCCGCGCGCCCGCGGTCAACGTTCCGCCACGAGCCCGCCGGGCACGCCGGGCTGCCGCGTTGCCTGCCCAGCTCCAGTGTGAAGAGGGCATTAAGTCATTTGGTAGGAGTGCGGCGGGGCAGGCGAGACGCACCAGAGCCGAGAGTGCATGGCCTTGGGGACACGCCGCTCGCGCTCGCGCTCTCGACCAACACCACCACCCCTCATCATCATATTCTCCTCAAAACTTGACAGGGAAGGAGGCGGGCGGCGCCTACGAGAAGCTGGCCGAAGTCCAGACCAAGCTGGACGCCAAGCACGAGGCAGCCTCGGCGTGCGTGGAGGCGGCCAAGTGCTACCAGAAGACGGACCGGGCAGGTAAAAAGGAGGGGGTTTCTTCAACTCTCCAGGCAGCGCCCGACCAGACCCCGCTCTTTTTTTTTCACGCCACTCACTCACACGTCTTCTCTTTTCTCCCTCTTCTTAAGACGTCCTCCGCGCCCTGCACGCCGCCGTCGGCCACTACACCGACATCGGCCGCCTAGGCATGGCCGCCCGCTCCCTGCGCGACGTGGCAGAGACCATGGAAAAGGGCGGCCTGAAGGAGGAGGCCATCGAGTTTTTCACGCAGGCGGGCGACCTGTACGCGGGCGAGGAACAGCCGTCCGAGGCCAACAAGTGCAAGCTGCGGGTGGCGGCCCTTTCGGCCGAGGTGGAGCGGTACCCGCCCGCGGCGGCCATTTTCGAGGAGGTCGGCGTGGCTGCGGTTGACAACCCCCTCCTGAAATATGGCGCCAAGGGGCACTTCCTCAACGCCGGCATCTGCGTCCTGGCCCAGCATGGCGGGGATGACCCCGCGCTCGTGGGCGCGGCCCTGGAGCGGTACGAGAACGCGGACGGCAGCCTGGCCGGGTCGCGGGAGGGGAACCTCCTGCGCGACCTGTCGGCCGCGGCGGCGGCCCGGGACCCCGACGCCTTCACGTCCGCCCTGGCCGAGTTTGACTCCATGACCCGCCTGGACGCCTGGAAGACGGCCCTGCTGCTGCGGGTGAAGAAGCGGATTGCGGGCGGCGGGGCGGCAGAGGGTGGGGAGGAGGATTTGACTTGAGGATTTGACTGGAGAGAGAGGGTTGATGGGGGTGGGACTGGAGAGGAGTTGAGTGTGGTGTACAACTGCTCTTTGAAAGCTGGGGCTAGAAGTTTTGGTGGGCGGTTTAGCTCGAGCTTGACGCACCTCAGCCTGCGAACCTGGAGGATGGATGTGTGCGGCGGAAAGGCGATGTGGATGGTGTGGGACGGGAGGAAGGTGAAAAAGAGGCGAGGCTAGGTGTGTGCGCAAAGGTCTGCATTCCTCTGTTCTGCGGCAGCGTGTGCATCTCGCACGCACTCTCTGTGCCTCACGCGCCCTGGCACGTCATGGCCATGTACCAGTTCAGGGGCACGGACCCCCATGCAGACCTGTTGAAGAGAGGTGCGCATGCTAGGAGTCAAAAAGAGGACCGGCGGACGAAAACAAAGCCCCACGGCGGCCTGAGAACCATTCCATGCTCCCTCCTCAACCTCTTCCTTCCGGCTCCCCACACACACACCAGGCATCGCCCCCGTCCTCCCGGCCCACTGGGCGCCCGACCGTCCGCTCCTCCGTGACGGCGCGGTCACGACGGGTGGCGCTCCTGCAGGGCCGCCACCCTCTCGCAATGCGTGCCGGCGTGCTTTCAACGCCGCCCGGGCCGCCCAGCCCTGTCGCGCGTTTTTTGGCCTCCTGCCGAAAAAGAAAGGCGGCGGCGAGGGTGCGGGTGCGGGTTCTCCAGCTGGCGCGGGTGCGCGTCCTCCTGTTGACGCTGCCCCGATCGCCACCACCAGCACCTGCCCGCACGGGGACACCTGCCGCTTCTCGCACGACCCGGCCTCCCTGGAAGCGGCCGCCTCGGCGCGGGCGCCCGGCCTCCCCGGCCACTGCCCGCTGCAGGGTTGTGGTGGGGGCGCGGGCGACAGCGGCGGCGGCGCCTGCCCTTACGGCCCGGAGTGCCGGTGGGCGGCTAGCCATGGGGCGGGCGCGGCTGCTGCTGGCGACGACGGCGGCGCCCCACCCACCGCCGCCTCACTGGGCGAGACCGCGCCCACCCTCCCCCCTGCCATCGCCTTGCCCCCGCTCTCTTCGCTCGGTCCCTGGCCACCCCCGCCCCGCACCGCGGGCGGCGGCGCGCCCGTCCTGACCTGGGACGTTTCCCGGGCCCTGGCGGGCGGGGTGTACGATTTCGCGGGCGCCGACGCGGTGTGCCGGGCCCTGGGCGTGGAGGTGCGGGGCGGGCGGGCCGCGGGGAAGCGGGCGAGGGCGATGGATGAGGCCGGCCAGCACCAGGCGCCTGGACGGGACGCACCAGCCGCCCCTGCCGCCGCCGGCGGCCCACCACCGACCACCGCCTCCACCCCCGCAACGCCTCCTTACCACGAGACGCCCGCCCACCCCCGGGAGGCCCGCCCCCTCGACTTCAGGGGGAAGCGCTACCTCGCCCCCCTGACCACGGTCGGCAACCTGCCCTTCCGCGCGTTAGCTGTCAGCCTGGGCGCGGAGGTGACGTGCGGCGAGATGGCGCTGGCGACCCAGCTCCTGGCGGGACGCCCGGGCGAGTGGGCCCTGACCAAGCGCCACCCCTCGGAGGCCTGCTTCGGGGTCCAAATCGCGGCGGGCTACGGCGACGCGGGCGCGCGCGTGGCGGCCGCGGTCGTGGCGCACTGCCCCGGCGGCCCCCCCGACTTCCTGGACATCAACGCCGGCTGCCCGATCGACCTGGTTTGCGACAAACAGGCAGGCGCGGCCCTGCTGCGCAAGCCCGCCCGCCTGGAAAGCGTGGTCCGGGCGGTGGTCGGGTGCGCGGCGGGCGTGCCGGTCACACTGAAGGTGAGGAAAGGGTATGACGACGGGAAGGACAGCGTCCACGAATGGATCCCGACCCGGGCGGTCTCCTGGGGCCTGGCCGCCGTCACCATCCACGGCCGCTCCCGGGAGCAGCGGTACACGCGGGCGGCGGACTGGGGGTACGTGGGGCGGGTGGCGGAGGAGGTGTGGATGGGGAGGGAGGGCGGTGGTGGAGGCAGTGGCGGCGACCAGCCGCCGCCCCCGCCCCGGCCCTCGCCCCTCCTCCAAGTCATCGGCGGCGGCGACGTCTACACCTTCCACGACCACGAACGCCACCTGGCCGCGTACCCCCACCTGGCCACCACCATGGTCGCCCGGGGCGGGCTCATCAAGCCCTGGCTGTTCACGGAGATGGCGGAGCGGCGGGAGTGGGACATATCCGCGCCCGAGCGGCTCGACCTGGTGAGCCGCTTCTGCTCGCTCGGCCTGGCCCACTGGGGCTCGGATGGGCGGGGCGTGGAGACGACGCGCCGGTTCCTGCTGGAGTGGCTGTCCTACGCCCACAGGTACGTGCCCCTGGGCCTGCTGTCCGAGCGGCTGCCGCCCGAGCTGACGGGCGCGGAGCGGATGGGCCTGCGCTGCCCGCCCCTGGCCGGGCGGAGCGAGCTGGAGACGGTCCTGGCCTCGCCCGACCCGGGGGACTGGGTCCGCATCTCGGAGCTGGTGCTGGGGCCCGCGCCGGCCAGCCTGCGGTTTGTGCCCAAGCACAAGTCGAAGAGCTTGTATGTGGTGCCCGGCAAAAGGGACGGGTCGGAGGGTGGAGGTGGAGGAGAGGATGACGAGGAGAACGGGTGAACGAGGAGATGAGGAAAAAAAAAAAAAAAAAAAAAAAAAAAAAACATTCCACACCCATCAAAAACACGCGCGTCGGGGGGGCGGTATCTTTGCTGGTCCACGCGCGCGCACGTAATCTGCGTGCTGCGCACTCTCGCCCCTCCTGCGCCCCCACCGCTCTCTGCGCCAGTGCCCATACAGCACAAAAGGAGACAAATTAAACATGGCCTCGCCCGCCGCGCCACCTCGCCAGGCCTGCCCCTTTGCCGCCTTCATCGAGGCCGCCCTGGCCGACCTGGTCAGCGCGGCGCCCCGGCGGTCGCCCATTAAACCGGCGTGCGAGGCGGCGCTTGGTGAGGATGTGAGAGAGGGCTAGCGAGAACGCAAAAACGCGGCGCCGATGCATCGGTCGCGCGCTCGTTGCACCCGTCTCCCCTTTTTCCCTCACACCTCTTCTCTTTCAAACAACCGCAGCCCGCCTGCGCCGCCCCGAAGGCGTGCCAGTCCCCCTGGAAGATGCTGACCTGGCGGCGGTGAGTTGCATGGGCGGTCGAGGGGAGGCACGGAGAGAGTGCCTCTCTACAACACACAGGCGCGCGGCGGGCGCACACAAACTCAACCTTCCAAACCTGGTTCCCCTTTTCCTCCCTCAAAGGTCCTCGACCCCCTCCGCCTCGCCTGCGCCTCGGGCGACCCGCGCATCCTCGCCCCCGCCCTCGGCTGCCTGCACAAGCTGGTCTCGCACGCGTACGTCCAGTCCGAATCCAGTCCCGGCGGCGGGCTGGATGACGGGACGCCCGTGGCGGCGCTGGTGTCAGCGGCCGCGGCCGCGGCTGCCGCCGCGAGCGCTGCCGGAGACGCCCGCCTCCAGCTCTCCGCCCTGCGCGCCCTGCTGACCGCCGCCACGGCCGACCATTTCGTGCCGCACGGCGACGCTCTGCTGGCCTGTGTGCGCCCGGCCTTTGCCCTGGGCGTCGCCGGCGCGGGCCCCGACGTGCGGGCGGCGGCCCGTGGCGCCCTCCTTCAGACTGTGGCGGCCGTCCTCAAGCGGGTGGGCGACGAGCCGGGGCGGCCCCTGTCCCGGGACCCGTCCAGCGTGGGTGGTGGCGGTGGGTCGACTGTCGCACTGAATGGCGGCAACGTGGGGGATGGGGGGCACCTCTTCGGCGGCGGCGCGGCAGCGGCGCTGCCCGTCGCAGATGAGGTTGAAGCGACGACCACCTCGACGGCGACCGCCGCCCCGCCGCCGCCCGACCTGGACGCCGCCATGGGCACTGCGCGAGCCGCCCAGCTGGCGTCCCTGGCCGAGTCAGCCGACCTGGGCGGCCTGGAGCGGGCGCTGGACGCGCTGGCGGCCGACCGGGCGGCGGTGGAGGGGGAGGGGGGTGGCCGCGCGGGCGGCGCTGCTGCCTTTCCTGCTGCGCCGGTGCCTGCTGCTACTGCCGCCCCCGCTGCCGTCCCGGCCTGGCACCCGCCGACCCGCCTCACCCTGGCCGAAAAGGATGCGGCCCTGCTGTTGACAGCCATCGCCCGCATCGGGGCGGGGCCGGAAGGGCCTGCCGGTGGTGGTGCTTCCTCAACCGACGCCTCCCCTGGCCCCTCTCCTTCCGACCCGGCCTCCGCGGCCTCCCGGGCCTTGGCCCTCGACCTCCTCATTCGCGCCTTCTCGGGCGCTGGTCACGGCTGGGACTCCGCGCGCCGCCCGCTGTGCGAGGCGTTGCGGCGGCCGCTGACGGTGGCCCTGCTCAAGTGCGCGGCCGCGCCGCCGGGCGACCCGTCGGGCGCGGCCTGCCTGGGCCCGGCCCTCCTGGCGTCCGCCGCGGGCCGGCCCCGGGTGCGGGCTGTCTTGAAAGCCGAGCTGGGCGCCTTTATCCCCTTGCTGCTCCTGCGCCCCGTGGAGGTGGGCTGCGACCCGGCGGCCCCGCCAGACCCGCCGGCGGCCGCCCTGGCCCTGGCGGCCCTGTCCGCCATGCGGTCCGCATTCGCCGACCCGTCCACCCTGATGGACCTGTTTGTCAATTTCGATTGCGACCTGGGCGGCCCCAACCTGGCGGAGCGGGGCATGCGGGCGGCCGCGCGGGCGGCGGCGTTTGGTGGCGGGGGCGGGGGGAGCGACGCCGCCGCCTGGACCTCCTCGACCTCCTCCCCTCCCGGCTCCCCAGCCGCCACGGCGGCGTCCATCCGGGCGGCCGGCGCGGCGGTCCTGGCGTCCGCTGCCATCTCCCTGGAGGCCTGGGCGGCGCCGCTGCGGGAGGAGGAGGAATGCAGAGACGGAGGCGGGGGCGGCGGCGGCAGCGGCGACGAGCCCGCGCCTCCTGGCCGCGCCCGCCGCGCGTCGTCCCCGTCTGCTGCCTCCCTCGCCCGCCTCGCCACGCTCGCCCCGCCAGCCTCCTCGAGCCCGACCCCGCCCGCCGCCCTGGTCGCCACCAAGGCACGCAAGCACTCCCTGGAATCGGGCGTCGCCGTCTTCAACCGGGACCCGGCGGCCGGCGTGGCGGCCCTGGTCGCGTCGGGGTGTGTCCCGCCCGACCCGGCCGCCCTGGCCTCCTTCCTCCGCTCCCGCCCCCGGGGCGCCGTCGACCCGGACGCCCTGGGCGAGTTGTTCGGGTCGCCCGACGACGCGCACGTCGCCATCATGCGGGCCTTCATCGGCGAGGAAGGCTGTGAAGGGGTGGCGCTGGACGAGGCCCTACGCGCCCTGCTCGCCCGGTTCCGCCTGCCGGGGGAGGCCCAGAAGATCGACCGCATCGTCGAAGCCTTTGCCTCGGCCTACGTGTCCCGCAACCCGGCATCCGGGTTCAGTCACCCGGACGGCGCGTACCTCTTAGCCTTTGCACTGGTCATGCTCAACACGGACGCCCACCACCCGTCCGCCGCGCGGGGGTTGGGCAAAGCCGACTTTGTGGGCATGTGCCAGGCGCCCGTTGTTGGAGAGGACGGCGGGTCCGCGTCCGCCGGTGGCGGTGAGGAGTACGCGCCCGTCCTGCCGCCTGCCGAGCTGGAGGCCATGTACGACCGCATCGTCGCCCGGGAGATCGCGCCGCCGGAAGGGTCGGCGCCGGGGCTGTTGGGCGCGCCAGCGGCGGTCGGGGGAGCCGCCGGGATGCCTGGCGGCCGTGGCTCCACCACCACCACCACCGCGTCAACGGCGGCCGGCCCCGCCCGGGCCCTCGCGACCGCCCTGGGCCTGCCCCTCGGCGGGCGCGGGCGGGCCTGGGACAAGGCCGCGGGCGCCGCCCACGAGCGGGCCCGGGCGCTGGAGGCGGCCCGGGCGGCACTGGCGGCGGCCGGCGCGGCGGTGGTCGGGGCCGGTGGGGCACAAGCCTCCTCGGCCGCCACCGCCACCACCACGCCCGCCTCCCACCTGTGGCAGCCCGCCTTCCACGCCGAGCATGCCCGCCCCGCCCTGCAAGCCGGCGGGGATGCCCTGGTGCGTGGCCTGGGCGCGGCCCTGGCGGCCGCGCCCGACGCGGCGTCCGCGGGCGTGCCCCTGTCCGGCCTGGCCCCGCTCGTGCGGACGGCCGCCCTCCTCGGCCTGGACGCCCTGGTCGAGGCCGGCGTGGACGCCCTGGCGTCCGCTGCGGGGGCCGCCCCGGCAGACGCGGCCGCCGCCCTCTCTCCCAGGGCGTCCGCGGCCGCGGCCCTGCTCGCCCCCACGGGCAGCGCGCGCGGCGGGAAGCAGGTGGCGGCGTTGGAGGCCCTGCTCGCGGCGGCCGCCGGCCCAGCCGCGGCGGGGCTAGGTGGCGGGTGGTTGAGCGTGGCGCGGACTCTGTCCGCGCTGGACGCCCTGGGCGAGGCCGCGGCTGCCCGGGGCGCGTTCGGCAGCGGCAGCAGCAGCAGCAGCAGGGCCAACGGTGGTGGGGGTGGGAGTGGCGACGACGGCACGCCCCGGGCCGCCGACGCCCAAAAACAACCCGCGCCCCCTCCCCAGCCCTCGCCTGTGCATGCCCTCCCCGGCGGCGGCCTGACCGGCGGCCCCGCCGCGGACAAGGCGGCGGGGGCGCCGCCGGCCGGACCTGCACGGTCGCAGGCTCCACCCCCGCCTGCTGCCCTGCCCGTCTCCACCTCGGCGGGCCTGTCCGCGTTCAGCCGCCTCCTCGGCCGCCCCACCGCGGCAGAGGCAGCGGCCGCGGCTGCCGTCGCGGCCGCCCCGCCCGCCATCGTCGCGTGGGCGTCCTCCCCGCCCGGCCGGGCCGCGTGCGCCGCTGTCCTGGCCGCGGGCCCCCGCCTTCCGGGCGATGGCGCCCTCGTTTTCGTGCGCTGCCTGGCCGCCCGGGGACAGGAGGAGCTGCTGGCCGCCCCGCCCCGCCTGTGGGCGCTGCACGCGGTCGCTGACGCGGCCGCGGCCGCGGGCGGGGTGGACGCGGCAGCCGCAGCAGCAGCAGCGGCGTCCGCGGCGTCCGGCGGCGGGTCCGCAGCCCTGACCGCCCCGTCCACCATGCTCCTCCGCGCCGTCTGGTCCCGGGTCTGGGCCGCGGCGGCGGGGCACCTGGCGGCGGCGGCCTGCCACCCAGATGGGCGGGTGGCGGGCGGGGCGGGCGCCCGGCTGGCCGGCCTGGTGGACGCCCTACTCGCCCGCCGCCCGCCCGCCTCGCCCGCGGCGCAGGAGCAGGCGTTGCGGCCCCTCGTTGCCATCGCCCGGGGAGGGGCGAGGCCGGACGCCCGCACGGCGGCCGTCAACGCGGCGGGGCGGGCGCTGGCGCTGCACGGCCGCTCACTCGCCCCGCCCGCCTGGCGGGCGGCGCTTGCCGCGCTCGCCGCTGGCGCGGCCGACCCGGCGCCCGGTGGGGGCGTTGTATCGGCCGCCCTGGACGGCGTCGGGCCCGCGGTGGAGGCCCTGCGATCGACGGGCAAGAACGCTGCCGGTGTGCTTGAGCGGGACGCGGCCGTGAGGGGCGTCATCGCCGTCCTGGGCCGCGCCATGCGCAACCCGCACCCGCCGGGCGACGCCCTCGCCATCGCCGCCGCCTTTGGCCTCCAGGCCGTCGTCCGGTGCTTGGCCGACTCTGCTGCGGGCGAGGCAGGGGGCGGTGATGCGTTGTCGCCCCCCTCTCCCGCCCCTGAGACCGCCTGGGATGAGGCGTGGGCGGCGTTCGGGGTGGTCGCCCGCCACGACCCCCGCCCGGCCGTCGCGGACGCCGCGCTCGCGGCCGCGGTGGAGGTGGCGGGCGAGAGCGCGGCGGCGTCCTCCTGGCCGCCCGTCGCCTGGCGGGCGTTCGGGGGGGCCATCATCCGGTACGCGCTGGACCTGCCGTGCGTGCCCGGGTGGGAGGGGGTGGGGCTGGCGGAGGACGGGACGGAGGGCGGGTGGCCAGGGCAGGGCGGGCAAGGGGAAGGCGCCCCGCCGCCGCCCCCTCATTCCTCGCCCCGCCGCGTCTACCTCGCCCCGCGCCCGGTAGGGTGGAGCGAGGAGGGTGCCGCCCGCCTGGTGCGGCACCTGGGCGCCCACGCCCGGGCAGCCGCCCGCCTGGTGTGCGCCCCGCCCACGGCCTGCGCCGCCTCCCTGGGCGGGTGCCTGGGGCCGTTGCTGGGCCTGGCCCTGCGGTGCGGGGCCGCGCCCGACCCCCGCACGGCCGGCCTGGGCGCGGCCCTGCTGGAGGAGGTGGTCGTCTCCCTGGGCGCCGCCGCCGCCGCCGCCGCCTCCCTCGGGCACGGCGCGCCCTCCGCCGCCTGGGACGCCGTCCTCTCCGCGGTCGCGACCGCCTGTCGGGCGGACGTGCGGGCGGGCCTGACGGCCGGGGACGGCGTGCCGGGCGCGCCCCCGCCGCCAAAGCCCTTTTTCACGCCCCCGGGAGCGCTCGGGGGTGGGGGGGGGGTGCTCCCTCCCGCGCTCGCCGCCCGCGCCGCCGCCCGGGCGGCGGTGGCCGCGCACCGGGCGGTCGGGCGGGCCCTGGTGCGGGCGGCAGAGGAAGGCGGCGGTGGCGGGCCCGGCCCCCCGCCGCCCGTCGCGGCCGCCCTGGTGTCTGAGCTCAAGGCCGCGCTCGCGCGCGCGGCGTCGGCCAACGCCGCGTCCAGGCGGGCCGCCGCCGCCGCCGCCGCCGGTGATGGGCCCGCGCCCGCCGGCGGTGACGACAACAACCCGCTGCCCACCCCCGACCCCTGGGCCGCCCCGCCGTCCCCCGCCCTGGCCCGCCAGGAGGTGGAGGCCGGGGCGGCCCTGCTGGCGGCGCTGGGCGCGCGCGCGGCGGCGGGCGTGCCGGGCGCGGGCGGGGAGCTGGCCGCCGCGGCCCGGGGCGTCCTCCGCGAGGCGGCGGCCGGCCTGACCGCGGGCGGCGGCGACGGCGGCGCATCGCCTGCCAGCGCCGCACGCCGCCGCCGTGGGGGCGCCCCCGACCCAGCGGCCTGGGTGGACGCAGTGCGGGCGCCCCTGATCGTGTGCGCACTGGGCGCACTGGGCGGCGGGAAGGGGGCAGAGGGGGGCGGCGGTGCCGTGCCCGCCACCTCTCTGCCCGCCGTCGCGGTCGCGGAGGTCGCGCCCTTGGCGGCGGCGGGGCATGGCGGCGTGCGGGCGGCCCTGGCGGCGCTGTTAAATGAGCGGGTGGGGCCGGCGCTAGTGTGACAAGGTAGAGAGAGCCCTCTTTTTTTTGTCGCGCTGCATCACAATTCATTTTTCGCACACGCACGTGCCTCACCGTACACGCGCGCACTCGCACCCAGAGCCAGCCTAGCTCCGCACGTGCGTGCACGTACACACACACATTCCTTCGGCACACGGCCACGCTGCCCGTCCACGCTCCGATGGCTGCACTCGCGTCGCAGCCGACGACCGCCGCTGTCGCCCCGACCGGCGCGGCCTGCTTCAAGTGCGGCAAGCGCGGGCACTGGTCCCGGGATTGCGCTGCGTCTAAGGAGGACCAGGACTTGCACCGGGCGGCCAAGGAGGCGGCGGACGCGGCGTTGGCGTCGGGCCTGCCGGCGGCCGGGTGAGTGTCAATTGAGAGAGCGGTTTCTTTTTCAAAACCCCGCGCTCGCCTGGTGCTGGGGGAAAACAAAAACAAAAAACTCTCACGCCCTCTCTCTCCCCACTCTCCACAGCCCGCCGCCCGCCAAGCGGTCCCGCAAAGTGACCCTGGAAGACCTGAAAGCGGCGGAGGGCCTGCCCGAACTGTACGCGACGCTGCCCTCCCGCTTCCGCCGCCTGGCGTCTGGGCGGCGGGGCGAGGAAGGCCCTGACCTCGCCCGCCTGGTCGACCTGTACGCGGCGTGGGGGCGGCGCCTGGCGCCCGCCCTGGCGTTCCCGGCCCTGCTGGACTCGCTGGAGGCCCTGGGCCGGACGGGTGCGGTCAAGCTGGAGCTGCGCGAGCTGCGGGCGCAAGCGCTCGCGCCGCTGGAGCGGGTGGGCACTGAGAATGCGGATGAGGGCGGCGGCGCTGGCTTGGTGGGCGGTTGGTTGGGCGGGGGGGCCGGCCCCGCCGCCACCACCACCGTCCGCCCCGCCTCGCCCCCGCCCGCCTTCATTGGTGGCGGCGGTGGCGCGGACGCGGATGATGAGGCGGCCGCGGCCGCGTTTGACGACCTGGACGATGAGGAGCTCATGGAACTGCAGGCTGCGCCTGCTGCGCCTGCTGCGCCTGCTGCTGCGCCGCCTGCTGCTGCGCCGCCTGCTGCTACCGTGCCTGTACCGGAAGGGGATGATGAGGACGCGCTGGTCGCCCTGTTCGAGGGCGCCAGCCAGGAGGCGGCGGCGGAGGCCGTCGGAGGGCCCCTGCCGCCACAACCACCAGCACCCAGAGCTGCAGAGGGGCCGCGACAAGAGCAGCCAGCGCCGGGCGCCACCGCTGCTCCTCCCAAGCTGCCGACCTTATCGATGGCGGAGGAGGAGGAGGCGCTGGTCGCCCTGTTTGCGAGCCAGGTGGAGGCGGAGTGAGGAGTCACCTGGCGGGGTGAGGCTTTTGAAGAAAGAAAAAAAAGGTGGTGGAGGTCACACACGCCTTCGTCCTCGGGCGCGGCCTGCACTCTCTCCGCGCGCGCGCTGCACACACAACAAGGCTCCTCCCGACTTCCGCACACACGCACACAAGGGTGTAGCCATGGATGTGAGTCATGCCCTGCTGGCTCAAAAGTCCATTGAAATGGGGGTGTGGCGGGCGCGCGCGGCCGCGTTCTCCCTCACATTCGCAACGGCTCTTCTCACCTTCCCCCGCCCCCCCACAAACAGGTCGACCGCGACACCTTCCCCGCCGCCCTGGCCGCCCTGAAGGCCGCCCTCGCGTCCGCCTCTTTTGCCGCCCTCGACCTAGAGATGACGGGCACCAGCCCCCCCCCGGGCTCGGGCGCCCCGCCGCCCGCCCGGTGTGACGACGCCCCCGACAGGTGGCACGCGCTGGCGGCCGCCGCGTCCGCGTACCTTGTCCTCCAAGTCGGGGTGGCCGCCTTCGCCTGGGACGAGGCGGGCGCGGCCTTCACCGCCCGCACCTTCAACTTCACCATCTTTCCGTACACCCCGCCGGAGGTGGTGGCGGCGGCGGCGGCGGCGGCGGCCCCGCCAGCGGCGGCGCCTGGCGGAGCGAGCGCGGCGCCGCCGCCCGTGCCCGCCCCCGCCCAGCAGCCCCCCCTCCCCCCCGCCCCGCCCTTCCTCGCGTCGCCCGCCGCCCTGGCCTTCCTCGCGTCCGCCGGCTTCGACTTCAACCGGTGGGTGCGCAAGGGCATCCCGTTTACGCCCGCGGCCGCCCGGGACGCCGCGGCGGGGCGGGCGGGGGCCGCCGCGGCCCGGGCGCGGGACCGGCCGCCCATTGTGCCCACCCGCCCGGCCGACGTGGCGCTCGTCGCAGGCACGACCGCGGTCGTCGAGGCCTGGCTGGCGGCCGGCGCCGCGGCCGGCGCGGCCGCCCCGCCGCTCGCCCTCCCGCCCGTCAACGGCTTCCAGCGGGCGCTCATCTATGAGCTGTTGGACCGCCTCAACGGTGGGGCCTGGGGGCGAGGGGGTGGGGGCCCGGGCGCTGGCGCGGGTGCCGCCGCCCCGCCTCCCCGTTTCATCGCTGAGACCGTGCGTGTCCCGGGCGCTCATCGCCGGGCGCCGGCCGGCATCACCCTGACCCGCGTCACCGGGGCGGCCGAGGCGGACGCCCGGGCGAGTGCGCGCGACGCGGCGGCGGCGGCAGGCCTGGACGCCGCCGCGGGCGCGGCCGCCGTCCTGGACGCGCTGCGCGACGCGCGCCTGCCGGTCGCGCTCCACAACGGGGCGCTCGACCTGGCGCTCACCATCGGTCACCTGGGCGACGGGCCGGCGGCCCTGCCGCCGACCTGGGACGCCTTCGCCCGCCGGGTGGGTGCCTGGTTCCCTGGCGGGGTGGTGGACACGAAGGTCCTGGCCATGGCCGTGCTGGGCGAGGACGGGACGAGCGCGGGGACCTCCCTGCGGGCCGTCTATGACGCCTGCTGTTGCGGGGGCGTGGGGGTGGCGGCGGCAGGCGGCGGCGGCGGCCCTGCGCCACCCGCCACCGCCCCGCCCTCCCCCTGGGTGCCGGCCCCGCCCCCGGTGCACGCGCCCGGGTTTGATCGGTATGCCTCTGCCTCGGCCGCCTTTGAGCATGAGGCCGGCTTCGACGCCTTCATGACGGGCGCCGCCCTGATCGGGTGCGCGCGCGCGCTGGCCGCAGCGGCCGCCCGGGAGGCCGCCGCGCGCGCGGCGGCCGCCCTCAACCCGCGCGCGCTGGTGGCGGCCCTGGAAGCAGCGCCCTCCTCTTCCAGGCCGGCGTCGGCGGCTGCCACCTCCCCCCCCTCCTCCTGCCCGCTCGACCTGCCGTCCATTCTGGCCGCCCACGGCGGCCACCTCTTCGCGTTTGCGTCCGACCGGGGCGTCATCGCGCTGGGGCCGTCCCCGCCACCCCCGCCGCCGTCCCCGCCCACCGCGCGCGACCACCTCATCTACATCGTCCCCTTGCCCCCCTCACTGGGCTGGGGCGGGGCGGGGCGGGTGGTGGGGGAGGCGGTGGCGGGGCTGGGGCTGCTGGCGCCTTGTGCGCCCGCCACGCAGGCGCTCGTTCAACAGCCCCGCCTGCGCGTGCTCCCGCGCTGCGGGGGCGCGGCCGCGGTGGTCGAGGTGTTCGAACTGCACGACACCAGCAGCAGCAACCCGCCCCTGCCGCCACCGGCGCCCGCGCCACCATCATCCGTCGCTGAGAAGGCGGCCACCCTCGCCACCGCCCTGGCCGCGCACCCGGCCCTGGTGGGCTGCCGCGTGCTGAGCGCGGTGGGATATGAGGCCTGGGTACGCGAGGAGTGCGGGGGTTGGGAGGGCGCGACCGCGGCGGCGGTGGCGGCCCGCGACGCGCTGGCCACGCGGGGTGGGGGTGGGGTGGGGGGGCACGGGCCGCCCACCGTGGGCCCTGCCCCGCCCTCGCCCGTCCGGGCGGCCGCGGGGCGGCTGGCGGAGCGGTGGGTGACGGGCGTGCGCGCGCGGAAGCGGGCGCGGGGCGAGGAAGGGCAGCCCCCGCAGGAGCGGTGTGTGGTGATGTGAATGTGAAAGTGTGTGCCCCAGGCGGAAAAGGTGAGACAGTGAAGATAAAAAGAGGCGGCCACTCCCCTCCCCACAGCTAGCCCACGAAAAATAAGGGGCGTTGCAGCACGCACGCCGCCCTGCACTCACGCATGCGCGCACTCACCAGAGCTACTGCCCGCTCGTCCATCCTCCTGGCCCGGACGGCGGCGCGGCGGGTGTGCGTGGTGCCAGCAGCGCTCCCGCCCTCATCAATGCGCCGGCCTCAGTTATCTTCCCGCCAGGGGGGGGGCGGGGGGGCCAACACGGTGCAGTCGCCAGGACGTTATCACCTGGCCACCACCACAGCAGCGGCCACCGGATGCTCAGCCGACTTCCCGGGGCGGCGCGTGAAAGTGTCGCACATCCTGCTGCCCCCGTCCACCCCCGACCCGGACGGGGCCATCGCAGCACTGGAGGCCGAGATCGCCGGGGCGGCCGACCCAGCCTCCGCCTTTGCTGATGCCGCCCGCCGTGTCTCGTCCTGCCCCTCGGGACCCGCGGCGGGGGGTGACCTGGGTTGGGTGGCGCGCGGAGCGACGGTGCCGCCATTTGAGGACGCGGCCTTTGCGACGGCGGCCGGTGCCCTGTCAACGGCTGTCTCTGATTTTGGGCACCACCTCATCACCGTCACGGAGGAGGAGCGCGGGCCGGTGTCCGTGCGGCAGATGGGCGTGCTGGACCTGAAGGAGATCCTCGGAGGCGGTGGTGGCGGTGGTGGAGGAGACGGAGGTGACGCGGCGGAGGCGGCGGAGGCGGCCGCGGGCGGGGCCGAGGTTGAAGGCGGAGGAGCCGCGTCCGCGTCGCCCGTCCAGCTGGTGGACGTCCGGGAAGCCCACGAATTCGAGACGGCGGCCCTGCCCGGCTTCACCCTGCGCCCGCTGTCCGCTTTCGACGCCGCCGGCCTGGACCCGGCCCTCAAAACCGTCGTGCTGTGCCACCACGGCGTCCGCTCCCAGCGGGTTGCCAACCACCTGGTATCCGACTGCGGCTTCACGGACGTGTGGAACGTGGCGGGCGGCATGGATGCGTACGCCCGGCTGGCGGACCGCGGGGTGCCGCTGTACTGATGTGCGTGTGGTGGTGGAGAGAGAGAGAGAGGTGGGGCGCAGTGTTTTGGTTGAAACAGAAAAACGATGCACCTCCCTTGTGTCACCGCGCTACTCTCCTGTTGGCGCTGCTCTCTCTCTCTCTCCGCTCTCTCCGCTCTCTCTCTCTCTCTCTCTCATTTCACACACATACGTAGAGAATGGTGTCAACCTCCTTCAAGGGCCTAGCCTGGGCGCTGGGCGCCCTGTTGGCCTGGCACGTGGCCCTGCTGGGCGTCGCGTGTACGATGATGACAGTTTTTTTTTTTCTCCAGCAGGGAGGGATGGGGTCACACCGCTCTCCTTCCGCCTCTCACCATTCTCTCTCTCTCTCTCTCTCTCTCTCACACACACACACACACACACACACACACACACACACACACACACACACACACACATACAGGCGGCCTCTTTCAGCAGGTGCTCACCCTGCGCAAGGCGATGCGGGATGCGTGAAGGGTGGAGGAGGAGCGGGAGAAGAAGATTTCAGACGGAGGGGATGTAACAGCAGGAGCGCGTGCCCCGTCACATTCTCTCTTGTCTCCTCTTTTTTAAGTGTCAGTCGCCCCGAAACTCCGCCATGAGGGCGTGCACCCGCTCAGCGGAAGCGGCTGCATGGGTGGTGTGATAGTGGGGAGGGTGTGCGTGTGTGTGTGAGGGAGGGAGAGAGAGGAGGGACAGGAGGAGGAGGGGGCGCCTGGGAAGGCCGTGTGTGTGTGTGTCTCTCTCTCACCCACGACCGCCATTGTCAGCAGGGACACAAAGCCGAGCACCCCTGCCAGCCATTTGGAGACGGTCGCGCCAGGGGGTGGGCCCCGGTTTGCGGCGCCTGGGTATGCTGGAAGGGCGTCGTCGACGTCGGTAAAGTCCATCTTTGTTTTGAATGGGTGGGGCGGGGGAAAATGGATGGAGAGAAACAAACAGCTCACAGTTCAGTCGGCCCTCGCGCGTGTCACCCCCTCAGGGAGAGCCCCTCTTCTCTCACACGCACACACACACATACCATGGCCGCCGACCCGCCCAGCCCTTTGCTGGGCCCGGCCGCCGGCCGGGCCGCGGCCGCGCTGCTGGTGGCGGCGCTCGGCACGGCGCTCTATGCATCGACGCTGCCCGCCCGGCTCGCGGCCGCCTGGGTAGCCGCGGAGGCGGCCTACTTTCTGCTGTTCCGCGCGCGGTGAGTTGCAGGGGAGGGACAGGGCGTCCGAAAGGGCATGGGGTTGCGGGCGTCGACGCTGGGTTTCCGGGCGGGGGCGGGAAGAGCGCAGAGAGCATATGCGATTGGGCGACCGGGAGCTAGGCTGGCGCGGCCGGGTGCTGCCGTCGGTGGTGGCCCTCTTGCGCGGCCACCCTTCCGCGCCTGTTCAACCCCTATACCCACGCCAGAAGGGTAGCCCGATAGCTTATGCCTGTGTCCCACCGGAAAAGCGAGGGGTGTTCGCCTTGGGTGAGGCGGCGCTTTCGAGTCGCGCAGTGCATGCGAAGGGGAAAAAAGAAGACGCGCTCGGGGCTGGTTAGCTGCTTCGAGCAACCCGGCGGGTTTCTCTGCCTGCCCCCCCTTGCGTGCGGGGCGATGCCTACCCGGTCCCACGCCACCACGGGTCAGTGGCCCGTGGAGGCGTGGGGCCACACGGGGATGCAGGCCTGCCCTTGGGGGCAGGCGTGCAGGCCCGGAGAGGGGGCGGAAAAATGGGGGGGAGCGCGAGGAAAAGAAGGCGCTCGCCGCAGCGTAGTTTTTTCCTCCCAACCTTCCCCCTTTTTTCTCTCTAACCTCCGCTCTGTGCCCTTTTCCTCGTCTCCCCACCCCAGCTACGCCACCATCAACGCCGTCATCCACCACCCGGCCGACCCGGCCGCCGCGGCCGCCCACATGGCCCGCTTCCTGGAGCTGGCACCCGTGATGTGCATTAAGGACTTCATGTCCGGCTGGTTCCTGGGCGCGCCCTTTGCTGAGGTGGCGCGCGGGAACGTGGAGGACTTTGTCGCCTACGGCTTCTACCAGTCCACCTGGGCCGGGCTGGGCGCCGCCGACGCCGCGACCGCCACCCGCTTCGTGGACGACGTGGAGCGGGTGTGGGGCATCCGGTACCCGGGCGGCAGGAACGACGGCCTGTCCTTCATGGCCCACCTGTGGGAGCCCCTGCGGGTGGTGCCCAAGCCGCTGGCCCTGCACGTGGCCGCCGAGGCGGGCGCCCTGGCCTGCGCAGGCGTGCTGTGGGGGATGGGGTTCCGGCGGAGGAGCGTGGGCGGCGGTGGGGGCGGCTCGTTCGATTACTGGGTGCGGCCGGCGGGCGGGCGGGCGAAAGCGAAGCAGGCCGGGGGTGACGCAGCCGGGGTGACCGCCACCCCCACCCCCTCCCCACCGTCCTCGCCCGCCACCCCTCGCCGCCGGGCCCTCCTCAGCGCGCCGTCGGCGCCGCCGCCGCCCTCCCCACCGCCCGCCGCCCCCGCCCTGGCGGCCCTGGCCCGGGGCGACTCGGTCACCTCCCTCGCGGGCGGGCGCGTTTATGCAGCCGCCGCGCCCGCCGCGCCGGCCGCGCCGGCCGTCACCACCGCCGCCCGCCCGCCCCGCCCCATCGCCTTCATCCACGGCGTCGGCCTGGGCATCGTCCCTTACCTGGGCCTCATCTGGCAGGTCGTGGCTAGCCACGGACACGGGCGGGACGTCCTCCTGCTGGAGGTGCCGCACGTCGCCCTGGGGGCCGCCCCCCGGCGCGCGGCCAGCGTGGACGCGGTCGCCGACGCGGCCGTCGCAATGCTCGCCGTGGAGGGCCACGCCGACGCCTGCTTTGCCGCCCACTCCTACGGCACCTTCTGCGTCTCCCGGGCCTGCCAGCGCCACCCCGGGGTGGTGGCCTCCACCCTCCTGATCGACCCGGTCTGCCTGCTCACCTGCCACCCCCGCCTGCTCTACTCGTTTGTGTACCACGCCCCCGGCCTCGCGGCCCTGTGCGCGGGCGGCCTGCGGGAGGTCCTGGGCGGCGTGCGCTACCTGTTCTCCCGGGACCTGACCATCGCCGAAACCTTCTGCCGCCGCTTCCTGTGGCACGAGCTGATGCTGTGGCCGGCGGACATGCCGGCCGCGACCTTGGTGGCCCTGGCGCACGGTGACGACCTCGTCCCCTCCCCCCTCGTCGCCCGCCACCTGGCCGCCTCCGCGCCCGGGGCGAAAGTGATGTACCACCCGACCGCGGGGCATGGGGGCGTGTTGCTGGACTGGGGGTGGCAGGCCGAGCTGGTGGCGGAGATGGGGGCGCTGCTGGACGTGCCGGCGCGGCGGGTGGAGGTGGGCGGGGCGGGTGCACACGCGGCCACTAAGGCCGCGCCCGCCGCCGCCGCCCCGCTCCCGCTCCCGACCATGGCCGCCACCATCCCTCGCCGGGTGTCGTCCACCGCGGACGACACGGCGGGAGAGAATGACGCCCAGCCGACGACGCCCGCCCACCACCGGCGGCGCCAGGCCGGCGCCCACAGGCGGCGCCCGTCTGCTCTCATCGGTGCGTCCGCCGGTGGTGCTGGCGAGGAATGTGGTGACTGCCGCCTGCCGCTGACGCTGGGGCCGTCCTCCACCGCCCTCCCGCGCCGTCTATTCCGGCGCATGGCGGTTAAGAAAGCTGACAACTCTGCGGAGCAGGAGGCGGCGGCGGCGCGGGGGCGGGTGCGGGCGTGAAGAGAAGAAGGGGTGAGAGGCCATTCCCCTCCTCCTCTTTCTCTTTTATTCTAGTACTTATAACACGCGCGGTGAGGTGCTAGTGTTGCGCCGTGTGTGGCATGGCATGTGCGTTGGTGTATTGTGTATTGTCGGCGCGTTCCCATATGGGGCGCGTCGGTTGTGTGTTTCATTAAAGATGGTGAAGGTTGAGAGAGAGAGAGAGAGACGAAGGAGCGCTGCCGCGTGATGATTATATGATTGAAACCCGAATGAAAACCTTTCAAGACAGTGCTCACGCCAAACAGTACACCCGCGCGTCGTGTGCCGGGTTGAAGCTCATGGCGAGCGTGAGCGTCAACGGAGAAGACACATACGCACCACCCGCCTCTCCATTCCCCTCCTCCAGCGCTGCCAGGGGCACGGCCGACACGACCGCCACGCGCACGCCCTCCCGCCTCAGCTCCTCCGCGATGGACGCCAGTTGGCGGCCATGTCGCCCTGACACCCCAGGCGGAAAGGCCAGGTTGTTGATGAAGATGGTGAGGGCCGCGGGAGGCGGAGAAGACGGCGACACTGTGCCTCCGCTCTCCTCCCTCCGCTCCTCCACCACGCCCGCCACCGCGTCCCGCACCATGCCAGCCAGGTCGCAGTCCCCGAAATCGACGAGGTGGAAGGCCAGGCGGGCCCGGGTTGGCGGGTCCAGGGAGGCTAGCATGGCGTCCGCGACGGCCTGGGGTTCTCTGAAAGAAGGAGAGAGAGAAAAATGGAGGTGGTCGGGTCGGGAAAAAAATGCAACCGCCGCTTCGCTTTCTATCCGCGCGCTCTCTGCTCGCTCTCTCATTCAGTCACCTGTACTTCTCGATGCCGATGCCCCGGTCAAAGCCACCGGCCTCCACGGCCGCACGCACGATCTGGCCGTGGCCGGAGCCGACGTCGACAAAGACGCGGACGGGATGAGACGTGCGAGGAGAATTGGCGGCCCTCGTCGTCTGGCTGCTGCTGCCCGAGCACGCCCCGCCGCCGACCAGCTCGTCCACAGTGAAGACTGCGGGGAAGGAGGCTGGGAGGAGCTCGCCGCCTGTGCGAGCCATTGGCACTGAGGTGCGGCCAATTGGGCGGGCGGGGCGGCGGGGCGGGGCGCGGCACTACTTGTGTGAATAAAATTAATAGTAAGAGCACTCAAAACCTCACCAGAGAGCGTTTTCTCTCTCTCTACCGCCCGCCGCCGCCCGCTTGTGTGTGTGCGATCCGCCTGTTCCCTCAATTTTTGTTGTTTGTGATAAGATGGTTTACCAGAAAGGGAAAATGGGGGGTGAAAAACCAAGGGGCCCGCGCGGGTACAAAAGAGAAAAACGCACGCGCCCTTCATCACTCTCGAAGAGAGAAGTGGAGAACGCGCGCCCTCTCCCCGCGCACACGGCCCCTTTGGCTCCTCCAAAAAGGGCCGATGGAAGGATAGAAGACGGGGGGGGATTTCACATAAGTACCGTATAGGGGAAGGGAAGGGACACGCACCGCACCACACACCGGGGGGGGTGGTTAGAATTACCACCCCCCCGTTAATAATTTTAAAGTCATTCACGTTTTCTCACGGACACAGGGACGCTCTCTCTCTCTTTCTCTCTCTCTTAGCGGAAGATTGGGGGGGATCAGCGGAGGATTGGGGGGATTGAGTGATGAGAAGGGCGGACAGAGAGGAGGAAGGAGGCGCCGGGGTGGGATGGAAAAGAACCCGCTTCTTTCCTCCATCTCCACCCCTTTTTCCATCCCATCGTCTCATCTCCCATCCCTTTTCATCGCATCGGATCGCATCGCATCCGCCCTTCCATTTCACCGCGTCTCCAGCTGGGACAGCAGCAGGATGGAGTCCGAGTAATACGCCTTGCCCCACTTGGGCACGGCCCGGGCGGTGCGGATCTGGTCCTCCATCTGGGCGGCCGCGTCGTTCTTGCCCATCGCTTTCAGCAGCGCCCAGGCGGGGCCGGAGAAGGCGGCGTTGATGTAGTCGACGCGCGGGGTGCAGCCGGGCAGGGTGTACCCCGCGTACAGCTTGGAGGACGCCCGCTCCTCGAAGAAGGACGTCATGGCGGAGGCGGCCCGCCGGGCGAGCGGGTCGGGCGAGTGCTTGATGTACGCGGCCAGGCGCCAGGGCGCGCGGCAGGCGTTCCATGAGAAGTCGGCGTCGCCCAGCTTCTCCAGCAGGGGCACGTCCGCCGGCACCGGCTCCGTCCGCTTGGTGCTGGGGTTGTAGATGGCGAAGTCGGGGGGCAGGCCGCAGCCCGACGCCTCCGTCATCTGGACCAGCGCGGTCAGGCAGGCCTGCTGGACCTGCTTCCACTTGGGGTCGACCTTGGACAGGATCTCCATGTTCCAGGCCATGCAGTCCGACGCCCGCGTGACGTAGTGGTACTGGCGGGGGCCGACGCCGGGCGCGCCCCGGTCCTGGTAGGCGGCCGGGTCGGCGGAGACCCAGTCCCCCAGGTTGGGCAGGTGGGAGACCGGGTTGATGGTGTACTTCATGAGCGCGGCCGACACCTTCTTGGCGTGCGTCATGTAGGCCGCGTCGCCCCACTTCTCGGCGGCCAGGACGAGCGCGGCCGCCGCGTCCAAGTCGCCGTCCGTGCCGGAGTCGTCCGCGTGGGCGGAGGGGTTGGGGTTGGCCTTCAGCGTGCCGCCCTCCGAAATGATCTGCCAGGCCATCATCCCCGACTTGGCGTTGCCGAAGTTCTTGTAAAACTTCATGAACTGGTCAAAGTCGTATTTGTGGTCGGTCAGGACGGCGGCGACCATGCCGTAGCCGATGGCCTGGGAGGGAAGGGAGGGAGGAGAGGGGGAGGAGGAGGTGTGAGGAGAGAAAGCCCGCCCCTTCAAAGCGCACACACACCATCCCATCTGTTCCCAATCCTCTCTCCTCATTTCCTCTCCTCCACTCCCTCGTCATCCTTCCTCCCCCTTACCTCCGACACCGTCACCGACTCCGGGTAGTTCTCCACCGTGTTCTTGATGTACGCGCCCTTCGCGGTCTGGACGTAGTACAGGTCCCGCCACTCGGAGTAGGAGATGACCTCGGCACTGGGGGGGGGGGGGGGGGGTGGAGGAC
>Ga0315283_10000846_pt1 | contig 23437 bp, 21 predicted proteins | sample YL17G09_0_MG_FD_204541 | JGI IMG/M metagenome (GOLD analysis project Ga0315283, IMG submission 204541) | Sediment microbial communities from Yellowstone Lake, YNP, Wyoming, USA - YL17G09_0 | ecosystem: Environmental > Aquatic > Freshwater > Lake > Sediment | place: USA: Wyoming | collected...
TACGTCGGCGGCCACCAACGCTGGCTGGACAACCCCTATGGCAACGACTCGGCCGGTCCCGGCGCAGTCTCCCGCCCGGGCATCGGCGCCATCGACCCGGTGACCGGCAGGGCCCTCGCCTGGAATCCCACCAAGTCCCGCAACCACGGCACCATGGTCCTGTACGCCACCCCCCAAGGGCTCTGGGTCGGCAGCGACGGCACCCAATTCGGGCGCGAAGACCACACCGGAATCGGCTTCGCCCCACTGGACCTCAGCCCCACACCCGACACCACCCGGCCCAACACGTTCATCGACTCGGGCCCGTCAGGCTCGGTGACCGACACGTCGGCCACCTTCAGCTTCTCGGCCACCGAGCCGTCGACGTTCCAGTGCCGCCTCGACGGCGCCGCGTTCGCCCCGTGCACATCACCGATGAGCTACACGAACCTGACCGCCACCTCGCACGCCTTCCAGGTGGCCGCCACCGACGGCTCCTTCAACGTCGACGCGAGCCCGGCGGCGCGGAGCTGGACCGTGCTCCCCCCGGCGAGCAACCTGATCGGAAACGCAGGGTTCGAGGTGGACACGTCCGGGTGGAAGGGCGACGCTACGGCCAACACGCTGAGCCGGGTCGCGGGCGGGCACTCGGGCGGTTGGGCCGCGGAGGTCTCGAACACCTTGGCCGGTGGAAGCTGCGGGCTCGACGACAAGCCGAGCTGGGTGGGCCTCACGCAGGCCGGTGCCTACACCGCGAGCATCTGGGCCCGCTCGGACACCCCCGGGCTCACGGTCAGGCTGCGCGTGCGCGAGTTCGCGAGCGGCGTGCTGCAGGGATCGGTCTCGACATCGGTGGCGCTGACCTCGTCGTGGCAACAGGTGACGGCGGCTTACGCGCCGGTCGCGCCGGGACTGTCGAGCCTCGACTTCGAGGCATTCACGGCCAACTCGCCGGTCGGGGTGTGCTTCCAGGCCGACGACGCGTCCATCACCCACTGAGCCGTGGGCCGCTCCCACCATGACCAGATGGCGAGCCCCGAGCCTGCCGCGGCCTGGGGACTGCGAGCACCCCCGCCACCCACAGGGCGACGGGTCCGGGCTGATCGGTCTCGGCGGGTTGCAGGCTCCAGCCACGCGGGTGGAGTTGACCAGACACGGCCGTGCCTCAAGCGGGGGCGCGCCGAGTGAGGGGGAGGGGCAGCATCACGCACCGGACCCGACAGTCATGGCCGACGGTTGTCCTGCCGGACCGGCGCAGGACAACGCTGCTCCAGGGACCTACGGTGACAGAGCCATAGCAGTTGCTGTAGGAGAGACCGGCTATCCCCGAGGAGGGGTTGATGTTCGACTTCTGGACCGTCCTCTACCTGCTGGTGGTCGGATCGGTGGTGGGCTACCTCGCCCGGCTGGTGCTCCCGGGACGCGACGAGATGACCTGGTGGCAGACGGTCCTGCTCGGCGTGGTCGGCTCGTTCGTCGGGGGTCTGGGCGGCTACGTGCTGTTCGGGTTCGACGAGGGCGAGGGAGCGATCCAGCCGGGCGGGATCATCGGATCGCTCATCGGTGCCGTCGTGGCACTGCTGCTGTGGCGCTGGTGGACGGGGCGCAAGCGCGCCTGAACCACCCCCGAGCCACGCCGGGGCGAAGAACGCCGACCTCAGCCGGTGACCTCAGTCGTCGGGTCGATCATGCGCACCACCGGGGTCAACCGTGTGACCGGGCGTGTGACAACGGCCAGGTATCACCTGCCCGGGCCAAGGGCCCGGCCGTCAGTCCTCGAGGGCGACCAGCCGCCGTCCCGTCACCTTGAAGGGCACGATGCGGAGCCAGCGGACCCGCTCGCCGGTCCACAGCGCAGCGTCGATGTCGGTGTCGTCGACGTCGAGGGTGTGGGGGTCGACGATCTCCTCCGCGTAGCCGGCCATCATCACCGACCAGCCCAGACGCTCGTCGTCGTCGACGTCGTCGACCTCGAAGCCGACCCGGTCCCCGGCCGCGGCCCGGAACTTGGTCCCCTCCTCGGTGCGGACGAGCAGAGTCCGATCATCGACGCGGTAGTCGATGGGGAACACCTCCGGATGGTCCGCCACGACGACCGCCAGACGCCCCCAGGCCCGGGTGGCCAGGAGCCGCCAGCACTCCTCGTCGGCCATCACCACCAAACGTCGACCCCGGGGGGTGCCGTTCATGACCTGATCAGACCACGCCCTCGGCGCCGGGCCCAGGGTCGAAGGTCCTCGCCAGCACCCGGCGCTCGCCCGGGCCGAGGTCGATCACCTCGCCGTCGAACCCGATGGGCACCGGCCGGTTGTGGTCGTGCGCCTCGAGCTCGATGCCGTCGGCGGAGACCCGGACATCCAGCCAGTTCCCGCGGTAGCGGAGGTTGAACGAGTACGGGCCGAGCTCGGCCGGCACGGCGGGGTCGAACCAGAGCGCGTCGTCACGGATCGCCAGCCCCGGGTAGCAGCGCTCGATCAGGTCGACGATCCCGGCCATCGCGCCGATGTGGACGCCTTCGGCCGTGGTGCCGCCTTGGACGTCGTCGAGGTCGGTGCGCAGTGCCTCACACAGGCTCTCGAAGGACCGTCCGAGGTCCCGGCGGGCGACCACCCAGGCGTGCACCACCTGGCTGAGCGTCGATCCGTCGGAGGTCCGGGCGAGGTAGTAGTCGATCGTCCGGTCGATGCCCTCGTCGTCCAGCGCGTAGCCCAGCCGGTCGAACAGCTCGGCCACCTCCGTCGGTGAGAACAGGTAGAAGAGCATCAGCACGTCGGCCTGCTTCGACAGGCGGTAGCGATTGGCCGTGTCGCCCTCCGCCTCGAGGATCCGGTCGAGGCGCTGGATGTTGCCGTAGCGGGCCCGGTAGGCGTCCCAGTCCAGCTCCTCGAGGTCCTCGTAGCCCTCGAACTGGCTGATCACGTCGTCGTGGAAGCAGACCCGCATGCGGCGGCTGACCTCGTCCCAGCGCTCCCGTTCGTTGGCGGTGATCGCCAGCTTGGCCACGATCTCCTCACGCCGGTGGTCGTCCAGGCGGTCGAGGACCTCGCCGCTCTTCCAGAGGACCCAGGCCGCCATGACGTTCGTGTAGGCGTTGTTGTCGACCCCGGGGTGATCGGCCCCGGGCAGCCCCTCGTGGTACTCGTCGGGACCGACCACGCCGTGGATCTCGTAGCGGTCGTGGATGTGGTCGTACGTGGCGGCGCTGGCCCAGAAGCGGGCGATCTCCACCATCAGCTCCGCGCCGACGAAGGAGAGGAAGTCCTGGTCGGCGGTGGCGTCGAGGTAGCGCACGACGTTGTGGGCGATGGCGGCGTTGACGTGGCGCTGGAGCCGGGAGTGGTCCGGCAGCCAGTGCCCGGAGCGAGGGTTGAGATGGGCCGTGGGGGTCTCTTCTCGGCCACTCGATGCGCTCTGCCACGGGAACATGGCGCCCGCGAAGCCCGCCTCGCGGGCCAGCCGCCGGGCCTCGTCGAGGCGTCGGAAACGGTACATCAGCAGCGCCCGGGCGTGCTCGGGCACCCGGAGGTTGACGTAGGGGAAGACGAAGAGCTCGTCCCAGAAGATGTGGCCCCGGTAGGCCTCGCCCGCCAGCCCGCGGGCGGGCACCCCCACATCGAGCGACGTGGTGTGTTTCGAGATGACCTGGTGCAGGTGGTACAGCTGCAGGGTGAGGCCCCGGGCCAGCGACTCGGACTCCTCGATGCGGATGTCGGTGCGACGCCACACGTGGGCCCAGGCCCGGGTGTTGCTGACGGTCAGTTCGTCGTACCCGGGGGCCCAGGCGACGTGACGGACGGCGTGGTCGCCGGGCTCGTAGATGCCCTGGTCCCGGGAGGTGAAGACGGCGACGACCTTCTCGACCACGACCTCCTCGCCGTCGAACACGGGCACGACCAGGTGATGGCCGATGCGCCACTCGTCCTCCTCGACGGTGCGCTCGAACGCGGCCCGCGCGCCCTGTACCCGGGTCCGGGCGGCCTCGGCGACCCGGATGCGGGAACCGGTCGTATCGGCCAGCAGCGCCACGGTGTCCTCCTCGGGGGCCCAGGTCCGCTCGACCCGAAGATGGCGCCGCCCGAGGTCGCGGTAGCGCTCGACCCCGTTGTTCTCGACGGCACCGTCGATGGTGGACCGCACCTCGATCATGCCCGACCAGCCCTCGGGGCAGAAGGTGGTCTCCAGGGCTGCCAGATGGGGGTCGTTGTGGTGGACCAGGCGGCGTTGGGTCACGCTGGTCACCCGGCCGGCGCCGTCCCGGAAGCGCAACTCCCGGATCAGCTGGGCCTGGCGCATGTCGAGGGTCAGGATGTGGCCGAGCACCTCGGCGCGGTCCATCGAGAACCAGTCCTGACCCTCGGTGCGGAACTCGAGGAGGGCCCAGTTGGGCAGGTTGACCAGGCTCTCGTGGTCGAGCGACTGGCCATCGACGACATCGACCAGGCGGTTGTAGACCCCGGCCACGTAGGTCCCGGGGTAGTGCAGCCCGTCACCGGTCGCCTCCGGCGCCGCGCCCCGAGTGGCGAGATAGCCGTTGCCCAGACTGCACAGCACCTCGCGGTGACCCTCGACCGCAGGGTCGTAGCCCTCGAAGACCAGCCGGGCCCGGTCGCCCGGCGTCATCGCACGTCCACGGCGTCGAGATCGACGACGACGACATCGGCGCCGTGCTCGGCCAAGGCCTCCCCGCTCCCCGCCCGGGCCACGCCGACGACCAGGGCGAAGCCGCCCCGCCGTCCCGCCTCGACGCCGGCCTGGGCGTCCTCGACCACCACCGCCCGTTCGGGCCGGACGTCGAGACGGTCGGCGGCCTCGAGGAAGAGGGCGGGGTCGGGCTTGCCCGCCAGCCCGAGGCGGTCGGCCTCGACGCCGTCGACCCGCACCGCGAAGCGCTCGATCACGTGGGCGGCCCGAAGCACCTCGGCGCTGTTCCGGCTGGCCGACACCGCAGCGACGGCGATGTGTGCTTCGGCGAGGCGGTCGAGCAGGGCGATGGTGTCGGGAAAGGCCTGCACGCCGTCCCGCAGGATCAGGTCGACGAACGACCGGTCCTTACGGTTGCCGATAGCGCAGACGGTCTCGTTGCCCGGCGGATCGTCGGGCGAGCCCTGGGGCAGCTCGATCCCCCGCGAGGCCAGGAAGCTCTGGACGCCGTCGAGGCGGGACTTGCCGTCGACGAAGGCGAGGTAGTCCTCGGGGGTGAAGGGCTCGAAGTCCGCCGAGGCGGTGTCGGCCCGACGGCGCAGGACGTCGTCGAACACCGCGGTCCAGGCGCCGGCGTGGATCCGGGCCGTGTCGGTGACGACGCCGTCGACATCGAAGACGACGGCGTCGATCTCGCGGTGATCCAGTGACGGCACGACACCAGGGTGCCAGCCGCCGGGACCTTCGGACAGCGCCGAAGGTCCCTTGCCGACCGAGTGTGGCGGGCGCACGATCATCGCGAGGAGGGATGATGCCCGAACCGATGAGCGCACTCGACGCCGAGTTCCTCCACCTGGAGGACGGTGTCAACCACCTGCACATCGGCTCGTGTGCGGTGTTCGAGGGGCCAACGCCCTCACCCGCCGAGGCGGAGGCGCTGTACCGCGCCGCCCTGCCGGGCATCGAGATCGCCCTCGGCGTCCGGGTGACGGTCGCCATCATGTCCTACGACGGGGGGCTCTACTTCGGGGTCACCGGCGACCGCGACACCGCTCGTGACGTCGAGGTCCTGGCCGAGGGCATCGAGGCGGGCATGGCCGAACTGGTGGCCTTGGCGGGCTGAACGGCCCCTGCCCGAGCAGGACCGACATCCTTCGCCGCCTGGTCAGTGACGGTTCGGCCGCGTGGGAAGGTGGGAACCGATGAACGGGTCAACAGTGATCGAGGGTCGGCGGGTGTTGGTCGTCGGGGGATCGTCGGGCATCGGGCGGGCCTTCGCCGCCGAGGCCATCCGCCAGGGGGCCGAGGTGTGCGTGGCGGCCCGGCGGGCCGACGAGCTGCAGGCACTCTGCGCCGACGGTGGGACCCCGCTGACCGCGGACGTCACGGACCCCGAGGCGGTCCGTGGGATGGTCGAGGACGCCGCCGCGGCACTGGGGGGCCTCGACCTCGTCGTCTACGCCGCCGGTGTCGGGACGCTGGCGCCACTTGTCGACGCCGAGGCCGAGGCCTGGGCCCGGGACTACGCCGTCAACGTGATCGGGGCCACGCTGGTCGGGGCCGCCGCCCTTCCCCACCTCGACGCCCACGGCCTCATGGCGTTCGTCTCGTCCGACTCGACCGAGGCGCCCCGCTGGGGGCTCGCGTCCTACACGGCGTCGAAGGCCGCCCTCGACGCCACCATCCGGTCCTGGCGCCTCGAGCACCCGCATCGCCGCTTCACCCGGATCGTCATGGGCCCGACCATCCCCACGGACTTCGGCACGAGGTTCGACGACGAGGTCCTCGTCGTCGCCTTCGAGCGCTGGGACGCCTCTGCGGTGCACAGCAACTTCATGCCGACCGAGGGCGTCGGCCGCCACCTCGTCGCGGTGCTCGGCACCGCCCTGGCCCACCCCGAGATCGACCTGCCGGACCTGGCCCTCGCGCCCCGGGGCGACGCCCTCGGCGGCTGACCCGGCGGGTCAGCGCTTCTCGATCTCGATCCCGGAGTCGTCCGCCGACCAGGTGGTCGGCGTGACCCCCTCGTCGCGCAGGGTGCGCTTCAGGACCCGGCCCACGGGGTTGCGGGGCAGCTCGGCCCGGAACTCGATGTAGCGGGGGAGCACGAAGTAGGGGAGCTCGTCGAGGCACCAGCGGAAGAGGTCCTCCTCACTGAGCGTGGCGTCGGCCCGCAGCGTGGCGCTGATCTTGAGATCGTCCTCGCCCATCTCGGAGGGCACGGCGTGGACGACCACGTCGGCCAGCGCGCCGTGGCCCATCAGGATGCGTTCCACCTCGAAGCTGGAGATGTTCTCGCCCCGTCGGCGCAGGTAGTCGGCCTTGCGGTCCACGAAGAACAGGAAGTCGTCGTCGTCGATGCGACCGATGTCGCCGGTGTGGAACCACCAGTTGCGGCTGGCCTCGACGGTGGCCTCCGCCCGGCCCCAGTAGCCCTCGAACATGGACTGGGGGCGCTTGGGGCGCAGCACGATCTCGCCGTCTTCGCCCCGGGGCAGCTCGTGGTCGTCGTCGTCGAAGACCCGCACGTCGAAGTACTCGTCGTTGATCACGCCGGCGGCGTTGGGCCTGTTGTCGACCCCGGGGGGCTGCCACGACACCAGCGAGGCCTCGGTCAGGCCGTAGGCCCCGCTGAAGGTGTCGATGCCGAAGCGGCTGCGGATGATCCGGTCGACCTCCACCGGCATCGGCGCGGCGCCGAGGAGACGCAGGGTGGCGTTGGCCTCCGGCCCACCCGCGCGGGGCATCTCCGGCCGGTCCTCGTCGTGGGCCAGCAGGTAGGCCATCGTCCCGAGCGTCGAGGTGATGGTGGCGCCGGTGCGGTTCATCTCCGGCCAGAAGTTGGAGACCGAGAACCGCCCGGAGATGGCCCCGGACCCCCCGAAGAGCAGCGGGCCGACGACCGCGGTGACGATGGCGTTGAAGTGGAAGAGGGGCAACGGCGTCCAGACCACGTCGTCCGCCGTACGGCGCCAGCAGATGCCGATCTGACGGGCCAGGGCCTGGTGGTAGTTGTGGCTGAGCACGCAGCCCTTGGACGGCCCGGTCGTGCCGCCGGTGTAGACGAACGTGGCCAGGTCGCTCGGGGTGGCGGCGGCCGGTTCGCCCTCCGGGCCGTCGAGCAGCTCGGCCCAGGCATGCGTCGTGGCCGGGCCGAAGCGCCGGCCACCACCGGGCTCGCCGTCGATGACCACCACGTGGTCGATGGCCGCCACTTCCGGCGCCACCCGTTCGGCCCGCTCGGCCAGGTCGGCCTGCACGACCAGGGCCCGCGCCCCGCAGTCGGTGAGCTGGTGGCGGAGGTACTCGCCCTTGTAGGCGGTGTTGACGGGGACGGCCACTCCGCCGGCCCAGAGGATCCCGAACCAGAGGAGCACGGCCTCGGCCGAGTTCTCGATCAGAGAGGCGACCCGGTCGCCGGGCTGGACCCCGATCGCCCGGAGGGCGCCACCGATGCGCGCCGCACCGCGGCTCACCTCGCCCGCCGTCAGCGCGTGGCCGATGACGTCCAGATAGGGGTCGTCGGGCGACGTCTCGACCCGGTCCGCCAGCAGGTCGAGGACGGTGTGTTGCTCGTCGCGGATCCAGGTGTCGGTCGCGGTCAACGGGTCTCCTCGGCGAAACGGTGGACGAGAGCGTCCAGCACCTCCTGGGCCGTTCCGGCGTCCCCGGGTGCCGGCGGCAGGCGGACCTCGCCGTGCTCCCGGCTGGGCAGCAGGATCGAGGCGTGGCCGGGGGTGGTCGTCTCCCCGCGCTGGTTCTCGCCCCACAGGTCGAGGTCGACGGCGGGTTGGCCCCAGTCGGTGCGGTAGCAGCGGGTGATGCGGCCCCGGACCCAGTGGGTGTCGCCGACGTAGTTGAAGCGGCGGAACTGGCAGTCCAGCTTCCAGAGCCAGGCATCGTCGCCCATCCAGTCGGTGCAGAGGTGGATCAGCCAGGACTCCCGCATCCGCCCGTAGTCGTAGATGGCCGGGCTGCCCGCCCGGTTGGCCCAGTCGACGTCCCAGTGGACCCGCTGCTGGACGTCGGGCACGTTGAGGTCGTCGGGCCGGAAGAAGCGGGGCACCTTCCGGCGCTGCTCGTGGCCCAGGCGCAGGGCCTTCACGCCGTAGAGGCCCATGCCCATGCCCACGTGCCAGCAGACGATGTCGGTGACCCGGAAAGGGCCCTTCACCAGCGCCTCGACCTCGTCGCCCTCGGCCACGTCCTCCCACCAGCGGGGCTCGGGCCCACGGCGCCGGTCCGTCTCGCCGAGGACGGCCTCGGTGATGCGTTCGATCTCGTCGTCGGTGTACGGGCGGATCTCGGTGTCGTCGTACTTGCCCGAGGCCTCGGCCTTCTCCCGCTCACCCCGGATCATCAGCCGGTACTGGGCGGCCAGGGGTGGGCCGTCCTGTCGGCAGAAGACCTCGGCCGTCCACTCGTGCACGGTCCGGCCGGCGAACTCGCCCACCTTGTCGTGGACACCGACGAGGGCGTTGCGGCGACTGATGCGGGCCCCGGGGTGCAGCGGCTGCCACCACTCCCGATGGCTGCCCGAGTAGAAGGCATGGACACCCCGTAGGGGATCGCCCTTCATCAGCGCCTTGGTCTCGTCGTCGTAGCCGGTGACCTCGTTCTCGCCGATCAGGGTGTCACCCCCGACCAGGTGCGGCGGGGCGATCACCCCGCCCCAGCGGGTGGTGGCGCCGTGGTCGGGGTCACACCAGAGCGGGTTGTCGTCGCCGTACGCCTCGGCCACATGGCGGAAGGCGTCCTCGTTGGGCGTCCGGTAGTGCGGCGGCTGCGGGTGGGGCTGGGGGACGCCGATGCGGGCCCGCAGGGCGGCGATGGCCTCGTCGGTGATCTCGGCGGCCACGTCAATCCGTCCAGTCGGTGCGGTCGGAGGTGTCGGGCTGGCGGCCGGTGCGCATCGGTGAGAGGGGGCCGTCGACGAGGAGGATGCGGTGGCGGCCCGTGACCAGCCGGCGCGAGTCCCGGACCCAGGTGGCGAGGGCGCCGTCGCCCAGCAGCGCCTCCTCGTAGCCCGCCCAAGCGGCCCAGGTCGGAACGGCCCAGAGCAGGAGGCACTCGTCGTCGTCGACCATCAGCGTCGAGAAGGCCCCGACCGGCTCGAGGCCTTCGGCTCGGTGGAGGGCGACGGCCTCATGGCGGACCAGGTCGAGGAACTCGGCGGTCGTGCCCGGCCGCAACCGCACCAGCTCGTGGGCGTAGCACTCGCCCCGGACCCCGTCGGCGGTCAGCTCGGCGATGGTCGGGGACCACGGGGCCGGCCGCACGAGGCGGTCGAAGCCGCCCCGCCGGAACTCGGCCGCCTTGGCCCACCAGATGGCCAGCGCCTCGTCCTGGGTGCCGGGGCCCACCGCTTCCGCGGCGAACGAGTCGGCCAGGCCGGCCAGGCCGTCCTCCTCCCACAGGTTCACCACCTGGGGCCAGGCCCCGGTGGAGCCCAGCACGGCCCACACCCCGAAGCACTGCTGGTTCCGGGTGACCTGGGCCGTGGGGCTCCAGTTGGCCGTCATGTGGTGCATGTAGTCAGCCCGGTGGTGGCCCCGGATGTCGATGAACTCGTGGATGTAGACCTTCTCGTTGGGCATCAGAGGCGACCGTCGGTCCGGATGTCCTCGGGCACCCAGTCCGGGTTCCGACGATCCTTGAAGGCCCGGAAGCCCTCGACCGCCTCGGCACTGCTCAGGCTGGCGTCCATGGCCATGCGGTCGTAGCTGCCGTAGTAGTCGTGGAACGACTTCTTCACCGCCGCCCGTGCTTCGGGGGCCGTGCGACAGGCCCACTCGAGGCAGTCCTCGGCCACCGCCGACAGCTCGTCGTGGGGGGCGAGGCGGGCCACCAGGCCCCAGTCGACCGCCGTCTCGGCGTCGAGGACCCGCCCGGTGAACATCAGGTCCCGGGCCCGGGCCGGGCCGATCTGGCGGGGCAGGAGCTGGGCGTAGCTGGTGTCGGCGATGCCGCGGTACAACTCGGGCACCCGGAAGGTGGCCCGGTCGCTGGCCACGGCCACGTCGCTGAGCATGGCGATGACGAGGCCGCCGCCCTGGCACAACCCGTTGACCGCGCAGACCACGGGCTTGCGGGACCTCCGCACGGCGTCGAACGGCGTGGTGTCCATGCCCAGCAGGCCGGGAAGGTTCCCCCAGCCGTCGTCGTTGCTTCCGCCGAGGTCGCCCCCGGGGATGAACACCTCACCGGCGCCGGTGATGAGCAGGCCGGCCAGGTCGGGGTCGCGGTTGACGTGATCGATGGCGTAGCGGACGCCGAAGTACATGGCCGGGGACATGGCGTTGCGCATCTCGGGGCGGTCCACGACCAGGTGGGCGACGGATCCGACCCGCTCGAAGCGGAGGTACGGGGTACCCAGCCAATCGCCGTCCGGTGGTCGGGTCGGTGCCTCGTCGGCCATCGTCTTCCGCTTTCTGAACGTCGGTTCAATGCAGAGTAGTCTGCGTTCCGTGGCCGGCGAACGGGCGTATGCGAGCCTTCCCGGCCTCGAGGTCCGCCTCGACGGAGGGGTGTTGCGCCTGCGCCTGGACAAGCCCGAGAAGCGCAACGCGGTCGATGACGAGATGATGGCCGGCCTGGTCGCGGCCGTCGCCGCGGCCGAGGAGGACGAGTCCGTCCGGGTCATCGTGATCGACGGCGCCGGCGAGCACTTCTGTTCCGGCGCCGACATCGTGGCTCGCAACGCCGGTGACGACCGGCCCCGAGTCGGCAGCATCCAACGCCGGGTGCCCCACCAGGCCCACCGCCTGACCGCCCTGCTCACCTCGGTGCAGGTGCCGGTGGTCTGTGTCGTGCGGGGCTGGGCCGCCGGGCTGGGTTTCCAGATGGCGCTGGCCGCCGATGTCACCCTGGCCGCCGCCGATGCCCGCTTCTGGGAGCCGTTCGTGGAGCGGGGCTTCACCCCCGACAGCGGGGCCACCTGGATGCTCGACCGTCGGGTCGGCCCGGTGCGGGCCCGGGCGCTGCTGCTGCTGGGGCGCAAGCTCTCCGGGACCGAGGCCGCCGACTGGGGGCTGATCCACGCTGCCCACCCCGCCGCGGCCCTGGACGGTGAGGTGGCCACCGTGGTCGACCGCCTGGCCGGAGGGCCGACCGTGGCCCTCGGGTTGACCAAGTGGCTGCTGCACGAAGCCGGTTCCGCCTCGCTGGACGAGTCGATGCGCCAGGAGGCGTTCGGGCTGGAGCTGTCGTCGCGCAGCGAGGACTTCCGCGAGGGCTTCGCCGCCTTCCGGGAGAAGCGGGAGCCCGAGTTCCGCGGTCGATGAGCGACCGGCTCCCCGTCGACGCGTCCACCACCCCCGAGGCGGCGGCGGCCCTGACCGCCGACTGGGTCCTCGTCCACGTGCCGTCCGCCTGGCGGGAGGCGGCGGCGGAGGGCGGGCCGGCGGCGATCCGGGCCGTGCGCCCCCGAGCCGAGTACGAGGCCTGGTACCCGACCATGGCCGCGGCCGGCCTGGTGGTGCCGACCTGGCCCGTCGCCTACGGCGGCTTGGACGTGAGCCCGAACGTCGCCCGAACGATGGAGCGGGAGCTGGCGCCGTTCAACCTCGGCCGTCTGAACCCCCTCGGCCTCAATCTGGCCGCCCCCGCCCTGTTCGCCCACGGCACCGAGGACCAGCGCCTCCGCTTCCTGCCCCGCATCGTGGACAACGCCGAGCGGTGGTGCCAGCTGTTCTCCGAGCCGGGCGCGGGCTCGGACCTGGCCTCGTTGGCCACCCGGGCCGAGCGCGACGGTGACACCTGGGTGCTGACGGGCCAGAAGGTGTGGACCACCTGGGCCCACGTCTCGGACTTCGGGGTCTGCCTGGCCCGTACCGATGCCTCGGTGCCGAAGCGCAAGGGGATCACCTACTTCCTGGTGGACCTGCGCGCCCCCGGGGTCACCGTGCGCCCGCTGCGCCACATCACCGGCGAGATCGACTTCAACGAGGTCTTCCTGGACGAGGTCGCCGTCCCCGACGAGCACCGGGTCGGCGAGGTCGGGTCGGGCTGGGCGGTGGCCAACGCCACCCTGTCCGGGGAGCGCCAGATGGTGTCGGGCTCCGGCTCGGGCGGGGTCGATCGCATCGGCGGGTCGGGCACCGAGGCGCTGATCCGGGAGGCCAAGGGCCTCGGCCGGTGGGACGATCCTCTCGTGCGCCAGGACCTGATGGCCGTCTACAGCGAGGAACAGATCCGGGACTGGACCAACCAGCGGGTGCGGGCCGGGCTGAAGGCGGGGAGGACCCCGGGCCCGGAGTCCTCCATCGGCAAGGTCCACCAGGGCGCTCTCAACCAGCGCATCCAGGTGCTGGCCTCGGACCTGCTCGGCCCGGCGGCGACCGGCTGGGTCGGCGAGGGGTGTCCCTACGCCGAGTCCCTGCCCCGGGCGGTGTCGGGAATGCTGCGCTCGCGGGCGAACACCATCGAGGGCGGCACCACCGAGGTCAACAAGAACATCCTGGGGGAGCGGGTCCTGGGCCTGCCCCGCGAGCCCGACCCCTGGCTGGACACGCCCTGGGGCGAGGTGCCCCGCTCGTGATCGCCGTGGGCGCCGAGCCCTACGAGACGCTGGTGGTCGAGCGGGACGGTCACGTGGGCTGGCTCGTCTTCGACCGCCCGGACCGGGGCAACGCCATGGACGCCACGATGCTGGCCGAGCTGGAGCAGGCCTGGCAGGATCTGGACGCCGACCCCGAGGTCCGGGTCATCGTGAACACCGGCAACGGCCCCGCCTTCCAGACCGGCCTCGACGTCGGCCAGTTGGCGAAGGACCCGGAGGCGCTACGGGAGCAGTCCCGGCGGACCAAGCGGGCCGAGCTGAAGCTGACGGCCTGGCACAACCAGGTGCGCAAGCCGGTCATCGCCGCCGTCAACGGGGTCTGCGCCGGGGGTGGCCTGCACTTCGTGGCCGACGCCGACATCGTCATCATGGCCGAGGACGCCACCTTCCTGGACCCCCACGTGTCGGTCGGCCAGGTGACGGCCTACGAGGCCATCGCCCTGGTCCGCAAGTCGCCGGCCGAGGCCGTCTTCCGCATGGCCTTCGTCGGCCGCCACGAGCGGATGGCCGCCCGCCGGGCCCACCAGCTGGGAATCTGCTCGGAGGTCGTGGCCCCCGATCGGCTCCGCCCCACGGCCGCCGACCTGGCCGAGCGAGTGGCCCGCAACAGCCCGGCGGCGATGGCGGCCACCAAGCGGGCCCTGTGGGGTGCCCTGGAGGCGGGCCTGACCGATGCCTGCCGGGCCGGGGCCCAGGAACTGGTGTCGATGTGGGGCCACCCCGACCAGGCCGAGGGCCCCTCGGCGTGGGCCGAGAAGCGTGAACCGCAGTGGGAGCCGACCTGATGGAGCACCTCAAGCTGGAACGGCACGGCCCGGTGGGCTGGCTGATCAACGACCGCCCCGAGCAGCTCAACGCCATGAACAGCGCCATGCGGGACGAGTTCGCGGTGGCCTGGCGGGAGCTGGACGAGGACCCCGACGTCCGGGTGATCGTGCACACCGGCGAGGGCCGGGCCTTCCAGACCGGCGTGGACGTGTCCGAGATCGCGGGTGACGGCGTGGGCATGGAGCGCTACCGGGAGTCGGTGGAGAACTGGGACCTGCACTTCACCGCCTGGCAGCAGGGGGTGCGCAAACCGGTCATCACCGCGGTCAACGGGATCTGCGCCGGCGGCGGGTTCCACTGGGTGGCCGAGGCCGACATCGTCATCGCCGCCGCCGACGCCCAGTTCTTCGACCCCCACGTGTCCATCGGCCAAGTGGTGGCCATCGAGGCCATCGGCCTCATGCGCAAGATGCCGGCCGAGGCGGTCATGCGCATGGCCCTGGTCGGCCGCCACGAGCGCATGACGGCCCAGCGGGCCTACGAGCTGGGGATGGTCAGCGAGGTCATCGATCCCCCCGACCGCCTGCGGGAGGCGGCCCAGGAGCTGGCCGAGAAGATCGCCCGCAACTCGCCGGCGGCGATGGCCGCCACCAAGCGGGCCCTCTGGGGCTCCCTGGAGCTGGGGCTGACCGACGCCTGCCGGGCCGGCGCCCAGGACCTGGTGTCGATGTGGGGCCACCCCGATCAGACCGAGGGCCCCGCCGCCTTCGCCGAGCGCCGGGCCCCCGACTGGCAGCCTCTCGACTAGGTTCTGAACCGAGATTCAACCGAACGAAACCGGAGTTCTGAGATGCTCGACGACCTCATCTTCGTCAGCGTGGACGACCACGTGGTCGAGCCACCCCACCTGTTCGAGGGGCGAATGCCCGCCGCCCATGCCGATCGCGCCCCGAAGGTCATCCGCACGGCCGCGGGGGACGACGTCTGGTCCTTCGAGGGGGCCAAGATCCCCAACATCGGCCTGAACGCCGTCGCCGGTCGGCCCAAGGAGGAGTACGGCGTCGATCCCACCTCCTACGAGGAGATGCGCAAGGGCTGCTGGGACATCCACGAGCGGGTCAAGGACATGAGCGCCGGTGGCGTCCTCGCCGCCATGTGCTTCCCGTCGTTCCCGTCGTTCTCGGGCCGCCTCTTCCTGACCACCGAGGACAAGGACCTGGCCGCGGCCGTCGTGCGGGCCTACAACGACTGGCACATCGACGAGTGGTGCGGCACCTATCCCGAGCGCCACATCCCCATGGCCATCCCCATGCTGTGGGACCCGGAGGCCACGGCGCAGGAGATCCGCCGCGTCGCGGCAAAGGGCTGCCACTCCCTGACCTTCACGGAGAACCCGGCCACCCTCGGCCTGCCCAGCTTCCACAGCGAGCACTGGGACCCCATGTGGCGGGCGCTGGTCGAGGAGGGGACGATCATGAACGTCCATCTCGGCTCGTCGGGCCAGCTGGCGGTGACCGCCCCGGACGCCCCGATGGACGTGATGATCACGCTGCAGCCGATGAACATCTGCGCGGCCGCGGCCGACCTCGTCTGGTCCCGGGTCTTCAAGGAGTACGGCGGCCTCCGGGTCGCGCTGTCCGAGGGCGGAACGGGGTGGATCCCCTACTTCCTCGACCGTCTCGACCGCACCTACGACATGCACCACCGCTGGACGGGCCAGGACTTCGGCGACGAGCTGCCCAGCGACGTCTTCCGCCGCCACATCCTCACCTGCTTCATCGCCGACCCCATCGGGATGCAGCTGCGGAACGAGATCGGCATCGACAACATCTGCTGGGAGCAGGACTACCCGCACTCCGACTCCTCCTGGCCGCAGGCGCCCGAGGAGCTGTTGGCCGTGGCCCAGAGGTACGGCGCCACCCGGGAGGAGATCGACAAGATCACCTTCGAGAACGCCCTCCGTTGGTACCGCTTCGACCCCTTCGCGACCCGGCCGAGGCAGCAGTGCACGGTCGGGGCCCTGCGGGCCGAGGCGGCGGGCCATGACGTGTCGGTCCGCTCGATGGACGTCGGACGCCGGGAACGGACGCAGGTCAGCCTCGGCGAGCTGGCCGGTCGGGCCACTGCCTGAGGGCGCTTCCTTGAGCGGCCGAGGCCTGGGCGGCCTCCTCGACGAGGTGGTCGCGGCCCCGGACGAGCCGCTGGTCCACGAGGGCATCGATCGTCAGGTGACGCGGGCGGCGGTCGGGGCCTCCGTCGACGAGCTGGCCTCCCTGCTGAGCGGTCTCGGCGTCGGCTCCGGGCACGCCGTGGTCGTGGCCCTGCCCAACGGGGCGGCGATCGTCGTCGCCCTGTTCGCCGTCTGGCGCGTCGGCGCCGTCTACGTGCCGGTCAACCCCCGCTTCAGCCCGGGCGAGGTGGCCCACGTCGTCGATGAGGTCGGTCCGGTGGTGGCGGTGTGCACGCCTGACCTGGCCGACCGCTTCGGGCTCCCGGTGATCGTGTCCGGGGACGGGGGCTGGTCGACCGACGCGGTCGGGCCGGTGGACGGTGACCGGCGGGACGAGGACATCGCCGCCGTCAGCTTCACGTCGGGGACCACCGGACGGCCGAAGCCGGTGCTCATGCGTCACTCGGGGGTCCTGGAGCTCCTCGACGGGGTCATCGGCTCGCTCCGGACCAAGCCGGTCGACGGCCCGCCCCGGCCCCCGATGCCCAACCTGATCCCGGTGTCGATGTCGCTGTGGGCGGGGATCTACCAGGTCCTCTTCGCCTTCCGGGTGGGGGCCCCGATCGTGGTCCTGGCCCGCTTCGAGACCGCGGCCTTCGCCGAGGCCGTCCGCCACTTCGGCATCCGCTCCACCGTCCTGCCTCCACCGGCGATGACCATGCTCAGTGACGACACCGCCATCACCGACCTGTCGCCGCTGCGCTATGTCCGCTCGATCAGCTCGCCCCTCTCGCCCCTGCAGGCCCGCCGCTTCCGCGACCGCTTCGGCATCGCCGTGCTCAACGGCTGGGGCCAGACCGAGATCGGGGGCGAGATCGTGGGCTGGTCCGCCGCCGACTCGAAGGCCTTCGGGGACACCAAGCTGGGAGCCGTCGGTCGTCCCCACCGCGGCGTCACCGTGCGGGCGGTCGACCCTGACGGCGTCGACGTCGGTCCCGACGAGGCGGGGGAGCTGTGGGTGCGGACCCCGGCGCTGGGGGCCGGCTACGCCGACGGAGCCGATCTGTCGGACCGCATGAGCCCCGACGGCTGGTTCCGCACCGGGGACGTGGGCCGGGTCGACGCGGACGGCTTCGTCTGGATCGAGGGTCGGGTCAGCGACATGATCAACCGGGGCGGCCTCAAGGTCTTCCCGGCCGAGGTGGCCGAAGTCCTCTTGCTCTCCCCCGCCCTGGCGGACGCCGCCGTGGTCGGGGTGCCCGACGACCGGCTGGGCGAGGTGCCCTGGGCCTTCGTGGTGCCGAGGGAGGGCGGGTCGGTGCCCGAGGACGATGCGTTGCGCGAGCTCTGTCGGGAGCACCTGGCCCCGTACAAGGTGCCGGTGCGATTCGTCGCGGTCGACGCCCTGCCCCGCAACGACATCGGCAAGGTGCTGGGACACGATCTGGTCGATCGGGCCCGGTCCCTCGAGTGATCGACCGGGCACGGGTCGAGGGGCTTCTGGCCGTCGAGCGGGACCGCTTCGCCGAGCGCAACCCACGGTCATGGGCGGCGTTCGCCGCCGCCGACCACCTGTTCGGGCGGGTGCCGATGACCTGGATGGCGAAGAGCGCCGGTGGCTTCCCCCTGTACCTGGACGGCGCCTCCGGTGCCCGGGTCACCGATCTCGACGGCCACGAGCTGGTCGACTTCTGCCTGGGGGACACGGGGGCGATGGCGGGGCACTCGCCGGAGCCGACCGTGGCCGCGGTCGCCCACCGGCTCGGGGCGGCCGGTGGGGCCACGGTCATGCTGCCGACGGAGGACGCCGAGGTGGTGGCCGCCGAGCTCACCCGCCGGTTCGGGGTGTCGCGATGGAGCTTCGCGCTGAGCGCGACCGATGCGAACCGGTGGGCCCTCCGCCTGAGCCGGGCGCTGACCGGGCGGCCGAGGGTCCTCGTGCACAGCTGGTGCTACCACGGCAGTGTCGACGAGGCCTTCATCGTGGCGACGCCCGACGGCGCTCGTACCCGGCCCGGTTGTGCGGGCGGGCCGGGGGACGTGACCGGGACCAGCCGGGTCGCCGAGTACAACGACCGGGCGGGCCTCGAGGCCGAGTTGGCCCACGGTGACGTGGCCGCGGTCCTCATGGAGCCCGCCCTCACCAACATCGGGATCGTCCTGCCCGAGCCCGGCTACCTCGACGGCGTACGGGAGCTGACCCGGGCGGTCGGCGCCCTCCTCGTCATCGACGAGACCCACACGATCTCCGCCGGGCCCGGGGGTTGTACGAAGGCCTGGGGCCTCGATCCCGACATCGTCACCCTGGGCAAGGCGATCGGTGGCGGCATCCCGGCGGGGGCCTTCGGCCTCAGCGCCGATCTGGCCGGGCGGCTCACCGCTTTCGCCGAGCACGACCTCATCGACGCCGGTGGCGTCGGTGGGACCCTCGCCGGCAACGCCCTGTCGCTGGCGGCCATGCGGGCGACGCTGTCGGAGGTGCTGACCGACGAGGCCTTCGGGCCCATGATCGCCCTGGCGGACCGCTACACGGCGGGCGTGCAGGCCGTCATCGACCGCTTCGGCCTGCCCTGGTCGGTGACCCAGCTCGGGGCCCGGTCGGAGTACTCGTTCCTGCGGCCGGCGTCTCGCAGCGGCGGCGATGCCGCCCGCGCCGTCGATCCGCTCCTGGAGGACTACCTCCACCTGTTCCTGGTCAACCGCGGCGTCCTGCTCACACCGTTCCACAACATGGCGTTGATGTGCCCGGCCACGACGGAAGCCGATGTCGACGTCCACCTCACGGTGTTCGACGAGGCCGTCCAGCGCCTCGTCGGCCCCGCGGCCGGTGGGCGCGAGGGAGGCTGAAGCCATGGCGCCGACCGCCCTGCTGATCGGGGGCACGGGCCCGACCGGCCCGCCCATCGCCGCCGGTCTCGAGGCCCGGGGCTACGAGGTCACCCTCCTTCACAGCGGCCGCCACGAGGTGGACGAGGTGGCCCACCTCCGTCACCTCCACGCTGACGCCTACACCGAGGCCTCCCTGGTGGAAGGACTGGGTGAGGAGACCTTCGACGTGGCCATCGCCGCCTACGGTCGCCTGCGGACCATCGCCGCGCTGCTCGTGGGTCGGGTCGGGCGCTTCCTCTCCATCGGCGGGGTGCCCGTCTACAAGGGCTACTTCGACCCTGACGCCCACGATCCCTCCGGCCTCCCGGTGCCCACGGCCGAGGACGCCGAGCTGGCCACCGACGCCGAAGACGCCAAGAGCTACCGCATCGGCCGGACCGAGGAGATCGTCTTCGAGCACCACCCCGGGGCCACGCATTTCCGTTACCCCTTCGTGTACGGGCCTCGCCAGCTCGTCCCCCGGGAGTGGTGCATCGTGCGCCGCATCCTGGACGGGCGGCCGTTCCTGGTCCTGGCCGACGACGGCCTGACCCTGGTCACCCACGGCTACGTCGAGAACCTCGCCCACGCTCTGCTGCTGGCGGTCGACCAGCCCGAGACCGCCCAGGGCGAGGTCTTCAACTGCGGCGACGAGGAGTGCCTGACCGTCCACCAGGTGGCCGAGCTCCTGGCCGACGAGCTGGGCCACGCCTGGGAGCTGATCGGGATGCCCGCCGAGCTGGCCATCCCGGCCCGGCCGCTCATGATGAACCACCGCAGCACGCACCGGGTCCTGGACCTGGCCAAGCTGCGTGACCGGCTGGGGTATCGGGACGTCGTGCCCGCCCGCGAGGCCGTGCGGCGCACGGGTCGCTGGTTGGTGGCCAACCCGCCGGCGCCCGCGGGGCCCGAGGAGGTCGTGCTCGAGGACCCCTTCGACTACGCCGCCGAGGACCGCCTGGTCGACTGGTGGCGAGCGGCGACCGCCGCCCCGCCCGACCTCGGCTACGTCACCCTTCCCGGCTACGGCCTCGCCTACGGCGGCCCCGGCGCCACTCGCATCCGTTCCGACGAGCGCATCTGACATCTACCCGCCGTCGGGCCCTCTTTGCGCGGATGACCCATCGGCGGGCAGGGGGATCGCCGGTGCGTGGCGGGGCATGGAGTGTGGGCCCGGGGCGTGTCGGTCCTGGTGGGTTGGTTGGTCACGGCCCCGTGGGGGGGGCGGGGTTCTTCGTTGCCCGGGGTCCAGCCAGTCGGGCGGGGCCGGGGTCATGGACATGGGGGCCAACGTCCTGTTCCTGTGGGCCACCCGGGCTGCCCCCCTGACCGTCGCCTCAGTGCAGACATGGAGCTCCCCGTCCAAACGGCCCGGGAGCGCGCCCCGGCCCGACCGTGGTTCCTGTAGCCGGCTTCAGGGGGCTTCAGGGTCATCACAGGTCAGAAGGCGCATCATCGGGTCAGACCTTCGAGGACCAAGGAGTCCTGACGATGACCGACCTCCCGAACAACGACAGGGACGAGCGCCTCGCCCGCCTGGCCGCTCGCGGCCGGGTCGCCCGGCCCGCCGTCGCCGAAGCCGATGCGTCCTCGCCGCCGCCGGCCCGCACCCCCCGCCCCGCCCCGACGTCCGCTCGGGCCAACCACCCGGCCGGTCGCTCACGGCTGTTCACCGGCATCATGAGCGCCGCCGTGGCGCTGGGCATCATCAGCGGACTCGCGGTCGGCGGTCACCAAGTGGCGGCCGCTCAGAACGCCGCTCCCGCGGCCCAGACCGTGGTGGTGCCCACGTCGAGCTCCTCGGGCTCGTCGACGACCCGGTCCGTGGCCACCGCCCCGGCGGCCACCGCGCTCCCGACGCCGACCACGACGAGCGGCGGGAGCTGAGCCCGACCGGCGTCCTGTCGCTAGCCGGTCACCCGGGACAGGGTGACCGGCAGGCGCTTCGGGCCATTGGCCCAGAACACCGGTACGGGTTCGCGCCGGTAGCCGTCGACGACCTGCGCGGTCTCGACCCGGTCCAGGAAGGCGTCGAGGGCGACCCGACCCTCGAGCCTCGCCAACGACGCGCCCGGACAGACATGGGGCCCACCGCCGAAGGCGAGGTGGTCCTTCGGGCTGGGGCGGTCGAGCCGGAAGGCGTCGGCGTCGTCGTAGGTCTGTTCGTCGCGGTTCGCGGAGGCGAGGCCGAAGGCGACCTTCACGCCGGCCGGAATGGTGACCCCTTCAACGGTGGTCTCCCGCAGGCAGTCCCGCATGAGCACGTGGATCGGTGGGTCGTGGCGCAGTGACTCCTCCACGACCGTGGGGACGAGGTCCCGCTCGCTCCGCAGGCGGGCGAAGAGGTCGGGGTCCGTGCACACCGTCTCGAGCAGGTTCCCGATCAGGTGACGGGTCGTCTCGTTGCCCGACATGAGCAGGAAGGCGAGCTGGGTGCGCATCTCGAGATCGGTGAGGGCCTCGCCGTCGACCTCGGTGCGCAGGAGCCGGGTCACGAAGTCGTCGGGGGGATCGGCCGACGCGCGGCGCTCGACGATCATCGCGTCGAGGTAGGCGGTGAACTCCGGTGCGACCCCGGCGAGACCTTCACCGGGCTCCCCGTCCTCGCGACGGTTCTTGGTGGCGTAGGTCGACTGCACGACGGTGTCGGACCACTCGGCGAAGCGGGCGTGATCGGCCGGATCGACCCCCAGGAGGTGGGCGATCACCGAGGCCGGGATCGGGGTCACGTACTCGGCCACCAGGTCACCGCCACCTCGGGCGACGAGGCCGTCGAGCAGGTCGTGGCAAAGCTGATGGACGAACGGCTCGACCCGACCGATGCGATGCTGGGCGATCGCCGAGTTGATGATCCGACGGATCTTGCCGTGGCGGGGTTCAGGGATCTCGCTGATGAGCTGTTCTTCGGCCGGCACGATCACGCCGGCCTCCCGGAAGCTGGCTTGGAACGCGTCGATGCTCTTGGTGGCGGCGAGGACATCGTCGTGACCCGCGAGGAAATAGGCCCCCGAGGCCGTCCGGGCGACCGGACAGGTCGACCGGAGCTCGGCCAGCGTGCCGTAGGGCACGCCGGCCGTGGCGTCGAGCGGGTCCGAGGTCAGGGGCCGGCCTCGATGCGGGACACCGTGCCGTCACCGCCGAGGACGTACAACTCGCCGTCGGGGCCCTGGCCGAAGGACTGGAGGGTGAACGGAACCACCGGGATGCCGAGGTCGGGATCCTGGCCGGCCAGCGACCCGCCGGTGACCACGATGCCGCCGATGACCCCGGTACAGAAGTCGCCGTAAAGGTAGGTGCCCTGGAGGGCCGGGATGGCGCTGCCCCGGTACACGTAGCCGCCGACGATGGCGCAGGCCCCGTTGTCGTGGTTGTAGGCGAAGACGGGCGGCGTGTGGTTCGCCGGCTCGGTGGCGCCGTTGTAGGGGAACTCCCCCTCCATCCGCCGCCAGCCCAGGTTGACCCCCCGGCCGGCGTTGAGCCCGTCGCCGTCGGCGGGCAGGAAGTCGACCTCCTCCCAGGCGCTCTGGCCGACATCGGCGACGTACAGGTCACCGGTGTCGCGGTCGAAGGAGATGCGCCACGGGTTGCGCACGCCGTAGAGCCAGATGGCCCTGCGCCTCGGCGGCTGGTTGACGAAGGGGTTGCCGGCCGGGGAGGTGAAGTTGCGCCCGCCCGAGCCGGCGGCGGGGTTGATGCGCAGGACCTTGCCCAGCAGGACCCGGAGGTTCTGGCCGTTGCCCTGGGGGTCGCCCCCGCTGCCGCCGTCGCCGAGGGCGAGGTACAGCCGCCGGTCGGGGCCGAAGGTGATCTCGCCGCCGTTGTGGTTCGAGAACGGCTGGTGGAGCCGGAAGAGCACCCGGCGGGACGACAGGACGACGGTGTCGCCGGTGCCGCCCGCCGACATGGCGTACTCGACGAGCCGGGTGTTGCCGTCGAGGTTCGTGTAGTGGAGGTAGAGCTTGGTGCCCGAGGGATTGAAGGTCAGGCCGAGCAGGCCCCGTTCGCCCGAAGGGTCCGTGGACGCGCTGATGTCGATCAGCAGTGTCGAGCCCGTGACGTTGCCCGCATCCATGTGCAGGACCCGCACCCGGCCGGCCCGCTGGGCGACGAAGAGGTCGTCGGTCCCGGCCCGGGTGGCCATCGCAATGGCGTCCGGCAGCGTCGCCACGGTGTCGAGGACCAGGACGGGACCGCCGCCCTCCGGGGCGGCACCGGCGGAGACGGCGTCGGTGGCCGGGAGTGCGGCGGCCAGCGCCAGGGCCAGGACGGTGACGGCGGCCCTCATCGACGGTTGCATGCCTGCCTCTCGGGTCGGGAGTGGCTCACGGTAGTTGCGCCCGCACACGCGGCGGCGGCGGCGACCAACCCGGCCCCCGACCCGTCCTAGCAGGGTGCCCCGCTTCGTGCTCCGGGGCGCGGAGCCGCGAGACTGCCGCGTCCGACGTCGAGAC
>Ga0315283_10000847_pt1 | contig 23421 bp, 18 predicted proteins | sample YL17G09_0_MG_FD_204541 | JGI IMG/M metagenome (GOLD analysis project Ga0315283, IMG submission 204541) | Sediment microbial communities from Yellowstone Lake, YNP, Wyoming, USA - YL17G09_0 | ecosystem: Environmental > Aquatic > Freshwater > Lake > Sediment | place: USA: Wyoming | collected...
GGGCGCGTCCTCGACCTGCTGGCGCAGGGCCGCGAGGTCCACGTCCTCCTCCGCGACCGTCGCCGAGAGGTCGAGCTTGTCGAGGATCTCGCCCAGGTTCTCCGAGCTGCGGATCTGCTGGTAGAAGTTGTCGATCGCCTCGCGTGCCTCGCTCGGGCGGGCCAGGCAGACGCGCAGCGTGCAGCCCGTGAGCGCCCTGAGGTAATCGAGCGAGACCACGTCGAGCGGGTCGCCCACGGCGACGTCGAGCGTGTCGCCCTCGCGCCGCAGCGCGAGCAGCAGGACCTGCCGGGCCAGGTGCTCGGGGACCAGCGCCACCGCCTCCGGGTCCGCCTTGGCGAGGTGCTCCGCATCCACCACGTTCAGCGAGAACTGCTCTCCCAGCAACTCGGTGACGTCGCGCTCCTTGAGCATTCCCAGGCGCACCAGGGTCTGCCCCAGGCGTTCGCGGGGGTCCTGGTGCGAGCGCAACGCCAGGGCGAGTTGCTCGCGAGTGATCCAGCCGCGCCCGATCAGCAACTCGCCGAAGCGGTGGGTCGAAAGGCGGAACGAGAGGCTCATGTCATGCCCTCCGTGCGGCCGTTTCGGGGATGACCGCCCCGCGGTAGCTGCGCTTCTGCAGCACACGGCGCTTCTCGGTGTCATCGAAGAAGGGATAGGCGGCCGCGAAGGTGACGGTGCCTCGGTCCACCAGATCGGCGAGTGCGTCGTCGAGCGAGATCATGTCCTCGCGCCCGCCGGTGGCGATGGCGTTGGGGACCTGGTGGATCTTGTCCTCGCGGATCAGGTTCGCGACGGCCGGGTTGACGAACACGATCTCGCGCGCGGCCACGCGGCCGCGGCCGTCCGCCCGCGGCAGCAGCACCTGCGCGATCACCGCGCGCAGCGTGAGCGCCAGCTGCGAGCGGATCTGCGACTGCTGGTGCGGCGGGAACGAGTCGATGATGCGCGTCACGGTCTGCGCGGCGCTCTGCGTCGCCATGGTGGAGATGACCAGGTTGCCGGTCTCGGCGGCGCTGAGCGCGGTGGCCATGCTGGGAAGGTCGCGCATCTCGCCGACGAAGATGACGTTCGGCATCTGCCGCAGCGCCCCGCGCAGGCCGCGCGCGTAGCTCTTGGTGTCGGTGCCGACCTCGCGCTGTTCGAAGACCGCGTTCTTCGGCTCGAACACGAACTCGATCGGGTCTTCGATCGTCACGATGTGGCGACGCTGACCCTGCTGGTTCAGTTGCTCCAGCAGCGCGGCGATGGTGGTGGACTTGCCGGCGCCGGTCGGACCGGTCACCAGCACCAGGCCACGTGCGATGTGCAACACGCGGTTGACCACGTGGGGTGGCAGTCCCAGCTCCGAGGGCAGGGGGATCCGCAGCGGGACGACCCGGACCGCAGCGCCCCAATGGCCACGCTGGATGAAGAGGTTCACGCGGAAGTGGGCGACGCCCGGCAGGAAGAAGCGGGTGTCGAGTTCCAGGTCGCGCAGGAAGCGCTCGTGCAGGGCCGGGTTGAGGAAGCTCTCGGCCAGCCGACGGGACTCCATGGGCGTCAGGGGCTCGATGCCCGGCAGAGGCTGGAGCACCCCGGCCACGGTCACCATCACGGGGTGGCCCGCGGTGACGAGCAGGTCGGAAGCGCCCAGTTCGACGGCCTGGTGCAGGACCGCGTCACGCTGAATGGGGGGCGGGGTCATGGGCAAGCGGTCATGCCGGGTTCGGGCCCTCGTTTGAATGTCCTAGGGTGCGTTTCAGGCCGTGCCAGGAGCCGACTTGTGCCCGATGCGAACCAGACGGTGTGGGCGACTCATGGAATCCCTGCTGTGGCAGCGATGCATGGAACGTTCCGCCAGCAACAGCCTCCGAAGGTAGCGCTGGAGTCAAATGGATGAAGATCCATCTACGCCTGAGGATAGGTTCGCCTCCCACCATGTGTCAACGAAAGTTTACGGTCACAACTGGCCGCCTCCGGAATCCCGTCGAGGGGGAAAGTGACCCAGGTTCCAACACCTCATCCAGCGGTCCGACCCGACTCCCCGTCCAGTCTCGCGCTTGGAGTCGATCCGGTCGGCCGGGGGTGGCGCCTGGCGTTCGGACCGCTCCCGGAAGAGACCACCCAACTGAGCCGCGGCGGGGCGTTGCAGCCCGCGTCGTCCCGCCGACTCCCGGGATGCAGTTTCCAATCCGCGCTGCCGTCCGCCAGTCCCCAAGCGACTTGCAATGACGCGCGTAGAGCATTACCCGCCGCGGGGTTGTGGGCGCGTCGTTTGTGCAGTTTCGGTCGCCGCCTCGGACCCCGTGGAGGGCACGTTTCGTGCTGAATCGCGGCGCGGTTTTCGTGGTCCGGATGTCTTGTGCGGGTCCCGAGAGCCGCCCAGGGAAGGACGGTTTCCGTGCCCTCCGCCTTCGTCCGCACCGACGATCTTCGAACAGTCCAGCGGAAGGCGCTCCGCCACGGAACTGCATCCCCGGTGGTGGATGTGCCGGAGGACCTGATGAAGCATCCTCGCCTCGCATCTGCCCTCTGTCTTCTGCTCCTCGGGACCTCCCCGGCCGATTCTCTTGCCCAGAGCGCCTGGAACAGCGTCCAACTCACCTGGACCGCGACCGGCGACGACAGCCTCACCGGCACTGCGTCCCAGTACGACCTGCGCTACTCGACTTCGCTGATCACCGCCGCGAACTTCGCCAGCGCGACGTCGGCCATCGGCGAACCCGCGCCCGGCGCGTCCGGCACGAGCCAGAGTCACACGGTGGCCGGGCTCCAGGCTGCGACCACGTACTGGTTCGCCATCAAGACGGCCGACGACGCCGGCAACTGGTCACTCATCTCGAACGTGGTCTCCAGGGCCACTAGCGCCGCGCCCGACGCCATCCGGCCGGCCGCGGCGAGTGTGGCCGTCTCATCCGTGACCGACACCAGCGCGACGCTCGCCTGGACGGCGGTGGGCGACGACAGCCTCACCGGCACGGCCGCGTCCTACCAGATCCGCTACTCGACCGCGCCCATCACGCTCGCCAACTTCGCGAGCGCGACCGCGGTCACGGGCGTGCCCGTGCCCGCCGCCCCCGGCACGGCGCAGAGCGTGGTGGTGCGCAGCCTGAGCCGCCAGGTCACCTACTACTTCGCGCTGCGCACGGCCGATGACTCCGGCAACGTCTCGGCACTCTCGAACGTGCCCTCGACGACCACGACCGACACCATGGCCCCGGCCGCGATCCGCACCCTGGCCGCGGGCTTCGTCTGGATGTCCTGGCATCTCTCGGCGGCCCCGTCAGCGCGTGAGGTGCGGGTGGTCCGGCTGTGAGCGGTCGGTCGCCCGCGCACTCGTGCCGCTGTACGCGGCGCGGGCGCGCCCACTGGCGCGAGTGGTTTCCCCTGCTCGTGGTGCTGGGGTTGCTGCTGCTCGCCCCGGCGCTCGTGCGCGCGCAGGGCGCCGGGCAGGACAGCGTGACGCTGCGCTGGACCGCCGTCGGCGACGACAGCCTCTCGGGCGTGGCCGCCGCGTACGACCTGCGCATGGCGGGCACACCCATCACCGCATCGAGCTGGAGTACGGCCACGGCGCTGAGCGGGTTGCCCGCTCCGCTCGCGAGTGGAACCCCGCAGCGGGTGACCATCCGCGGGTTGACCCCGGGCTCTACCTACTACTTCGCCCTGCGGGTGCGCGATGACGCCGGCAACTGGTCGGGCGTCTCGAACCTGGTGCGCTGGGATGGCGTGCTGGACGAGGGGCCGCCCGCGGCCCCGAGCGGGCTCGTCAGCGCGTTGCAGGGGAACGGCCTGCACCTGAGCTGGACGCCAAGCGGCGCGCCGGACTGGGCCGGCTACTCGGTCTATCGCGCGACCGCCCTGGCAGGCCCGTACACGAAGCTCAACCTCGACCTGCTCACGGTGGCCGAGTATCAGGACGATGCGCTCCCCGCGGACGCCACCTCGCTCTGGTACCAGGTCACCGCCAGCGACATGAGCGGCAACGAGAGCGCCCACAGTGCCAGCGTGCCTGGTGTGCGCACGTCGCCGCCCGCGGCCCCGGGCGGGCTCGTCACCGAGTTGCAGGGTAACGGCGTACACCTGGCCTGGACGCCGAGCGACGCGCCGGACCTCGCCGGCTACTCGGTCTATCGTGCGACCGCCTCAGGTGGCTCCTACACGAAGCTCAACCCGCGCCTGCTCACGGTGCCCGAGTATCAGGACGACGCGCTCCCTCCGAATGCCACCTCGCTCTGGTACCAGGTCACCGCCAGCGACCTGAGCGGCAACGAGAGCGCCCTCGACGCCGTCGCCCGCGGGTCGCCGGTCGCGCTCGAGTGGGGCATCGAGCCGGCCTACCCGAACCCGAGCCGCACGGGCGAGACGGTCTCCATACCCGTGGAACTCAAGCAAGCGGCGACAGCGCGCGTGGACATCGTGGACGCGGCCGGGCATCTGGTGTGGCGGTCTGCCACCCCACCGTCGCTCGGAACCGGGTACTCGGACCACCTGGAGGTCAAATGGGACGGCAACAACGGCGCGGGACGCGCGGTCGCGCCGGGGCCCTACCGGGTCTGGCTGGTTGCGGGCGATGTGCGGCGCAGCATCCAGCTGGTGAGGGTGCCATGAGGCCGCGCGTTCGCCGGGGCACGGGACGCTCGAAGCACAGCCGGGCCGTGATCGTGATGGCCGGGATGCTGCTCCTGACGCTGACCGTGCCCGCCCCCGCGCAGGCGGGCGGCGAGGCGGCGGGGACCACCGCCGCGGGATTCCTCAGCGTTGGCACGGGCGCCGGTGTGCTGGGCCGGGGCGGCGCCACGCTCGGCCTCGCGGGCGACCTTGCCATCGTGCCGTGGAACGCGGCCGCGCTCGGCTGGCTCGACGGGACGCAGATCGCCCTTGCGCACGCCACGCTCGCGGACCAGACCCAGCAGGAGTGGGCTGCAGTGGGCGGACGCTTCGCCCGCTCGGCGCTGCGCTGGTCGATCGAGGGCCTCTACCAGAGCGAGGGTTCCTTCGAGGGCCGTACTGCGGAGAACAAGCCCACGCCTACGCCCAACTTCGACGTCTCGAGCGTGGCGCTGGGGTTCCACCTGGCGCATCCGCTCGGACCGCTCGCCACGGTGGGCGTGGGCGGCAAGTACGTGGGGGAGAACCTGGGCTCCGTGAGCGGCACGGGCTACACGATGGACGCGGGGCTCCAGGTGCGCGCCGGGATCCTGGGCGCCGGGGTCGCGGCCACGAATCTCCCTGGCGGCATGAGCTACGGCGGCACGCGCTACGACCTGCCCATGAACGTGGGACTCGGGGCAGCGCTCGACCTGCCGGGCACGGGGTTGCGGCTCGCGCTCGACGCGAACTTCCCGCGCGCCTACTACCGGGACGTGCGCGTCGGCGCCGAGTGGTGCTGGCACGACCTCCTGGCGCTGCGCGCGGGCTACCGGCGCGAACTCGATGCTCCGAAGGAGCTCAACGAGGACGGGCCGAGCTTCGGCCTCGGCGCCGGAGCGCGCGGCATGTGGGTCGACTATGGCTACCTCATCCCGGGCGCGTGCGAGGGGCAGCACCGGCTCGCAGTCAATTTGCGGCCGGGCCGGTTCGCCGGGATCGCCGCCGGCCCGTTTGGGCTGAAGAGCATGCCGCGGTCGTTCGACGAGAAGACCCCGACGGGCGTACCCGCGACCCCGCGCAAGGACCTGGCGAAGCAGAAGTAGCGGACCCTTCTCCTGGGGGCCGAAGCACGCGGGCCCGGACGCGAGTCCGGGCCCGTGGTGCTTCGTGGGCCCGTGGTGGGGTGGGCCGCGGACGGCCTCCACCCGCGTGCCGATGATCGGGCTTGATGAATTGCCGGATTCGCTTAGGCTGGGCCCGTGATGGCTCCGCCGACCTGTTCGAAGCAGGACTGCCCGAGGGCGCTCCGGGCGCCTCCGCCCTGCGGCCTGGCCGCGGGCGCCACGCCCGGGAGTGTGCGGGTCGAGTTCGTGCCGCGGAGCCGACATGGGACCTGAGCATGGCGGTGCCTCGCTGCCCGAGATGCACGGCACGGTCCCCGTGGCGCAGGGCGGGCGCTGGCTGCGGCGGCTGCTGGCGTTCTCGGGACCCGCCTACCTGGTGAGCGTGGGCTACATGGACCCGGGCAACTGGGCCACCGACCTGGCCGGCGGCGCGCGCTTCGGCTACCAGCTCATCTGGGTGCTGCTCGCGAGCAACCTGATGGCCCTGCTGCTGCAGACGCTCTCGGCGCGGCTCGGCGTGGTGACCGGCAAGGACCTCGCGCAGGAATGCCGTGACTCCTACCCGCGCGCGGTCGCCATCCCGCTCTGGATCGGCGCGGAGGTGGCCATCGTGGCCTGCGACCTCGCGGAGGTGCTGGGAGCCGCGATCGGGCTCAAGCTGCTCTTCGGCCTGCCGCTCCTCTGGGGCGTCGTCGTCACCGCGTTCGACGTGCTGCTGCTGCTCGGACTCTCGCGCCTGGGCATGCGCCGGCTCGAGGCCGTGATCCTGGTGCTCATCGCCACCATGGGGGCCTGCTTCGCCTTCGAGATCGCGCTCTCGAAGCCGGTGCTCGGCGAGGTGCTGCGCGCCTTCCTGCCGCGCGGCGAGGACGGCAGTCCGAGCCTCTTCGCGCCGGTGAGCGGCGGGGGCTGGTCGGTGCTGGGGCTGCACGGCAGCTCGCTCTACATCGCGATCGCGATGCTCGGGGCGACCGTGATGCCGCACAACCTCTACCTGCACAGCGCGCTGGTGCAGAGCCGCTCGGTCGCGCAGTCGAACCAGGGCAAGCGCGAGGCGGCGCGCATGAACCTGGTGGACTCGGTGGTGGCGCTCAACGCGGCCTTCTTCGTGAACGCTGCGATCCTGGTGCTGGCGGCCTCGACCTTCCACGGCAGCGGCCACCAGGACGTGGCGCGCCTCGAGGACGCCCACCGCCTGCTGGCACCCTTGCTCGGCTCCGGCGCGGCCTCGGTGATCTTCGCCATCGCGCTGCTCTCCGCGGGCCAGTCCAGCACCATCACCGGCACACTCGCCGGGCAGGTCGTGATGGAGGGCTTCCTGCGGCTGCGCATCCAGCCCTGGCTGCGCCGCGTCATCAGCCGCGGACTCGCCATCGTCCCCGCGGGGCTGTTGATCGGCCTGCGCGGCCCGGATGCGGTGGACGCGCTGCTGGTGCTCTCCCAGGTGGTGCTGAGCCTGCAGCTCTCCTTCGCCGTGATCCCGCTGGTGACCTTCACCAGCGACCGGCGCCGCATGGGCGAGTTCGCCAACCCGCCCTGGCTGTCGGGGCTGGCCTGGCTGGTCACCCTCTCCATCGTGGCGCTGAACGGCAAACTGGTGCTGGACTTCGTCACGGCGGGGCTCGCCACCGCGGGGCCGGGCGCGTTCTGGCTGCGCTTCCTCGTGATCCCCGTGATCGGCGGCGCCGTCGTGCTGCTCGCCGTCGTCATGCTCATGCCGCTGCTGCGGCGGATGGTGCCGGCGATCGCGCACCTGCCGGTGCGGGTGGGACCGGGCGTGCCCGCGCTGCCGATGCTGGCCGAACGCTCCACCGGCACGCGCGTGCTCTCGGCGGTGGGCCCGCGGCGCGTGGCGCTGGCGCTGGAGCTGGGCAGCGCGGACGCCGCGGTGCTCGAGCAGGTGCGCGGGATGGCGCTGCCGGCCGACGTTCGCGTCATGCTCATCCACGTGGCCGAGAGCGCGGCGAGCCGCTATCTCGGCCAGGAGGCCCTGGACGAGGAGAGTCGCACTGACCTCGGCACTCTCGAACGGCTGGCCACCGAGCTGCGCGCGTTCGGGATCGAGACCGGCGTCACGCTGGGCAACGGCGACGTGAAGACCGAACTGGCGCGCCTGGTGGGGGAGTGGGACGCCGACCTGCTCATCACCGGCTCGCACGGGCACCGGCTGCTGGGCGATCTGTTCCTGGGCTCGACCGCCTCGGGGCTGCGCCACCGCGTCTCGTGCCCGGTGCTGACCATCCGCTCGCGCCGGCCGTAGCTTTCGGGGCTCGCGGCGGCCGGGGCTGGAGGTGAGGCACGGGGTGAGAGTGGGTTCGCGGGGTCCGCGGCCGGCCGTGGGCGATCAAAGGCACCGTGCGCTCGCCCGCGGCCGGCCACGGACCCCGCGCAGGTCCACGGGCTTCCGTTTGGCGCGCGCCCCGGGCGCGACGTAGACTGCGCCTCGTGAGCGAGCGGATCTACTTCGGTTGCCTGGGTGGGACGGTGTCTGACGTGCTCGACGCCGGGCTCGACTTGCTGCCTGCCTTCGAGCTGGCGGCCGTCCCGGTGCTCGACGGCACCGACCGTCCGGGCGAGTGGCCCGCCGTGCGGCGGCGCCTGCGCGCCGAGGGAATCCGCTTCGCGCAGAACCGCGGCGTGCTGCTCTTCCCGCCTGGTGAGCTGGACCAGTGTGCCACGGTCGGCCTCTTCCGCGGTTTCGACGAAATCTATCTCTGCGCCGAGTGGAACGAGGAGTTCGAGACCTTCCCCACGCGCATCACCACCGACCTCAGCGACTTCAGCGAGACCACTCCGCTTGGGCTCGACGACTGGATACTGGAAGCGGGTTGCCTGCTCGCGCTGGGGGATGGCGCCGGCCTGAACTTCGCGACGCCCGACCACGAGATCGCCGAGCGCCTGTGCGCCCGCTTCAGGTCCGCCCGGGGCGGATGAGCTGCGAGGGCGCGTCCCGGCTCATGGCGCTGGATCTGGCCGGGCCCGTGGGGCTGCTCGAGGCGCTGCTGCAGGAGTGCGACAGCGGGCCGCCCGCCTTCGCGGCGCTGGTCTGTCACCCGCACCCGCTCCACGGGGGCACCCTGAACAACAAGGTCGTGCACCGCGTCGCCGCCACGCTGCACGAGCTGGGCGGCGCCACCCTGCGCTTCAATTTCCGCGGGGTCGGCAGGAGCGCGGGCCACTTCGACCACGGAGCCGGCGAGTTGGAGGACGCCCGCGCAGCGCTGGTCTGGCTGCGCGCGCGCCTGCCCGGCACGGCGCTCCTGGTCGCGGGATTCTCGTTCGGCGCCTGGGTGGCCGCGCGGCTGGCGGCTTCAGAGCCCGTGGTCGGTCGGCTCGTGCTGATCGGACCGCCCGTGGCGGGTGCGGACTTCGCGGCGCTGCGGACCGCGCCGGTCCCCAAGCTCGTCATCCAGGGGACGGCCGACGAGACCTGCCCGCTGTCTGCGCTGGAGCCCGAGTTCGCGACCTGGGCCGGTCCCCGGCGCCTGGAGACGGTCGAAGGCGCGACCCACTTCTTCGACCGGCGCTTGGGCGAGCTGGCGAAGGCATTGCGCGCAGGCCTGCGGGAGTTGTCGTAGAGCGCGCGCCGCGCGCGCTGGCGCGCGGCGCCGGGACCTTCCCGCGCGGGGGTCAGCTCAGCGAAACTCCTTGTGGAACCAGGTGTCGGCGGCCGTGCCGCGCGCGGGGGGTGATTCGGCGGACACGGCAGCGCCCGGTGCTGGAAGCCTGGCGTATTCGTCGCGCGATACCCAGACAGTCGGCCGCCCGGTCGTCCAGGCCACGAAGTCGGGGGTGTCGGAGAACATCAGGCGCGGGGCCGTGGGTGCGACTCCGGCCGGTCGTTCGAGGCCGAGCGTGGTGAGCCGGGGGAGTGTGGCCGCGGGCGTTACCCGCGACGCCAGGGCCGCCCGCTCCACGGCGAGTAATGCCGCGAACTCGCGCGCCTCGCGGGCTCCGCGCTGGAGCGCTGGCACGGTGGCGAACAACATGAGGAGCGTGAGCACGGGGAGCCACCCGAGCGAGCGGCCGACCCGCGGGATCCGGCCCCACAGCCACTCCGCGGCGACCGCTGCCGAGAGCGCCCACAAGGGCAGGAAGGGCGTGATGTAGCGTGTGTCGAGGAGCGTGAAGGCGATCACCGCCATGGGGACGAGCGTGCAGGCGAAGGCGGCGATGGCGATCCAGCGCGTCGAGGCGCGCGCCGCGCCCACCACGAGACCCACCGCCGCGAGCCAGCCCGTGAGCGCGCTCGGCACCAGGAGCGCGATCTTCAGGGTGTGATGCAGGTTGGCCTGCGCCTTGTGCAGCAACTCCGGGGCCGTCTCGATGAGCACCCCGGGCCACTGCGTGGGCGTCAGCGAGAAGTCGCGCAACACGGAGATCCCGGGCCAGCGCTCGGAGTAGCCCGCCAGCAGATAGGTCGAGAGGCTGAACAAGGGCGAGCCGGTGGCGCTCCAGTTGTGCCACCACCACGCGCCCGCGACCATCGCCATGCCGAGCACGAGCGTCACCGCGCCCGTGCCGCCCGCGAGCATCGAGAGGCCGAACAGCGCCAGGGTCATCTCGGTTCGCACCAGCACCCCGAGCCCCAGCACGATGGCGGCTGCGGTCAGCCGCGGCCGGTCACGCGCGAGCAGGTCGAACGCGAGCAGCAGCAGGAAGGCGCCGACCACGAGCGTGGCGTCGTGGTGCACGGCTTGCAGGGTGAGCGGCGCGAGCGTGAAGAGCAGGGCCGCCGCGGCCCCCACGGCCGGGCTGAAGTGTCGCGTGCCCAGGCGGCAGAGCAGCAGCGCGGTCAGCAGCGCGAAGAACGCGCCGAACCAGGCGATCTGGTCGAGGACGCCGGCGCCGAACAGGGCGAGGGCGGGTGCCAGCAACACCGGCACCAGCGGGCCGTGGACCAGGATCGGTACGGTGAGCGCGGCGTCACGCAGTCCCCACAGCGGGGGATGGATGACGCTGGTGCGGAACCCGTCGCCTGCTAGCAGGTGGCGCGCGGCCACGCCGTACTCCCAGGTGTCGTCGAGACGGTTGGGCACACCAGCGCGGAGCCAGCCGAGGTCGAACACCCAGAAGAGCGTCACGACGACGAGGACGGCCGTGAACCAGATCCGTGTGCGGAGGTGGCGGGGAGAGACCATGGTCCGGACTCTGGCACGACGTTGCAGCGGAACGCAAACCCCTGCGGGGATTCGGGTCTTCGCGACGGAAGCCGCGGCGGGTTGTGGGGTCGCCGGGCCGCGGCACCGTGCTATAGTCCAGACTCCTGCCATGAACGGGTTCCGCGCGTGAGATCCGACTGGGGCCGCCTGCGGGCGGTCGTCCTCGAAAGCGACGACTGGGGGCTCTGCGCCTGGTCGGCGGACGAAGAGGCGCACCGGGCATTGGTCACGACCCCCGCCTTCGCGAGCCCGGCCGGGTGCGTCTACGGGCGCTCCACGCTCGAGAGCGCGGCGGACGTGCGCGCGCTGCGCGAGATGCTGCTTGAGTTCCGTGGCGCCGATGGCTCACCGCCCGTGTGGCAGGCCAACACCGTGATGGCCTCGCCGGACTATGAGCGGATGGCCCGCGAGGGCTTCGAGGCCGGCGAGTTGCCGCTCGTGATCTTTCCCGAAACCCCTTCGCGCTGGCAGCGGCCAGGCCTCTGGGACGAGGTGCGGGAGAGCATCGCGGCCGGAGTCTGGTGGCCGGAGCTTCATGGCCTGCACCACCTGCCCGGCCGGGCCTGGCTCGAAGCCCTGCGGCGTGGCGCCGCCGACGCGCGGCTGGCCTTCACCCAGCAGTGCCCGGTGTGCGAGGCGGTCGAGGCGAGCGGCGAATACGATGCATCCGAGCCTGTGGCGTCCCGGGAGCGTTCTCTCGAGCAGGCGTTCGCGTTCTTCACGCGGCTCTTCGGCCGACCGCCCGGATCCCTCTGTCCGCCCGACTACCGCTGGGACTCAGTGCTCGAGGCCCAGGCGTCCCGGCTGGGCGCCACCGTCCTGCAGGGCGCTGCCGAGCACGCCGGCCGCTGGCCGCGCGTGCGGCGGCTGCTGCACCGCTGGCGCTGGCCGGAACAGCGTGGCGGGCTCCTCCGCATGCCGCCGCGCATCGCCTTCGAGCCGAGCGGCGACGCCGCGCCCGGCTCGCGCCTGGGCGCCGGGCGGACGCGCGCCGCCGTGCACGCCGCGTGGGGCCGCGGGCAGCCCGCGGTCGTGAGCAGCCACCGCCACAACTACGCGCACCTCGACCCGGTCTGGTCGGAGGCGGGCCGTGCGGCGCTACGCGACTTGCTGCGCGGGCTGTGCGAGGATGGCGCCGTGTTCCTGACCGATGTGAAGGTGCGCGACCTGGTTGCAGGCGAGCGGAGGCCCGGGTGAGTCCCGGCGCGGGCTTCGAGGGCCAGTTGCCCTGTGGCCGCTGGTCGGTGTGGCGTTACAACTGGCTCCCCAATCACAAGCTCATGTGCGGGATCGAGCGAGCGCGCCGCCACGCCCACGGCACGCTGCTCGACGTGGGCTGCGGCTCGCGGCCCTTCGCGCCGCTCTTCCTGGGTTTCGCGGAGCGTTACCTCGGGCTGGATCTGCCCGGCTCCCCGGACCTCAGCCGGCGCCGGCCCGAGGTCTACGGTGACGCCGGGTGGCTGCCCATCCGCAGCGGCAGCGTGGACACCGTGCTGAGCCTGTCGATGTTCGACCTGGTGCACGAGCCCGCGCGGGTGCTCGCCGAGATGCGGCGCATCCTGGCCCCGGGCGGCGTGCTCATCGTGGAGTTCGTGCAGACCGTGCCGGTCTGCCGGTCCTCGCCGGACCTGTGGCGTTTCACGCGCCTGGGCGTCGAGCGGTTGTTGAGTGACGCCGGCCTCGAACCGGTCGAGATCATCACGATCGGAGGGCTGCCCGGCTATGTCGGCTCCGCTACCATCGGCTGGCTCAACCGTCTCAACCGCGGTCCCTGGCGCTTCCTCACCGAACTCCCCGTGCGGCTGCTCTACGTGATCATCCAGTCCGTTGCCGAGTTGCTGGATCAGCTCTGGGTCGGCTCGAACGAGGTCATGGCGTTCGTGGTCGTGGCGCGCATCAGTCCTTGACCCTGTTCCAAAGCCGATGCTAGGGTCCGGTTCGTGCCAACGGCCACGCAGAGCCCGCCCCGGCCCGTCGTCCGCCTCCTGCCGCAACTCGCGGATTTTGCTGCCCGGCACTATGGCGACACTCCCTTCCTCCTGCGCTGGACGCCTTCGGGCTGGGAGCCCTGGAGCTTCTCCGAGGCTGCCCGTCGGCTTCACGCCTTCACCGCGCTGCTCGAGCAGGAGGGCGTGAAGGTCGGCGATTGCGTCGCCATCCAGAGCGAGAACCGCCCGGAGTGGGGACTGGCCTATCTGGCTGTGCTCGAGGCGGGGGCGGTGGTCGTGCCGCTGGATGCGTTGCTCAAGGAACACGAGGTGGGCGAGATCCTCGTCCAGTCGGGGGCCCGCTTCTGTGTCGTGAGCGCGCGACAGCGCTCCGTGGTCGAGCACGCGCGGGACGCGCGCCTGCCCGGCCTCAGGCTCCTATCGCTGGACCCGTGCGACGACCTGTCCTCGTGGCCCGTGGCGCAGGAGCGCTTCCTGGATGAGCGGCCGCGCCCCGAACGTGCCTCGCCCGACGACCTCGCGGTGCTGCTCTTCACCTCCGGGACGACCGGGCAGGCCAAGGCGGTGATGCTTTCGCACGCGAACCTCCTCTACAACGTCGAGGCCCTGATGCGCGCGATTCCCTACGGGCCGGACGACCGCATGCTCTCGGTACTCCCGCTCCACCACACCTTCGAGACCACGATCGGCTTCCTCTGCCCGCTGCGGGGCGGGGGCAGCGTGGCCTACGCCCGCGGGCTCAAGTCTAACGAGCTGCGCGAGGATCTGCGCACCGCGCAGGCGACCATCCTGGTGGGTGTGCCGCTGCTCTACGAGAAACTGCTCGCCGCCATCCGCCGTGGCGTTGCCGACGCTCCGCTGGCGAGCCGCCTGCTGGTGCGCATGCTGCTCCTCGTGGTGCGGCTGGCGAGCCGCCTGACCGGCGCGAGGCTCGGCGCCCGGCTGCTCCGGCCGCTGCGCGAGAAAGCCGGCCTGGGGCGCATGCGCCTGTTCGTCTCGGGGGCGGCCGCGCTGCCCTCCGGGGTGTTCTGGGGTCTCGTGAACCTCGGCATCCCGGTGGCCGAGGGCTACGGCCTGACCGAATGCTCGCCCGTGGTGGCCGCGAACCGCGCGGACCGCCCGGAGCCCGGTGCCGTGGGCCACCCGCTCCCGGGCATCGAAGTGCGCATCGACCAGCCGGACGTCGAGGGCGACGGCGAGATCATGGTGCGTGGGCCCAACGTGATGCTGGGCTACTTCGGCAATCCGCAGGCCACGGCCGAGGTGATGCGCGACGGCTGGTTCCTGACCGGGGACCTGGGGCGCATCCTCGCCGACGGGCGCCTGAAGATCACCGGGCGCGTGAAGAACATGATCGCGACCGCCGCGGGGAAGAAGATCTACCCCGAGGAGATCGAGATTCACCTCGGCAACTCCCCCTACATCCTCGAGGTCGTGGTGGTGGGCGGACGCGACGCGCGTGGCGAGCGCGAGGAGGTGCACGCCCACGTCTTCCCGGACTTCCAGGCGCTCGGGGCGCTGGCCCGCAGCCAGGGCCGCGCGTTCGACGAAGCCTGCGCCGAGGAGGCGCTGCGCCGCGAGGTGGAGACGCGCTGCCAGTTGCTGGCACCCTACAAGCGGGTGAAGCGCGTCATCGTGCGGCGCCAGGAGTTCGCCAAGACCACCACGGGGAAGATCCGGCGGCAGAACCTCTCCGCCGAGGCCGCCGAGAAGAAGGCGAGCGCGGTCGCCTGACGGAGCCCGCCCGGGTTCGTCTCCTTCGCGCCGTCCGTCCGCGGTGCGGTTACTTGTTCTCCGGCCGGTAGAAGATCGCGCCGTCCGCGTCCACGGTCATGACGTGTCGCTGGAGCATGGGCCCCCGGGGCACCATGCCACCCGACCAGGACTGCTCGTTCGAGGCGTCGGCGAATCGCCAGACCAGGTCGAACGTGGCGTCGGCGTCCACGCGGAACGGGAAGACCGCTCTCTCACCGTCGGGGATGGACTCCTTCACGAAGGTCTGGCCGCCCACGCTCAGGCGCACGCGCGTCAGCTCGCGACCGCTGGTGTTCTCGACGACGGCTTCGTGGCCCGACCGCTTGTTGACCAGTTCGCCCCAGTGCTGCCAGCCGTACCAGAGAGCGACGGCGAACAGGACCAGCAGGAGAAGGCGCTTCATGGTTCCCTCCAGAGAAACGGCATCCGGTGCGGAGCCGATGCCAGACCGTAGGCGCGCGCGGCGCGACGCGCAAATGTCATCCCGAGACCGGCGTCTCCAGGGGTTCACCCTTCGGCGCCACCTGGGGTTCGTCCATCAGCGGCACCGGCTCGAAGGTCGCCGGCGTCATCGCGATGAGGACCCGTGCCGCGGCGGGGCCCAGGTTCCCGGTCGAGTGCGGGATGCGGCCGTCGAAGTGGCAGGAGTCACCGGTCTCGAGCAGCAACTCCTGCTCACCGTGGAGCAGGCGCACACGTCCCTCGAGGCACAGCAGGCACTCCTCGCCAGGGTGGGAGTGGCGCTGTTCCCCGGCCGGCCGGCCCGCCGGCAGCTCCAGCATGAGCAACTCGAGGTTGCGCTTCGGCAGGGCCGACAGCAGCTCGGACCGTGAGGTGTTGCCGTCGGCCGGGAGCTGCGGCCGCTCCGCCGCGCGCGTCACGTGAAGGGTCGGATCGTCATCGACGACGAGGTAGGCCATCGAGGTCCGCAATGCCACGGCGAGGTCGCGCAGGGTGGCGAGTGAGGGCGAGGTATGGTCGTTCTCGACCTGGCTGATGAAGCCCTTGGACAGATGGGTGGCGTCGGCGAGCTTCTGGACCGTGAGCCCGCGGCGCAGGCGCAGAGCCCTGATCTTCCTGCCGAGCTGCATGATCATATTCCCCACGGGATGGAGAGGTGAAGATCCCGACTCGATGCAGGCTAGGGTGCGACGTCCCCGCTGTCAACGGCGGGAACGGTCCCCGGCGCGTCCGCGCACCCGGCGTCGGATCCGGGCGGCATGCGCAGGCTGCGGTCGCCGAGGTACTGGAGCTGATAGAGTCGCGCGTAGATGCCGCCGCGGGCCAGCAGGTCGGCGTGGGTTCCCACCTCGCGCACGCGTCCGTGGTGCAGCACCACGATGCGGTCCACGTCCTGGATGGTCGAGAGCCGGTGCGCGATCACGAGCGAGGTGCGGCCGCGCATGAGCCGACGCAGGCCGTCCTGGATGAGGGCCTCGGTCTGGGTGTCCACCGAGGAGGTGGCCTCGTCCAGCACCAGCACGCTCGGGTTGGCCGCCAGCGCCCGGGCGAAGGCGAGCAGCTGGCGCTCGCCGGCCGAGAAGGTCGCGCCGCGCTCATGCACCTCGGCGTCGTAGCCGCCCGGCAGACGCTCGATGAAGCGGTCCGCGTGCACCTCGCGCGCAGCCCGCTCGAGGGCCTCGCGGGGCAGCGTGGCGTCGGCGAGTGCGAGGTTCGAGGCGATGCTGCCCGAGAACAGGAAGGGATCCTGCAGCACGAGCCCGACGTGGCGCCGCAGTTCGCGGATGTCCCACTCTGCCAGCGGGCGGTCGTCCACGCGGATGACGCCGCGCTGCGGCTGGTAGAAGCCCAGCAGCAGGCTCACCGCCGTGGTCTTGCCCGAGCCCGTGGCGCCCACCAGCGCGACCTTCTCGCCGGGTTCGACCACGAAGGAGACGTCCTCGAGCACCCGGGTCTTGCCGTCGTAGGCGAACGTGACGCACTCGAACTCGATCCGCCCGCGGAAGCTGCCGCTGCGGGGCCGTTCCGGCTGCGCGGCGCGGGCTTCTGCGGGCAGTGCCGCGGCCTGGTCGGCCGGCGTGTCGAGCAGGTCGAAGATGCGCTCCGAGGAGGCCATGGCCTGCTGCAGAATGTTGTACTTCTCGCTCAGGTCCGAGATCGGACGGAAGAAGCGCTGGGTGTACTGGATGAAGGCCACCAGCGTGCCCAGGGTGATCCCGGTCCACATGACCTGCCGGCCGCCGTACCAGACGATGAGCGAGACGGCCAGGGCGCTGACCAGTTCCAGCACCGGGAAGAAGATCGCGTGGTAGAAGTTCGCCTGCAGGTTGGCGTCACGGTGCCCGGCGTTGATGGTGCGGAACTCCGCGTGGTTGCGCTCCTCGCGGTTCAGCAGCTGCACGGTCGCCATGCCGGTCAGGTTCTCGTTGAGGAAGGCGTTCAGGTGTGCGAGGCGGGTGCGCACGTCGCGGAACGAGTGGCGCACCTTGATGCGGAACGTCAGCGTCACGAGGAAGATGAGTGGTACGACCGAGAACGCCACGCCCAGCAACTCGGCATTCAGCTGCCACATCACGATCAGGATGCCCGCGAGCGCGAACCCGTTGGCGAACAGCGCGACGACGCCCGAGGTGACGAGTTCGTTCAGCACGTCAACGTCGTTCGTGACGCGCGTCATCAGCCGGCCTACGGGATTCCGGTCGAAGAAGGCGAGCGGCAGGCGCTGCAGCTGGCGGAAGATCGCCATGCGCAGGTCCATCATGACGTGCTGGCCCACGCGCTGCATGATCTGGTTCTGCACGTAGCCCAGGCCGAAGCTGACCACCAGCACCGCGAGGTAGAGCACCGCCACCTGGTCCAGGCGCACCAGGTCATGGCGGCGGATGCCGCGGTCGATGGCCTCCTTGGTCAGCATCGGGCCGGCGAGCTGGGCCAAAGCATCGATCATCACCACCGCCCCGGCGAGCCACACCTGCCCGCGGTAGGGCCGCAGGTAGCCCAGCAGCCGCCGCATCAGGCGGTGGTCGTAGGCCCGGCCTGCCGCTTCCTCCTCGTGGGGGGCCGTCACGAGGCTTCGAGCTCCTCTTCCAGTTGCTGGCGGCGGTGGAGTGCGGCGTAGCGGCCGCCGAGTTCGAGCAGCCGCTCGTGCGTGCCTCGCTCGGCGACCGCGCCGTCCTCCAGCACGACGATCTCGTCGGCGTCGCGCACCGTGCTCACCCGATGCGAGACGATGAGCGTCGTGCGGCCTGCGCTCACGCCGCGCAGACCGTGCAGCACCGCCTCCTCGGTCTGGGTGTCCACGCTCGAGAGGCAGTCGTCCAGCATCAGCACGGGCGCGTCCCGCAGGACCGCGCGGGCGATGGCTGCGCGCTGCCGCTGCCCCCCCGAGAGGGTGATGCCGCGTTCACCCACCAGAGTGTCGTAGCCGAGGGGGAAGTCGCGCACGTCGCCGTCGAGGTGCGCGATCCGGGCCGCGCGCACGACCTCCGCGCGGTCTTCGTGTCCAACCCCGTAGGCAATGTTCGCGGCCACCGTGGTCGAGAACAGGAAGGTGTCCTGCGGCGCGACCGCCAGGCTCTCACGCAGCGCGTGGAGGTTGACCTCGATCACGTCCACGCCGTCCAGGAACACCGTGCCTGCTGGTGGCTCGAAGGTGCGGGTGAGCAGCGTGAGCAGCGTGCTCTTGCCCGAACCCGTGCGCCCGACCAGCGCCACGGTCTGGCCGGCGGGCACGCGGAAGCTCACGTCGCGCAGGGCCGGCCGCGTGGCGCCGGGGTAGGTGAAGGTCAGGTGCCGGAACTCCACCTCGCCGCGGCCCGGGCCGGGAGCGGGGCGTCCGCCTGCGCCCTGCGGCGTGGCGCCGGAGGCCGCGGTACTGCGGCCCCCGGCGGCCGCGGGCGGCGTGTCGAGCACCTCGACGATGCGCTCCCACGAGGCGAGGCCGCGCTGGAAGATGTTGATGACCCAGCCCAGCGCCACCATGGGCCAGTTGAGCATGCCGATGTACACGGTGAAGGCCACGAACTGTCCGAGCGTGATGCGACCGGCCACGACCTCGCGCCCGCCGAGATAGAGCACCAGCAGTGCCGCCATTCCGGAGAGGAACGCGAGCATCGGGTAGAACAGCCCCGAGGTGTGGATCAGCTGCAGGTTGCGCTCGAGGTACCCCTGGTTGAGCGCGCGGAAGTCCTCGAGTTCGCGCCCCTCGCGCGTGAAGGCGCGCACCACGCGCACTCCCGCCAGGTTCTCCTGGGCGTGCGCCGAGAGCAAGGAGAAATAGGCCTGGATCTCCTCGAAGCGGCGGTGGATGCGGTCGCCGAAGTACCAGACGGTGAGCGAGACCAGCGGCAGCGGCAGGAGCGCGAGTACGGTGAGCCGCGGACTGATCGCGAGCATGAACCCCATCGATGCCAGTGCCGTCACCAGGGTGTTGACCGAGTACATCACGCCCGGACCCAGCATCATGCGAACGGCCGCGAGGTCGTTCGTGGTCCGGGACATGAGGTCGCCGGTGTGCCCGCGCTGGAAGTACGCGATCGGCAGCCGCTCGAGGTGCGCGAAGAGGTTGTTGCGCAGGTCGTATTCGACGTGGCGCGAGATGCCGATCACCGCCTGGCGCATCCAGTACTTGAAAACGCCAGCAATCACCGCGATGCCGAACAGGAGGAGCGCGTAGCGGCCGAGCTTCTCCGCCGTGACGCCGCGGTAGAGATCGTCCACCGCGAGGCGCAGGACCTGCGGCTGGGTGAGGGCGACCAGGTCGGCGAGCGCCACGCACGCCAGCCCCCACGCCAGACCACGCCGGTAGCGCGCCAGGTAGGGGAGGAGGCGGAGCCTCAGGTCACGGATGGGACGCCCTCCTCAAGGCCCGGGCCGGTCGGCGGGGCCGGGCCAGGATCGCAGCGAAAGGTCCACCGATGCGCCGCCGGGTGTCTTGCTGCGCGTGGCGCATCCGCCCCTGGTCCGGGCAGATCCGTCAGGGGGCCCTGGTCCCGCCGAGGAAGCCCTGCAGCCGGTTCAGCTTGGTCTGCTTGAAGGTCAGAGCCACGTAGACCTGGTCGTAGTGCAGCGCATTCCTCCCCGCGGCTGTGGACCAGGAGCCCACCATCAGGTCGAGTCGCTCGTCTACGCGCCAGAGCAGGACCGGGCCGAGGAGTTGCACATTCTGAGCGGGCATGAGGAAGCCATGGGACAGGTTGAAGGTCCCGATCCAGCGTCCGCCCACCAGCAGCGACGGCCTGACCCAGAACCCCGCGTCCGCAGTCGCCCTGAGATCGCTGGACCAGCGCGTGACGTTCTGGGGCTGGCGCGAGTCGGACAGGATGTACGTGGAGTCCACCCGGGTGGAGTCCTTGCGCGCGATATCATTGTAGTAGTAGTACGTCTCGGTCGTGTCTTGCCTCTGGCCGGGGCTGATTGACGAGAAGTAGCTGCGGGCGAATCCAGCCCCGAATTGCACAAACCCGCGCCGGCCGAGCGCACCGCCGTACAGGCCCGAAAGCGAGAGTTGCTGCACCCCGCCGCGGTGCAGCGAATCGCTGAACAGTGACAGGGCGTGCCTGGGCGTTGTGTCCAACGTCAGATCCGTCGGCCCCACCGGCCCGCCGTAACCCGACGGTACCTGCCAGTCGAGCTCGAGGGCCAGCGCGGTGGGACCCTGCAGGAGTCCGTAGCGGAATCCGAAGCGGAAGTCCTCGAGCCCTGTGCTCGTGCTGGAGGTGTCCCCGGCCGCGTCCAACCGGGTCGCGCTGATGAAGGGGGCGGCGATCACCACGCTCCAGTTCTTCCTCCATCCCAGCTCGACGGTGCCGAGGAGCGAGCGCTCCTCCCACTCGCCGCCAAGGGAGACGCGGTCCCCGGCGTCGTTGCGGTACGTGTTGGCGGAGAACAGCCCGCCGCGCAGCTCGGTGTAGTACTCGCCCGGTGCAGGCAGCCAGGGCCCGGCCTGGGCTGGGCGGAAGAAACCGGGGGCGATCAGCAACGACAGGATCAGGGCGGACGACGCGGCACGCGCGCTCATAAGCGGCGATATCCTCCGAAGAGATAGACGTGTGCAAACGACCAGTCTGCGGGACTGTAACCACGCGGACGCGCGTGCGCAAGTCGGGGTTGGCGCGTGTGCCGAGCCAGCGGGGCCCGGGAGTGGAGGTGAGCGAGCAGAGGCACCATGCGCTCGCTCACCTCCACTCCCGGGCCCCACGCCAGACCGCACTGGCCGGGACATGGAACTCGCCGGCCGCGTGTGGCACCATCCGGCATCGTGAAACCGCTCACCGTGATCGAGTTCATCCGTGACCAGGAGGGCGTCTGGACCCTGCCCGCCCGACGGATCGCGGACCTGGCCCGTCGCCACCCCGGGGTGCGCTTCGAATCGCCGCCCGACCGCGCCGCGGCCGAACGGCTGCTGCCCGGGGCCGACGTGGTCTATGGCGTGCTCGTGGACGCGGAGAACTTCCACCTCGCCCGCCGCCTGCGCTGGATCCACGTCAGCGCCGCGGGCGTGGGCTCCCTGCTCTTCCCGGCGCTTGCTGAAAGCGAGGTCGTGCTCACCAACGGACGCGGCCTGCACGCCATCTCGATGGCCGAACACGCACTCGGCCTGATGCTGGCCTTCGCGCGCAAGCTCCACCTCGCGCGCGACCTGCAGCGCGAGCACCGCTGGGAGCAGGTCGGCCTGTGGACGGAGCCGCCGCCCTTCGGACAGCTGGCCGGCGGCACGCTCGGGCTCGTGGGTCTGGGAGCGGTGGGATCGGCGCTGGCGGAGCGCTCTGTGGCATTGGGGATGCGCGTCATCGCCGTGCGTCCGCATCCCGCCCGTGACCCGCAGCCCGCTCACGAGCAGTGGGGCCTCGCCCGTCTGCCCGAGTTGCTCGAGCGCGCCGACTGGGTGGTGCTGGCCGCCCCGCACACCGATGCGACCCGCGGATTGATCGGCGTGGCCGAGCTGGCGCGCATGAGACCCGGCGCGGTGCTCGTCAACCTGGGCCGCGGCTCGCTGGTGGACGAGCCGGCCCTGGTCGCCGCCCTGCGTGCGGGGCGCATCGGTGGCGCAGCGCTCGATGTCGTTCGCCGGGAACCGCTCGCCGCAGACAGCCCGCTCTGGGATCTGCCCAACGTGATCCTCACGCCTCATGTCTCGGGGCTCGGGCCGCTCTACTGGGAGCGCGCGGTCGAGCAGTTCGCCGGGAACCTCGAGCGCTTCATCGCGGGCCGCACGCTCCTGAACGTGGTGGACAAGCGCGCGGGGTACTGAGTCCGGGTCGACAGTGCGACGGAGGCGATAGGTCCGCGACCCGCAGCGTGGCGGGCGCGGACGAGCGGCTGGCGTCAGAAGTGCTCGTATCGCGTTGCTCGGGTCGCGATTGCCTTGACACTCCGCGTCCGCCGCGGGCAGACTGCGCCGCCGGAGTGATCGTGATGGCCTGACGCTGGGTACGCCCGCCGATTGGGAGGCGTGGGGCCGTATTGTGAGAGCTGGAATCCCGGCGCGCGTTCGCGGCCGGACGACCCCGAGGTGCGTGTGATCCAGGTGGTCTGCGTCAAACAGGTGCCCGACACCGAGACCCGGGTCAAGGTGGCTGCCGATGGCCGCAACCTCGACCCGGCGGGTGTGACGTGGGTGCTCAATCCCTACGACGAATACGCGGTGGAGCAGGCGCTGCGGGTCCGTGAGCAGCAGGGTGGCGGCGAGGTCGTGGCGGTCTCCGTGGGCGGCCCCGGAGTGCTGAGCGTGCTGCGCAACGTGCTGGCGCTCGGCGCCGACCGCGCGATCCATCTGCGGACCGACGTGATCGCCCCCGACCCGTTGAGCCTGGCCCGCGCGCTGGCTGCCGAGTTGCGCGGCCTGGGCGCCGGCCTGGTCTGGTTCGGCAAGCAGGCGGTGGACGACGACCAGGGCCAGGTGGGCCCGATGACGGCGGAGTTGCTGGATCTGCCGTGCGCGACCGTGGCGGCGGCCTTCACCCTCGATGGGGAGAAGGTCATCGTGGAACGCGAGATCGAGGGCGGCCGCGAGGTGGTGGAGTTGACGCTGCCGGCCGTGGTCACGGCGGAGAAGGGCCTGAACGAGACGCGGTATGCCTCGTTGAAGGGCATCATGGCCGCGAAGAAGAAGGCGATCGAAGAGAAGCCGGCCGAGCTGGGCGAGCCCAGCCTCGAGGTCGTGGCGCTGGTGTTGCCGCCGCCGCGGGCTGCGGGCCGCATCGTCGGGCAGGGCCCGCAGGCGGTGGCCGAGCTGGTGCGGGTGCTGCGCGAGGACGCGAAAGTCATCTGAGGTCATCTGGGGAGGCACGGAGGAAGCGCATGAGCATCCTGGTCTTCATCGAGCAGCGCGACGGTCGGGTGCGCGCGGTCTCGCGCGAAGCGCTGGGCGAGGCCACGCGTCTGGCGGCCGCGCTGGGCGGGCCCGTCGTGGGCGTCTGCCCGGCCGCGGCGGACCCGGGGCTGGCCGCGCTGGGCGAGGCGGGCGCGGAACGCGTGCTGCTTGCCGTGAATCCGGCTTTCGCCGCCTACGACGCCGCCGGCTACGCCCGCGCGGTGGCGGCTGCAGCGGAAACGCTGAAGCCGGCGCTCGTGCTGTTCGGGGCCTCGACGATGGGCCGTGACCTGGCGCCCCGCGTGGCTGCGCGCCTCGGGGCGGGGCTCGCCACCGACTGCATCGCGCTGACCGTCGAGGGCGGGCGCCTGGTGGCGTCGCGGCCGGTCTTCGCGGGCAAGGCGCTCCAGAAGGTGGCCTTCCCGAAGGCGCCGGCGCTGGCGACCCTGCGTCCCAAGGTGTTTGCGCCGGTGGCGCTGGGTGGGAAGAGCGCGGCCGTCGAGCCGCTGGCGGTGGACTTCGACGCGGCCGCCTCGCGCGCGAAGGTGCTGCGCGTGGCCGCGGCGGGCGCGGGCAGGGTG